>Ga0209018_1002579_pt1 | contig 12544 bp, 8 predicted proteins | sample YNPBryBLVA2012_FD_185814 | JGI IMG/M metagenome (GOLD analysis project Ga0209018, IMG submission 185814) | Anoxygenic and chlorotrophic microbial mat microbial communities from Yellowstone National Park, USA - YNP Bryant BLVA 2012 (SPAdes)... ...
GCAAAGTCCGTGACCGCTTCGAACCCGGGCAGCTCCGACTCCCGGAGAACGGAGGCTCCGACCAGGGTGACTCGGACGTTGGGCGTCGTCATGATGGATGGGTCGCTGTGCGCAAGCCATATCACAGGGAGGCTCGAGCAGCCAGGGGAGCCGGTCCGGGTCGACGGCCAGGAGCGATCGGGTGGAACGCCGCAAGCGTGGTGCTGCGTCGCAGCAAGGGGGTTCCCATGGCCGTGACTGCGGCCTATTCTGGTGCGACGGAGTCCACGATGCCGTCGGCCCTCACCCAACGACCGAAGCGAAAGTCCGTGCTGGTCTGGTAGATGCCGGGCAGCTTCGCGGGCGAGGACCAGCACCGGCTCGCTCACCGGCGTATCGGGCCGCTGCTGCGTGAGCGGATGGGGGACGCCGCGCCGGTGGTGGTCCACGAAACAGGGCCTGCGAAGGCCGTGCTCGAGCGATGCCGTCCACCGGGCGACTGACCCGACGTGCTCGTGCTGCCGGCGTTTCGAGACCATGCCTGGCAGTCGTTGGACGTGGTGGACACGCTGGCCGAGACGTCGCCGGACCTGCCGGTCTTGCTATCAGGCTGGGGCGCAGAGCCGGCGTACGTGGACGCGATTCGCGCGGGCGTGCCGATCCGGCATCCGCGGTTCCGGCTGGCCCGGGGCGAGGTGGAAGCCTGGCTGGTCGACGCAATCGAGCGATTGGTGACTGTCGGAGACGACCGCAACGGGCTTGCGGCGACCGGGCTTGCGGTGCCCAACCCGCAGGGGGGCTGGCTGTCGCGGGGCAGGTTCCGCGTTGCGGAAGACCTTGCGCGGCTGCCGTCGCCGTACCTGAGCGGCGAGATGGGGCCGGCGGACGCCGGGGGGCTCGTGCTGGTGGAGGTAGCGCGGGGGTGCCTGTTTCGATGCCACTTCTGTCTTTCATGCAACTATCCGATGCAAATGGCTCGGCCCTTCCCGATCGCGCGGATCTGCGCTGAGATCGACTATGCAGCGGACCATGGCGCTGCGGGGGTGGGCCTGCCATGCTCGGGGTTGAACTACGATGTAGAGGTGCTCGAGGCCGTGGCCGATACCCTCGAGTCGATTCCTCCGCAGCGGCGACCGCGTGTCGAATCGACCGTGCATGCCTCTCTGCTCGACGACCGGCGGCTTGCAGCGACCCGCCGGAGTCCCTGGGGCAGGATGATCGTGGGGCTGCAGAGCATTCACCCGCACGCGCGGGCGCTGATGCATCGCAACGTGGATGTGTTTGCGTTCCGCGACGCCATCGAGCGCATTTCGGAGTTTCCCACGCCGACCGTGGAGCTTATCCTGGGCCTGCCGGGCGATACCCTGGTAGGGTTTGCGACCACGCTGAAGTATGCGCTGGCGCTGCCGGCGGCGATCGAGGTCTATCCATTGCGACTCGACCCGGGCACCCCGTTCTTCGAGCAACGACAAGCCCTGGGGCTCGACGCGGACTTCGCACAGCAGGGCAGGGTGCTGGGCACACCGACCTTCCCGCCCCGAGATCGGGCTCGTGCAGTCGAGATCCTGCACGAGGTAGCGCACCGGTCCTGGACCCATCGTGCCCGGCGTCTCGGCTTCGACTTCAAGATCCTGTTCGACCCCACCGGTGTTGCACCCGACCTTGTGCGGCAACGGGCCATTGCGAGCCGGCGAAGCGGCGACTAGGATACTTGATCCGATGCCGTCCTCGCTGCCCACGGTCGACCTCGTGCATGCCCCACCCTATGGCGAAGTGCCGTTCAAGCACCTGGGCCTTGCCTACGTGGCTGCCGGGCTGCGCGCCCGTGGCATTCCCACACGCTACCACGACGTCTCCGAACGATTCCACCGCAAGGGCGACGACTTCTACGACGATCTCATCCTGCGATTGTCGCGTCGCGCTGGTGAGATGAGCGACCTGCCCTTCCTCGATCTGCTGGGAGAGGTGCTGTTCCCTACACATGGTGACAGCCCGCTCGCCGCGCGGATTCGCGACCAGGTGGATTGGACGGCCGAACGACTGGGGGAGGCGCGTGTGGTGGGCGTAAGCGTCAATACGCTGACGTCGTACTTCGCCATTGCGCTGGGGCGCGTGCTGCGCCGGCGTGGTGTGCGAGTGTTCATGGGAGGCCCCCTGGCGGGTGTCGCCCCGTTCGTACACCTGGTGCTTCGCCTCCAAGCTGCCGATGTCGTCGTCGTCGGGGAGGGTGACCTGGTGGCGGCGCCGGTGGTGTGCGCCCTGGTCGAAGGCACGGACCTGTCCACGATTCCTGGAACGACCTGGCTTGCGCCGGGTGGCGAGGTGGTGGCGACACGATCAGAGCTGGTCCCCGCGCTCGATGCGCTGCCATGGCCCGAGCTCGAGGGAAACGTCCTCGACCAATTCATCCCGCTGCAAGCGAGCCGCGGGTGCGGCCGACGCTGCCACTATTGCTCCGAGACGGGCATCTGGGGCAGGGGGGGCTACCGGCGACGCGACGTGTCGCTGGTGGTGCAGGAGATGCGCGCGCGCGCGGGCTCGTTCGGGATGACGGACTTTCACTTTCACGACGACCTGCTCAACGGAAGCCCGCAGTGGATGGACTCGTTCGTCGAGGCTGTGTCGGGACAGGGCTTCACGTGGGAGAGCTTTTTCGAGCCCTACGGCCTCGATGGACCGCTTCTGTCGCGGATGGCGTCGGCCGGCTGCCGTCTCGTGAAGTTCGGTGTGCAGAGCTTCTCGCCCTCCGTGCTCAAAGCCATGGGGCGCGCCCCCCGCGTGCAAGCCATCGTGGAGGCCGTGATAGCCACCTACCGGGCGGGCATGTCTACCCACTACGACATGCTCATCGGGCATCCCGGGGAAACCGAGGAGGACCACCAGACGAACCTGCGCGCCGTCGAAGAGCTGTACGATCGAACGGGAGACAGACTCTACTTCTCGCTCAATCCATTCTATCTTGCCGTTGGGTCGGAGATCGAGAGAGAGCCGAGACGCTTTGGCATCGAATTGCGGATGGCCGATCCTGCTCAGCTTCCGCCTCCCCTGGCCGAAGCGGTGGCGGCGGGGCCTGCCTATCCCGTAGGATACCGCGGTGCATTGTCCCGGGACACGGTCATGCGCCGCATGGGCGAGCTGGCCCAGATCCTGCGCAAGCATGGCAAAGACTATCTCTATCTGGGGCAGGACAGGGTTCCCGACGCAGGGGCGCGGGGCCGCCGGATGCTGCCACCCCTGCCCGAAGACCTGGCGGTGGAAGATGCGGTGGCCGAGGCGAAGCGTCGGGGCGATGCGGTATGTGTCCTTCCCGTGATCATGCTGAATGAGCGGAGCAACTTTCGCATTTGGCCGGAGCCGGGCGGACCTCGGAGCCTCGTTCCGCCGGGCGCTCCCGCGGTCACGGCGGCACGGGCCCTGCTCGACCTGCCCAGAGGGTCCGCATTGCGCCTGGCTGGCGGTGAGCCCACGCTGAGCGAGCACCTGCCCGAGCTGGTCGCCGCGGCGCGTCGTGGTGGAATCAAGTTGACCGTGGAGTCCAACGGCGCGCGGTTCGGGCACCGCAGCTATGCCAGGGCGCTGGCCCGGATGGGGCTGGCGCACGCAGTCGTGCTGTTGTTGGGAACGCAGGCGCGGGCAGCCGACGTCGTCGCGGGCGTGGACGGCGGGTTTGCGCTCGCGTGCAGGGGGATCGACGCGCTGCTGGACGCGGGTGTGGAGGTCGAGGTGGGCCTGCTGCCGACCGAGCACAGCGAGCCATGCCTGACGCGGTTCGTGGCGTTCGTTCGTGCGCGATGGCCGTCGGTCCGTGCGGTCCGCGTGGTATTCGCGCAACTCCGGGGCGAACCGTCCGTCTTGGGCCTGGCGACGTCGCGCCGGCAAGCGCTTCTGGAGCGGCTTGTGACGGACGCGACGAAGGCCGGTTTGCGGCTTACGTGGGAAGAGCGCGAGGCGAATGCCGCGCGTGCGGGTTGACCTCGCCCTCCGGTTGCCCCAGAATCGATGCATCATGGCCTGTCTTGCGGCGGAACCGACGAGATGAAGCTTACGCTGGTCGGAACGGGCATCAAGCTGCCGCACGTCGACGAGACGGCTCTGCGATACAACTTCGCAAACGCCTATCTGCAGGCGTACCTGCAGGCAGGGCCGCTGACCGCAGCCGGGCTGGTCGTGGATCGTGTCGACCTCCCCTTCTCCCTTGACGATCCACGGTTCGACGACGCGTCGGTGGCGAGGGTCGTGTCGACGAAGCCCGACGTTGTCGGGTTGTCTTGCTATTCGTGGGATCTGGAGGCGCAGCTACAGCTCGCGACGCGCATTCGCGAGGAGATCCCGGAAGCGCTCGTGGTGCTGGGGGGACCGTCGGCCACCTTCCAGGCGCGGGAGCTGATGGCGCGCGTTGCCGCGGTCGACGCCGTGGTGCGTGGCGAGGGCGAGCGCACGTTGGCGGAACTGCTGGCTGCGCCGGACCGCGAGTTCGGTCACATCGCCGGGCTGACATGGCGGACGCGGCAGGGGGAGGTGGTGGAGCAGCCGGACCGCCCGGTGATTGCCGACCTCGCAGAGCTGGCGTCGCCGCTGCTCACCGGAGTTCTGGTTCCACCGCGGCAGAACATGATGCTCGAGTTCTCGCGGGGCTGCATCTACCGCTGCGCATATTGTGCTTGGCGTATCCAGGGGGGCGGGGTCCGCTATGTGCCTGAGGAGCGGGTGAGCCGGGAGGTGGCCTGGGCGCACGACCACGGCTACGAGCACGCTTTCATCATCGACAGCGCCATCAACAACGACCAGAATCGTCTGGATGTCTTGGCGCGTGCGGTGTCGCAGGCGGATCCGAACGGCGACGTGGCTTTCTCCTACTTCATCAATTACGCGTTCGTGAACGCGCAGCAGGTGAAGAGCCTGAAAGCGATTCGTCCGCACGAGATCACCGTCGGGCTGGAGAGTGTGAATCAGGCAGCGCTGCGGGCCGCCGCGCGAAAGCCGCTCGACACCGTCCAGTTCGCGCGCGCGCTCGACCTGCTTTCCCAGGTGGGACCGGTCACCGTCTCCGTCATGCTGGGCATGCCCGGCGACGACCTCGATGGATTCCGTCGCACGTTGGATTTCATCGCACAGCAGGCAGATCGTCCCGGCGCGCAGCGGATCCGATCCGCCCGGGTCCATTGGATGCTGATCGCGCCGGGGTCTCACTTGCACAAGCATGCGGCGCGGCATGGCATTCGTCTGGCGCCTTCGGGGATTCCCTACGTGCTCGGGACCGACACGTTCCCGGAGCAGGACTTGATTCGCGCTTTGCAAGTGCTGCACGAGCACCCGCGTTCGGACCTGTTCATCTGGGAAGACGCGGAGCCGGTGAAGATGCTGGGGGCGGATCTGCCCCGCATGATATCGGCCGGCGGCGATCACCTGGGTGGGCGTGCGCCGCGGCGGATCACCGACAGCGACGTATTGCGAGCGATTCGACCGCTGGAGCCTGGGCGGCCGTTGCGCAGGGGCTGGCGGGTGGGGCCGATCGTCCGCCAGCACGGCTGGCCGGTGGTGGTGCTCGAAGGACCCGGCGATCGCAGAATATCGCTTCAGATCCGGGCTCGCGATGCCGAGCCCCATCCCTATGCGAGAACCGCGACGTTCGACCTGGTGTGGATCGCGTCGGAGGAATCGGGCGAGCCACGGCCCGAGGAGCAGCGGCTGGTCGCGGCGTTTGCCGAGTTGCTGCGCACCAACGACCAGCCCAAGGCCTCGCCGTGAGGCGGCCGGCAGCAGCCCAATCCCCCGCATCCCTCCGTCTGCTGTCCGCCGGTGCAGAAGTGGTGTGGAGCAGCTCGCCCAGGCCGGCCGCGCGAAACGCCTGCATGCCATGGATCGGCGCGTAGGAGCGAACACCTCGCGCCCGCAGGCGTCCTGACGCAAGCAGCGCTCGGCGTGGGGGCAGGGCACCGGGGCGGCGCAGCACGCTGCGTGGCTCGCATGCCCGGCCCCGTGCCGGAAGCGGGGGTCGGCACAGGCCTGTCCGGGCAGCACGCCGTTTGCCAGCGAGATGCGAGGCCGCTGCCGGGGAGAAACGCCCCGCCGGCGTCGGAAAGGACTATTGCCGGATGAAGTCGAAGAACTGTTTCTCGCTGAGCGGGGTGGGCAAGCCGGTGGAGGCGGGATCGATTCGCAGAATGGCTTCCGCAAGGTCCGCGAACGCCCGGGCGGTGGGCGAGCCAGGCGCATACTCGATGACCGTCTTTCGCTCACGTTCGGCTTGCATGATCAGGTTGTCGCGCGGAACGTAGGCGAGCATTCTGGACGATAGCGCCTGAGCAAAGCGCTCCAGCATCGAGCGGTCGACGTCGTTGCTCCTGAGGCTGGCGACGAGCCCGCCGAGGACGACCCCGTTGGCGTGGTAGGTGTGAATCGCCTTGCTGATGTTGTTGGCAGCGAACAGCGCCATGGGTTCCTCGGAGACCACGATGATCACTTTTTGCGCGAAGCCTTGGCGGAGCGGCGCAGCAAAGCCGCCGCACACCACGTCACCAAGCACGTCGAACATCACCACGTCGTAGTTGCCCGATTCGATGACCTCCATCTCCTCGAGGAACTCGAGCGTGCGAGCGACGCCACGCCCGCCGCAGCCCACGCCAGGCTCGGGGCCGCCGGCCTCGCAGCACTGGATGCCGTTGCGCCCGGTGCGCAGGATGGACTCCGTCGAGGTGGTGTTCGGATCGTCGGCCAGCGCCTCCAGCACCGTGACCATGGGCGAGTCGCCGTCCATCAGCCGCACGGCGGAATCGGCCTTGGGGTCGCAGCCGACATGCAGCACGCGTTTGCCCTGGCTGGCGTAGTGCGCGCTGAGACTGGTGGCGACAACCGACTTGCCGACGCCGCCTTTGCCGTAGATGGCTATGCGTTCCATGGGTCGTTGAGCCTCGAGCATTCCGAAAGGGTGTTTCAGCGGTGGAAGCGATGGATTGAATAGGGTTTGGGGTTGTCCGTGTCAATTGTAGGCAATACGCCCGGGTCATGTCCCGGCGTCCGGCCGCAGCGGGGACAGGTCGGCCAGCCCGAAGCGCCGCGCGTACGCGCGCGGCACGCCCAGGCAGAACTCGGACTCGACGCATTCGTGGCACCGCGAGGACTTGACCCACGCGCGCGAGAGGTCTTCGAAGCCGGTTTCGTGCGGCAGGATGCGTGGACGATGCGGGTCGCGCCCGCGCTCTTCGGGGGCGAGCATGCAGGGAGGCATCGACGCATGCGTCGAAGACCGCAAGGACTCGACCACGATCCCGCGCTCCATGGCGAGCGGGACGATCGTGCGCAGGCGCGCTGCCACGAGCGGGTACGGTACCAGAAACGAAGCCGCTTCCGGGCGCGTCTCAGGGCAGATAAGCGTGGAGAAATGGAGCTTGAGCGGTGATCCGATCCAGCGTCGGGCCAACTCCCGCACGTAGTCGTCGAGGTGATCGACGTTGATCGACGAGATGACGCAGTTGATCGTCACGTCGTGCTTCGCCCGAAGCAGGTTGCCGACGCCCTCCAGGGCGAGCTGGAGCTGCCCGGTCGTGCCGGTACATCGGTCGTAGACGTCGGGATCGAGGGCGTGGAGCGAAACAAAGAACGCGAGCCGCGGGGACGGCGGGAACGTCGCCGGGTCGAGCTTGCGGGCGAACGTGACCGCGTTGGTTTGCACTTGCACGCGGGCAATCCCTTCAAGCTCGAGCGCGAGCCGCAACTCGCTCATGAACGACGGTCGCAAGGTGGGCTCGCCGCCTGTCAAGCTGAGCATGAGAGATGGGAATACCTGGGGCGCCTCGCGGATCATGGCCTCGAGCGTCGAGGGGGGCGGCGTGGCGTGATCGGGCGCGGAGCAGAAGGGACAATGCTGGTTGCAAGACCGCGTCATGCGAACCAGCAGTTCGGTGATCTCGTGGTCGCCCGCGCGCGACCGCTCCACCGTGCAGAAGGGGAACAGCCGTCCGAAGCGCTCTTCGGCAGAGGTGTCGGGCGCGAAGACTCCGCCGACGCCTTCCAGGTCGGCCGGCAGGGCGGCCTCGACACGGCGGAGCACTTCGACCAGACGCGCAAGAGCCTGCCGACCAGCGGGATCGATGTCTCCGGTGCCGTCGAACCCGATGACATACCGTTTCGTGCGGACAAACCCCTGACGTCCGACCGCATGCGGGGTCACCTGCACGCGCAGGCGTGGAGCGTCGGTCCGGAGGATGTCGATCGCGAGGCGGCGTTCGGCGAGAACGATATCCCCGACGGGGAGGCGTACCCGGCGAAGAACTTCGTGCAAGCGCGCGAGCCAGGGCGGGGGAGCGACCATGAACGTACCCGGAGACGGCAAGAGCGAGCGTAGCACACGCGAGGCCAGCCCGTGCGTGGTTGAAAGCGATGGCGTCGCGGCCCGACGACGGTCCTTGCCTCGGAAGCGTGACGGCGATTCCGAGCAAGAAGACACATGGTCGTGTTCATCCGTATGCCGTCGTGCGTTCGGAGACCGTGTCGACGTGGAGGCGACGAATGCCTCGCCGGAGCATCTGCAAGCCGAGCTGAGACGGCTTCGTCCGACGCATCTGTATTCTGCACGCGATCACGCCCGCGGTGTCGGACGTTCTCGCGATCGCTCATTGCGCGAAGGACCGCGTTGGCTCCTTGCGGAAGGTTCTACGGCGGCAACCCTTCCGACGCAACGTGCTTCGCACAAGTGCTCCGATGGTGAACCGATCTTGGCCTACCGAGTCCGCAAGCAGACATGGAGCACAGAGCGCACCGCGATCGTCCTGGTTTCCAAACGTCTCCAGGTCGGCCAGGCTCGTGGCGTGCTCCAGCACGTCGCATCCGCCAGGCAATGGCTCGACAAGCTCCGTTCGACTCTCTCTCGCGGCAAGCAGCGTCGCGATCGCGCATGCCTGCAGCGGGACATCGAATCACGCCTCAAGGGCCGCAGTGTCTGGGTCGTGTCCTCGAGTTCCAACGCACGGGCGACGATCAGAAACGGTCGCTGTGCTACCCATTCGATCGCGACGCGTCCGGTCGGGCGCGGGGGCCGTCCTGGCCGATCGCGGAGTCGGGATCGGAGCAGGAGGCTCGATGGTGAGCCGCGGAAGCGATTATCGAGGATCCTGCCTCGCCGCGACAAGACACTCGCCGCGAGCGGCCGGCATGCTTAGCTGGTGGCCTCCTTCGGGGGCGTGCTACGTTGAACGCTGGCCGCTGACGGCGGCACAGGCGCTCGAGGACGATCTTCAATTCATCTGGCCCGGTTGCGATGCTGCACGTTCTCACTGGCCCCACATGCAACAACAACTGCCTGTTCTGCATGGAGAGCGACAGGCAGGGGCGCCAGCGAGCCGTCGCATCGCTCGAAGAAGACGACGTCCGTGCGCAGATCGAATCGTACAGCGGACGCGACGAGATCCTGTTCACGAGCGGGGAGCCGACGCTCAATCCGCGGCTCGAGACATACATCCGTTGGGCCGTGCAGGCTGGCTACCGCACGATCGGTGTCATTACGAATGGACGCCGGCTGAGCTATCGTGCCTATGCGTTGAGCCTGTTGAGCGCTGGGCTCAACAAGCTCACGGTATCGATCCATGGGGCCGACGCTAAGACGCACGATGCGCTGACGCGAGCCAGGGGATCGTTCGCGCAGACGCTGGCGGGGTTGGAGAACATCAAGGTGCTTCGACGGGGGTTCCCGATCGACGTTCACACGAGCACCGTGGTGGTGAAGCTCAACCTTGCTCAGCTTCCTTCGATCTGGGCGATGCTGCGCGGGCTAGGCGTGGACCGTGTGTGCCTGAACGTGCCGATGCTCAAGGGGCGGGCCGTGGACTATCTGACGCGCGGTATCGCACGCTACAGCGAGGTGGCGGCGAGCATCTCAGGGATCGCCGCGACGCTCGGTGCCGCCGATCTCGATCGTCTCGTTCTGGCGGACATCCCGCCTTGTGCGGCCCGCGGGGTTCCGGCCAAGCTGCTGCGCCCCCAGGAGAGGTTCGAGCAGTTCGAGGCCACGGGCAGCCTCGGCGTGGTGGAGATGGCGCGCCACGAGATGCAGGCCAGCGACGACCCTGCCGCGAAACGGCTGCTGGCGGTCAGCGATCGAGCGACTCTGCAGGGCAAACGCGCCTACTACTTGACCCAGCGCGCGTTCAAGGACGACCCGCTCCGGATACGTCCGGAGGGATGCAAGCGGTGCATCCATGGGGCCACCTGTCCGGGCATTTGGCGAGCCTACGTTCAACGGTTTGGAGAGAGCGAGTTTGTGCCGATCCAGGGGAGAGAGACGTAGGCGGGAACGCGGGTCCGCGCTGCGTGGCGCTTCAGTGCCCCGACATCGGCCGCGCCGAGCCCACGCCCGACAGCAGCGCACGCCTTGCCAACTCGACCTCGTGCATCCGCATCGCGTTCGCCATGTCGTCGATGAACGCCAACGCGCCTGCGAATCCGAAGAACGGCCGATCGTAGAGCGCGTGGCGGAAGCCCGACGGAAAGCCGAACTCCAGCACAGCGGCTTCCGACCCGGCGATGCCGATGTTGTTCGTCACGAGCAGATCGGGCTTCTCGTCAGCAGGACGCTTCAAGACGAAGCGCATGAGCTGTTTCATCCTGGGATGAACGCATAGCTGCACACCCGGGAGATGGCTCTGCAAACCCTTGGCATGCATGGGCCGGTTGGTCACGATGGCGTAGCGCAAGCGCGCGCCCAGCATGGTCGTGATCTCCGCGAATCCGGGCAGAAGATGGGGATCTCCAACGAATCCCACGCTGCGTCCCTGGAAGACGAACGGTATGACCCACTCGAGTTTCGGCACGACAGCGGCCAACTGCTGCTCGACGAACGCGTGCGCCTGCGGCTCTCTTGCGAAGACTTGGCCGAGGGTCCGCATCCACCGCTCGCAGGCGTCCAGCCCGAAGGGCAGATCCATCTCGACGAGTTTCGCCCCGGTTCGGCGGGCAACCTGCCTGGCGGCCTTTCGTCCGTAGGGCAGCGACAGGACCGTGCCGCAGTCGCGCACCGCGGCGAGGTCTTGGAATCGCGAGCCGGAAAGCCACACGGCGCCCAGGTCGAGGCCGAGCGCCTCGACCATGCGCCGCAGCTCGCGCAGGTTGGCGCCGTGGTCCTCCTCATTGCGGTCGAACAGGTAGCCGACGATCCCGACCTTGTTCGGGTCCAGGGTTCCGCCGGAAAGGTCCATCTGGTTGGCGAGGGCCAGCAGCACCTCCGCGTAGCCGTCGAGCCAGTCGCCCGACAACGACTTGCCGGGGATATGGACAGCCATCTTGCCGGTGCGCTGCATGACGATTCGGGACAGCCGCTCGTAGTCTGCGCCAGTGATGAAGGCCATCGGCATCGAGGTGAGTGCAACGGCAGGAACGGCAGGCCGTTCGGCGATACGGAGCAGCGATTCCAGTACACCGTTTTCGCGCGAGCCGCTCATCTGCGAAGGGTGAAGCGCGGTGTTGGCGATGCGGTGGAATCCGGAGACCGATGTGACCGTCGAGAGCCAATCATGATTGCCCTGCACGTACTGGGTCTTCATGTACGAGCAATCCGGTCCTTCCACCAGCAGGTACAGGTCCGAGATGGCGTTGATGGCGACGTAGACGCCGATCATGTACGTGAAGGCGACGCGCTGGGAGAAGTCCGAATCGGTGGGCGGCGGGCGCGGGGGTGCGGCCGGGGTGTCGTGGGTCATGGTGCCCTCCTGGTGGCGGGCGGCTGCTGCATGGGGCGCAGCCCCTCGGCGGTTCGGCGCAGGAAGCGACTGTACTTGGCATAGAATGGATTGCGGCACACCCCGAGCAGACGTTCGGCCGTCCGAATTGCGCCAGGCAGGCCCATCTCGAAATGCTGGATAGAAAAGGCGCCCTTGCCCGCCTCGGTCAAGCGCCAATCGTAGAAGTGGTAGGAGAGGAACGCGCGGGCCGGGCTGTCTTGCAGCCGCTGGCGCAACATCGCGAAGCTGTCGAACGCGCGCACCGAGTGGCGCGTCGGGTCTCGAAACACCTTGCGAACGGCGATCGCGGCGTCTTTCGCCACGGACGGGTTGCTCACCCGCACCAGCACGTCGACACCAAAGCCCATCTCCTCGACGAAGGCCAGGAGCGGGACGCCCCAGGAGGCACCCGGGGTGGTGAGGAAGTACGCTTCCTGATCGCGTATCACGAAGCCGAGCCGGAAGGTCGACGCCTCGGCGCGAAGCTCTTGCCAGCGTGCGAGCAGCGGCGACGAATAGGCGTCCCAGACGGCGTCGATGTCTGCGCCGATGCCGAGCGCGCGGACCACGGTCGCGAGCCAGGACCGGGTTGCTTCGGCGCCGAAAGGCGCAGGCGGGTCGATGAACCGGATACGAGTGCGCACCATGAGCTGGTCGTACAAGTGCTGCCAGAGCTGGTTGGGGTACAGCACGGACAGCGCTGCACCCGGCAGTGCATCGATCCGTTCGGTGGTCAGGTCGGGCAGGAGCATCGTATTGACCGTGACGCCTGCCGTTGCCAGGGCTTCGCCCAGCTCCTGAGCCGTGCGGGGACCCGCGAAGCCAATGAGGTTCACCGCATCGGCTCGCGGCGG
>Ga0209018_1002580_pt1 | contig 12541 bp, 6 predicted proteins | sample YNPBryBLVA2012_FD_185814 | JGI IMG/M metagenome (GOLD analysis project Ga0209018, IMG submission 185814) | Anoxygenic and chlorotrophic microbial mat microbial communities from Yellowstone National Park, USA - YNP Bryant BLVA 2012 (SPAdes)... ...
TTCTCCATAACCGCCGCCAGCGTCCAGAGTTCGGTGCTGACCTCCTTCCGGAAGGCCACCGCTTCCTCCAGCGGCGTGAGGACCGCCTGGCTGCCAACCCAACCCACCATCATCCCGCGCGCGCCGCCGATCAGTTCCCGCGCTGCCGCCGCGCCCAGACGGGTGGCCAGCAGCCGGTCAAAGGCGGAGGGCCGGCCGCCGCGCTGGAGGTGTCCCAACACCGTCAGCCGCACCTCGAAGCCCAACTCCTCACGGCGGCTCATCAGGTCGTCCGCCAGGGCGCGCGTGCCGGGCTTCCAGCCCTCAGCGACAATAATGATGCAGTGGGCCTTGCCCCGCACGTAGGCATCCTCGATGGCCTGCGCCACCTGGTCCGGTGTCGTCTCGACCTCGGGGATGAGCACCAGTTCCGCGCCGCCGGCCAGGCCGCTGACCAGCGCCAGATACCCGGAGTCGCGCCCCATCGTCTCGATCAGGAAGGCCCGCTGGTGCGAGGAGGCGGTGTCCTTGATGCGGTCAATCGCGTCCAGGATGGTGTTCAGCGCGGTGTCTACTCCGATGGCGATGTCGGTGCCGTTGACGTCGTTGTCAATCGTGCCGGGGACGCCGATCACCGGAAAGCCCAGGCGGTGGAGTTGGAGCGCGCCGGTAAGAGAGCCATTGCCGCCGATGACCACCAAGCCCTCGACGCCCAAGCGGTTGAGCGTGCGCAACGCCTCCCGCTGCCCCTTCTCGGTCTGGAACTCGGGGCAGCGGGCGGTGCCCAGGAAGGTGCCGCCGTGGCCCATCACCCCGCTCACCGCCCGGCGGTCCAGCGGCACCACATCTCCGGCGATCAGGCCGGCATAGCCACGATGAACCCCGATCACCTCCGCTCCCAGATGGAGCGCCATGCGCGTCACAGCGCGGATGCACGGATTGAGCCCCGGCCCATCCCCGCCACTGGTCAGAACCGCGATGCGCTTCATATAACCCCCCGTTCCCCTGATAGAGGCCAGTCGCAGGTTGCAGATTGCAAATTGCAATCTGCAACCTGCTATCTGCGATTAGTATAGGAACATCGGCTTGCCGTGCACGTGCATCACCTTGGGGCGGTATTCCTCCACGTCGTAGAGCGCGCGCACGTCCACCTGCTTCACGCCCAGGGTAGGGGAAGCGGCATCCACGTCGGTGTAGCGTCCCTCCCGCAGGGCCACCATGCGCCCGAACTTCCGCTCCTGCACCAGGTCGAGCGCGGTGTTGGCGTAATTCACGGCGACCATGATGTCCAGCGCGTCCGGCTCGCCGGAACGCATCAGGTAGGCCAACTCCTGGCACATGGTCTTCTCACCGGTGACCTGCTCCAGCCGCACCGCGGTGACGGAGCCGATCCCCCCCAGTTTCTTGTGCCCATAGGGGTCGGCCACGCCGCTCTGGATGACCTCCTTGCCGATCTCGTGCGCCCCCTCGGAGATGGTGAGCATCGCGTACCGGCTGGGATTGTTCCGCTTGTCCTCGACCAGCAGACGGGCCAGCCGCTCGATGTCGAAGGGCACTTCGGAGATGATCGCCCGGTCCACCCCCGCCAGATAGGCGGCGATCAGGGAGGTCTCACCGGAGTGGCGCCCGAACAGCTCCACCACGCAGATGCGCTCGTGGGAGCCGGCGCTGGAGCGGAGTTGATGGATGAAGCGCACGCTGCGGGTGACCGCGGTGGAGAAGCCGATGCAGTAATCGGTGCCGAAAACGTCGTTGTCCATCGTCTTGGGGATGCTGATGATAGGTACTCCTTCACGGTGCAGACGGGTGGCATACCCCAGCGTGTCCTCCCCGCCGATGGGGATCAGCAAATCCAGATGCAGATACTCCAGAACGCGCAGGATATGCGCGGTGAAGTCCACAAAACCGCCCTCGCTGACCGGGAACCCCTCCGGGCGCAAGAAGGGAGGGGCCGCGTCAGCGCGCACCCGGCTGGGATTGGTGCGCGAGGTGTGCAGGAAGGTGCCGCCAGTACGGTCAATCGTGCGCACGATACCCTTGTTCAGCGGCAGAATGAACTCCTCCTTGGTGGACGGGTCATCGGGATTGGTGGACAGCAACCCGGCCCAGCCACGCCGGATGCCCACCGGCTCGTGTCCCTCGTCCACCGCGCGATAGACGAGGGCTTTGATACATGGGTTGAGGCCGGGAACGTCGCCGCCACCGGTCAGTATGCCGATACGCATTTTCTCCTCCTGTTCTGTCCAGGGGGGTGTTGGCCTTACCCCGTTCGCCGCCCGGAGCGGGGAAGCGGCAAGACCATGTCCTCACACCCACCCTAAGATTGCAACCGAAAGCCGTCCGGTCCGATCATCTCCGCCAGTTTCTCCCCCAGTTCGGGACAATAACGGGTGGTATCGTTGGGGAACTCCAACAACCGGTCGCCGTCCGGACCACCCAACAGGGTGAAAGTGAAGCGGTCCTGGCCCTGATATGACGTCAACATCTCGTGCAGAGCGGCCAGAAGTTTGAAATCCTGCTCCGGGTTGCTGCTGCGGCGCAGGGTGATAGACAGGGTGCGCGGGCGGACAGAAGGCGCAGGCTGCGGGCGCGACGGCGCAGGAGATGGGGGGGCAGGGGAGGAAGCGCTGGGACGGATGATCGCCTCAGGGGGCTTGGCCCACTCGCAGATCAGACCGGGCTCCTCCCGCCGCATGCTCACCCGCCCGTGCACCACCAGGATGCGGTCGGGTTGCCAGAGCGCGCGGCTCGTCTCCCAGACGCGCGGGAAGACCACCACCTCGCAGGCGCCATTCAGGTCCTCCAGGGTGACGAAGGCCATCTCCTTGCCGGAGGACTGGGCGGTGTGGCGGCGGACACGGCGCACCATCCCCACCACCGTCACCAGTTGGTCGGGCATCTCCTCGGCCAGCTGGCTGATGTAGGCGGTGATCACATCGGATAACTGGCGCAGCGGTTCCATCAGCGGGTGCTGGGAGAGGTAGACGCCGGCCAGTTCCCGCTCCCACTCCAACATCTCGCGCGGGGAGGCCTCCGGCGCGGGAGGCAGGTTGGCAAAGAGGTCGGCGGTGTCCATCAGTGAAAGGCCGGTGGCCTCGCCGAAGAGGCTGAGCTGACCCGACTCCCGCGCGCGATGGGCGTCGGCGCTGAGGCCGACGATGCGGTCCAGCGCGGCCAGCAGCGTGGAGCGGCTGCCGAAGGAGGCCAGCGCGCCCACCTTGATCAGGCACTCCAGGGCGCGGCGGTTGATCAGCCGCAGGTCCACCCGCCGGCAGAAATCCTCCAGGTCGCGGAAGGGCTGGTCCCCCCGGGCGCTGACGATCACCTCCACCGGCCCGTCCCCCAGGTTCTTCACCGCACCCAACCCAAAGCGGATCGCCACGCCTTCGGGCCGGTCCTCGATGGTGAAGCCCAGGTCGGAGTGGTTCACGTCCGGCGGCAGCACCTCAATGCCCATGCGGCGACACTCGGCCACTGCTGTACCCACCTTTTCGGTGTTGCCCCGCTCAACCGTGAGCAGGGCGGCCATATACTCCGCCGGGTAGTGGGCCTTCAGGTACGCGGTCTGACAGGTGAGCACGGCGTAGTCGGCGGCATGGCTCTTGTTGAAGCCGTAGCGGGCGAAGTACTCGAAGTCGTCGAAGATGGCCCCGGCGACCTCCTCCGGGATGCCGTTGGCCCGCGCGCCCTGGATGAACTTCTCGCGGTGACTGAGCAGTTCCTCTTTCTTCTTCTTTCCCACCGCCCGCCGCAGCAGGTCGGCCTCGCTGGCCGTGTAGCCGGCCAGGTCCGTGGCGATGCGGATGATCTGCTCCTGATAGACGCAGATGCCATAGGTCTCGTCCAGGATCGGCGCGAGCACCCTGTCGCGGTAGGTGATGGGCTCCTCGCCGTGCATGCGGCGGATGTAGGTGGGGATGTACTCCATCGGGCCGGGGCGGTAGAGGGCCAGGGCCGCGACGATGTGGTCGTAGCGGGAAGGGCGCATATCGCGCAGCACGCGGCGGAAGCCAGCGCTTTCCACCTGGAAGACGCCGACCACGTCGCCGCTGGAGAGCAGGTGGTAGATCGCCGGGTCGTCCAGGGGGATCGAGGCCAGGTCGAGCGTCACGCCGTGGCGCTGGCGGATCAGTTCGCAGGTCCGCTGCATCACCGTCAGCGTCGTCAGCCCCAGGAAGTCCACTTTCAGGAGGCCGATCTCCTCCAGGTTCTCCATCGGCCATTGGGTGACCGCGCCGATGAGCGCGCTGTCCGCATCCTGACCATTGTCGCCGCGCGTGGGGCGGTGCAGCGGGCAGTACTCCACCAGCGGCGCATCGGCGATGACCACTCCGGCGGCGTGAGTCGAGGCGTGGCGGGCCACCCCTTCCAGGTGCATGGCGGCGTCGAGCAACTGGCGGATGTAGGGGGTAGTGCGCTGCAGTTCCTGCAGTTCCGGCACCTGCTCCAGCGCCTCGGGGATGGTGATGGGCTTGCCGGGCAGGTTGGGGATCAGCCGGGCGACGCGGTCCACCTCGTTAAGCGGGATGCCCAGGACGCGGCCCACGTCGCGCACCGCCGCGCGCGCCCCCAGCGTGCCGAAGGTGATGATCTGTGCCACGTTTTCCTGGCCATACCGGCGCACGGCGTACTCGATCATCTCGCCGCGGCGGTCGTCCTGAAAGTCCAGGTCCACATCGGGCATGGAGATACGGCCAGGGTTGAGGAAACGCTCGAAGATGAGGCCGTTGGCCAGGGGGTCCACCATGGTGATGCCCAGGGCGTAGGCGACGATGGAGCCGGCAGCGGAGCCGCGGGCGTTGTACCAGATGCCCCGCTCTCGTGCCTCCCGGCACAGGTCCCACACGATGAGGAAATAGGCGTCGAAGCCCATCTGGTGGATGATCTGCAGTTCGTGCTCCAGCCGCTGCTGGACGCGGGGGCTTTCGGTCTGCTCGCCGTAGCGGGGGCGCAACCCCGCCAGGCAGAGTTCCCGCAGGTAGGACTGCGGCGTATGGCCGGGGGGCACGGCGAAGGAGGGGAGATGGTACTGCCCAAAGGTCATCTCGACCTGGCACATCTCCGCCACGCGCAGGGTGTTGGTCAGCGCCTCGGGCACTTCGGCGAAGAGGTGGGCCATCTCCTCCGCGCTGCGCAGGTGGTAGCCGTCACCGTCCATGCGCTTGCGGTCCGGTTCGGCGAGCGTCTTGCCGGTGCCGATGCAGAGGAGGATGTCGTGATAGGGGGCGTGTTCGGGCAGGATGTAGTGCACATCGTTGGTGGCGATGACCGGCAGGTCCAGACGGCGCGAGAGGGCCAGCAGTTCGCGGTTGACGGTGCGCAGTTCGGGGATGTTGTGTTCCTGGAGTTCCAGGAAGAAGCGGCCGGGGAAGACCTCCCGATACCAGGCGGCGGCGCGGGCGATCTCCTCTTGCTCCTCCTGCAGGATCAGGCGAGGCAGCTCGCCGGAGCCGCAGCCGGAGGTGACGATAAGCCCGGCGCTGTGCGCCGCCAGCACCTCTCGGTCTATACGGGGCTTGTAGTAGTAGCCGTCGAGCATGGCGGTGGTGGCGAGGTGGAGCAGGTTGGCGTAGCCGGTCTGGTCCTGGGCCAGCATGAGCAGGTGGTAGGGCTTGCGGTCCTGGGCATCCCGGTCGCGCAGGGAGCGCGGGGCCAGGTAAGCCTCCATGCCGATGATGGGCTTGATCCCTGCCGCCTGGGCGGCGCGGTAGAACTCGACAATGCCATAGAGGGCGCCGTGGTCGGTGATCGCCAGCGCCGGCATCCCCAACTCCGCTGCCCGCTCGACCAGAGCCTTGGGGTCGGCCAGGCCGTCGAGCAGGGAGTATTCCGTGTGGACATGGAGGTGAACGAACTCCGCCATCACGGATGATTATACCACAAACGACGAGGGGCGGCAGGCAGGATTGACAGTAGCCGGTTTTGTGGTACATGTGAATTGGAAGTTGGAAATTGGGTATTGGGTATTGGGCATTGATCGTTGAGCACCAGGGGCTAGAATGGCGCGCCGATTTCGTGTTCTGGCAATAGACGACCAGCCTGACGTCCTGACGCTGCTGCAGGTTCTTCTGACCTCGCACGGCTTCGACGTTGTCACGGCCACCGACGCCCTCGATGGCCTGCGCACTGCCTACCAGACCCATCCCGACATCATCCTTCTGGACGTGATGATGCCGAACGTGGACGGCTTCGAACTGTGCGCCCGGCTGCGCGAGGTCACCAGCGTGCCGATCATCTTCGTCACCGCCCGCGGCACCATCGAGGACGTCGTGCGCGGCTTCTCGTTGGGGGCGGATGACTACCTGGTCAAGCCCTTCGAGTCCTCGGAACTGGTCAGCCGGATCGGCGCCTGTCTGCGCCGCGCCGGCCAGGAAGGCGTGCAGGGGGAGGACATCCTCATCCCCTCTCCCTCGATCATGCTGGATTGTGGGCGGCATGAGTTGGTGATCGGCGACCGTGCTACCTATCTGACCCCCAAGGAGTTCGAGGTGTTGCGGCTGCTGATCCGCCACCGCGGCAAGGTGCTCAGCACCGACGCCATCCTGGCCCAGGTGTGGGGTAGCGATTGGGTAGGGGAGCCGGACCTGGTGAAACAGTACATCTACCAGTTGCGCCGGAAGATCGAGCCCGATCCTCGTTCGCCGCGCTACCTGCGCACGGTCCAGGGCGGGGGGTACTACTTCGACATAGACTGAGCCCCTGCCCGTCTGAGGTTTTCCTCAAGTGCCCGGCGCTTCAGGGTTGCCGGGCACTTGGTGCCTATCCGCATAACCGCGGGGCGGCCCACAACACCGCCCGATGACGCCCTGCCGACGCATAGGGATGCGTTGGTCTGCCATCCGTAGGGCGGCATCCCTATGCCGCCCCGCCGACGCCGTAGGGGCGGCATCCCTATGCCGCCCCGCCGACGCATAGGGATGCGTTGGTCTGCCATCCGTAGGGCGGCATCCCTATGCCGCCCCGCCGGCGCCGTAGGGGCGGCATCCCGATGCCGCCCCGCCGACGCATAGGGATGCGCCGACGCATAGGGATGCGTCGGCTACGGGGCCATACCGTAGGGCGGCATCCCCATGCCGCCCACCGGCGCACAGGGATGCGCCGACCCGCCATCCGTGGGGGCGGCATCCCTATGCCGCCCCGCCGACGCCGTAGGGGCGGCATCCCGATGCCGCCCCGCCGACGCATAGGGATGCGTCGGCTACGGGCATACCGTGCCGCCCGCCAGCGCACGGGATGCGTCGGCCCGCCATCCGTGGGGCGGCATCCCACGCCACCGGCTTGAGCCGTCGAAGACCGCCCTCTCGCTTCTTAGCGTTTCTTTACTTTCTCTTGACCCATCTCCGACGACTCGTTGCTATACTGTCACAATGGGCAGTCTGGCGTCGGCGTCGGGATAGGGAAATCTCAGACAGCCCAGGAGGAGATATGACGACCTACAAAGTTCTGGTGACCGGAGGGGCCGGCTTCATCGGCTCTCACGTCGTCGAGTCGCTGCTGGAGCAAGGACATGAGGTGGTCGTGGTGGACAACCTCGTCACCGGTCACCGGGAGAACGTGGACCCCCGCGCCCGCTTCTACCATCTGGACATCCGCAGCGCCGATCTGAACGACCTGTTCGAGCGCGAACGGCCCGACGCGGTCAGCCATCACGCCGCACAGATGAACGTGCGCCGGTCGGTGAGCGACCCACTCTACGACGCCGACGTCAACGTCCTGGGCTCGCTCAACCTGATCGAATGCGCCGTCCGCCACAAGGTCAAGAAATTCATCTACATCTCCTCGGGCGGCGCAGTCTACGGGGAGCCGGAAAGGCTGCCGTGCGATGAAAACCATCCGGTTAACCCGATCTGTCAGTACGGCGTGACCAAGCACATCGTTGAGCACTACCTGTACCTCTACAAGCGCAACTACGGCCTGGACTACACCGTCCTGCGCTACCCCAACGTCTACGGGCCGCGGCAGGACCCCTACGGCGAGGCAGGGGTGGTGGCGATCTTCACCGGCCAGATGCTGCGCGGCGAGGGGGTGCTGATCAACGGCAGCGGCGAGCAGACGCGGGACTTCGTCTACGTGAAGGACTGCGCATGGGCGAACGTGCTGGCGCTGGAGAACGGCAGCGGCCAGATCTACAACCTCGGTACGGGTGTGGAGACGTCGGTCAATCAGATTTTCGCCCTGCTCAAGGAGATCATCGGTTATCCGCGGGAGCCACGCTACGGGCCGGCTATGGTCGGCGAGACCTTCCGCATCTATCTGGACGCCACCAAGGCGCAGCGGGAGTTGGGTTGGCGACCGACGGTGACGCTGGAGGAAGGGCTGCGCAGGACCGTGGCCTACTTCAGGTCAGGTTCGTGAACTCGGCAGGCCTCTTGCAGGCCAGTGTAGGAAGAGGGCGATGAACGAGAGGGTACTGGTCATTGACGACGATCCGGGACTCCTGACCCTGTTGCGGTTGGGTCTGGAGCGAGAAGGGTTCACCGTCATCACCGCCGAGGACGGACGGGAAGGGTTGCGACGGGCGTACGAGTCCAACCCCGACGTCATCATTCTCGACATCGGCATGCCGGAGATGGACGGCTGGCTGGCCTGCCAGCGGCTGCGCCACATCTGCGACACGCCCATCATCATGCTCACGGCCAAGCGGGAGTCGGCGGACATCGTCAAGGGGTTGGCGCTGGGGGCCGATGACTACGTCACCAAGCCCTGCAGTTTCGACGAACTGAAGGCGCGCATCCGCACCGTGTTGCGTCGCGCCAAGAGGAGCCAACCAGCCGTCCGCCAGACCGTCTATGACGATGGAAACCTGTACATTGACCTGGCCAACGAGACCGTCCGCCTGCAAGGCCAACCGGTCCATCTCACTCCCATCGAACTGCGCCTGCTGATGCAACTGGCCAGCCAGCGCGGGCGGGTGGTGCCGCACCGGGAACTGCTGACCAGCGTGTGGGGGCCGGAGTACGCCGAAGAGGTGGAGTACCTGAGCGTATACATCCGCTACCTGCGCCAGAAACTGGAGGAGAACCCCTCCCAACCGCGCTATCTGCGCACAAGGTGGGGGATGGGGTACTATTTCGCGGGGGACGATAACGCGCCAGGGCAGCCTGGGTAGTCTTCCTTTCGTTGGACGCGGTCAGGGGACCGCGCCCAGCAGGAGTTCCCACTTTGCTGGGCGTGGTCATCTGACCACGCCCAGCAAAGCGCCCGGCGAAGTGGGAACGGAACGACGCAGTCACAAAGTTGGGTAACCACGGCGGAAAACAATGGGCGAGAAAAGCTTACGTCAGTACCTGCGCGCCTTTCAAAAATGGTGGTGGCTGCTGGTCGTCAGCGCGATCCTGCCTGTGGTCGTCAGCGGCTTTCTGGTCTACCGGCAGCCGTTGCTCTACCAGGCCAAGGCGACTGTCATGGTCGGCACCAGCCTGCAGAATCCCTCCCCCGACGTCTGGCAGATCAACCTCAGCCAGAACCTGGCTAATGCCTACGCCGAACTGGTCCGGCAACGTCCGGTGACCGAAGCGGTCATCCAGCGGCTAGGGCTGAGCCGCACCCCCGATCAGCTGGCGAACCAGATCGGCACCTACATCTACGCCGGGGCCAACCTCCTGGAGATCCGTGTGGTGGACAGCAACCCCGAGGCGGCAGCGCTGATCGCCAATACCCTGGCCGACGAACTGATCCGCCGCAGTCCCGGCTCCCAACTCAGCAACCCCGCGCAGCAGGAGTTCATCCGCGGCCAGATGAACCTGCTGGAGGGGAAGATCGAGGCCGTGGGCACAGAGATCGACCAGTTGACCGCCGATCTGGCCAATCTGACCTCGGCGGCGGAGATCCGTGAAACCCAGGATCGTATCTCCGCTCTGGAAGCGGTCAGGGCAACCTACCAGACGACGTACGCCAACCTCCTGGCCTCCTACCACACTCAGTCGCCCAATGCTCTGGCGTTGTTCAGCGCCGCAGAGCCGCCGACCGAGCCTCTGCCCCGACGGGCGCTGCTCATCATGGGTATGGCTGGCCTGGCCGGGCTCGCCCTGGCGGTGGCGGCGGTGGTCGTGATGGAGATGCTGGACACCACGCTGCGTTGGGAGGAAGACGGGGTGGCAGAGGTGCTGCAGACGCCGGTCCTGGGGGCTGTGCCACAGGTCTCCAGGTCCGCTTCCCGTCTGGCGACGCTGTCCCAGGGGGCGGTGGCGGAGGGGGTGCGCACGGTGCGGGCCAACATCTTCCTGGCCCGCCCCGACTCCCCGCCGCGCACCCTGCTGCTGACCAGTCCCAATGCCGGGGAGGGCAAAAGTTTTGTGCTGGCAAGCCTGGCGACGGTGCTGGCGTCGGCCGGCAGCCGGGTGATCGCGGTGGACGCCGACCTGCGCCGGCCCACCCTGCACGAGTTCTTCGACCAGCCTAACGTGACCGGCCTGGCTGACATGCTGGCCCGCCATGACGACAACAGCGGGCAGATGCCGACCATCCCTCTGCAGAAGACCCCCTACGAGGGGTTGTTGCTCCTGCCTGCCGGCCGGCCGCCGAACGACCCATCCACGATGCTGACCTCGCCGCGTCTGCCCGCGCTGCTGGAGCGGCTGCGTGAGCAGGCCGACGTGGTGTTGATTGACAGCCCGCCGGTGCTGGGCCCGCCAGATGCCGTGATCCTGGCGACGCTGGTGGAAGGCACCGTGTTGGTCGTGAGCGCCGGCATAACCACACGCGAGGCGACACAGCGGGCCCGCGGGCGGCTGATCACCCAGCAGGGCGTCAACCTGCTGGGTCTCACCTTCAACCGCGTGCGTCTCAACGGGGGTTACTACTACACCTATAAGGACGGGCAACATCCCCCCCGAAAGGCCGAGAGCACGGATAGGGAATGGTTGACGCTTGCTGAGGCCGCCGCCCGCCTGGGCGTCAGACGACCGGTGGTGCAGCAGTGGTGCCGCGATGGGCGACTGGCCACACGCCGCGTCCGCCTGCGCCGTCTCATCAGCGGCGCCGACGTGACCCGGTTGGTCCGGGCCCAGGCCGCCAGCGAACACCCATCCGCCGGGCAGAGCCCGCCGGCGGAAGGGTGAGCCGGAGATGACCACCCTCTCCCCAACTGGTCAGCCTCCCGCCGGTCCTGGCCTTGGTCAGACAACCTGCGGGAGGCTTTACCTACAAGGATAAGATGAGCGGCATCCTCGGCATTCTGGATAACAAGCGCAGTTCACAGATCGGGGCGCTCCTGGCCAAGATGGGCGCCAGGATGTCGCATCGGCCATGGTATGTGCTCGAGACCTACTGCGATGAGCGTTCGGGAATCGGACTGGGACGTATCGGGATTGGCATCTTGAACAAGGAACCCCAGCCTGTGGTGAGCCAGGATGGGAACACCGTGCTTTTCCTGGCTGGCGAGTTCTTTGACTCGGAAGGTCTCGCTCCAGACGCCCGCCTCCGACGCGGCCAGGCCCGCGCAGATGCTGAGTATGCGTTGCAGATGTACGAAACGCACGGCGCTGCGTTCGCCCGCTATCTGGCGGGAGCCTTTGTCATCGCGATCTATGACCGCGCGCGATGCGCTATCCTGCTGGCTACCGATCGCTTCGGTTTGTATCCGCTGTACTTTGAACACCGGGACGGATACCTGGCCTTCGCTCCAGAAGTCAAGGCTATCCTGGCGGTCTCCGAAAGGTCGCACCAGTTGGATGAAGTGGCTTTGGCGCAGTACATGCGCTTCCAGCAATTGTTGGGCACCCGCACCTTCTTCCAGGACATTCAGATGTTGGCGCCAGCCTCCATCCTCGCTTTCGATCTGGAGACGCGCTCCTGCCAGATCGAACCCTATTGGTCGTTCGATCAAATACCCCCCCAGCCGGCCAGTCTGACGTTCGAGGAAGCGGCGGAAGAGGCCACACGGCTTGTACGTCTGGCCGTCGCGCGGCGGGTGAGAGGCGAGCACCGCATAGGGATTTACCTGAGCGGTGGCCTGGACTCGCGCATCATCCTGGCCGCTTACCCGCGCGACCTGCCGCGACCTGTAACTCTGACGTTTGGCCTCAAGAACTGCCGGGATGTTTACTATGCAGAGCGGGTCGCCAAACGGGCTGGCACAACACACTGTTTTTGCGAGTTCTCTGACGGGAACTGGGTAAAGGATTATGTTGACTTTCACCTCGCATTGACAGAGGGGTTCCAGAGCTGGGTCCACATGCACGGCATCAACACGCTCGAGACGGCGCGCGAGTTGTTCGACATCAACCTGACCGGCTTCGCAGGCGATCAGAACCTGGGAGGGGTCAGCGAGACGTCGGTAGACCTCAGCCGGTCGCCCGACGAGTTGGCCTATTTGACCCTTCTATTCGAACTGTTCAACCAGAAGTATCACTGGCCTGGCATCTCCGAAGCGGAAGAGCAGGTGCTGTACATGCCGCACATCCACCGCCGGGTCGCCGGACTGGCGTTCGAATCGCTCCGTGCGGAGTTGCAGCCGTATCTGCGATACGACCGCGAGAGGCGGATTGACTACTTCGGGTTCGTCAACCTGGACCTGCGCCACTACCACCACTATGTGACGTTCAAGCGTTCCTATCTGGAT
>Ga0209018_1002582_pt1 | contig 12522 bp, 6 predicted proteins | sample YNPBryBLVA2012_FD_185814 | JGI IMG/M metagenome (GOLD analysis project Ga0209018, IMG submission 185814) | Anoxygenic and chlorotrophic microbial mat microbial communities from Yellowstone National Park, USA - YNP Bryant BLVA 2012 (SPAdes)... ...
CTGCGCGAAGCGCCGGCGGGCGCCACCGGGCCGGACCGCTACGGTCCTTACGCCGCCGCGCCGATTTCGGCGTAAGCTCAGGCGACAGCGAACGGCGGAGGGCAGACTGCGAACTCGTGGGCCGGGGCGAGCTGAAGCCGTTTTGCGACCCGGCATGCGCTATTGGCTATTGCCGGCTTCCCGCTGCGGTTTCGAACCGGGCCAGGTCAGGCGCAACCGCGGACACGACGTGCCGGCGCTTGCCGGACGGGTCGGGGGGAATGGAATCGACGATGCGGCACGAGACGCGGACATGCGGCCCGAAGAGCGTCCGGTAACGGCGCTGGATGCGTTCGATCGCGCGGGGGTCGAAGGCCGTGTCCACGACCAGCAGCACCTCGAAGCGATCCAGCGCGTGCTGGTAGGTCTTGAACTCCACGATACCCCGCTCCTCCCGCAGCACGCAGGAGGAGATCGAGCCGTAGCACAAACGCCCGTCCGGCAGCGCAACGAACCCGCTGGTGCGCCCGCCTTCCAGGCGCATGCGCGGAAAGGGCAGCCCGCAGGGACACGGCTGCGGCTCCAGCGCGCCGAGATCGCCCAGGCGATAGCGGATGAACGGCTGGGCGCGCGTCGTCAGCGTGGTACACAGCACCTCGCCGACGCGCCCGGTCATGCCCGTGTCCGTGGCCGGGTAAGGACGGAGCTGCGTCGCTCCGCTGGTCTGCCGGTCGCTGCGGTTGCCCGTCTCCTGTTCCGCTCGCGGGCACGGGGCGGCCCTGATCTCCAGCACCTCCACGTGCAGGTGCGGTGACATGATGTGCAGGCTGCCGTGGGGGCACTCGTGCGCGATCAGCCCGACCTCCCGGCTGCCGTATTCCGCGACGACCCGGCAGCCGAAAGTCGCCCGCACCCGGGCGCGCTGCTCCGGCGTGATCTCCTCGCCGGTCAGGACCGCGAGCCGCAGCCACGGGAAGTCCCGCGGGCCGAAGCGCGCCCCCGCGTGCCGGGCCAGCAGCGCCGCGGCGCTGGGATAGGCGTAGAGCAGGCGTGGACGGAACGCCCGCAGCGCCTCAAGCTGCGCATCCATCGACGCCGGCGACATGTCGTACGCGTCCAGCAGCACCTCGTTCAGCAGCCGATCGCGGAACTGCCGCAGCCGCGTCCCGCGCGTCTCGATCGGCGAGCCCCACAGGTATGCGCGGCGGTCGCCGGGGCGCACGCCGAACAGGCTCTGCATGAACAGCCGGCAGCCGAGCGCCTGCGCCTGGCGGGCGCGGTCGATGAAGAAGTGCAGCGTGTCGCCCGAGGTCCCGCCGCTGCCGCAGGGAATCGGCCCGCCCGGCACGTCGCGACAGACCATGGCGGCGGTGTTTTCGCGGACGTCCTTTTTCGTAAGTATCGGCAGCCTGGCCAGTTCGGCGTACGGGTCGGCGGCGCGCGGATCGACGCCGTGCCGCGCGAAAAGCTCGCGGTAGTAGGGCAGCGTGTCGGCGGCGTAGCACAGCAGGGCGCGCAGGCGCTGCCGCGCTACCTGAGCAACGGCCTCAGCGGGACGCCGGCTCAGCGCCAGCATTTCGCGGTAGCAGCGCAGCGTGGGACGGCCGCGCAGCCATTCGTACGCCGGATACGCCAGACCGCCGACCAGCCGCTCCGAAAAACTCACGACCGCCTCCGGTCACGCCGCGGCAGGATGCGCGGCTGGGCGAAAACGTGAGCGAGTGAGAGCACCGGAGCGTGGGGGGGCGCGGAATTGTGCGGACTGGCCGTTCTCATGCCTGCGCCTGGTCACGCCCCCGGGTCGTCACTTGCCACTCGTTACCTCTTCATAGATCGGCGCCATCCGCTCTGCCAGCCGCTCCAAACTGTACTCCGCCCGGAAGCGCTCCCTCACACGCGCCCCCATGCGCCGGCGCAGACCGGCGTCCGTCGCCAGCCGCTCCATCGCGTCGGCCAGCGCCGCAGGATCGCGCGGCGGAACGAGCAGACCCAGCGGGGTTCCATCGTCGGCGGACGGAAGGTCGGGCGGCGCCAGCACCTCGGGCACCGCACCGACCGCAGTGGCGATGATCGGCAGGCCCGCCGCGCCCGCTTCGAGGATCGAGTTGGGCAGCCCCTCGCTGCGACTGGGATGGACGAAGCAGTCTGCGGACGCCAGCAGCCGCGCTTTCGTCCCGCCGGTCACCGGACCGGTGAACCAGACGATCCGGTCCAGTCCGGCGTCGCGCACCTGCCGCCGCCAGCGCTCGCCGTCGCCGTCGGTGGCCGGTCCGGCGATGCAGAGTTCGAAGCGCACGCCGCGCTCGCGCAGCCGGCGTGCCGCCTCGATCAGCTCGCCGACGCCCTTGATTTCGCGCACCAGCGCCAGGAACAGGAAGCGGCAGGCCCGGTCGGACGGCGACCGGTCGGCGGGAGCGGCGGGCGCCGAGACGCCAGTCACGGGCTGCGGGCGCTCCGGCAACGGCGGATGGCGTACGGCGCATGAGGGCCGGGCGGCCGGCGCCCCAGGCGGGGGCGTCAGGCGCCCGTCGCTGTTCGCGGTCCGCCGCTCGCCAGTACCTGCCGGCTCAGCAGGAGCCTGTCCCGTCCGGCGACGCTCGTTCGCCATGCGCTGCTCACCAGTCGGTACGGGCGCTGCGATCGCCTCCGGGTCGAACGCGTTCGGGACCACCGCGATCCGGGCGCGCCCCGCGTACGGCCGCAGCGCCGCCTGCCAGCCGCGCGAAAGCACGATGACGGCGTCGGCCGCCTCGAGGCCGCGCCGGATCAGCCGGCGCCCCAGCTTCCCGCTTTCAGCGCAGAAGCGATCGAAGAGGTTGCCACGAATATGCAGTACGACGCGGCGGCCGAGCAGTCTGGCAACAACCAGGTCGAGCAGGTTGCGGTAGAAGGTGAAGAAGCTGCACGTATGGATGTGGACGACGTCGATCCGCCTGGTCGTGATCAGCCGCGCCAGCCTCACCAGGGCGCTGGCATGTCGCACAACCGCCCGCAGCGCGCCCGCGGCGCGCCCATGCTCTTTTGTCTGCGGCGCGGCGTGCCGCTTGTGGCCTTCCGGATCGAGCGGCGCGGCCAGTCGGTGCAGTCGGTAGCGCCCGGCCAGGGGGCTTTTCATCAGCAGGCCGATGGAGGTGACCATGCCGCCGATCGCCGGCGGCGCCGGTCCGAGCATGAGCACGCCCAGGGGCGCACGACGCCCGCGGGCGCTGGTCTGTGGCGGCCTGACGGAACTGGCCTGTACTCCCCCTGCATTGTAGGGTTTGGCTTGCCTGTGCCGTTGGCGCACGCACTCGGCGTAGATGCGCTCGTACCGGCGTACCATGCACTCGGTCGTGAAGCGGGCGGCATGCACCTCGGCGGCGCGCGCGGCGCGGATACGCGCCGCTGCCGGGTCGGCCAGCGCGCGGTGCAGGGCGGCGGCCAGAGCGTCCGGGTCCCCGGGCGGCACGAGCAGCGCCGTCTCTTCGTGGCGCAAGAGCAGCCCGTCGTCCGCCCCGCGACCGGCCGGCAGTTCCTCTGCGGCGCGACGGCGGAGGTCGAGGCGGCCGATGTCGCCGACGGCGGTAGCGACGATCGGTACGCGCTGGGCCATCGCCTCCAGGATGACGTTGGGCAGGGCCTCGGTGCGACTGCTGAGGCAGAAGACATCCGCGGCTGGCATCAGCCGCGATGCGCCGTCGAACGCTCCGGGGAAGCGGACGACGTCGGCAAGTTGCAGCCTCCGGATGTCGCGCTGCACCGCGGCCCAGTACGCGCGGTCCAGCACATCCCCGACGCAGACGAGGCGGACATCCGGGTCGGTCCGTCGCAGCCGGGCGAACGCCTGGACCAGGCCCCGGATGTCTTTCTCCGGGCGGACGTTGGCCACGGTCAGAACGATGCGCCCGCCCGGACTGTCGCCGCACAGCCCGGCCAGCAGCGTACGCGCCGCGGCGGGCGTCGTCGTTGGCGGATCGACACCATCCGGCAGGAAGGCGGCCCTGGCTGCGCCGCGACCGGCCGGCAGCCGGTCGAGTCCCGTCTGACAGCAGACGGCGAGGCGGTCAACCCACGGGCTGAGCCGGTCCGCCAGGCGCGCATAGCGTCCGGGCTGTCCGAGCGGCCAGCCGTGGCGCACGTGCAGCAACGGAATCCGCAGCAGCCTGGTGACCGGAAAGGCCCAGACTGCGGCGGCGCAACTGTGGGCGTGCACGACCTGGACCCGGTCGGCGCGCAGCAGCCGCGCCAGCCGCCATACCAGCCCCGGGTCGCGCCCGAAGCTCCGCAGCTCGCGCACGACGACGCCGGCCGCGGCCAGCGGCTGGACGGGCAGACCGGCGGCTTTCAGGCAGTAGATGAAGGGGTGGTGGCCGCGGCGGGCCATGCCGACGGCCAGTCGCTGAACGACGCGTTCGGCCCCGCCGCCGACCAGTGTGTCGATGAGAATGGCGACGTTCATGAGGCTTTTCCCTGCCCCGGGGAACAGTGAGCGGCAGAGAGCGGATAGCGAACGTGTGTGGTGGGCGCTGCTGCCGTCATCTCTTGCCGGTTGCTATTTGCCATTCGCCAGTTCCGGGAATCGCAGCGCCGCGCTCGGGGCGTCGCATGGGATCGCAGCGGGGTCGACGCCGGGGACCGCGGCGGGCAGCGTAGCCAGCTCCAGCGCGCGATCGGCCTGCGTCTGCATGCGCTCGGCGACATTGGAAAGGCAGCAGGCCAGGCCGATGAGCATCCAGAAGTCCTCAGACCACAGGCGGGTAGTGAACAGGCTGCACGCCAGGTAGCCGCACAGCGCGGCGCGCAGCGCCATGGCATGCCAGCCGAGATGAAAGCGGAACTTCCAGCCGGCAAGCCGGAGCGGCAGGTCGCTTTGCCACTGATCGGACAGCCTGCGGATGCGGCCGAGGCGCCACAGCGTCAGCGCCAGCAGGCTGCCGAGCAGGAGCAGGCCCAGGTAGCCGAGCTCCGCCAGGCAGGCGAAGTAGGTGCTGTGGGCGGCGCGGATGATCTGGAGGTCCGGCACGTATTCCTTGACGACCTCGTGGAAGTTGCCCAGCCCGATGCCGAGCGGATAGTCGGCGACCATCGCCAGCGCCGCCCGCCGATAGGCCAGCCGGCCGGTCGCCGAGGGGTCGTGCTGGTAATGCGCGATTGTCGCCGCGCGGTTCCACCAGCCGGGATCGGCCAGTTGCGTGGCCAGCGCCGTGCCGAGGGCGATCGCCAGCAGCCCCTTGACGCGGTAGCCGCGCGGCAGAGACATTGCCCCGGCCAGCGACATCGCCAGCAGCCCGACGAGCGCATTGCGCGTGCGCGTCATGACGATCGTGTTGACGGTCAGGGCGCCGATGATGAGCACCAGCCCGCGCGTCCACCAGCGCCGCGCCATGAAGAACATGGCGCCGACAAACGGCAGCGTCGCCACCAGGTGCAGCGCCAGCCCGCTCGATTCGGCGAAGTCCGGCCCCCCCAGCCCGCGATCGAGCCGGCCGCCGCTGTAGGCGCCCACGTTCCCGAACGCCTGGTAGCCGATGTACAGGGCGCCGCACAGCCAGGCGCCGACGACCAGGTGATAGTGCAGCGGCTCGCGGACGCAGCGGATCATGATCAGCACGAAGATCATCACCTTGATGATCTTCTCACCCATGAACAGTCCGCGCTCGCTCACCCCATAACCCCAGGCCATGCTGGTCAGGGCCAGGGTCACCAGGGCCAGCGCCAGGACCATCGGCAGCGGGAACTGTCGGCCGCCGCCGTTGAAGCGCGGCCGGCGCAGGGCCAGCCCGATGACCGTCGCGACGACGACCGTCAGGGAGGTGCGCAGGCCCAGTGCCCGCACGCTCTCGCCCCACCACTGGAACTCGGGGTTCATGTGGTAGACCAGAACGTACAGCAGCACGCCGGCCAGCGGCGCCACCAGCGCCGCACCGATCCCGCTGATGTACAGGAGCCAGAAAGCGATCGCGGTCAGCGGCATACCGTTCGCCTCGCCGGCAGGCAGGCCGGCCGCTCAGAGCCGCGGCCCGCGCCTCCTGCTGCCCGCCCGTTTTCCGGCCGCGTGCCTGGGGCCTGCGTCGATGCCAGGATCTCGTAGAACCGCGCGCCGGTCGCCGCCCAACTGTGGGTGCGCCGCACCCACTCGCCACCGCGGCGCGCTATGCGCTGCGCCTCCTCGGCCCGCTCCAGCAGCCGGCCGACGCGCTCCACCCACTCTGCGGCCGGTCCCGCGGCCAGCACATCGCGCCCGATGCGGGCGCTCAGACCGGCCAGCGCCACCGGGTGGGCGACCACCGGACGCCCCACGGCGCAGGCCTCCAGAATCTTGTTCTTCAGCCCCCCGCCGGTGCGCACCGGCACCACCACCACCGCCGCCCGCGACAGGTACGGGCGCACGTCGGGCACGTCCGCCGCCAGCTCCACGCCCGGCATGCCGGCCAGGGCCCGCACGGCCGGTACGGGCCGGCGACCGACAATCAGCAGGCGGCGCCCGCGCCCGTCCCGGTACAGGCGCGGCCAGATGCGCGTCGCGAAGTGGGTGATGCCGTCGGCATTGGGCAGGAACTCCAGCGACCCGACAAACGCGACCGTCCCCGGTTCTGGCGGCTGCGTGCTCGGGCGGAAATAGTCGAGGTCCACGCCGTTCTGCACCACCTCGATCCGCGCACCACCCGCCCAGCGCCGGGCGTAGGCGGCATCCACGCTCGAGACGTAGATCGTCGCCGCCGCCCGCCGGGCGACGCGGCGCTCGAACCAGGCGCAGAGGGCCATGCGCCGCAGCATCGGCGGCCAGCGGCGCCAGCCCGCGTAGCGCGCCTCGCGCCAGGCGGGCAGAACCAGCTCGTCCTGCGGATTCCACACGACCGGGATGGCGCAGGCCCAGGCGTACTGCCCCAGCGCGGCGCCGTTCAGCAGCACTACATCGAAGCGCGCGGGGCATGCCGCACGCCGCAGCCAGGCGTCGATGGCGCTGTCGTATCCCAGGTGGCGGGCGACGAGCCGACGGGCGATGTCCGGCGCCGCGGCGCGTGCCGGGCGTCGTTCGCCATTCGCCGCGGCCTGCTGCGGGTCGGACCGCCCCGGGGGCGCCGGCGCGCCCGGGATGGTTTCGACCCGGACGCGCGGCGGCAGCTTGTCCGCGTGCTGGCGATCTGATGTCGGGGATGCGGGACCGGCGCGCGGGGCGCGGGGCAGTGCCAGCGTCACCTCCGCCCGCTGCGCTAGTTCGGTCAGCACGTGGTAAAGGTGCAGGCGGGCGCCGCTGTCCAGGGGCCACGGCGCGCGGGCTGCGAGCGCCAGGACGCGCAGACGGTCGGGGTGCTGCGCGCTCACGGGAGCGCCTCCACGGCCGGTTCCACGGTCGAGCGTTCCGGCTCGGACCCGGGCGCAGTCCGGGCCCGGGCGGACCGGGAGCGCTCCGCCCAGCGTTCGATGGCCCGCAGCACCCGCTCGACGGGGATGTCATCCATGCAGTTCGGGGATTTGTCGCAGGCGCGCCGGTAGCATGGAGCGCATGCCAGCCCGGTCCGGATCTTTTCGCCGCGGCCGTACAGCTCGATTTCCTGCGCGCAGGTCGGCCCGAAGAGTGCTACGCAGGGGACCCCCAGCGCGATAGCGACGTGCATGGCCATCGTGTCCCCGGCCACCAGCACGTCGCTGCGTTGCAGCAGCGCCGCGAAGCCCAGCTCGTCATGGTCGCAGCCGGTGTCGATGACCTGCGGGCAGGCCGCGGCGATGCGCCGGTTCCGTTCGCGCTCGTCCGGACCCCCGAACAGCGCCACGCGCCACCCGCTGCGCAGGCAGAGCCGCCCGGCCAGCGCGATGAACTTCTCGGGCGGCCAGTTCTTGTTGGCGAACACGCGTCCGGCCCCGGTGTTGAGGCCGACCAGCACCTGGTCGTCGCGGACGCCGGCCCTGGCCCAGAAGGCGCGGGCAAGCGCCCGGTGGCGTCCGTCGGGGTAGAGCCGGTAGCGCTGTCCGCGGTACTTCAGACCCAGCGCCTCATACAGCAACTGCGGATAGCTCTTGGTGTTCTCGAAGAACTTGCGCTGATCATCCAGGCCGAGCAGGAAGTACTCCCGGCACTCCGGGTTGAGCGGGAAGGGCGTGCCGTGCGGGCTCAGTCCGATCCCGCGGCGCTCGCGGGCGTTGACGCGCATCGCCAGCCCCGCCGGTCCCGGCTCCTTGTCCAGACTGAGGCACAGATGGAACTGCTCGTGCTCCAGGTGGCACAGCGTTTCCGCGTCCAGCGGCAGCAGACGGTCGATCAGCGGATGGTTGGCCAGCATGCGCACCCCGGCCGGCCGCGTCACCCAGGTGATGTGGCTGACCGGCCAGCTCTCCTTCAGACCGGGCAGCAGGGCGGCGGTGCGGATCACGTCGCCCAGCGCTCCCAGCTTGATGATCAGGATGCGCTGCCCCAGCGGCGCGAAGCGGTCGCAGGCCGTCGGGCACGCGCCCTGTACACCCGCGGCGCACGGCCGATCGCCTCGATAGTGCCGGCAGTCGAGCCTGAGATTCAGCGGGAGCGACAGGTCGCAGGTGACCGGTGACCGGTCACAGGTGGCGCGTGGCGCCGCGGGCGCTGTCGTTTGCCGCCCGCCAGGCGTCGCCGCTGCGCACGTCGGCCGGGCTGCTCTTGTCGCGCGCGCCGCCGCCCGCTCGTACACCTCACACATCAGGCGTGCCGTCCGTTCCCAACTGAACTGCCTGAGACGCGCCGTGCCGGCCTGCCGCAGCCGGCCGGCGACGACCGGGTCCAGCAGCCGCGCCATGCCTGCGGCGATGCTTTCGGGGTCACGCGGATTGCAATACTCGGCGGCATCGCCGGCCACCTCCGGCATGCTGCTGAGATCGGAGGTCAGCACGGGCGTGCCGCAGGCGAACGCGTCCAGGATGGGCAGACCGAAGCCCTCGGCCAGGCTCGGCATCACCATGCCACGCGCGCCGCGCAGCAGCCAGGGGAGGTCGTCATGCGGCACGAATCCCAGCAGCCGGCAGCGCTCGCCGATGCCCAGGCGCGCGCCGGCCGCTGCGAGCTGGCGGCGGAATGACGGCGGCTCGCATCCGACGAGCACCAGCTGCACATCGCGGCGCGCGTCGGGCCGCAGCCGGGCGAATGCCCGCAGCAGATTTAGCGCATTTTTCCGCGGCGCTGAACCCGAGAAGTTCAGCAGCCACTGCCGACGCAGCCCGTAGCGGGCGCGTACCTGCTCGATCTGCCATGTCGCGCCCGCCCCGGCCGGCGCCCCGTCCTCGCCCGACAGGGAACCGGCGGCAGCGAATGGCCGGTGGTCGCCGGCGGGACGTGCGTCGTCGCATGCAGACCGCACGGAGGCGCTCGGCGGTGCTGCGTGTTCCGGCTGGGCGTTGGGGGCCTGCCATTCGCCGGTCGCGACCTGTCCACAGCACCTTTCCAGGGCCAGCACAATGCCCCGGTCCGGTGCCCAGGGGATCACGCTGACGCGCTCCGCTGGAACACCGAATCGCCGGCACAGCTCGTCGCGCGTGGCGTGCGAAGGTGCGATGATCTGCGCTGCGCTGCGGACAGCGCGGACCACGCCGCGCTCGAAGGCGCGCGCCTGGCGCGAGGGCCGGGCATCCACGGTGAGCGGCGTCAGATCGTGAACGGTGACCACGGCCGGCACCGGGCACCAGGCGGGTGCGGCATTGGCCGGCAGGTGCAGCAGGTCCACGCGGTCACGCCAGGCGGCCAGCGGCAGGCAGAGTTGGAACCACAGGTCCCAGCGATCGCCGGGGATGTCCAGGTGCCGGCTGCGGACGTTGGGCAGCGCCAGCAGTGCGGCGAGGCCGGCCGGCCAGGTGGCCTGCGCCGGTGCGGCGCTGGCGGTGATAGTGGTGGCGCGAGGGGCGGCTGGCGCGGGGCGCTGGTGGTAGAGGATCAGTTGCCAGTCCGGTCGCAGGTTGGCGATGTGGTGCCAGGCGTCGAGCAGGTTGCGGGCTGTGCCGCGGGGGCGGGGCATGAACAGGCTGCGGGCGTCCAGGCCGACGCGTAGACGTACGGTGCGCTGCGTCACTGTTACCGCCTCTGGCTGGCCGGGTCCCGCGGGACGCCTGCCGTGCGACGCCTCCCGTCCGCGCCGCAGGCGACCTGCCGGTCCAGAGCAGCGACACGCCGGCTTGGCGGGCGCTGTCGATCTGCGGCGCTGCGCGGCCAGCCGCCGGGGTGCGAGCCCGGCCCATAAGCTTTTTTCGGTCATCGGCGGGGTGGGCGTGACTGCGCGGGGCGCTTCCGGGCGGGGGGACTGCGGCACGCTACTCGGACGCTGGAGGGGCCAGCCGGGCTGGGCGCTTTTATAAGACGCTGCGAGCGACGGTCCCGATGGCCGCAGCCGGGTTATCCGCGTCCGACAGAGACGGCAACGGGGCAAAGGTCTGCCAGCAGCGGCAGACCACGACCCAGGCGACGAAGGCCAGCAGCAGCGAGGTCGGGTCGGCCGGTGCACCGAGGAAGACCGCCTTGGCCGTCTCCACCATCCCGGCCAGCCCGACGACCAGCAGCAGGGCGGTGCGCCGCCCGCGCCCGCCGCTGACATACAGGCTGAGGGCCGCAGCAGCCAGATAGAGGAACGACGTTTCGGCGGTCGCAAGCACGGCGCGGTCGAAGGGCGTCAGGAATTGCGTCTGGAACGGCAGCCAGAGCACGCATCCATCGGCGAGGCGGCCTGGCGTCTCCGCAACGCGCGACAAGCCGAGGATCGGCGCGGCGGCGACCACCAGGAGAAGGCCCAGCAGCGCGACCACGCGACGGGTCGCCGGTGGAACGCCGACCGCTCCCTGACTTCCGGGCAGGGCGCGTGCCGCGCCGCATCCGATCAGCCCGCCCAGCAGCGCGGTGGAGATGTCGAGCAGCGCGCAGGCGTGCGAGCGGAGGAAGACCTGTGCCGCCTCGAAGAACACGGCGCAGACAAACACCAGCCGTAGCGCCATGCCCAGCGCCGGCCTTCCGCGTCCCCGGCGCTCGCAGCAGGCCAGCGTGATCAGGAAGCCCAGCAGGGCGAACGCGGCGCAGCGGCGGAAGTCCAGTGCGTCCAGGTCGCGCCGGTAATCCGTTTCGAGCGACGGCCGGCACGGATCCCACGGCATGGTCATGAGAGCCAGCGTCAGCCCGCCCATCAGCCACGCCAGCGCAGACCAGGGATGCGCGCGCCAGTCCCAGAACAGGCGCTCGTGCGCCCGCCGCAGCGCCGACTGCGCCCGCGGGGCGAGCAGGCTGCCGAGCAGCGTGGCAGCGGCGTTGGTGATCAGGTCGCCCAGGTCGGCGCAGCGCGCGGGCATGAACTGCTGGAGCAGCTCGGTCCCGTAGCTCAGCCCGACGCCCGCCGACACTGTCAGCAGCAGTTCCGTCCCCAGTTTCCCGCCGCGCCGGCGCACGAGCAGCGCCAGTGCCACTCCGACCGGCAGGTACACCAGCACATTGGTGAGGATGTCCTGGTAGCGGCCGTAGTGCAGCGGGTAGGCGGGGGGGATCCAGCGCCAGTTCGGGGCCGGCCCGAGCCACGGGGTATCGGCGTCGCCCAGCGGGCCGAGCGTGCCGTAGATCACCAGCGCCAGGTACGCGGCGCAGACGGCGCGGATGGTGCCGCGGCGCAGCACCGGCGGCTTAAGCAGCGCGCCGGCGGCGCTGCGCGGGTCGTCCCGGCGATCGTGCGGGTGCGTGTTGCAGGCACTGCTGCGCATGGGCTGTCCGTGTCGGGCCCCGGGGCGGAGCGCGGGCGCGCCGTTACCGTCCCGCGCCGTTGTCCCTACCAGTAAACGGTGCAATACCCGATGCGTCTTCGGCCAGCGCGGCAACTGCCGGACGGCGCTCGCCGGCAGGCGCAACCCGGACGCCATGTATTCTCGGTCCGTCGCTGCGTGCGTGGCAGCGCTCGCCGCGCGGGGTGGTGCGGGTGCGTGCAAGTGGTTGAGGCGGGGTCGGCGGCGGTGCTGATGGAGCTTGTCGACCGAGCCGACATAGGAAGCGGTACGTTCCGCTGTCGCGCAGTGGCGTGTTGCCGGGCGGTGGGGTGGGGGGGCGACCGTGGGCAGAGAACCGGGTTCTGCCGCGGTCACCGGCCACCCGTCGCGCCGGCGCTGGGGGCGAAAAATGAAGGCGGTCCAGCCGCCCACGTTGTGGGGAGGTCCGCGGCGACGCGGGGAGGTCGCCAGGTGAAGAGCATTGCCGCCCGATTCCTGCTGGCGGTCGGCATATTCGTGGGCTTGTTCTCCGCGTTCACGATTTATCGGGCCTATCAGATCACTGAGCGGCACGTCGCCCAGCTCCTCGAGCGGCAAGCGGAGTTGGCGCTGGAGTTTGACCTGGCGGTCCGCAGTTATGTCGCGGAGGGCATCCGGCCGGCCGTCCAGCAGCGTGTCGGCCCCGACGAGTTCATCCTCGAGGCAATGTCAAGCTCATACGTGGCGCGCGAGGTTTTCGACCGCGTGCGGAAGAAGTTGCCCGGGTACCTCCTCAAGTTCTCTTCCGACAACCCGCGCAACCCCGCTAACCGCGCCAGCCCTGACGAGCTGAAGGTGCTGCAACGCTTCCGCAGCCAGCCCGGGCTGGAG
>Ga0209018_1002586_pt1 | contig 12508 bp, 9 predicted proteins | sample YNPBryBLVA2012_FD_185814 | JGI IMG/M metagenome (GOLD analysis project Ga0209018, IMG submission 185814) | Anoxygenic and chlorotrophic microbial mat microbial communities from Yellowstone National Park, USA - YNP Bryant BLVA 2012 (SPAdes)... ...
ATCGCAGGTCGGTGTCGGCAAGACCGGGCGCATCGAAGTCCTGTTCGGCTGCGACTCCTGGGTCAAGTGAGGGCGCGTCGGCGTCGAGCCAGCCCGTGCTGCCTGCGCCCGACGCCGCGCCGGCTCCGCGCGTTCCCCCCAACGCATGGACAGGAGATTCGATAAGAAACGCACATCCACCGCGGCCAGCGCGCGCAGAGGGACGGCCCTGCCCACACGACACGCTCGCCATCGAGAGATACGTCAGAACTTCGTCGTCCAGATCACCGTGGCGGTGTCGTGCTCCGGCTTGGGCATGGGCATGTCGCGAAGCGTGTCGATCACGCACTGGATGAACGTATCCGACGGGATCTCGGAGCGCGGGACCTGCACGCTCCGCACGCCTTTCTTGCCCACACCGATGCGGATCTCGACGCTGCCCTTCGCCTTTGGGTCGGCCTTGCGTGCGTCATCGAAACAATCGGACACGGCGCGCCACTTGAACTTGACCGAGTCCATCACGCTCGACGGCGAGAGGCAGCCCGCGATGCGGATGGTGCCCATCGGTCCTTCCAGGGGTTTGGACGTGTCGAACGAGCAAGGCGCTTCGGACACGCCTTCCGTGTCGGTGGGCGCAGCCGAATCCGTCGGCCCCGACGGCTTGCCCTTTTCCTCGGATGGCTCTGCGTTCATGTCGGACGGCGTCTCGGCATCGTGGGCTGCGGTGGGCATCTCGGAGTCACCGGCCTGCCTGGGTTTGGCACCTCCGCACGCGGCCGTGGATCCGGCCCATGCCACGGCCAGCACCAGCGACAGAGAGCGCACTGCCTCCCATCTCCGCATCCATCGAAAAGCTCGCCTCATGGGGCCTCCGTACGGGCCGCGGCCACCGGCGCGGACCCTTGACTCGGCCCGGTGTCATAGCATATCCGCGCCGTCACGTCGCTGGTGTCGTCATGCATCCCCCGGACTGCCTTCGCTGCGGAGCCTGCTGCTGCAATCCCCAGGAAAACCGCCTCGAAGGCTACCGCGACTACATTGCCGTCACGCCCCGCGACCGCGCGCTTTGGTCCCGTCCCCATCTGCTGCGCCGCTACACGGTCACCAACGATCGCGGCGAAGTCCACATGAAGCTCGTGGGCGAGGAGCAGCGCTGCGCCGCATTGCTCGGGTCGGTCGGCCGGCGGGTCGAATGCGCCATCTACGCGCAGCGTCCTCGCGGCTGCCGCCGCGTCGAGCCCGGGGACAAGCGTTGCATGCAGGATCGCGCGGAGCGTGAAATCGGGTCGTGAGCCAGGCCCTCGTTACGTCGTTCTTGCCAGCCGACCTTGCGGACCGTCGTCGGGGCTGGGCACGCCACGCTCGCAATCCATCCCGACCGCGGTACACTGCGCGGCCATGAGCGACCATCGAACGCCCCTGTCCACCTTTCAGGCGCGCCGCCGCGCGCTGCTGTCCGCCCTGCACACGCCGGCCGTCCTCGCGTCGGGCAGCCCCCGCCCGCGCGCCTACGCCGCCAACCAGTATCGCTTCCGCGCCAAGAGCCACTTTCTGTACTTCGTCGGCGCCCACCTGCCCGGCGCCGCACTGCTGTTCGCCAACGGTTCCGTCACCCTGTTCGTCCAGCCTGAGCAGCCCGGCGACGCGCTGTGGACCGGTCCGCGACCGTCGCTCTCCGACCTCGCACGCATCCACGGTTTCGATGACGTCCGCCCAGTCGACCAGCTCGCCGACGCGATCGCGAGTGCGGGCGCTCCTGCCGCGACCCTTGCCACCGAAGACGGCCCCAGCTCCGATTGGTTGTCTGGCTTGCTCGGCCGCACCATCAAGCCTTGCACCGCCAACAACCTCGAGCCGGGCACGGCCGACGCCGCGCTCGCCGACGCCATGATCTCCCTTCGCTTGACCCACGATGCAGACGCCATCGCGCAGCTCCGACTCGCCGCTGCCGCGACCGCCGACGCGCACATCGCGGCGATGCGCGCGACCAGGTCATCGGTCCACGAGCGTCAGGTCTACGGCGCGCTTCAGGGCCACCTGCGAAGCCGCGGATTCGAGGACTCTTTCCTGCCGATCATCTCCACCCACGGAGAGATTCTCCACAACGAAACGTACGAGCATGAGATAGCGCCGGGGGATCTTCTCCTGTGCGACGCCGGCGCCGAGACCCCCGAAGGCTGGGCGGGCGACATCACCCGCGTTTGGCCCGTGTCCGGCCGTTTCTCCGATTCCCAGCGCGCCCTCTACGACGTTGTCCTCGATGTCCAACAGGCTGCCATCGCGGCTTGCAGGAAGGGCACCCGATACCGTCACGTGCATGACCTTGCCAAGCGTCGCATGGTCGAGCGACTGCGCGATCTTGGCATCTTCCGCGGCGACGTCGACGGCCTGGTCGAGCGTGGCGCGGCGGCTATCTTCTTCCCCCACGGCATCGGCCACCTGCTCGGCCTCGACGCGCACGACATGGAGGATCTGGGCGACCGCGCCGGCTATGCGCCCGGCAGAACGCGGTCCACAGCGTTCGGCGATTGCTATCTACGCCTCGACCGGGACCTGCAGCCAGGCATGGTCGTGACCATCGAGCCCGGGTTCTACCAGGTATCGGCCATCCTGGCCGACGAGTCCATCACCGGCCGTGTGGGCGACGACCTGCGCCGCGACGTGCTTGCGAAGTACGCTGATGTCCGCGGAATCCGCATCGAGGACGACGTGCTCGTGACCGACGGCGACCCAGAGGTTCTGACATCGAGCGCGCCGAAGAAACCAGCGGAGGTCGAGGCGCTGGTGCGCGGCTGAGGGAGCCCTCGCAGCCGCGGCAGGCCGGCCCGAGCCGTCGGGACGGTTGGGCGACGGGCGAAGCCGGAGCCAGGGAACCCGAGCCAAGCCGGAGCGGGTAGAAAGCGTCCGGCCACCTGCGACGCGCGTTCTGCCGCGGCGGAAGGCGTCTAGCAAATTGCCAAGCCCGTTCTGCCGCGGCGCAAGGTGTCTGGCAACCTGCCAAGCCCGTTCTGCCTCGGCGCAAAGCGTCTGGCAACCTGCCAAGCCCGTTCTGCCGTGGCGCAAAGCGTCTGGCAACCTGCCAAGCCCCTTCTGCCGTGGCGCAAAGCGTCTGGCAACCTGCCAAGCCCCTTCTGCCGTGGCGCAAAGCGTCTGGCAACCTGCCAAGCCGGTTCTGCCTCGGCGAAATGGCTGAAGATTCGGTTGGTTGGCTTCCGGCGTTGCCACGGCATGGGCGGCTGCGCCGTGGTGGGACGCTCCTGCGCTGGAGAAGCGGACAGGGCCGAGCATGGGGTGTCGGAGGACTTGGCTGACCGCTGTTGGACCGGTGAGCAGGAGAGCCAGCGGGCAGGAGGTGAAGCTGGTCGCTGCTCACTGCTCGCCGCTCACTGCTAGCGGTCAGGAGGGAAGCTGACCCCCGGGCAGGGATGCGTGTGCCTTCGACGCGGCATCGGATTGAACAGCCTCGGAGGCGCTGAGGCGGGCCCCTGGTCGCCAGGGCTGTCAACCGCGGGTCGTGTGTCGACCGTTGACAACGCCCGAATCGCGTGGGTATCGTGTCTGCGGAATTCGACTTCGTGTCTGGCGGGTTCCGCGTGAGGAGGCGATGATGAAGCGCAGCAAGCAGCAAGCAGCAAGCGGCACGTTGGATTGTGCGACTGACGTGCTTGTCGGCCGTGGCAGGGTGTGGTGCTGAAGCGGGGGATGGGCGAAACGAAATCGGGTCGAGGTCGGCACCGTTGAGCGATGAGCTTTGCGACCAAGCGCCCGGATTGCAGGCAGTGGGGTACCTGTCGGTTCCCCACGCGCAGTGTACCGCCACGCGAATCGCCCGAGGGGTGTTCCTTTCGGCAGCCCACTGCTACACGGGCGACGATGATACGGTTTCCTCAGGCTCGTTTGATGGCGTAGACGGGTCGTCTACCCCACTCACCGGCAATGAAACGATTGACCATGCGTGGTGGCCCGACCCCGTCTGGGTCGATGCCGCGGCCATCGTGGGATGGCGCACGCGCGACTTGGAGCTGTTCTTCAGCCCCGAACCGGACGGGTTGCCCACGGCGTCGCTGCCAGACTCGCCCGGCAACGTGGACATGCACGACGTGAGCGTCGCAGGCAGCGGGTACTGGTGGACGGGGGACACGTGTGAGCGGAGCATCTGCAGGTACGCGGAGCAGCATCGCGATGTGTTGCCGACCGGCGGCGTGCCCGTGACCGGCGATGTACCCGTTCTCACCCTCGAAGGCGACATGATCAACCCGGGAGATTCGGGCGGCCCGTTGTTCCTCGGCAAGGTCGTGACGGATGGACTCGTCCCGCCGACGGTAGTCGGTGTTTTGTCGTCCGGAACGGCCTATGGCTCGACAGGGCCTGGGTGCGACCCCGACAACCCGTCCACGCCCCCCAGTCTCGGCAGATACAACTTCACCAGCCTGCTCTGGTCCGGGGGACCACTGGCGCAGGATCCGAAGCACATCCCGCTTCACGCGCCTCTGGACTGGATCCGCGGCGTCCTTGCCCGTCGCGACCCCGACAACGACCACGTGTACATGCCCAACGACAACTGCCCGGACACCCCTAACCCAGATCAGACCGACAGCGATGGCGACGGCGTCGGCGACGCCTGCGACGGCTGCCCCTGCGATGAGGAGGAAAGCGACCCGTGGAGCACCGAGGGTAACTCCGACGGCGACGGTATCTGTGGCCGCTGGCGCCCCCATCCCGACGCGGATGTGCAAGGCCGCTGCGCGCAGCTATCGCAGGGCCAGGTGACGGACCTGTGCTCGCATGTCTTCAACGACCCTCAGGCCAACTGCAACCGCGAAGCCGAGATCGGTCGCGGAGCCGACGAGCTGCCCGACGCTTGCGACCCCGTGCCGTGTCCTCGGTTCGTCCCGCAGTACGACGGCAACGTGAGCGGCCAGACCACAATCGGCATCGGCGGCCAGGGCTGGACCGGCACGATCACCCATTGGGACCAGGCGCTCCACACGATCCAGCTCCAGCCCATCGGATCCCACCCGCTCCCGCATGTCAGGCCTGCCAACCCGAAGACCGACCCCGAAACACCGGTCCTCGTCCCGTCCACGGAGTATCGCGCGTGCGTGAATGTGCCGGGACTGGTGGATTGTCGTGTACCGTCGATCATCTTCGACCAGTTGCTTCGAGAGCCGGCGAGCAGATCGCTCGAACAAGCGGACACGGCTTGGCACCGCATCCACATCGACGAGTTGCTGCCTCCCACGCCGCCCTACGCCGCCGGCTTTACCAACAACCCTCTCGACGTTCCCATCCTCTACCACGCATCGACGTCGCTGCCGCGCACGTGGAACTGGCAAGTCGACTACGACTACTGGAGGAACGAGCGTGGCTGGAGCAACTATCCGGATGCCCCGACCGAGGCCGGGCAAGCGCCGACCCGTCTGTTGGCCCACGCCAATACGGATGTCGGCATGACGCAGGACATCGGAACCGGCCTGCATCCCATGCCCAACCCGCAGGACAAGAGCCTGGCGAACCACGTCCGCGATATCACGCCCATCGAGCGCTACTGGAGCGCGACCGTCCGGCAGGTGCTGTACAACGAGCCGGTGCGCCTGGTGTTCCCGACGTGTCTGGTGGGATGCGGACCGCTGGGGATCCCGCAGGTGGAAAGGCCCTGCCAGAATTGCGGCGCGGTCGTGGCCGCGCACGGCATGTCGCCCCTCGAATCGCAGCAGGTGCTGGTGTTTCCCGGAACGGCCGGCCCGACGGCGGGCGTTCTCCTGCATGACGGCGCCATCGCTCCGGCCAACGACCGGATCGGCGCGGCCCTCGCTGCGCACCTCGCGCAAGAGCTGACATGGGTGAGTGCGGCCGAGGCATCGCCGCTCGCGGGGTCGGGTGTGCACGCACCGGCGGTCATTGGCCTTTCCGACCACGGAACGTCGGTTACCGAGAAGGTGTTCGTATGGGACCACAGGCTGCTCGGCGAGGCCGATGTGGAAGCACTGTCCGGCGAGGTGCCGGTACCCCGGGCGATGTCGGCGCCGGCGCAGCTCGGCCCCACGCCTCGCGAGGGATTCGTCGGCGTCTATGCGCGGTCCACGGGCACCCTGTTTGTCGTGGGCGGCCAGAGCCTCGCAACGCACAAGGCCACTGGCAACATCTGGTGGCAGGACATCCGTGAGGGTGTCTGGAACCTCGTTCCCCGTAGCGGCTACGAACCCGCGAAGGTGCTGGCCGCCACCTACTCGCCGAAGGACCGGAAGCTGTGGGTGCTCGACGAGGTGAAGCAAGGGCCGAGGAGCTTCGGCCGGCTCGTGCGGGTCGCGCCAGGCACGGGACAGGCCGAGGTGTTGGGCATGTGGCCTCGGCGGCGGATCTTCGACCGTCAGTGGCTGGTGCTCGATCGCGACGGCGACGTGTTGGTGGTGGCGTCCAGCCGTGCGCTCAAGAAGCATGTGGTGGTGAAGATCGACGTGACGCCCGCGCGCGCCGAGGTACGCCTGGTCAGGGTAGCGCCCCGGGCGCTGGCGATGGCCCCGGTCGTGGACATGCAAGGGTACTCCTTCCCGGTGGAGGTCAAAAGCAACGCGCTGCCGTCCGTGGTTCGGCTGCAAGAGCTGGCGGGACAGGCGACTGGACAATGGTCGGAGCTGGGGGGGTGCCTGTGATGGACGCGCCGCGCGCGGCCGGTCTCGGTGTGATGGCGGCGCTCCTGGCGGCCGGCGTGCTGGCCGTGCGCGGTTGCGCCGCCGAGCCGCAAGCGTCACCCGGCACGGCTGGCGAGCAGGACGCCGCGGCGGCAGAGGCGGACGCAAGGCTCGACGGGTCTCGCGACGGCGACGCCAGAGGCGACGTCGACGCCAGGACCGATGCGGACGCGGCAGCCGACGTGGCGCCTCCGGATGCTCGAAAAGACGCCTTGCCCGACGCGGTGCCTGCCGGCTGGCAGGAGTACACGGGTTGGTCGGCGGACTGTCCGCTGTACGTGCCCGGCCCTGGCGCGCAGATGCCGCCGCCCATCGAGTGGGAGCCGTGCCCTGCGCCGCCCGTGCCCCCAGAACTCGGCTGCAGGCGGATGAAGATCACCTGGGACGGCACAATAGGCTTCTATCCCAACTTCTCGCTCGACCCGCAGACCGGGGCAGCGCTGCTGCAATTCACGCGCACCGGGCCCGATTACAATAACAGCGTGTTCTATCGCCTTGTGGCCGAGGCCGACGGGCCGGTGCGCACCGCGCTTCTGCAAACGAATGCGAGCTGGGACTGCCAGTTTTTCGAGCAGAGCCTGGCGGACGGCCGGTTCGCGGTCTCCGCCGTGACGCGGCTGCAAGGCAGCGGGGCGGACGCCGGCAAGGAGGAGGAGGGCGTTGTTGCCGGCGGCATCGACGACAGGACGCCGACCACCGTGTTGAAGCTGCCGGCGGATCCCACTGCTCATTCGGATTGGCGGATCTCATCGGACTGGATCGTCCAGACCAAGTATTTTCCGAAGGCCTGGACGTGGGATCTTTCGAGCACGACGACGATCTACGACCCGGCGCAGGACCCGGACGGGCTTCCTGCCTACCTTCCGATCATCCACCACAAGGACGTGTTTGTGATCGTGGGCGACTTCGGGCTATGCGGGGTGATGTCGTGGAATCCGACGGTGGGGCTTCGGCCGCTGCTGCGCTGGTATGGGGATCCGACGCGCGGGGCGGGGAACTTCGGCACCGACGGGGTGGACATGGTGTGGACGTACACGACGGGCGCGCATGCCTGCCATACGGACATGGAGGACAGCCGGGAAGTGTGGACCGCGCCGTACACGGTCGACCCGGCGCAGGTGCAGAGCACGGCGCGACGGTTGCGCTCAGATGTGAGAGGGCTGACGGGCCATTCCTATGCGGTCGGGTTCGGCTACGCAGCGCGAGGGTCAGACTTTGGCAGTCCCCGAACGAACAGCTTTTTCATCGTTCGGCTGTCCGATGGCGTCTCCTGGATTCTGAACGGGGATCCGGACGCCGACACCCTGAGCTGGGGGCCCAACGTTCTGGGCTTCACCCATGACGAGGTCTTCCTGACGGGCAGCATGCAGGGAGAAATCGGTATATTTCGCATCCGTCTCGACACGCTCGGGCCGGGGACGCCCCCGGATTGAGGAGCTTGCATGCGTAAGCCGCGCGCGGCCGGGCTCGGTGTGATGGCGGCGCTCCTGGCGGCTGGCGTGCTGGCCGTGCGTGGTTGCGGCGCCGAGCCTGCGTACCGCGCGAAGCGAACGCACGAGCGCTTGCCGGCGAGCGCCGGGGATAGCGCGCGAATGTCGCCCCAGCAGACGCCGCCGGCGCTGAGGGCATGCGACGGTGCGCATCGAGGGTGGGAAGGTCCGCGGCCACGGTCCGGCAGCACCGATTGAGGGAGAAAAACGAGGGTGAAGTGCTTGGCGGCGGGCGGAGCGCGGGCATGTGCGAAGCCGGGGGCCAGGGGCACGGGGGGTGAAGCGAGGCTGGGTGGGATTCCGTTAGGAATCTTTCGGCCGGCACATAGGGTTGCCATTCACGGTTAGCGGCTGATTCGACCGCTTATTTTCCGCGCCATTCGCAACAAGGGGCTTGCACCTCGCGCGCGTTCTCGGTAGGGTGGCCCCGCCTTTCTGAGCCGGAGCCTGGTGGCTCCTGGAGGTCAACGGATGAGCCGACGAACGCAGATGCTGGTGTCGTCGGTCGGGAAGAAGCAGCTCATGGCCCTGAGCGGCCTGGCTTTCATCGCCTTCCTGACCGTGCACCTGGCGGGCAACCTCAACATTTTCATGGGCGCCCAAGCGCTCAACAGATATGGGGAGACGCTCGAGTCCTTCGGCGCGGTGATCGTCGTCGCCGAGCTCGGTCTGGCGGCGACGCTTGCGTTGCACGTGGTGCTCGGCATCCAGGTGGTGCTGCGAAACTTCCAGGCCCGTGGCCAATCCTACGAGGTCAAGAAGGAAGAGGGCGGGCGGTCCCTCGGGTCGCGCACGATGTGGATCACGGGCCCGGCGATCCTGGTCTTCATCGTGATTCATGTCTTGCAGTTCGCCATTCCCTACAAGTTCGGCAAGGACGTCGTGCTCTCCGAGATCGTGCGCAACAGGCTGCACGACCCGGTCTGGGCGGCTGTTTACGGCGCGATGATGCTGATCGTCGCGCTGCATGTGAGCCACGGATTGTGGAGCGCGCTACAAACGCTGGGCCTGGCGCCGAAGCGACACGGGCAGACGCGCGAAGTGTCGTACCTGGTCGCGATCATCTTTGCCATGGGCTACGGGTTCCTCGCCGCGGCGATCTACTTCGTTCCCCATGTGCTGGCGCTCAAGCCCTGAGATCGGAGTGACCGACATGGCACAACTTGACGCAAAGGTTCCGGGCGGCCCCCTCGAAGACAAGTGGGATCGCCACCGTTTCGAGCTCAAGCTCGTCAATCCTGCCAACCGCCGGAAGCACACGGTGATCGTGGTGGGCACGGGTCTGGCCGGCGCCGGCGCCGCGGCCAGCCTGGGCGAGCTGGGCTACAACGTGCTCTGCTTCGGCATCCACGACACGCCCCGCCGCGCGCACAGCATCGCTGCCCAGGGCGGCATCAACGCGGCCAAGAACTACCAGAACGACGCCGACAGCGTCTACCGCCTTTTCTACGACACGGTCAAGGGCGGCGACTACCGGGCCCGCGAGGCCAATGTCTATCGTCTCGCCCAGGTCAGCAACAACATCATCGACCACTGCGTGGCTCTCGGCGTGCCGTTCGCCCGCGAGTATGGCGGCCTGCTCGACAACCGTTCCTTCGGCGGCGCCCAAGTTTCCCGCACGTTCTACGCCCGCGGCCAGACCGGCCAGCAGCTTCTGCTCGCGGCCTACAGCGCGCTCAGCCGCCAGATCGCGGCGGGCACGGTCAAGATGATGACCCGCCGCGAGATGCTCGATGTGGTCGTGATCGACGGCCACGCCCGGGGCATCGTGGTGCGCAACCTGCTCGACGGCTCGATCGAGAAGTATGCGGCGCACGCGGTGGTGCTGGCGACCGGCGGCTACGCGAACGTGTTTTTCCTGTCCACGAACGCGCAGAACTCGAACGTGAGCGCGGCGTGGGCGGCCCACAAGCGTGGCGCCTTCTTCGCCAACCCCTGCTTCACGCAGATTCACCCGACCTGCATCCCCGTCCACGGCGACAAGCAGTCCAAGCTCACGCTCATGAGCGAGAGCCTGCGCAACGACGGCCGCGTATGGGTTCCCGCGAAGAAGGACGACAAGCGCAATCCGAACGACATCCCAGAAAGCGAGCGCGACTACTACCTGGAGCGTCGCTATCCGACCTTCGGCAATCTGGTGCCGCGCGACGTGGCCTCGCGCGCGGCCAAGGAGCGGGTGGATGCCGGCCACGGGGTGGGCGCCACGGGCTTTGCGGTGTATCTCGATTTCCGCGACGCCATCGATCGTCTCGGCCGCGACAAGATCGAGAAGAAGTACGGCAACCTGTTCGAGATGTACGAGCGCATCACCGCCGACGATCCGTACAAGACGCCGATGATGATCTATCCGGCCGTGCACTACACGATGGGCGGGCTGTGGGTGGATTACAATCTGATGACCACGGTCCCGGGGTTGTTCGCCCTGGGCGAGGCCAACTTCTCCGACCACGGCGCCAACCGCCTGGGCGCCAGCGCCCTGATGCAAGGGCTGGCCGACGGCTTCTTCGTCATCCCCTACACGATGGGCGGCTATCTTGCGTCGGAGAAGCTCAAGGAGGTCCGCACCGATCACGACGCTTTCAAGGAGGCGGAGAGCGCGGCGGCGGCGCGCACCAAGAAGCTCCTGGGGCTCAAGGGCAAGCGCACGGTCCTCGAGCTGCACCGTGAGCTCGGGCTGCTCCTCTGGGAGAAGTGCGGCATGGCGCGCAACGAGCAAGGCCTCAAGGAGGCCCTGGAGAAGATCCCGGAGATCCGCGACGAGTTCTGGCACAACGCCAGGGTCGTGGGGCAAGGCGACACCATCAACCAGGTGCTGGAGCGCGCCGGGCGGATCGCCGACTACCTCGAATTCGCCGAGCTGATGGTGCGTGACGCCCTCGAGCGTCGAGAGTCCTGCGGCGGCCACTTCCGCGAGGAGAGCCAAACCGAGGAAGGCGAAGCCAAGCGCGACGACGAGAACTTCTGCCATGTAGCCGCGTGGGAGTACTCCGGCGACGTCCGTGCCCCGGTGCGGCACGTCGAACCTCTGACCTTCGAGCGGGTTCACCCGACCCAGAGGAGCTACAAGTAGATGAACCTCACGCTTAAGGTTTGGCGCCAATCAGGCCCGAAGGACACCGGCCGCTTCGAAACCTACGAGGCCAAGAATGTCTCGCCGGACATGTCCTTCCTCGAAATGCTCGACTTCGTCAACGAGGAGCTCCAGCTCTCCGGCAAGGAGCCCATCGTCTTCGAACACGACTGCCGCGAAGGAATCTGCGGTTGCTGCGGCGCCGTGGTCAACGGACGTGCCCACGGCCCCCTCGACAAGACCACCCTCTGCCAGCTTCACATGCGCGTCTTCCAAGACGGCGAGACGATCGTCATCGAGCCCTGGCGCTCCAAGGCGTTCCCGGTCTTGAAGGATCTGATGGTCGACCGGTCTGCGTTCGACCAGATCATCCAGGCGGGTGGCTTCATCGCGGTCAACACGGGCGGTGCGCCGGATGCCAACGCGATCCCCATCTCGCCGTTCGACGCCGAGAAGGCGATGGATGCAGCGGCGTGCATCGGCTGCGGAGCGTGTGTCGCGGCGTGTCCCAACGGCTCGGCCATGCTGTTCGTGAGCGCCAAGGTCTCGCACCTCGCGCTCCTTCCCCAGGGCAAGGTCGATGCGAAGCGCCGTGTGCGCATGATGGTCGAGAAGATGGACGAGCTCGGCTTCGGCAACTGCTCGAACGAGGCCGAGTGCGAGAGAGCTTGCCCCAAGGGAATCTCTATCTCTCACATCGCCCGCCTCAATCGGAACTTCCTCTGGTCCTTCTTCTCGCACCAGGAAGACTGAGCGGACGGTTGCCCGTTCTCTGTCGAAGTCCCGCCTCCAGTGTCGATGGCCCGCCCGATCGCGCGACAGCGATGCCGCGAACGAGTCAGCAGTGCTGGTGCGCGGTGTTGGAGCGTGGGGGGTGGCGGGCGCCCCATTCGGGTGGCGGACCGCCAGGGCGCGTCCATCGCATTGGTTTCGTTCGGCTTTTCTGGGGTGCTGGAGGCCGGATCGGCGAAATGGGGTGGCGGACCGCCACCCCGGCGGGAGCACAGCAACGAGAAAAGCGCTGAGATTTGGTTGGCACACGGCGTGCTGTAGCGGGGGGCATGGAGGCGGAGGCGGGGGTGGAACCTCGCTCCTGCATCCTTCCACAAGCTCCGACGGTGACGTGTGCACGCCAGGCTTCGGCGATGAGCCGGGGCACCTGCGCAGGGTGGCGGGCAGCGGCAGCGCGGGCGACGAGAGTGCCCCGGGAAGGGGAAATCGTGATGGGAGGTGCCGATGGGCGCTCCGGCAGGAGAGCCCTGCCCACAACTCCGGGA
>Ga0209018_1002587_pt1 | contig 12507 bp, 6 predicted proteins | sample YNPBryBLVA2012_FD_185814 | JGI IMG/M metagenome (GOLD analysis project Ga0209018, IMG submission 185814) | Anoxygenic and chlorotrophic microbial mat microbial communities from Yellowstone National Park, USA - YNP Bryant BLVA 2012 (SPAdes)... ...
TGGCCCAAAACCGCGTTGGCAGATTTCATTCAATCCAATGTCGAGAACGGCTATCAGGGTGCCTCTCCATAAAGCAGAATGGACAGAGTCGCCCAGACTGGCCCTTCGAGCGGTGTTAGGAGGGAAAACGTCCCAAAGGGTTGCTTTCGACTTTGGGACGTTTCCACATGAGATGTGGTTGACTCCTAAATCCACTTCAAGATGCCCATGAAGACCACCAGGCATAGGATGTCGAAGGCCCAGATGCCGCCTACCGTCCATACCTTTTGCTTGTAGGATTTCATGTCGAAGACCCAGAAGGCGACCACAAAAAATGTCAGGTAGCCGAAGAGGAAAATCAGCCACGGCGCGCTGCGATTCCACCATGGCCAATCCCAGGTCAGCGCGCCCCCCCTCCATCCCCAATGGATTGAAAGGATACGGCGCTGATTTCTACCAAGGAGAAAAATACATGCCTACCCCTCCTGCTCCACGCTGGGATTTGTCGAACGTCTATCCCTCGCTTGAATCTTCCGAATTTCAGGAAGCCATCCGTCTCTTTCAGACACAAGTGGCTGACTTAGGCGATTATTTTGCCAAAGTTGTCCAAAAAACCGACATCAACGCTTCAGCCGAACGATTGGCGCCCATTTTGGGTGAATTGGTCGAGCGCTTCAATGCCATCTACACCTTGTCCGGCACTCTTGAGCCATATATCTACTCTTTTGTCAGTACCGATTCACACAATAAAGTTGCTGCGCGCAAACTTTCTGAATACGAGCAACTCAAACTTCCGTTGCAAAACCTAAGTGTACAGTGGAAAGCCTGGTTAGGGAAAATTTCCCCTCATCTGGGAGCGGCGGTGGAGAAACACCCCGTAGCCAAAGCCCATGCCTTCATGCTCCAGGAAGCCGCTGAACAAAGCAAATATCTGATGAGCGAAGAAGAAGAGACGCTGGCCGCTGAACTGACCCTGAGCGGCGGGAACGCTTGGGAGAAACTCCAGGGAACGGTCACCTCGCAACTGAGCGTAGATTTCGAACTGGACGGCCGGCTAGAGAAGTTGCCCATGCCAGCCTTGATCAATCTGCGCTCTCATGCAGACGAATCCGTTCGCCGTCGCGCCTATGAAGCCGAGAGTCAGGCTTGGACATCGGTGCAGGAGACCCTGGCGGCCTGCCTGAACGGTGTCAAGGGCGAGACGCTCACCCTCAACAAACGCCGCGGCCGCGAAGATGCGCTCCATCCTGCGCTCGATGCTGCTCGCATTGACCGTCATACCTTGAATGCTATGTTGGCGGCAATGCAGGCTTCCTTCCCGTTGTTCCGCAAGTATTTCCATCACAAAGCCAAACTGCTGGGCAAATCCAGACTGGCCTGGTGGGATCTGTTTGCACCGGTGGGCAAAGTGGACAAAACCTACTCTTTCGAGGAAGCCCGTGATTTCATCCTGGAACAGTTCGAGACCTTTTCCCCCGCATTACGCGCCTTTGCAGAACGAGCCTTCGAGCGTCGCTGGATTGATGCCGAAATGCGTGACGGCAAACGCGGAGGCGGTTTTTGTATGGAAATCCAGGGGACCAAGGAAAGCCGTATCCTGGTCAACTTCGATGGCTCTCAAGATCAACTTTCGACCATTGCCCATGAACTTGGGCATGCTTTTCACAATGAGTGCGCTTATCAATTTGGCAAGACGCCCTTGCAACAATTGACCCCCATGACGCTGGCCGAAACTGCTTCCACTTTTTGTGAAACTATCGTCACTGAAGCAGTATTGGCGCAGGCCAGCGACTCGCAGGAGGAATTGGCCATCCTCGAAGGTCAACTCAATGGCGCCTCGCAGGTGATCGTGGATATTTACTCCCGCTTTCTGTTCGAGCAGGAGGTGTTCGAGCGCCGTGCGCAGGCAGAACTATCTGCCGAGGAAATTTGCGAAATCATGGAACGCGCACAAAAGGCTACCTATGGGGATGGCCTGGACGAACGTTACTTGCAAAAATATATGTGGACCTGGAAGCCGCATTATTATTCGGTGGGCTTGCCGTTCTACAATTTCCCCTATGCCTTTGGCCTGCTGTTTGGCGCTGGTTTGTATGCCATCTATCGCCAGCGCGGAGCGGCATTCATCCCCGATTATCAGGCGCTGTTGGCCTCTACCGGTGAAGCCTCGGCTGCTGATTTGGCTGCTCGCTTTGGCATTGATATCCGCTCACGCAGATTTTGGGAAGATAGTATTGCCATTTTTGGCGAGCGTGTAGAACGTTACTGCCAACTCTAACCTGACAAGGCAATTTTTTCCAGCGCCTCTCCCAGGCGCTGGATTTCTTCTAGCGTGTTGTAATGCACCGCGCCTACACGTACCATGCCGCCGCTTTCCTCCACGCCTAATCGTTCCGTGACGTTGATGGCGTAGTAGTTGCCGTCCCAAACATAGATGCCCTGCTGGGCCAGTTTCTCGGCAACCAGCCGCGGGGGAAGATCCTTCAAGCGGAAGGCAAAGGTAGACACGCGGTCGTCCAGGCGGCGGGCGTCGGAGAGGCCAAACAGCCTGAGTCCGGGAACAGATTGCAGCGTAGAAAGAAGCGCTCTTCCCAGTTCGAATTCATAGGCGCGGATGGCAATGAGGGCCTTTTTGAGTTCCATTCGCCGGCCCTGGTAGCCGTTTTCAGCCAGGCTATCGGCATATCGGCTGCCGAACTCTTTGCCCAGCCATTCGAAGTATTCGATGGCGCCTAAGACGCCGGCAATGCCCTCGTGATTTTGGGTGCCGGTCTCGAACTTGCCGGGCAGGTGATTGGGCGCCGGGCGCACCTTGTAGGCAAACAGATTTTCCAACAGATCGCGCCGACCGTATAAAATGCCGGCGTGCGGGCCAAAAAATTTGTAACTGGAAGCCACTAAGAAGTCACACCCGATGCGTTGGACATCTATTGGGCCATGTGGGGCGTATTGCACCGCATCTATGTAGACCAATGCCCCGGCTTCGTGCGCCATGCGGGTAATTTTTGCCACCGGATTGATGGTGCCAAGCGCATTGGAAGCATAGCCTACCGCCAGCAGTCGCGGTTTGCGTTCTAAGGCTTTTTGCAGGTCGCTCAGGTCGAGGGTGCCGTCTTCTACGTCGAAATCCACCCAATGGACTTTGACATCACGATCTTGAGCCGCCAGCACCCAGGGGGTGACGTTCGCGTCATGATCGAGGCGGGTGACAATGATTTCGTCCCCTGCTTGCCAGTTCCGCGAGAGGGAACGGCTGATATGCAGCGTGAGGCTGGTCATATTGTTGCCGAAAATGATTTCTTCTGGACTGGCGGCGTTATAGAAGTCAGCCATGGCGGCGTGAGCGGCTTCCAGGATGGCATCCGAGGCGATGCTGGTGGCAAAGGCGCCCTCGTGATTGGCGTTGCATTCGAGCAAATAGCGCGTCATGCGCTCGAGCGACTGACGGGCAATCTGGGTTCCGCCGGGGTTGTCGAAAAATATGGCCGGTCGGTCAAGGGAGGGGAACTGTTGACGGATGGTGGCAGGGTCGAGGGGCATGTTTGGCCTCCGGTGAGGATGCAACTTCAGGCGGTCGGTGTTTCGCCAAATAGAATGACGACCAAATGTTGATTCAAGAAGCGCGGCGTGTCGCCGGCCCGTTCAGATACTACTTGTCCAAGGGTATATCCACCGGCGACGGGGATTTCTTCTCCCAAGATGTCTTGCACGGCTGTAATCTCAGCGCCAGGGGTAGCCTTGAGCAGCATTTGCCAGGCAATATCTACCAATACCAGGGCCAGGACGGGTTTGGCGCCTCCCAGGGCGTGCAAGGCTTGTTGAGTTGCAGTTTGGGCAGCCTTTTGACAGGCGGAGCGGCTGCCAACCATCAAGAAGGCGTCCACACCATCGCGAACAGGCGCATTCATGCGAAAACTGCCGTCGGCCTCCACGCGAATGGGGGCGCGGATGACCAACTCCTCGCCTTGCTCCATCCCTAGCGGGTATAGCCGCGCCATGTGGCTCAAAGGGGGAAAGCCCCATTCGCGCGCCGGGTAACCCAATAGTTCGGCATAGGTTTCAGAGGTGGGACGGGCGTCTAGGGTGCGCAGCCAAAAACCGCGTGAGCGAGTGACGCGCATCTGGCTACCGATCGGATTCCAGCCATGCGCATAACCGATGCCGAGTTGGATCTTGCTGCCCATCGTCAGGGCTGCAATGGCGCCGCTACCGGTCTGGTTGCCTGCCATTTGGAAAGTATTACCGGTGTGCAAATCGCCCGAAGAAAGCCCTCCTATCGTTTGATAAGGCTGCCCGCTCATGGCCTGGCAAAACTGTTCTGCATCGCCATTGAAGCCATCTGCAAAGAAGAGAATATGTCGTGCATTTTCTCCGCTGGCAAGCATCCCCAATTGAGCGGCTGTTTCACGGCTGCTTTGGGCATATCCAGGCAGCCAATGAGTATGCGCTTCGAGGTCATCGCCTCCCAAAATACAGACAACGACCGCGTGAGGAAGCGAACCTGCTGCGGTCAAGCCGGCCGGCGAACTAAATCCGATGACCGGCACCTCGCCGAGCAGGCCGGCAACACCGCTGGCAATGTCACGCGGTTGGTATTGCTGAGAAGCGATGACAATTCCCAGCCCAGGCTGGGCGGCGCCGAATTTGTTCAACGCCTGGTGAATGGCTTGCAGACTGGCTTCACGGCCATCCAGGGCCTTGGCCCAACCAACGACAGCGTTTAAGGTCATGGAAAACTATTCCTCTGCTACGGGTATTGTAAAATGGAATGTCGTTCCCTCGCGCAATTTGCTATCGAACCAGATACGGCCTGCCTGCATTTCTACCAGACTCTTGGTGATGTTCAATCCCAGGCCGGTGCCAGGCGCTTTGCGAGCCGATTCGTCCTCGGAACGGAAGAATTTGGTGAAAATTTTCTTTTGATCTTCCAGACTGATGCCAATTCCATTGTCCTGAACCCATACGTGTACGACTTTCGATGCGCCAGCCGCGTCCCAGCGATTGGGCGTAGCCTCAGCCCCAATGATGATTTGGCCGCCTTCGGGTGTGTACTTGTTCGCATTACTCACCAAGTTGGTGAGTATCTGGATAACACGTGTACGATCGGCCCAGATTTTGGGAAGCGTTTCTGGAACTTGCAGTTGTAAGGTTTGCTTGCGGTCTTCAATCTGGCGGTGCGTAGAGCGGGTCACTTCTTCGATGACCTCGGCAATATCCACCGCTTTGAAATCCAGTCGCAGACGCCCAGCCTCGATTTTGGAATTATCGTTCAGGTCGGACACCAACGTTGACATGCGCTCCACATTGGCGCGGATGGTGTTCAGGAAGTTCGCCTGCATTTCGTTGATGGGGCCGACTTTGCCTCCTGCAAGCAATTCGGTGTAGCCCTTGATGGAGGTCATTGGATTCTTCAATTCATGCGCTACGAAAGAGACAAACTCACTTTTGGCCTCGTTGGCGCGTTGGATTTCCTGGTAAAGTTGAGCATTCGAAATGGCAATTGCAGCATGGTCGCTTAGGCGGTTGAGGAACGCAATATCTTGCTGAGTATCATAGATGCTTTCCAAGAAAATCAAGCCAACCACTGTGGCTTCACGGCGCAAGGGGATGGCAATTTGGGTGTGGGCGCCCGGCAAAATGCAGTTGCCCCCTTGCTCCTGGAGGGAAATTTGATGAGGTTGAGAAGTTTCCACGGCCTGTTTCATGGCCGGCATATGGATGTAGGGGAGTTTGCCATCGGGAAATTGTTTCGAGAGGTCGCCATAGCCTTGTTCTGCCATGACACTCAAATTTCCTTTGTCTAGTATGCCGATCAAGCCAGCCTCCGCTTTGGATTGTCGCATTGCCCATTCGAGCGTAATGCGCATGGCGCGGTCTATTTCGAGGCTGGCATTGAGTTCGCGGTCGATGCGCTGTAATACAGAGAGTTCTTCTACGCGCGCAGCCAACTCTTGGTCTGTGAGGGTATGCAAGCGTGCGTTTTCGATGGCCACTGCCGCTTGACCTGCAAAGGCCGAAAGCAGCGTCTGGTCATCTTCCACAAAAGGCAGGCCATCCATACGGTTGATGACCTCCAAAACGCCAATGACTTGATCTTTGAACATCAATGGCACTGCCAGCAATGACTTGCTGGTGAAACCGGTCTGCGCATCGGGCACATTGAAGTGTGCTGCCGAAGACTGTGCCTGGTTTTCGACAACCGCTGTACGTAATTTGGCTGCACGGCCAACGATGCCGGTTCCGGCCGGAATTCGCTGACCTACCAGTTCTGCCGAGGCAGGCGGGCCGGCTGTAACCTTGAAAACCAAATCACCCGTTTGCTCATCCACCAGGAATAAACTCCCTGCTTCACAGTTGAGAATGCTAACAGCATTCTCCAGGATATTTTTCAATAGAGGTTCAAGTTCCAGGGTGGAGGTCAACTGACGTGTCAAGTCGTTCAGGGTAGATAACTGGTAAGCGCGCTGTTGCGTTTCTTGCAGCAGGCGCGATTTCACAATGGCGCCAGCCGTTTGGTCTGCAACAGCCTGCAAGAGGCCAAGTTGGGCACGCGAATAGGTGACATTCGCCTCACGGCTGCCAACCGTCAAGGCGCCAATGGTGTCGGCGCCGGCGTTCAGGGGGACGCCCATCCAGGCATATACATCGTGCAGGGCAGGGGTGACATTCCGCGCCTGGCATTCGCGCAAATAATCTTGGGTCAAAATGGGACGCCCTTTTTCGCAAACTTCTTGTCCCAGGCCGTATTTGGGCGGCAGGGGAACATTTTCTCGTTCTGACAGGCGGTCATGGTTTTCGACGCAGAAAGCGTAATAGAAATAATCTCCGGTCTTGTTCAAGAGTGTGACATGGAAGTCGGTTGCCGGGATGATTTGCCCGGTTTGCGCAAAGATCAACTCCATCACGTCGTCGAAGGTCAGCGTAATATTGACGCCTTGAGAGACGCGCGTCAGGGCGTTCATCTCCTGAATGCGGCGCTCAAGGTTGGCAACGGTCTGCACACGTCCAATCGCTACCGAAGATTGGTCTGCCAGGTTTTGGAGAAATGCCAGGTCTTGAGGTGTATATGGTTGCCCTGAAAGGCGCGGTCCCAAGGCCAGCCAACCGCTCACTTCGTGCTCACCGGGCAGAGCCAGGAACAATCGTGCGCCAAGCAGCCTGAGGCGGCTCTCTTCAGGTCTCAGGCTGGCAGGCAAATTCCCATCGTCCAGGTAGAGGGGAATACGTTCTCTCAGGAAATATTGCGCAAGAGGGCTGCCTACGGCAAATCGGACATCACTACTGGGGCGGCCATCCTCGTCGGCCATGCTGACATATTGATCATTGACAGCATCGAGAATGTAAATGTGAACGTATTGGGGAGAAAGGGTATCCAGAATATGACGGCGCAACAGTCGCCCAATGCTTTCCAAGTCCAGCGCGTTGGTCAGGTCATGGCTGAAGTTCCGTAGTCTTTCTTCATAGACTTTCTGTCCGCGGAAGAAGGTACTGTTGATGGTCTTCTCCAGCCAAATACGTAAAGGCTCCAGCGCAATGGCCAAGAGAAAAATGATGCTTCCAATCAGCCATGGGCTTTCAGACGGGATGACGCTGGTGAAAATCAAGCCAATTCCGCTCACCATCGCGGCGTAACCGCCTACGGCCAGAACAGTCAGGCCGATATACACCAATCCCTGCCGCAGCCAGAGGTCGGTTCGCACCAGGCGATAACGCAAAATTGTATACCCAATGGTCAGCGGGAAAAGAATAAGGGCAAGGAACAGGTAAGGAGAGAATTTGACCAGATCGAAAGGAAAGAGAACAAACCAGACCGCTATGGGGCCAAGCGAAAGGATCAGCCCAATCAACACCATGCGCGCTTGACTTTTGACCACCGGCGATGGCACAAAAAAGGCGCGGTGAATTGTCACGCTCAAATGGAAGAGAATGGCAAAGGCATTGAAAAAGTAGGAACTATACCAGGCGGCAAAATAAGCCGTGGGCTGTTCCAGGTTGAGCATGGTTACATGAGAATAGCCAGCCAGCAAGAGGGCAATTACGTATCCGCCCCAGCGCAGATAAGGTCGCCCTACTACGGCGCGCGCTTCCTGTGGGAAGGACAAGGTCAAATCAATGAGCGCCCCCCCTGCTAAGGGCAAGGCCAAAGCCCAGTAGTAAGAGAAACGATGTGTGGTATACAGGTCGAAAAAGGTGCCAGTTACAATGGCCATCGAGGAGGCAAATAACGTAAAGGCGCGGCCAGCCGGTTCGGTGCGGCGTAATCCAAAAATCCACAAACTGAGCGCAAAGAAGGCTATACTGATGACTGAAGGAATAACCAAATAGGCGATCAAATCGGCTTGGGGTAAGCGCTGCAATTCGATCTCATATGTGATTGTCTTGCCTTCTACCGTGCGGACGACGACCGGCACGGTCTCACCGGCGTAGAAGCCTGCCAGAGTTTGGCGCATGTCTTCTGCGTTGTGGATTTCCCGACCAGCAATTGAAATCAATTGATCGCCATGCTGGATGCCCTGGTCGTATAAAGGCCATTTCGCGCCCTCCGCGCTTGGACCGCCGCCGTTCATCACCATGGTCGGTTCGAAAAACGCTCCCACAAAGGGATTTTGCAGCCAGTTCCATGCCAGGTATAACGACACCAGGAAGATGGCAATGGCGCTGATTTGATAAGTAAATACAACGATCTGCAACAATCGGCTGAGGGTGAGATTCAAGCGCAAACGTTTGAACATAGCCTGAAACGATGTCCGTCAAAAGTGAACTAAAGCAATTCTAAACGATATTTTTAGTTGAATAAATGTTACTTTCATAACAAAGCAGGGGTATGGTGTGAACAAAAAAGACCAACCCATGGGATGGTCTTTTTGCACGTGGGCGGCTAAATGTCCAGGTTGCGGACGCTGCGAGCGTGGGTTTGAATGAAGCGGCGGCGTGGATCCACCGCATCGCCCATGAGCATGTCGAAGGTTCGGTCGGCTTCGGCAGCGTCCTCCACCGTCACCATCAACAGGGTACGGTTTTTCGGGTTCATGGTCGTTTCCCACAACTGCTCAGGGTTCATTTCGCCCAGACCTTTGTAACGTTGTAAGGTTGCTTTTTCACTCCCCAACTCTTTGAGGATTTTGTCCTTCTCGGCATCCGTGTAAGCATACTTTACCTGGTTCTTGTACGCTATACGATATAAGGGCGGTTGGGCAATGAACAAATGTCCGTTTTCGATCAATTCTGGCATGTAACGAAAGAAGAAAGTCAATAATAAGGTGCGGATGTGGCTTCCATCTACGTCGGCATCGCTCATAAGGATGACTCGCCCATAACGCAACCCTTCGAGGTCGAAGTTGTCGCCTATGCCGGTGCCAAGCGCCGAAATGAGCGCCTTGACCTCGTTGTTACCCAAAATTTTATCCAGGCGGGCGCGCTCGGTATTGAGAATTTTGCCTCGCAGGGGCAAGATGGCCTGAAAATGCCGGTCGCGGCCTTGTTTTGCGCTTCCGCCGGCCGAGTCGCCCTCGACGATATACAACTCGGTCTTGGACGAATCGCGCTCAGAGCAATCGGCCAGTTTGCCCGGCAGCGTAAGCGACTCGAGGGCCGATTTGCGGATGACCAGATCGCGCGCCTTGCGGGCTGCGTCGCGCGCGCGGGCTGAGGTCAGACATTTTTGTACGATGGCTTTGGCCGCTTGCGGATTCTCTTCCAAGAAAGTATTGAAAGCCTCGGCTACCACCTGCTGCACATAGGTTTGCACCTCTGCGTTCATCAACTTGACCTTGGTCTGGCTCTCGAACTGCGGGTCGGGGTGTTTCACCGAGACGATAGCGGTCAAGCCTTCGCGCGTATCATCGCCGGAGAAGTTGGGGTCGGCGTCTTTGAGCAAGCCGTTTTTGCGGGCAAAGTCGTTGATGACGCGCGTCAGGGCGCTGCGCAGACCGGTCAAGTGCGTGCCGCCGTCTATGGTGTTGATGGTGTTTGCAAAGGAATAGACCGATTCGGTGTATGCATCCGTGTACTGAATAGCAGCCTCGATACCGATGCCTTCGATTTCCTTCTCGACGTAAACCGCCGGATGCAGCGTCTCGCGGTTGCGATTCAAATAGCGGACGAAGGAGATGATACCGCCCTCGAAGTAGAACGTCATCTCGCGGTCGCTGCGTTCATCACGAAAATGGATGGTGACGCCGCGCGTGACGAACGCCATCTCACGCAGGCGCTGGCTTAGCGTATCGAATTTATAGTCGAGATCCCCTTTGAAGATCTCCGCATCGAACTTGAACGTGGTCTTGGTGCCGCTTTCCCCGGCTTTGGTCTTGCCGATGACCTTTACCGCTTCCAGCGGGCGACCGCGCTCGAAACGCTGGAAGTGGATTTGGCCTTCGCGCCGTACCTCTACCTCGCACCATTCCGAAAGCGCATTGACCGCGCTCACGCCCACCCCGTGCAAACCGCCAGAGACTTTATAGCCGCCCCCGCCGAACTTGCCGCCAGCGTGCAAAGTGGTCATGACCACTTCCAGGGCTGATTTTTTCATTTGCGGATGAATCCCTACCGGGATGCCCCGCCCATTGTCCTCTACTGTAACGCTGCTATCGGGATGGATGACAATCTCGATGCGCGTGCATGCCCCTGCCAGCGCCTCGTCAATCGAGTTGTCTACAACCTCATAAACCAGATGATGCAGCGCTTTGATGTCTGTTCCGCCCACATACATGCCTGGGCGGCGGCGAACAGCCTCCAATCCCTCCAAAACCTGGATATTTTCTGCTTCATAACTTCCGTTCGGTTGAACCACAAAAACCTCCAAGGGCCTGTTACACCGATTGCGGCGGCGTATTCATTTTCATCTTTGCAAAAACCGTTTGCAACCAGACCTGCATATCGCGGTAGTAAATGAAACTGGCTGCCAATAACGACGTGGTAATGAAGGCATGGCCGGCGATGCCAACCAATGCCATCCATGAATTGGCGGGGGGAATATTCCACAGATAATCCAACCCATAGGCAATCAAGAACACGCTCATGATGAACAAACTACTGGTGGGCAGCGTATATCGCGCCATGCGCAAACTGGTGTAGATTGAAGAAAACGCATTCTCCTGCCGCATGAAAATGCCATGGGGAGTAAAGAACAAAGGCACCACCAGCCACACAGACAACAGCGTTGCAATCAATAGAATACCTTGTGCAAGCACAGGACTGGCGAGCAGTCCCACTGTCAGCATCATCGAAAACGGGATGCCAAACAAGAACATCAGAAAAAGCCATAGCATAGAAAATAACACCGTCTGCGTCACGCAATATTTCAGTTGCCATGCAGATGGTTTGGATGGGTCTGCCACCACAATGGATACCCAGCGGAAAAACACCCCCCCCAATATCCATCCTGACAGCGTGAGCAAGAGCGTCCAACCTGCCAGGGCAAGGGGGGAATTCACATAAATCATCGCCGCCGCGCCAAAGGGTGTTTCGGCAGGCATCTTGCCGCTCATCAGGCTGAACACGCCCACCGGAAATGTACGCAACATGCTCATTAAGTTGAACTTTTGCAACTCGACTGACAGGGCCGCATATACCTCCTGGGCGTGCGTCATGTCGGCGGCTGGGATTCCGCTCGAGGCAGAATAGCGAAGCATCTCATCGAAGAATGGCTGGAAGAGATGGTCTACGCGCAAGTGCGGCCCCAGCCACAGCCACAGGTCCAGCATCAGGGGCAGGGCAATCACCGCAACGTTGGAAGCAATGCTATCGAAGCCCGCTTTAAGTGAACCGACCACGCCGGGCGGTGGAGGCAGAGTTTGCTGTTGCTCTTTTCCCATAACCCCTTGATTTTACCATATTCAAATCTGGATACTGCAAATCTGTTCTATGTTCGTGTGCATGCAAAGGTTGATTCTGCCGGCGAACTCATGCAGCAGCATTGGCTTTCATGCTCATCCCAGGTTTTCGACGCGAATACCCATACGGGTACGATGAGTCGCGAAACAAGCGAAATACGCGAACTTCTTCTTGTTTTGCCAGGCCGCGCACTCCACATTTCCTCGTTGCTTTCGTGCTTTTCGCCTTTTTCGAGTCATTCGCGTTGAGTCAACGCCTGTTGAATTCTGTCTGGAAGTTCCAGGCTTCAGGAGGCGTATGTCCACGCACTTCACCCACGGACTCATTTTTTGCGTGGACACTCTATGTTCGTCCGGGATTCTTTCCAAAGAGAGGGCGCCGCGATTTTCAGATTTCCCCCAGTAATCCCTCACATACCTTGTGCGCCTCTTCGACCAAATCCACATGGACGGGCAACTTGAACTCTTCGGTGACGCGCAAGGTCAAATGAGCGGCAGCCTGTTTGAGGTCCGGCGCGATGCCAGGGTCGTCCCTGAGCAGAGTGAGTAAGTCATAGGCGCTGGGCGTGCGGAGTTTTTGTCCTTGCCGGGCATAATACTCACGGATGGCAATACCGGCCGCGCGACGGGCGCATACCCGTGCCTGCCCCTCGTTGCCTTGGGCGCGGGCTGCTTTGGCGCGTTCGAATTCTCGTTG
>Ga0209018_1002589_pt1 | contig 12505 bp, 9 predicted proteins | sample YNPBryBLVA2012_FD_185814 | JGI IMG/M metagenome (GOLD analysis project Ga0209018, IMG submission 185814) | Anoxygenic and chlorotrophic microbial mat microbial communities from Yellowstone National Park, USA - YNP Bryant BLVA 2012 (SPAdes)... ...
AATCCCCTCGTCATCGGGGATTCGTTTGCAGGCCATCCCCAGCCGGGCCACTGCGCTACGTCTACCATGTTTCAATCCCCTCGTCATCGGGGATTCGTTTGCAGGGTTGGGGGTGTCAACTGCGGGGCTCTTTGGACGTGAGTTTCAATCCCCTCGTCATCGGGGATTCGTTTGCAGGAGGCGGCTCAGGCCGCCTTGGTGGCGGCTACAATTGTGTTTCAATCCCCTCGTCATCGGGGATTCGTTTGCAGGATGAGGAGGCGCAGCGAAAGCATGCGGCGAAGCTGGGTTTCAATCCCCTCGTCATCGGGGATTCGTTTGCAGGCGCACGATGCGCCGCTGTGGCGTCCAACTCGCTGATGTTTCAATCCCCTCGTCATCGGGGATTCGTTTGCAGGCGAACTACCTCGACATTCCGAACGAGGCGAACAAGCTGTTTCAATCCCCTCGTCATCGGGGATTCGTTTGCAGGTGAAGCCGCATGCCTCATGGCACAGGGAAGACCTCGAGTTTCAATCCCCTCGTCATCGGGGATTCGTTTGCAGGCGCTGGGCCTACACAACACACGTAGACGTGGATCTTCGTTTCAATCCCCTCGTCATCGGGGATTCGTTTGCAGGCGTTCCAGCCACGACCGTTCTTCGCCCGGGGCCGGCGTTTCAATCCCCTCGTCATCGGGGATTCGTTTGCAGGGAACCAGCGCTTGGCGCTACGGGCCGTTGGGTCGGGTGTTTCAATCCCCTCGTCATCGGGGATTCGTTTGCAGGACCGCGTCACCTCCCGGAGTTTTTGCGGAACTTCGGCCCCTCGTTTCGGGCGAACCTCCGACTTGTCAGAGACCAGGCGAGGTTCACCCGAAATCCCGCCCCAGCGCAGCCAACCGCCGCTCCGTGCCAGGCTGTCGGATCCTCGCATCGACACGGACCCTATCCTGCCACCGCCTCCCGCTCTGCGCAAGGCCCCCATGCGCGCACCGGGGAATGCGGTCGGGCCGAGTTCCCAACGACCCGACGCTGCTCGTGCCGGTTGCCTGCCCGTGCCCCCGTCCACCGCCACACCCGCCCGACTCACGCCCGGACGTGCGCACGCCGTCACCGTTGTTCGGTCGCGCGGTGCGAGCGAAACGCAACCGCAGCGGCCCGAAGGCACCCAGCCCGTGCCTGCCGCCGCGCCTGTCACAGCACGTCGCCACAAAAGTTCACGTACTCGCACTGCGGGCAGAACCCCCGGTGACGCGTCGGATGCGGGAATCGCTCGCGCTCGAGCATCGCCCGGATCTCCTGTAGACTCCGCTCGAAGCCCTCCCGCTCCGACGCCCCAAGGGGGACTGCAACCACCTCGTCGGCCGGCAGCAAGTACAAGAACCCCGTGGACACACTCCCCGCTGGCAGCCCTTCCTGTTCCTCGATCAGGATCGCATAGCCCGCAAGCTGCAAGGTATGATGACGGCTCACGCCCCCCTCCGTTCGCTTCACGTCCACCGGGTACAACTTCCGTGGGGTCTTCACGGGCACTCGCACCAGCCCGCTCGGCGCCGTCTTGAACCTCGGCCACAACTCGTGGCTTTCGGGTACTTCGAGGACCAGGTCGCACACGCCGCGTACGGCGAGGCGACGGCTCTCGAGTACCACCCCGAACTTGCGCTGCGCTCGCCCGAGACCATAACGCCTGCCCGTTCTGCGCTTCTCCAGGCGTGCGATCGCTGCCTCCGCGTTCCGCCCCAGCTCCATCTTCGGCGTCTCCCGTACCCCGACCGGGGTCATCATCCGGTGCCACAGCACGCGCGGGCAGAACGTCCAGTGCCGCACGTCGCTCACCCGAAGCTCGATCATCGTCGTCCTCCCGTCCCCGTTCTCTTGGGCTCCCCATCCGCCGCCGGAGCCGTCCACCTGCGGGCCATCCGCGCTTCCTGCTCGCCGATTGGGAAGATCCCGAAACGCCCGCCTCCCTGGGCTTCCGACAGCAGCCGTTCGAGCCTCGCGGCCAACTCCTCCCGCCGGTTGCGCGTCATCGGCCCCTCGAACACGCTCCATTGCAGGCGCGTCAGCCCATAGTCCTTGCAGATCTCGCACACCTTCCGGCGCGCCTTGTCCGATGGCACATCGAACGCCACCACCGTCGTGAGCTCCCCCGACCCATCGCCCCGGGCTGTGGCGGCACCCGGACGAGCGCCCTGCCACGGACGAGCCTTCCGTATCCCCGGGCTGCCGGTCGTTGCCTTCACGGCCGGTCACCACGTCATCGAGAACGGGCGGTACTTGCCCTCCCGACGCAGGAACGTCGCCACGCTCCTTGCCTGCTGTTGCACCACCGAACCGACCGTCAGCTTGCGTCCTCGCACCACCACGTTCGCTTCGAGACGCTCGACCACAGCGGTTGCGATGGCCTTGCGCGTGGCTTCGTCGAGCAGCGCGCCTTCGAAACGGACGGGCTGGCCGAGTCGCACGTAGGCGAGCACGGCGCGGTCGACGACGGGGGCCCGCATCTCCTCAATCAGATCGAGCACCATCGACGGCTTGCCTGGTCGGTCCGCGTGCAGGAAGCCCGCGAAGGGGTCGAGCCCGGCGAGCATGACGGCTGCCCACACCCGGCTTGTGAGGATCCCATAGCCGTAGTTGAGCAGCGCATTGACCGCGTCGACCGCGCCGCGACCCTTGCGCCCCTCGAACTCGCACTTGCCCTCGAGCAGGCCCTTGACGCCCCGCCAGTACGCCTGCGCACCCATCCCTTCGATGCCCATCAGGGTCTCGCGCACCATGCCTGGCGTCGACCCGTCGACCTGAAGCGCGCGGGACCGTGCCTTTCGTACATCCGACGCCGCCTGGAGTGCGTCGGCCCGGCGTTGTCCGCTCTCCGCCTTCGCGAAGTATACGAGGAGACCGGCCTGGTTGCGCAGCTTGCCCGCAACGAATGCTCTGCACAGCTCAGCCCCCCGGCGGTCGTCCATGGCGCGAAGCTGCTCGCGACGAGTCTGCACGGTGGCCGTGAGCATCGGCGACGTCAACATGGCGAAGGGCTGCCCGGTGGACGACAGGAACGTGATGGGGATCCCGCGGGCCACGGCTTCTTGGATGAGGTCGACGGACAGGGTTGCGCCGCGAGAGGGCATCACGATCTCACCGACGCGGAACAGGGGTATCTCGACTTGCTCGGGGGGCGCGGGTGACTGGGGCGACGCCGGCTTGCCCTTGGCGAGCCCCGGCCCCCGGAGCACGAGGCGTTCGCTCTTCTTCCCCACGAACGTGCCAAAAGTCGAAACGAGCACAGTGCGCGACATCGGCGTATCCCTCCTCGTTGCGGCGTCGACCGCCGCCTCCCCATCCTACGCTCGCGCCCCTCCTTCCGTTCCACATTCCAGCCATATCGGTATGCGCGCCTCCCACCGTGCGCATGCGATCAGGCTTCGCACCGACCCGTTGGCTCACGCGAGCAGCCTCCGACTGCTACCAAGGGCGGACGGCTGCTCCGGAGACGGGGTTGCACCGACAGCCTGGGCGAAAGCACACCTCTGCCCGCCGAAGGGGATGCTTCACGGCTGGCCTGCCGGGACCGTCTCCTGCACGGCGCGGACCGGCACCGTGTCGCGACGGGTGCCCAGCCCGGCCGTGCGTCGGAACCGAACGCAGCATGTCCCGCATTCCGCACGCCGCACTTCGCCTTCACCAGGTGCCTGCCGGCCGAGGCCTCGCCACCTGCACAACCCCAGCCGTCGCACGTTCATCCTGCCAAACCGCGGGCCGGTGCGATGCGCACTCGCACCGGCGTCCGTACGCCAAGCACCTCCTGTGTCAGCGTGCCCCATCATCTGCCAGGAGTCACGCGACGCCCCAGGTGGCCGTCCGCCGCCCCAGCCGCACCCGACGAGCGCTGGTTTGGGGGGTATTCGTCAAAAAAGAACGCCGAAGTCGAGATGCGCCACGTCGCCGCGGCAGCCGCCATCTCCACCGCTGCGTGCCGGACCGCCGGTTCGCGACCCTTGTCCAGCTCGTCGGAGCGTCGACCAGGGTATACCCTTGCGGAGTTCGTCGGAGCGTCGACCAGGGTATACCCTTCCGGTTTCGCTGGTTCAGCGAAACGGCAAGGGTCGAGGCTTGCCGTTTTGGTGAGTCAGCGACGACAACGAGGCTCGAGGCTTCCGGTTCTGGTAGGTCAGCGAAAGGGGAGGGGTGGAGGCTTGCCGTTTTGGTACGCCAGCGACGACGGCAAGGGTCGAGGCTTCCGGTGCGGGTAGGTCAGCGAAAGGGGAAGGGCAGAGCCTTCGCGTCGTGGGAAGCTGGACGAAAGCGGGAAGGAGGGAGGACGGCCGGGATGGCCGCAGGCCCGGGCGGAACGCGTCGCTGGTTGCCCGAGGTATGGGCGCAGCCCGGTGCGCGGTCATCCGTCGGTGGTGGTCGGTCCGGCAAGCCGAAGGCAGGCGACGGCGGCCCGGCTCTGGGGTGGACGCGCGTGTCGAGGCGGGGTCAGAAGCGCAGGGGGCGCGCTGCTTGGTCGCGATTTCTGCGTTGCGACGGACTGTGCAGGGGCTATACTCGGCCGCCGTCACGGAGGGTTGGACCATGGCGAAAGCGAAGGCAACGGGCGCGGGGAAAGCATCGGAGGCGGGCGAGGCGGTCGGGGCGGAAGCGGCGTTCGGCAAGCACATCGGGGAGGCGAGGAAGCTCGCAGCCGGCGACGTGATTCCGATGCGGGCCGACCCGATGTTGGCGCTGCACAACGTGCGTGTCGGGGTGGCGTCGATGCAGGGCCAGCAGGACCGGTTGAAGAAAGAACTTCCGGCGCTGGCGCACGGGGCGATCGAGGGGTTGGACGAGCTGGCGCTCGCGGTGGTGTTTGCGTCGAGCCAGGTGGACCGTCAGGTAGGGCACGGCAAGAGGGTGGCGACGGTGCTGCGGCGAGGCAGGGAGCTGCGGGAGTTGTTATTGGGCGTGGCAGACATGATGGCGAAGGTGGGGCTGATACCGGCCGAGCCGGTGAAGAAGATCCGGCAAGGGCGGGGGCAGTTCGACACGGCGGACGACCTGGTGCAGCTTGCGGCCCTCTTCCGCAAGCACGCGGACAAGCTGAAGGGCAAGAGTCCGCTGACGGGCGAGCACATCAAGGAGGCGGCCGCGCTGGGCACGGAGCTGCTCGGGCTGCTCAGGCCCGGGGGAGCGGCAAAGCCGAAGGACACCCCTGCGGAGCTGAAAGCGGCCATCGACGACCGGGATCGGTTGTGGACGTTGTTGGTGGGGCGTCACAAGGAGCTACGTAGGGCGGGGATGTGGATTTGGGGCGACGAGGTCGACGAGCACGTCCCCGCGCTGCAGTCGCGGATCCTGGGGCCGCGGCGGAAGAAGGAGGAGAAGGCCGGGGAGGCCGGGGAGCCGGGGGGCGAGGGGTAGGCGTGTCAGAGGCAGGGAGCTGGGGCGTCTTGGAGGGCAGCCCGTCTGATTGATTCGCCGACGGGGCAGGGTCCATGCATGTCGTATCCAGAGACGCGAGAACCAATCTGGCCGTATCGCGGCGCGGGCCTGGCAAAACCTATGCATTGGCAGGCCCCCGCGTTGAAGGCGATGCTGCGCCGCGACAGGCTGGTGCTGTGCGCACCAACCGGCGCCGGCAAGACTGCCGTGGCGCTCGCACCTGTGTTGATGCAGGCAGGTGCTGCATTCGTGGACCGCTGCATCTATGCGCTGCCAATGCGCTCGCTGGCTCGGTCGCTCTATGAAGAGTATGCCGACGAGGTGCGGAGGCTTGGGCTGACCGCAACCCTGCAAATGGGGGGGGACAACGCTGACCCGGACTTTCGCGGGCACATCATCTTTACGACCATCGATCAGCTACTCAGCCGCTACCTGATGGTGCCCTATGGGGGACGTCCGGCGAACATCGGTGGCGGTGCTCTCGTCGGCGCCCACATCGTCTTGGACGAGTTCCACCTCTACCCGAGCGGAGAGGCGCGCCTCACGGCGTTGGCGATGCTGCAGCACTTGCGTGACGTTTCTTCGTTCGTTGTGATGACTGCCACCTTGCCGCATCGCGCGTTGCAGAACCTGTCCGAGTTGCTCGACGCCGATGCGTTGACGGTGACGGTGGGCGACATGGAGCGGAGCGGCGACCGGAAACGGCCGCGTCGTGCCTGGCTGTGGAAGGAGGAGCCGCTTTCAGCGACAGCGGCGATCGAGGCGTGGGAGCAGGCAGGACGTCCAGACCGCGTGCTGGTGTGCGTGAACACCGTGGCTCGCGCTCAGAGCTTCTTCGCCGACTTGTCTGCCCGCCTGGATCCGGATGCGCAGGCATTGCTGGTGCATTCGAGGTTCCTGCCAAGCGACCGCAACCAGAAAGAAGCGCTTGCCATCCGATGGCTCGGGAAGAATCCCGCAGGAGGGACTCGTTGGGTGGTCGCCACGCAGGTCATCGAGGCTGGCATGAACCTGAGCGCGGACTTGCTCCTGACCGACCTTGCGCCCGCCTCCGCCCTCGTGCAACGCGCAGGACGGTGCGCACGATGGCCGCGTTCGGACCTGATGGGGCCTCCGCAAGGTACGGTGATCGTTTACGGCAATCCCGAGCAACCAGGCCATCTGCCGTATGAGGCACAGGACATTGTGGCGACGTGGCAATGCCGGCAGGACGTTGCGGCGGACCAAGGCGCGGATTACGAGGCACAACTGGTGGAAGGGGCCCTGGGTGACAGGGAGGACCAGCAGATGGAACAGTTGCGGGGGCGTCTCGAGGAGCGAAGGCGCCAGTGCTTGCTCGCCATCGACCGGCCGGACCCCGCCAATCGGTGGCAGCTCGTGAGAAACGCATCATCGCAGGCAGTGCTTGTGTGCGCCGCGCCCGATAGCGTGGTCGTGGACGACATGCCCGAGACCGTTTCCGTGCCAGAAAGCTCTTTGCGTGGCTTGTTCGCTCGTGTCGCACCCACCAGCGCGCGCATCCCGGTCTGCGGCCATGCGCCGGGTGAGGCAACGGTGTGGAATGTTCCGGACGACGTGCGCGCCGCGCTTGCATCCCCTCTTCTCGTCTTGACGCCCGATGTCGCCTCGTACGACCCCTGCTTGGGACTCGTGCTGGGCCAACCCGGTGCCGAAACCCCGATCCGGTACCGCGGGGGCGCGGCAGAAGAGCAACGGCGGTACGGTTACCGGCAGCAGCCTTTCGAGGACCACATCAAGGCATGCCTTGCTGCGGGAGACACGTTCCTTGGTGGAGCTGAGGCAGCCACCCGGAGGCTTTCGTGTGTGCTGCATGGTTCGCCGGATGCGCTTCGAGCGGCCGCACGGCTGGCGATTGCCCTGCACGATGTCGGCAAGCTGACCAAGGCGTGGCAGGATTGGGCCACCGACTGGCAGTTCAGGGCGCATGGTCGGCATGTCGACCGCTGCCTGTCCCATACGGACTTCGACCCGAACGACCCCGCCCAGACAGCCCTGCATCGGAACATGGGAGGCGGACCACCGCCGCATGCCGTCGAAGGCGCTCTGCTGGTTCGGCCGATCATCAAGCAGTGGGCTGCGGACAACCTCGGTGATGGCTTGGATCAGCCCCTCTATCGAGCCCTGCTCGGTGCCGTGGCACGGCACCATTCTGCGCGGGCGAGCTCCGCCAAACGGCAATGGGCTCACCCGGCCGCGAAGGCTGCCGTCGAGTCGGCCCTTCGCATGAGCGGACACGACCCCGGCATGGCTTCTTTGCTGGAGACGCGCATTGGAATCGTGGACGCCGAACTGTCGGATGAGGACTTGCCGTCCGCATGGGGACACCAGCACGGGCAGGTGGAGGTGTTGCTGTACTGGTACATCGCGCGGCTCACGAGACTTGCCGACCAGCATTCCTTCGACCCGATACCCTTGGAGGCTGCTGCATGACCCAACGACTCGTCTTTCGTGTGCCAGGCCGCACGGGTTCGGTTGCTGACGTTCTCGAGGGAGTTGGTGCGGCCTTCCTGCTCTGCACGCTCGCGGGTGTCGCTCCGGAGTCGGTACGCCTCCGGTCCGAGGGAGATGGACTGCGAATCGAGCTGCCCGCGGATGCGAAGCCCGACGGCACGCGGCTCAGCCCTTTGATTCCATACTTCCAGTCGACGACGTCGGATAGAGTGCAGCCAAACCGCGGCGAGGTGTACGATTACGCAGAGGACAAGTCGCGCAACGACCAAGCGAAGGCGGCGGCGCAGAAGTCACCAGAGCAGCGTCGGAAGAATCGTCGGCGCGTGGCAGCGGTGACAGAAGAAGGGGAGGACCGCGGCCAGCCGTCCCGCCGCTTCCCCCAGTACAACGCCCTGCAAATGCTCACGAAGGGCGGCTTTGCAAAAGACTGGAATGATGTCTGGAAGATCCTCGATGATTTGTCCAACGACCATGCTCGCGCGCTTGCTGATGAGGCATGGGCTTGGCTTCAACAGCAAGGTCCAGTGCCTCCGATCTCCACCCGCGGCCGGACCACGCTGACCCTCTCCCAGCACTTCAACCCGTTGGCCGCAAAGGGAGCGCACGGCGCCAAGTCGGGCTCCGTGTCCCGCAAGAACCTATCGGGCGACCCGTTCCGCGAATGGTTGAAGATGGTGGCCTTCGACCGGATGGCCATTCTCCGGCGGGTCGACAACGATATTCGGCTTTGGATGCCCATACCCCACGACATCGGCCTCGATGCCTTCGTTGCCGCGCACGACAAGTTGGTGGCGACCGGGTCGAGACACGGTAACGTGGCCCAGGATGTCCTCATGGCGCTAGATTTTGCCGACGGGCTGGCACGATACTGGCTCGACAGCAAGAGGCCCCCCCGTACCCGGGCAAACCGGACCATCCGCGGGTTCGAGACGGTGTCGTTCAAGGACATGGGCGGCGGATACAACGTGATGAACCTGGCACGCCTGGGGCTCCCGGCATGGATCGAACTGAATACCGAGCATGACCTCGAGGTGTACCTGAACGCGCTCGAAGGATTTCGAAAGGCGTGCCGGTCGATGGATGAGCAACATTCCGACGACATCCAGGTTCTCATCGCCCTTCGGGAGGCGGTCAGCGGCGACGACGAGGCCACGCTGCTCGAGTTCCTGACCGAATACGCGGTCTTGGTGCAGCGGGCGCTGGCCTCGCCCGCAGGTCGGCTGCCCCATCGGTTCGAAGATTCGGTGCTCGACGCCCTTGTGGGAGGAGTGGAAAGAATGCTCGAAGAGATCGTAAAGAACGAGGGATTCCGCAACGTGGCCGCTGCGATCCGGCAGGCGACCGTGACCGAGCAGTGGCACAAGCGGGAAGGAAAGCAGGTCTACGAGATTCACTACGGGCTGTTCGCGGACCTGAAGCGGGCTGCGCGCAGCAAGGAGGACTTCCTGGTGCGGCTCGCAGACTTCGTGTCGAAGTACAACGCCGAGACGGCGCGAGTTCTCGAGGCGCACCGTGAGCAGGGCCGTCGCCGTAAACGCGTCACCGACGCGGACCTTGACTGCATCGTTGCGCTCGTCGACAAGCACGGTAGCGAACTGGTCGCCAAGCTGCTGTGCGCCTACGGTTCTGCCAAAGTATCTCGTGACGATGGCGACGCAGACGCTGAGGACGGGCAGTCCGCACCCACTGGCTCCTGATACCACGTGTGAGGAAGAAAACCATGGCCATCAAGATTCATAATCTCGCAGTCTCGGGCAGGCTCGTGCTCAACCTGCACAGTCTCAACAACGAGGGGACCGAAGGGAACCAGACTCTCACACGGATGGTGACGGTCTACATCCCTGACGAATCGACTGGAGTGCTGGAGTCCGTCAACGCGGTTTCGGGCGATATGTTCAAGCACATCTTCGCTGAGCACCTCCGTAAGGAGGCCCTGAAGGAAGGGCTTCCTCTGTCCGAGGGGGCAAAGGTGGGCAGTGCCAATCGGTTCAACGAGGACTTCGTCAGGCTGCCGGAGGGTCAACGCAAAGACATGACCAACGAGGGTATCATCGACACCCTCATCCAGTCGTGTACCGTGTCGGACGTCTGCGGCCTTCTGGTGACCGAGGGCAAGAAGTCGGCGCCACGCAAGTCAGTGGTAGAGTTCGGTTGGGTGGTCGGCATCCCGCAGCAAGTCCGTACCGAAAGCTACTTCCATGTCAAGTACGACCCGAAGCGAGGCGAAGGGTCCGGACAGGAAACCGTGGGGCAGGCGATCTTCCATCGGCCTGCGTCGTCCGGCGCTTACGCCACCGTGCTGCAAATGGAACTAGGACGCATCGGTGTCAACGACCTGTCGCAGAAACTGGTGATCGACGAGGCCGACAGGAAAAAGCGCGCGAAGGCCGCCCTCGCGGCGTTGCTCCATACGTATGTCCATCCGCAAGGTGCCCATCGCAACACGCAGAATCCGCATGTCACGGCGTTCTCGGGCATTGTCGCATGGAGTGGCTGCACGGTGCCCGCTCCCGCCATGAGCGCACTCCAGCCGAACTACGAGGACCAGGTCGACGCAATCAAGACAAGCCTCAACCAGGTCCATGGCGATCGCACCATCCAAACGAGGCGGTTTGCGTCTCTTGCAGACTTCACGCAGATCCTTGTCGACCTCATCCGTGAGATCGACGCACCTGATGCGCCATGAGCCACTGGTTGCTGTGGACCTTCGCGCAGGTGTCTCCGTTCACTTTGCGCCTTTCCGTTGCGACCGCGACCGTCGGAGCCACGGCTCTTGTCCCTTCTCCAGCCTGCGTCAAGCTTGCGCTGGTCAATGCCGCCTTTGCAACGTTCGGAACCGGTGACGCACCGAGAGAGGTCTTCGACGCGGTCAAGCCACGAGAAATCGCCATCCGCGTTCCTCGCTCCATTGTCGTTCAGCAGACGTTTCAGAAGGTTCTCGTGCCCTGGGAACCGCCAAAGACCAGAACAGAAGCGGGGGACCGGGCCAGGGCGTACGAAGCGGACCTCGCCCGGCACCACTACCCCTTCAAGTCCACCATTGCCTATGCCGAAATCGCCACCTGGTCCGGCCCGATCCAGATTGCCCTCAACGCAACAGGGCTGGACGCTCAGATGTGCCATCGGCTGCACCGGCTGGCTTCCTCGATTCGTTTCCTCGGCAGGCGCGGCTCGTTCGTCCAACTCCTCGAGGCGACGTCGACTTCCGATCCGATACGGGCTCGCCTCGGATATGCACGCAGGGCCGACTACGTTCGCGGTGACGACGACTGGCCGGCCGAATTCATTCAGCGACCGTGCGACGACTTCAGCCAGGATGCTGAGTTCGACCGGGTCAACGTGGCCACTTCACGGCCGCTGCGAGCCGGTGACGACACGAACTCCGTCACCGATAGGCTCGTTGCGCTCCCCCTCATCATTCCCATGGTGATCGCTCGCACCGGGAAACGGTTCAGCCAGTATGTCAGCAGCCGACCGAACGATAGCAGCATTTGATCCTCGTTCCCTCCGCGGCCTCGACCTCTTCCCTACCCGACGACCACCCCTGACCCTCTGCTCTGACCCGCAGCCATGCCCCTGTCGCCCCTGCCCATCTACCTGTTCCGTGTCTCCATCTCCCTCGCATCCCCCCTCGCCATCGACCCTGCTCGCCGAGCCATCCTCTGGCGTGGCGCTTTCGGCGCGGTCCTGCGCTCCCTTGTCTGCCACGACCCGGCCCAGCCCTGTGACCCGTGCCCCATGGCCCATGCCTGCCCCTTCGCGCGCATCTTCACGCCTACCATCCCGGCCAACCGTCCCCGCATCGCACGCCTCAGCACCCCGCCCAGACCGTTCATCCTCACCGACCCCCTGCCCGATTCCTCTGCTCTCCCAGCCAGTCACTCCCTGCCCCTGGGACTGACCCTCGTCGGCTCCGTGGCCGACCTCCTCCCCTACTTCGTCGTCGCGCTCCGGCGCCTAGGAGAGCTCGGCCTCGGCCGTCGCAAAACCCGCTACCTCGTCCAATCCGTCACCGCGCTCGACGCTTACGACCTGCCTGCTGGATCCGTCTTCGAGGTCGGCCGTAGCGAGGTTCGTAGCTGCCTCCTACCCCTCCGCGCACCCCAACTGTTGCGCCCCGGCGACTCCGCTGCCCGCAAGGTCGAGATTGCCTTCCGTACCCCTACCCTGCTCCGCAGCGCCGATGCGTCCGTCACCGATGCCCCGTCCTTCGCCACCCTCATCTGCCGGTGTCGCGACCGCATCAGCGCCCTCGCAACGTTGTTCGGCGACCAGCCTCTCACGTTCGACGCCCGCCAGCTCGCCCAAACCGCATCCGCCGTTCGCCTCTTCCACGCCGAACTGCGTTCCACCGCCGTCTCCCGCCGTTCTTCCCGCACCGGCGACCGCCACCTCGTCGGCGGCCTCCTCGGTACCGTCGTCTATGAAGGTCCCATCGGCCCCTTCATGCCCTGGCTCCGCGTCGCCGAACGGGTCGGCATCGGCCGTCATGCTACCTTCGGCAACGGTCGGGTAGCCGTGCGCGTGCTCGCCTGAGAGGCGGTTCAATCCAGCGAGGTCGCGAAAGCGCACGTCGGCCTGCCGCGGGGCCGTGTCGCCCCCTTCCCGCAGAGGCCGCGACCTCCACGGCG
>Ga0209018_1002590_pt1 | contig 12503 bp, 11 predicted proteins | sample YNPBryBLVA2012_FD_185814 | JGI IMG/M metagenome (GOLD analysis project Ga0209018, IMG submission 185814) | Anoxygenic and chlorotrophic microbial mat microbial communities from Yellowstone National Park, USA - YNP Bryant BLVA 2012 (SPAdes)... ...
ATAACTCCGCCGCACGGCATAGGCGACAAATAGCCAACCGGCAGACGCGCCCTGGTAGTTGCTTCGCTACGATGAACTCAGCGCTGAAGATCGAGCGAGTTGCAAGGAACCGCCTATGGATTGCTCAGGAGTGCCGACGCCAGGTCGCGTGCGCACGCTTGCCGCGGCAGCAGCCGAAAGGCGCGCACTGTTCCGTTCGTTGCTGGAATGCTTCCCCCAGACTGTGCTGGTCGCCGAGACTGACGATGGGCGTGTTGCGCTCGACTATGTGCGGCATCGACGCTTCGACCTGGCGCTGCTCGACATTCCGCTCCGGCGCTTGAGCGGGCTGACCGTCGCTCGCCAGGCGCTTCGCACCTTTCCCGGCATCGCTGTCGTCATTATTTCGGATGTTGATGATCCCCCCTGCCTGCTCGAGGCGCTGCGGATCGGGGTGACCGGCTATCTGCCCGCTACTGCCGCCCCCCACGATCTTGTCGGCGCGCTGCAACGCATCCTCGCCGGAGAAGTGTTGTTCGATCCAGGGTTCGCCACCCGAGCCCTGCAGCGACTGGCAGCCTCCGATCCGTCACGACCGACGTTTTCTCCAAAATATCGCTGACCATTGCAGGCGTTGTGTCGGAGTCCTCGCCCCGCGCACTGCTTCCCCCTGTTGAAGGTTGAAGGTTGAAGGTTGAACGTTGAACGTTGAAGGTTGAACGTTGAAGGTTGAAATCGTGTCAAGGTCCTCTCCCCGCACGTCGCTTCCCCTGTTGGTTGTACAGGGGCGCCGCCCGACAAGATATGCCACCCGGCATAGGCGCGATTGCCCAACAGGCAGACGCTGTTGCGCGCCGGTGATGCTACAGTCGAAGCGAGCGGAGACCTTCCGCCAGTTGTGTGCAAAGTGAGCATCGTATGATCCTGCAACGTTACCTGACTCTCTTCTGGCGCTGGCTCTGGCTCATGCTGTTGATGACGCTCATTGCCGGTGGCGCAGCGTACCTGGTCAGTCGCCAGATGACGCCGATCTATGAAGCTTCGACCACCCTGCTGATCAATCAGGCACCAGCTGGCAGTTCGTCACCCGACTATCAGGCAGTGCTGACCGCAGAGCGTCTGGCGCGCACCTACGCCGAATTGCTGGTGAAACGTCCAGTGCTCGAAGACGTTGTGCGCGAACTGAACCTCTCGATTGCCCCGCCGTTGCTTGCTGAGCGTGTTCGCGTGCACCCGATCCGCGACACGCAACTGATCATCGTGACCGTCGAAGACACCGATCCGCAGCGGGCGGCGGATATTGCCAACCGGATCGTCGCCGTCTTCAGCGAGCAAAACCGTGAGTTGCAGTCCGAACGGTTCGCCGAGTCGAAACGCAGCCTGATGAACGAGATCGCCAAACTTCAGGCGGATATCGATGCAACGCAGGCGGAAATCGCCGTTCTGCGCGGTATCGACGACCCGACGCGCCGGGCGCGCCTGGAGGAGGCGCTGGTGCAGTACCGCAGCAGTTATGCCACTGTGCTGCGTAGCCTTGAAGAGGTGCGGCTCGCCGAAGCGCAGTTGACCAACAGTGTCAATGTGGTGGAAACCGCCGTTCCCGTGTTTACCCCCGTGCGCCCACGGATCGTGACGAACACTGCCATGGCGGCAGTCGCTGGTCTGTTGCTGGCGATTGGATTGGCGCTGCTGATCGAATATCTCAGTGATCGGGTCAGTTCTGCCGAAGACGTGACCACTGCCACTCACGTTGGCATGCTGGCAGCCATCGGGCGGATTGACGGCGCGGAGCCGTCAGACAAACTGGTCATGCTGAGGGATCCATTCTCGCAGGTCGCCGAGGCGTACCAGATGTTGCGCGTCAAACTGGAGATCGCCCGATTTGAGAAGCCGCTGCATACGCTGCTTGTGACCAGCAGCAGTCCTGGGGAAGGGAAGAGCACGACTGCGGCGAACCTGGCGCTGGCGATTGCACGCTCTGGCAAGCGCGTCATCCTGGTGGATACCGACCTGCGGCGTCCATCGTTGCACCGCTTTTTCCGCCACGCCAATCTGCGCGGCGTGACGACGGCGCTGGTGCGCGATCCGTCGGATAATCTCCACAACCACATGATTGCCACCAGTCTGGAGAATCTGCTGGTGCTGCCGAGCGGTCCGGTTCCCTCTGATCCGGCAGTCATGGTCAGTTCGAAGAAGATGCTCGACCTGATCGATGAACTCAAACGCATGGCAGATGTCGTGGTGTTCGACAGCCCTCCCATCCTTGCCGTGGCGGATGCGATGCCGCTGGCGCATATCTGCGATGCCACGCTGCTGGTGGTGCTGGCCGGGGTTACGCGCACCAGTCAGTTGCGCCGCGCCTGTGATCAGTTGCTTCAGGCAGGCGTCGAGCCGCAGGGGGTCGTCCTGAACCGGGTGACGAAAGAACAGGGCGGGTATGACCATTACTACTACTACTACGGACAGAACCGGAAGCGCAGTCGTCGCGGGTTGTTGAGCCGGCTGTTCAAACGAGGACGACGTCGCAATGCCATTCCAGGAGTTGTCGATACATTGGATACGGTCATGAGCGGCAGCGGGCAGACGCTCTATGGCACACCGGACGTGGCGGAGGAAGCAGTTCACCGGCGCGCGCCGGATATGAGCGCGCACCACGACGCACAACCGGTAGTGACCGGCACGACTGCGGTGCAGGGTCTGGACGAGCGGCGGAATGGCAGGGCGCCTCATCAATGAGGGGAAAGAAGCGCACGATGGCGCATCGACCACAACCAGGAGTTGCGCGTCTCGTGGCTGAGACCTACTCCATGCGTCTGATTACGCTGGGATGCCTGGTGATCGCAGCAATTCTGCAGGCGCGCCTGCTCGGTCCTGAAGGCAAAGGGCTGCTTGCAACCGCGCTCGCCTGGTCGGCGCTGATCGGCGGGGTGGCGCTCTTCGGCTCGGATAGCGCTGCGGTCTACTTTGTCGCGCGCGCTGCGAACCATGCGCTGTGGCTGATGCGCGCCAGTCTGATCTATGCTGTCGGTCTCGCCATCCTCGCAGGAGCGCCGGTCGGTGCAGCAATCGCATTCGCTCCCCAGGCATCAGCAGATCTGAAGGTTATTCTGGCGATTGCGCTGTTAGTGCCGATTTTTATTCTCACGTCGATATTCAATGCGATTCTGGTCGGATTAAACAGTATCCGGTCAACGAACAACGTCAATGTTATCTCAGCGATCTTCTACACCTTTGCGCTTGCAGTATGTTTTTTGCTGCATATTGAGACGTTTGAGGTGATCACGGCGATTGTGATTGGGATACAACTTACTACGCTGATTCTGCTCGTTGCTGCTGTTCAGCGCGTCGGCGCCGCCGAATGTCGTGCACCGCAGCTTCCAGCGTTTATGCGCTACGCACTGCAATCGTTCCGCGGCAACCTCGCTGGATTGTTGTTCCTGCGCAGCAGTCTGCTCATGTTGGGGAGTTTCGCACCCATCGCGCAGGCTGGCATCTACTCGATAGCGGTCGTTTTTGCGGATGTGGCGTTGATGATGCCCAACACGCTGACCAACATCCTGCTGCCGCGCCTGGCAGGACAGCATCCCGCATTGATCGCTACACGCGTCGCTGCCACAGCGCGCTACGCCTTTGCCGGTTCGCTGGCGCTGGCGCTGATGATCGGGTGCGGTGCGTTTCTGGTCGTGCCGGTTGGATTTGGGGAGGCATTCCGCCCGGCTGCACCGGTAGCGCTGCTGCTCTGTATTGGCGCTGCGCCTGGCACACCCGGCATGATCCTGTCGCTCTATTTCAATGCGCGTGAACAACCGGAAACACCGGCAACCGCCGCCTGGATCGGGTGCGGCGTTGTGATCGCCGGTTCGCTGGCGCTTGTGCCCTTCGCCGGTGCAGCTGGCGCAGCAGTGGCGACCGGTATCGCGCGCGCAGCGACGTCGCTGTTCATCATAGCCCGGTTTTGTCGTGCCAGTGGGCTGAACTGGCGCGCATCACTGGTGTTTCAGGCAACGGATTGGGCGAAGAGTGAACGAAAGATTCACGCTCTCTATGAACAGGTTATCCGCGCTCGTCGCGCCTGAATCTATCCGGACAGGATCGGCGTTGCTGATCGGATTGACCGTCGCGCCGCTGATCGGGGTGCTGGCAGCGACTCAGCCGGTGTTGCTGTTGCTGTTGCTGGGCGCTGCGGTATGGGTGTTCCTGGTGTTGCGCAGCGACAGCAGCGCCCCCTTCGTGCTCGGCGCTGCGGCGCCACTCCTGTACCTGATCGATATGCGCAGTGCGCTCTTCAGCCAGGCGATCCTGGCGCTCTACGGCGCGGCATCCATCCACGCAGTGCATCAGATCGTCCATCAACCGGAGGCGAAGCGCTGGAACCGGCGACTGGCAATCCTGGTTATCGCCTGGGGTGTGATCGTTGTGCTGGCTGAGCGCGGACTTTTCAGCGAAGGATTAAGTCTGCGCCGCCTTATTGTTACCACAATTGGGGTGCTTCCCTATTTCTGGTTTGCGCTGGCGGCGCCACGGATTACGGGGAAACAGGCGCACGCGCTGCTCGCCGGGATAGCAACCGGTGCAATCGTCACGGCTGCCGCGTTTCTGCTCAATTCGCGCACGCTGACCGAAGGGCTTCAGGGGCGCGATGCCTGGATCGATACCTACACCATTATCGGAAGCCTGAAGAACTCGCTCGGACTGTCGTGGGTCATCGGCTGGATACTCCTGATCGGATGGCGCACCAGAGAGGGATGGGCGATCAAGGCGCCGCTGCTCGCCGTGCTGCTGGCTGCCATCCTGTTCTCGTTCAGTCGCTCTTCGTATATGGCGTTGATCGCTGCAACGCTGCTGCTGTACCGGGGACGCTCCTCTGCCCTGTGGCTCGCCATCGGTGCGACATGCGCTTTCGTGCTGTTCGGCTTGCCTGAAGCGGTGTGGGCGCGCCTCGAAATGACCTGGTCGCCGATACGCGGGTTCGATCCATCGGCGGAAGCGCGCATCGAGTTGTGGATCGCCGCGCTCAACGCTTTTCTCTCGGCGCCGCTGACGGGCATCGGCTGGGGTAAGTTCAGCGACTACCTGGTGCGCACCGGTCAGGCGCCGGCAGCTGCCGGGCAGGCGGTGTACGACCTGGCATACGCCCACAACTATTTTTTGAGCGCATGCGCGATGCTCGGCATCGGCGGCGGCGTGATGAGTGTCGGTGTGTTTCTTGCCGCGTGGCAACGCGCGCGCGCGCTCATTGCCCGTCAGGTTCATCTGGCGCGGATAGTGCAGGCAGTGCTGCTGGCAATCGCGCTGGCGTCATTGTTTGGCGAACCGCTGTTCGATCCTGTTCTCTCGTTCGTATTTGTGCTAATTCTGGCATGCCTGGTCAGGCAGGAAAGTGAGCAGTGAATGTCCGGGTCATTACGCATCGTCCATATCGTTGGAAGCGCCTTTGCCGGTGGATGGGCGTTCCATCCGCTCTGCCTGCTGCGCGACGCCGGGCACAATGTCTTCCTCATCTGCCCGGAAGAAGGTCCGCTGCCGGAACGGGCGCGTGCAGCCGGCATACCGACGCGGATCGAACCGTTTCCGCGCCGCATCCGGCATGCGCGCAGCGCTGCGGCGTATATCGCGCGTGTGGCGTCCTGGTTGCGCCGTGAGCGGATCGATGTCGTGCACAACCACCTGGCGCCAGCCAATGTGTGGGGGCGTCTGGCAGCGCGTGTGGCAGGAGTTCCGGTGCGCCTGACCCAGTGGCCTGGTCCGTTGCCGCTCGAAATTCCCGTGTCGCGGCGGATCGAAATGACGCTGGCGCCGCTCGACAGTGCCATTATCGCAGCCAGCACCGCAACCCGGCGCATCTACGAGGCATGCGGCGTGATGCGCGGGCGGATCCGCCTGATCTACTACGGCTTTCCGTTCGACCCGTTCGATCCAACGCTCGACGGAAGTCCGATCCGGCGAGAGTTCGGCATCGCACCGGATGCGCCGCTGGTGACGATGATTGCCTATATGTACTCTCCCCTGAAGGAACGTTCGTTGCGCGGGCTGAATGTCTTCGACGGGATCGGGCTGAAAGGGCACGAAATCCTGATCGAGGCGGCAGCGCGCGTGCGCGCGTCGCTGCCCGATGTGCGCTTCCTGATCGTCGGCGATGCGCTGGTACCGGGTGAGGCGGAACATTACAAACAGAAGTTGTACCGGATGGTTGCCGACCTGGATCTCCAGCAGACAGTGCTGTTTGCCGGGAAACGCACCGATATTCCGGCGATCCTGGCGGCGTGCGACGTGGCGGCCGTGCCATCGCTTTCGGAGAATGTCGGCGGCGCGGTTGAACCGTTGCTGATGGAGCGACCAGTAGTTGCCAGCGCCGTCGGCGGGTTGCCCGACGTGGTGCGCGACGGTGAAACCGGCTACCTGGTTCCGCCACGCGACCCACAGGCGCTGGCGGGTGCGCTGCTGCATACCCTGACCCTGCCTGCTGCTGCGCGGCGCGCGATGGGGCGCAGGGGACGGGCAATTGTCCAGGAGTTGTTCGACCTGAACAAAACCGTCGGGCAAACCTTGCAACTGTACGAGGAACTGTTGAGTGCGCCTGCAATGAGAGGTTTGCGATGGGCACGCCGTTGACCATTCTGTACGTCACCGGCTACGGAGCGCACGAATGGGCGTTGCATACGCCGCGCTTCCTGGCGCGGCGCGGGCATCGGGTGGCACTGGCATGCCCGACCGGTTCGCCCATGGAACGCCTGGCACGGCAGGCTGGCATGGAGGTGCATGGCTGGAAGGCGCCACGCCATCTGAAAGAAACCCGTTCCATAGCCAGCGCCGTCAATGCACTCTACTGCCTGTTCCGGCGGCAGCGCCCGGATGTGGTGGTGTACTATGCGCTGCCGATCAGCCTGTGGGCGCGGCTGGCGGCGCGGCTGGCAGGCGTGCCGGTGCGCCTGTTCAAGCCGCCGAGCCTGTGGGACCTGGAACTGCCGCACTATCGCATCGCGGAGTACAGCACCGCCTGGATGGACAGCGCGATCCTGGCGTCGAGCCGCGCGCTGGTGCGCTACTATCGGCGGGCGCCGCTTGTGCGCCCGCCGGTGATCCTGAGTTACTACGGTTTTCCGCTCGAACGATTTGATCCATCGCTGGATGGGGGACGCATCCGTCAGGAGTTCGGCATCCCTTCCACAACGCCGGTTGTGACGATGGTCGCGCACCTGATCCCCCCCATTCGTCGCTTTGACCCGCACTGCGGCATCAAGGGGCACGAGGTGCTGATCCGGGCGGCGCGCGACGTGGCGGCGCGTCTGCCGGAGACACGCTTCCTGATCGTCGGTGCGGAACCGGAAGGCGCCGCGCAAGGCGCATATGAGGCGCGTTTGAAGCAACTGGCGCGCGATCATCGTGTCGATCACCACATCATCTTTACCGGGAAACGCACCGATATTCCGGCGATCCTGGCGGCGAGCGACGTGGCGGCCGTGCCATCGCTCTCGGAGAATGTCGGCGGCGCGGTTGAACCGTTGCTGATGGAGCGACCGGTGGTTGCCAGCGCCGTCGGCGGGTTGCCCGACGTGGTGCGCGACGGTGAAACCGGCTACCTGGTTCCGCCGCGTGATCCGGGAGCGCTGGCGGATGCGTTGCTGCATACCCTGACCCTGCCTGCCGCCGCGCGGCGCGCGATGGGGCGCAGGGGACGGGCAATTGTCCAGGAATTGTTCGACATCAATCGCGTGGCGCTGAACGAAGAGCGCATCTTTTACCAGCTGCGAGGCGAAACGGTATGTGCGACCTCAGCATTGTAATCGTCAACTGGAATACGCGCGACCTTCTGCATGCCTGTCTTGCGTCGCTGCCAGAAGCAGCGCGCTCCATCACCTGCGAAATCATCGTGGTCGATAACGCTTCGACGGATGGCAGCGCCGGGATGGTACGCACGACATTCCCGCATGTGCGCCTGATCGCCCTGGCGGAGAATGTGGGGTTTGCGCGCGCCAACAACCTGGGGTTCGCCCAGGCGCAGGGACGCTACTTTCTTCTGCTGAACCCGGACACCTGGCTGCCATCGGGTGCGCTGGACGACATGGTCGCGCTGATGGATCAGATGCCCGACACCGGTATCCTCGGTCCGCGGCTGCTGAACGCCGATGGCAGCCTTCAACCGTCGTGCAGCCACTTCCCGACGCTGCTGAACATTGCGCTGGAGAGTTGGGGCATCAGTCGCCTCGCGCCGCAAAACCGGCGGTTAGCGCGGTTCAAGATGACGTACTGGGCGCACGATGATGCACGCGATGTCGATCAGCCGTCCGGCGCCTGCCTGCTGGTGCGCCGTGAAGCCTGGCAGAGCGCCGGTCCGCTCGACGAACGCTTCTTTATGTACTTCGAGGAAGTTGACCTGTGCTGGCGCGTGCGGCGGGCAGGATGGCGAATCCGCTTCACGCCGACGCCGCAGATCACGCACTACGGCGGTCAGAGTTCGCTCCAGAACCTGGATGCGCGAATCACGCAACGGTACGCCAGTCTGTTGATCTTCTTCCGCAAGCACTACGGCGCGTTGACGACGGGTGCGCTCTGCGTTGCGCTGGCGCCGGCGCTCCTGTTGCGCGCATGCCTGGCGACCGTGCGCGCCATGCTGGCAGGTCAGCGGCGACAGTGGGACTACGCCGTGCAGTACTGGCGCGTAACGGCTTATGTGTGCGGGTTGGCGATCGGTATGCAGTAATGCCAGAGGAAGCGATGAAGGTGCTCTTTCTCACACGCTACAGTCAGAGAGGCGGCAGCAGTCGCTACATGGTGCATCAGTATCTTCCCGCATATGCACAGGCTGGCATGACCTGCACTGTCGCGCCCCTGTTCGACGACCGCTACTTCGATTTTGGCGTGCTTGATCGTCCGACAGGGATCGGGGAAATTGCGCGTCACAGCCTGTACTATGCACGCCGCGTTCTGCTGCGGTTGCGAGCGCTGATCGATGCGCATCGCTACGACCTGGTCGTGCTCGAAAAGGAACTGTTCCCGTATGTGCCGTATGGCTTCGAGGAATGGCTGCGGCGGCGCGGCGTGAAACTTATCGTCCTGTTCGATGATGCCACGTATGCGTACTATCGACAGCATCCATTTCCCCTGGTGCGCCTGCTCTGTCGCGGCAAGATCGAACGCATCGTGCGCAGCGCCACACACGTGATCGTCTGGAACGACCATCTGGCGGGGTATATGCGCCGCCTGAATCCGCGTGTTTCGGTGGTGAACAGCGGGGTTGACATCACCCGCTATCCGCCGAAGGATTACCGCGCACCGCGCACCACGGATCGACTGGTCATCGGCTGGATCGGCACCCCGAACGGTTTTCCCTACCTCCGCTCATTGGAGACGGTCTTTGCCGAACTGGCGCAGCAGTATCCCATCGAACTGCACGTGATCAGTTCGATGGCGTACAGCAGCGCGCATGTGCGGGTGGTCAACCGCACGTGGAGTATGCAGACCGAAGTGCAGCATCTCCACGACCTGGACATTGGCGTGATGCCGTTGCCGAACGATGAGTGGACGCAGGGCAAGAGCGGCGTCAAAGCTGTGCAGTACCTGGCGGTCGGCGTCCCGGCGGTCTGTTCACCGGTCGGCGTGGCGCGCCGGTTGATTACCCACAATGTGAACGGGATGCTGGCAGACCACCCGACTGCGTGGCGTTGCGCATTGACGCGATTGCTCGACGATCCAGACCTGCGGGAGCGCATGGGCATGGCGGGTCGCGCAACGGTCATTCAATCGTATTCCACTCAATCAGTTGCGCCGCGTCTGGTCGATATCCTGCTCCAGGCGGGACGCAGCGCATAGAAAGGACGTTCCATGACCCTGCGGGTGGCGCATATCACAACGGTCGATCAGTCGCTGCGCTATCTGCTGCTCAACCAGATGCGCAGCATCGCTCAGGCGGGCTATGAGGTGACCGGCATCTCGGCGCCGGGGAGCGATGTTCCGGTTATCGAGTCGATGGGCATCCGCCACATCGCCGTACCACTCACGCGACGCCTGTCACCGCTCGCCGATCTGCGTGCGCTGGTGCAGCTGTACCGCATCTTTCGACGGGAACAATTCACGATTGTGCACACGCACACCCCCAAACCGGGGCTGCTGGGACAACTGGCGGCGCGCATGGCGGGGGCGCCGGTGGTGGTCAACACCGTCCATGGTTTCTATTTCCACGAACATATGCCGCGCTTGTGGCGTGAATTCTATATCACGATGGAGCGCATCGCAGCACGTTGTTCCGATCTGGTGCTCTCACAGAGCCGCGAGGACCTGGATACCGCCATCCGGCTGGGCATTTGTCCGCGTGAGCGCATTCAGCTGCTCGGCAATGGCATCGATGTCCAGCGGTTTGATCGGAACCGGGTCGATCCAGCAACTCTGGCGCACCTGCGCTCGACGCTGGGGTTGCCGCTGGACGTCCCGGTGATCGGGTTTGTCGGGCGATTGGTGGTCGAGAAGGGCATTCTCGAACTGGCGCGCGCCGTTCAGCAGGTGCAGTCGCGCTTCGGTCCGGTCACGCTGCTGATCGTCGGCGGCGTTGATCGTGAAAAGCCTGATGCCCTGACCCCTGATGACATTCGTGCAGCGTGCGGCGCGGCGTCGTGCGTCTTTGCGGGCGTTCGTCAGGATATGCCCGAAATGTATGCACTGATGGACATATTTGCGCTACCTTCGTACCGTGAAGGATTTCCGCGCGCGCCAATGGAGGCGTCGGCGATGGGAGCACCGTGCGTGGTCACCAATGTGCGCGGTTGCCGCGAGGCGGTGGAGCACGAACGCAACGGGCTGATCGTGCCGCTGCGCGACGTGGATGCGCTGGCGGAGGCGTTGATCCGCCTGTTGCGCGATCACGACCGACGCAGGGCGATGGGTGATGCCGGGCGCAGGATGGCGCATGAGCAGTTTGACGAACGGCTGGTGTTTCAACGGGTTCTTGCCGCATACCATCGGCTCCTGCACGAAAAAGGCGTCCAGGCGTCGGAGAGCGCGGCGACCGGCAAGGCATAGCAGTATGTATCGCCGTCATCTGAAGCGTGTGTTCGATCTCTGCGTCGCCAGCATTGCGCTGGTTGCATTCGCGCCGTTGCTGTTGATCCTGGCGGCGCTGGTGCGGATACAGCTGGGGGCGCCGGTGATCTTTCGCCAGCAGCGTCCAGGGCTGCACGGACGACCATTCACGCTGCTGAAGTTTCGCAGCATGACCGATGCGCGTGACGCGGAAGGCAACCTGCTGCCAGACGAGCAACGCCTGACGCCGTTCGGTCGTTTTTTGCGCAGCAGCAGCCTCGATGAACTGCCGGAACTGATCAATGTGATCCGCGGCGATATGAGCCTGGTAGGACCACGCCCGCTGCTGATGGAGTATCTGGGTCGCTACACCCCTGAGCAGATGCGCCGGCACGAGGTGCGTCCCGGCATCACCGGATGGGCGCAGGTCAACGGACGGAACGCAATCAGTTGGGATCAGAAATTCACGCTGGATGTCTGGTATGTCGATCATCTCTCGTTCTGGCTCGATCTGCGCATCCTGGCACTGACGATCTTGCGGGTTGCGCAGCGTGACGGGATCAGCCAGCGTGGGTGCGCCACAACGACCATATTTCAGGGAACATCGGAAGGCGGGTACCAATGAAACGAGTGTTGATCATCGGCGCCGGCGGTCACGCCCAGGTAGTTGCCGACATTCTGCTGCGGATGCACGAAGCGGGCGCCAATCTGCTGCCGATCGGGTACCTCGACGATAATCCGCACCTCTTCGGCGAATGGCGATTGGGGCTGCCGATCCTTGGTCCGCTTGCCGCCATTGACGCGATTGACCACGATGAGCTGGTGATCGGGATCGGCGATAATCAGACGCGCAAGGCGATCTACGACCGTTTGACCGCGTGCGGCGAGCAGTTCGCGGTTGCGTGTCATCCATCGGCAATTATTGCGCGTGATGCCATCATCGGCGCGGGAACGGTTATTGCTGCGCGCGCCGTGGTGAATGCGGGCGCGCACATCGGCGTGAACGTTATTCTCAACAGTGGCAGCATTGTTGAGCATCATAACTGCATCGGCGCCCATGCCCACATTGCACCGGGTTCCACCCTTGGCGGCAGCGTTGTGGTCGGCGAAGGAGCGCTGATCGGCATCGGCGCGACGGTGCTGCCGCAGTGCACGATTGGCGCGTGGAGTGTGGTTGGCGGCGGTGCGCTGGTGACCTCGGCGGTTGATGATCACCTTGTGGTCACCGGCATCCCGGCTCGACCACATATGAACGTACCACGTAACGGACATCCCCGTCATCGGCGCGCCCACGTGCGGGTATAACGTCCGGTCGCACCTCCTGGTAGAAGATCGCCCTCCAAACCCTCGTCTGGATGCCCTGTTTCCCTGCTGCATTTCCAGGCGCTGTTGCCCCTCATCCCCCCAGCCCCCTTCTCCCACAAGGGGAGAAGGGGGAGACCTGGCGTCCTGATGCTTGAAACGGGAGATGGCACGTCGGGCTTTCCGAAAAACCTGCCCTATAAGCCTGC
>Ga0209018_1002594_pt1 | contig 12479 bp, 8 predicted proteins | sample YNPBryBLVA2012_FD_185814 | JGI IMG/M metagenome (GOLD analysis project Ga0209018, IMG submission 185814) | Anoxygenic and chlorotrophic microbial mat microbial communities from Yellowstone National Park, USA - YNP Bryant BLVA 2012 (SPAdes)... ...
CTCTGCCTTGGAGGCACGCCTTGCGGAAGCCCGGCAGCCTGCGAAAGCCCCGCGGAAGGAACACCATGACCGCACCGGCTGACGCTCTGGTTGTGGCGGCACACCCGGACGACGCCGAATTCGGCGCAGCCGGGACCGTGGCGCGCTGGATTCGCGAAGGCAAGCAGGTCGTTTATGTCGTGTGCACCAACGGCGACAAAGGCACCCAGGACAGATCCCTGACTCCCGAAAGGCTCGCCGCGATCCGGGAGCAGGAGCAACTCGCGGCGGCCCGGGTGCTCGGCGTGCGCGAGGTCGTCTTCCTCAGATACCCGGACCAGAGCCTGGAGGACACCCCCTTTTTCCGCAAGCAGCTCGTCCGCCTCATCCGGCTTTACCGCCCCGCTACGGTAGCCACTCTAGACCCTTACCGTCGATATCTCTGGCATCGCGACCACAGGATCACGGGGCAGGCGGTGCTTGACGCGGTTTATCCCCTGGCCCGGGATCATCTCGCATACCCCGACCTCCTGGACGAGGGGCTGGAGCCGCACAAGGTTAGGGAACTGCTCTTCTGGGGGGCCGAGGATATCAATTACCGTTCCGACATCACGGCCACCTTCGAAACGAAAATCGCGGCCTTGCGTTGCCACGAAAGCCAGTTCAAGGACCTCCCGCATGCCGATCCAGTTGGCTGGATGCGAGAGCGATGCCGGCAGATGGCCGAGGGCGAGCCCTTCGAACTGGCCGAAGCGTTCCACAGGGTCGAGCTGTTCTGAGGTTCCCCCGTTTCGCTGCCGCACCTCTTCCATCGGCGGCCACCTCCACAAGCAGGGTGCCGCTCTCAGAGGACCACTTCGGGGATTTCCAGTTCGCCCCTACGGAAGGCCACCAGAAAGGCGTTGACCACCATGGGGTCAAACTCGGTGCCCGCTCCCCTGGCGATCACGTCCTTGGCCTCGAAGGGCGACATGGCCTTCCGGTACGGGCGGTCGCTGGTGAGAGCGTCGTACACATCGGCCACGGAGATGATCCGGGCCTCGAGCGGGATTTGTTCTCCTGAGGTGGGGCGGTACCCGGTGCCGTCGAACTTGTCGTGATGGGCCAGGATGATCGGGATGATCCGGCGCAGGGACCCGCCCACGGGCTCCAGGATGTTGGCGCCCTTGTCGATGTGCCTGCGCATCTCCTGGTATTCCTGGTTCGTGAACTGCGCAGCCTTGTAAAGAAGCTGACGGCTCGTGTCGAGCTTGCCGATGTCGTGCAGGAGCGCTGCGGCCCGGATGTCCTCGATCCTCTCCGGATTGAGCCGCATGCAGGCCGCGATCCGGCTCGCGTAAACAGAAACGCGGTACGAGTGGTTCTCGGTGTATTTGTCCTTGGAAACGAACTGGCGCAGGATCATGAGCACGCCGTGATAGGTCTGGCGGAGTTCCCGGATACGGGCCTCGCTGCGTTCGTAGAGGGTCCCCATGGCGTAGGCCGTGATCATGAGGATGCCACCCCAGGCCGTGATCTCGTACCAGTGGCTGCTCAAGAGAGCGGATCCCTGCATACCCACGAACAGCCCCTCATGCACCTGTGCCAGGATTCCCACTAAGATGATGCTGGCAAAAGCCGTCAGCGTGGCGTGCCGCCTGCCGAAGAAATACGCCGAAAACACCGTGGGCAGCGTGTACAGACCCAAGAGCATGCGCTGGCCCGCCACGAGGTAGTTCATGGCCCCTGCGATGAGGAGCATGGACAGAATCAGCCAAAGTTCCTTGTTGACCTCCAAGAACTTTCGGGTCAGCGCCGCTTTCCAGTCCGCCCGGAAACCCGTGACCCCGGTTGTTGCTCCTCCCTGGAGTTCGGCTTCGAGCAGGCCATCCAACGATCCGAAGTCTCCGGCTGGCTCCTTCGCCGCGGCAGGATCGATCCCTCCATGATGGCCCCCTGTCCCTTCAGCAGGCTGGGGGTCCGTGGCCGCAAGTCTCCGCAAGTCCCTGGCTTCGCTCTCGAATCCCATGGGCAACCTCCCCTTTTTCGACAAGAGCCTCCCTTGCCCGCAAACCCGGCTTTACAAAAAAATCGGCTGAAATGCATAAAAACTGTATGATTTTCTTGGAGAGGCCGGTCCTCACGGAGCCAAACGGTCCTGAAAGAGGTTTTCGAGTTCCTCAAAGAGAGAATCGTAATCCGTGAAAAGAACGGTCCGGAGGCCAAGCCGTCGGGCCGCGTCGACGTTTACAGCCTCATCGTCGACGAACACCGCCTCGGAAGGCTCCACGCCGAGGCGCTCGAGGGTTTCCAGGTAGGCACGGGGATTTGGCTTGGCCACACCTTCCTCTCCCGAGCAGAAGACCACGTCGAAGCAGTCCAGAATCCCCCATTTTTCGAGCCATCGCGAAAGACCGGGCGGAGAATTGGAAAGAACGGCCAGGCGGCAGCGGCCGCGAAGGCGCAGAATCAGACCGACGACGGCCCGGTTGGGCGCTTCGTCCGCCTCGAAGCGATGCCGGAAACGGCTGATCCCCTCGGAGGTGCGAAGGCCCAGCTTCGGCCCGACCGCTTCCCAGAATCCATCCAGGGTCATGCGGCCGAGAAGAGCGTCGCGCCATTCCGGGCTATTGTCGAAAAGATTCTGGAAGGAACCGGCCGGGAGGCCAAGGATTCTTTCGTACTCCCCAAAGAGCCAGGCGGGCTTTTGGGCCGAAATCACCCGGCCGAAATCGAACAGGACAGCCCGCGGGCAGACCCGTCCGGCTTTTGTCTTGATCCCCCTATCGGCAGCCAAGACTAGACCGCCCCCTCAGCCCTCATCGCCGACCGAGGAAATCCAAGACGCGGCTGGCCGCTCTCAGCGCGCTTTCGGCTGCCAGTTCGGTGCCGATGTTGTCCTGGCCCACGTCCGCGCCCACATGGAAAAGGCCTGGCAGAGGCGATTCGATCGAAGGCCGCGCTGGCCCAACCTGCCCGACAACCTGAGCCAGACCGACAATGTCAGACTGGAACCTTCCGCTGAACCCCTTGACCGCACTGCCCCGAATCACCTCCCACCAGAGCACGTGCTTGTTCAGCCCGGGATACAGTCCGGACAGATGGGCAAGCTGCCTCTCCACCCATTTCGAAAGGTCCTTCTCGCCCGGCGGGGCGAGCCCGGGCAGGTTGAGAAGCTGCCGACCCGGAGGCACGAGGGAAGGGTCCATGTTGGAGGGAACGGGCATGAACACCGAGAAAGTCCCTTCCTGCTCGCCGGGATCCTGGCCCGCTGCGATCTGAGAGATTGATTCCATCATCTTTTCCTGACTCGCCAGGGGCACGGAAAACACCACCGGGGCCTCGACGACAGGCTCGTCCAGGAGCACCTTGATGTTGAGGAACATCTCCATGAAATCGTCCGTGCCGAACAGACCGCAGGTCAGGCCGGCCACCTGATCCCGGTAGGATTTCGGCAAGGCTCCCTCGGGCACCATCCTCTGGACGGTCTCCTTGAGACCCGCGTTCGACACGACCACCCGGGAGGCGATCTCTTCCCCGCTCTTGAGACGAACTCCTCCGGCCACTCCGCCGGACACGATGATCGATTCCACCTGCTGCCCGGTCCGGATCTGCCCGCCCAGGCTTCTCACCACCCGGGCCAGGCCGTCCGGGATCGCCTGGCAGCCGCCCAAGGGATATCCGATCCTTCCCCTGAGCTGCCAGTTGCGGGTCATGCGGATGACTTCTCCGGCACTGGCCTCGTAGATCCCCACTACCCCCATGAGCATCGTCCGGTCGTTGTGGAAAGCCAGAAACGCCTCGTGGGTGGAATATCGACTGAGCCACTCGAAGAAGGAAACCCCGTCCAGCCTGCGGGTCTCCTCATCTGTCATCGCCCGCAGATCCCGATCCGCCCGAAGGGCTGCCTGATAATCCTCCTCAGGCATTCCCAAAGCCCGCCAGGCCCTTTGGATCTCTTCTTCCGTGGCGAAGCTGGCGTCCGGGTAGACGCAGCGCTCGCCCCGCACGAACAGGACCGGTTTTTTCCCGCCATTCACGTGCCAGAACCGAATCGCGTCGGGCATGCCGGCGCGGCGCAGCACTTCGCCGAAGGGCCCTTGTTCACACCGGGCGAACATATGAATGAACGTGTCGATGACACAGCCCTCTTTCCGGTAGCTCGAGCACCGGCCGCCCAGAAAAGGGTTCCTTTCCAGAACGAGCGTTTTGACTCCTCCGCGGCTCAGCAAGGCCGCGACGCTCAGCCCCCCGATCCCCGCCCCCACAACGATCGCATCGTAAGCGGGTTTCATGACGAATCCCTCCCGAACAAGTCCATATGCTTCTTATCACGGCTGCTTCTGGGGCAGCAAGGAAATTTTCATGCCTCCTGTTGACGCTCCGAGGGCGGATCGGGTAGGTAAGAGACAAAACCCCGCTGTGGAGGAGCCGGCCGTGAAAGACCGCCTCGCTCACGAACTCGCGGAAAAAGTAGGCCTCCAGTACCGCAACCGGATCCGGCTCGCCCTGCAGCACGAGGACGAGGGAGCCTACGACAAAGCGCTCGATGCCTGGGACGAAATCATCCGGGAGATCCGGGAACAAGGCGGAGACCCTGCGCCCCTTGCGGTCCAGAGGGAACGGGTGCGCAAGAATCCGGTGCGCGGAGCCGACTTCGCCTCGCGGAAAGAGCCGGAAGCCGCATCGGCCAGAGAAGCGGGCTTTCGGGAATCGGCCAGAATCGATCTCCATCAGGAGCAGGCCTTCCAAGAGATGAAAAACCGGTTTCGGGCCGAGCTGCAGAGCCTTTGCCTGAGCGAGGGCATCAACCTGGAAACCCGGACCGACGAAAACCGCCTGCAGGTCAAGAGCCTTCTCGACCGGATCCTCCGGGAGCACCTGCGCGAGATCCCCGAGTGGGTCAGGCGAAAGGACCTTCTCGACGAAATCGTCGACGATGTTATCGGCCTTGGGATCCTGGAGGGCTATCTGAGAAACCCTTCGGTGACCGAGGTGATGGTCAACGGTACCGAGGTCTTCTACGAGCAGGACGGGCAGATCTTCCCTTCTGCCCGCAGCTTCAACAGCCTGGAGGAAGTCCGGAGAATCATCGATCGCATCATTCAGCCCGTAAACCGACGCATCGACGAATCAAGCCCCCTGGTCGACGCCAGGCTTCCCGACGGCTCGCGCGTCAACATTGTGATTCCTCCGGTGGCCGTGGACGGCCCCACAATCTCGATCCGGAAGTTCTCTCCCCTTGTCCTCACCGAAGTCTCCTTGATCGAAAAAGGGAGCCTGACCAGCACAATGGTCGAGTTCTTCCACCTGGCCGTGGTCAGCCGCCAGAACATCATGATCGCGGGCAGAGCCAGCTCGGGAAAGACGACTCTCCTCAACATTCTCGGCAGCTTCATCCCCCCTGAGGAGCGCATCATCACGATCGAGGACATGGCCGAGCTCAAGCTGCCTCAGCGGCACGTTGTCCGCCTGGAAGCCCGGGAGCCCAACATCCAGGGCAAGGGCGAAATCCCGATCCGCACCCTTTTCCGAAACGCCCTCCACATGAGGCCGGACCGGATCATCGTGGGCGAGTGCCGGGGCGCCGAGACCTTGGACATGCTCCAGGCCATGAACACCGGCCATGACGGCTCGATCAGCACGGTTCATGCCAATTCGCCCCTGGACATGTTCGCCCGGCTAGAGGTCATGGTCGGCATGAGCGAACGGTCGATCCCCCCGCAAACCGTGCGCAAACAGATCGCTTCGGGCCTCAATCTCGTGATCTACTGCGTCCGCTTCCCGGAAGGGCAACGGAAAGTGACCGAGGTGTGTGAGATCCTGCCCGGCAGGGACGAAAGCCAGGAAATTCGAATCGAGCACATCTACCGGTTCGAGCGAACCGGTCTCGACGAGGCGGGCCGCATCCAGGGCAGGTTCGTGACGACTGGGTACGTGCCCTCCTTCGTCCGGGAGCGAACCGAGCTGAGCCAGGACCCGGCGGTCCAGGCCCTTTTCAGGCCTGGCGAATCGCCCGCAGGCTGAAAACCGGCACTCCTCTGAAGGTCCCTACGACTGCGCCTCTCAGAGGCGCCTTCGCCGATGCCAGAAAAGGATCCCCAGTGCCACGATCGCCTCGGGCACGAGCAGCACGATCGAATGGTACGCAGAGACGGCCCTCTCCGGGAAAAGGGGAGCCTGGTAGAGATCCTCCACCTTGGGCCGCACGCCCACGCTCGCATCCCGGCCGGCCAGCCAGTAGACCGCGTTCATGACGAGATCCCGATTGTAGAGAACCGCGAAAAGTCGGTTCGTTGCCAGGTCGAGATCGCCAAAAACGACCAGTCTTGCCACTGAGCCCTGGCCCCAATCCTTTTCCACCGAGGCGGCCAGGGCAAAAGACCCCTTGCGTCCGCCGGTCGGTGGCGCGGCTTCCGGCGCCGGCTCCAATCGGCTGACAGGGTCGGAAAAGACAAACCCCGAGACATCCTGGGTCAGGATTTCCAGGGGCCGCACACCGGAAAAGACCACCCGGGTCTGTTCCTGAAGGCCCTGCGCTGCCGGATGATGCCGCGCGAACCGGTTGACCAGCAGCTCTTGGCCCGGCGTCTGGCTTCCGAACAGGCTTGCCTTCTCGTCCACGACCGTAGCATCAGGGGCCCGAAGGCCCACAGACTCCAGGAGGCCGGCAGGTTCCACGATCCGACCCGGTTCGAGAAACACGAGGAGCCTGCCCCCCTGTTTCCAGAACGACTGCAGGGCCAGCCGCTCGGCTTCGAGGAGTTCTCGTTCCGGAGCGGCGAGCACCACGACGCGACAGGACTCGGGAACGGCCGGTTTTGCGGCAAGCAGCAAAGAGGAGACTCCAAAGCCTTCGCGCTCCAAATTCGCCGTGAATCGGCCCAGGCCCCGAGGATCTTTCCCCCGCGGATCGGCCTCGCCATGGCCTGTCAGAAAGCACACCTCGGCCTCGGCCCGGGCCGACAGGGTGAGCAAGGCTTGCGTGACGTACATTTCCTCGGCCAAAGGAACTCGCTGGACCCGATCCCCGGATCGCAAAATGATTTCGGATCCACGTCTAAGAGCCCGCTGAGCCTCGGGACCCAGGGCTTGGGGCGGCACCTCGCGAACATGAAACCGGCTGCTTGCAGCAGCGTAAAGATCGAGCAGGAGCTTCTCCCTGCCCGGCGGCGAGTCCGCAGGCCGGACCAGAAGGGCCTCCACATCCACATCGAGCCGCTCCAAAACCTGCCGGGTGAAGGGCGTGAGGCTGAACGTCCGGGGCCTGGTGAGATCCCAAGAGACCTCCAGCCTGGATGCTGCCCAAAGGAGCGCCCCTGCGACCCCAAGGCCGACCGCAATCTCCAACAAGGCTGCGGTCCGCGCCCGCCAGGCCGGCCTGCCTTGGGGCCTGCGCACCCGCGAAAGGGCCCCTGCGGCGGCCAGGACAAGAAACGCCAAAGCAGCCGATAGGTTGGCGACCGTGAGCCACCCGGTCTGTCGGGTCAGGTACACGCCGGCAAGCCCGCAAACCAGGGCCAGGCAGCCCAAGGCCGCCCACAACCCGACCCGGTCAGTCCCGTTTCCTGCCATCTCTTGCAACCCTGCCGGTTCGTTCCATGTCTCAGCCTTCGCCCTTGCCGCGGAGAGCGCAAACCCATCTGCGCCGCAGCCGCGCTCCCGGCGCTTCAATGGATCCGCTCAAGCCTCAAAGCCGCACGGGTGAGCAGGAAGGCCAGAAGAGAAAGGGCAAAAAAGTACACGACATCCGCCAGCGACACCAGCCCCCTGGCAAAACCTTCAAAGTGGCGCACGAGGGAAAGGAACGTCAGAATCTTGTCCACCCGGTCGCCGGTAAACTCCATGAGCCACCCGAAATCGAACAAAGCCGACGTGGCCACAAAGGCCGTCAGAGCGGCGACAAGCTGATTGTCGGTCAGGGACGAACAGAGAAGGCCGACGGAAGCCAGGGTGCACGCCAGAAGCAGCATGCCGATGGAGACCGAAACGATCGGCCCCGGGTCCAAGCGGGTGCTGGCCACGCTGACGGCCGGCAGAAGAACCGCGGCGCCAACGACGCCCACGAGAAAAACAAACGTCGCAAGAAACTTGCCGCCCGCCACTTCGCTTCTGCGCACCGGCAGAGTCCACAGGATCTCGTCGGTCCTTCGGGTCCTCTCCTCGCAGAACATGCCCATGGTCACAAGAGGAACGACGCCCAAGAGCACCAGCGCGGTCTGGGTCGCGGTGGGCACAAAAACCTGGTCGAACAGGTTCACGCTGGGCGGCAGCATCCCCATGCCCATTTCGTCGAAAGCCGCCTGGGACTGCAGAACCATGATCTGGGCGTTGAAAGCCCGGAGATTCTCGAAGAAAAAGACGCTCATGGCGAGGCTGACCGCGCACAGGGCCACGTACGCCACGGGTGAGGAAAACAGGGCCACGAGTTCCTTGCCCACGATGGCCGCCACACGTCTCATAGGTCTTGCTCCGTCACGCGTTCGCGAGTCTGGCGAAAAACTTCCAGAATCCCTTGAGGGCCGCCAAACCCTTCGACCGTGTCCACCCGGACCACCCGACCCCGGTCCAACACCAGAAGGCGCGAGCAGACCGACGCTGCCTCACTCAGATCGTGCGTGCTCAGCACGACGGCGCTCGTCCGAGCGAGGCCGCGGATCTCCTCGCGGGTCCTGGCCCTCTGCTCGGGGTCCAGACCGTCCGTCGGCTCGTCGAGAAAGATCACGTCCGGCCCGTGCATCACGGCTGCGGCAAGAGCAATCCGAGACCTGTACCCTTTGGAACAGTGGCCCACCAGCCTCGCCTCGACCGCGACCAGGCCGAACCGCTCCACCACCTCCCGAACCCGAGCGTCCCGCTTCCGGCCTGGAATCCCTTGCAGCGTTGCGTAGAGGCGAAGATACCCCGAGACCGTCAGATCCCGGTAAAGCTGGGGATGCTCGGGCATGTAGCCGATCCGCCGCCGCACGGAAAGAGCGTCCCGGACGATGTCCAGGCCCGCGATGCGGGCCGATCCGGCCGTGGGCAGCCGGTAGGTGGTGAGGATTCTGAGGAGCGTGGTCTTGCCCGAGCCGTTCCGGCCGAGGAGCCCGAAGACCTCGCCGCGCCGGACCGAAAAAGAGACGTCCTCAAGCGCCGCCAGCGGGCCATAAGTCTTGCAAAGGCCGTTGACCTCAACGAGGGTTTCCCCCGAGGGAATGCCCGCCTCCGGATGGGCTGTGGCGGTTGCGGCCATGAACTTGTCGCTCCTCAGAAGCCGGCTCGTTTTGCCAGTCTATATTGACAAAGATAGCAGCGGTGCAGAAGTCCATCAACTCGGCCTTTCGGCGCCGCGGATGGCCCTGCGAGTCTCGCCGTGTCTATCACGGCCGAGGCCGGCGATGAGATCCTAATCACGGTCCCAGGTAGGCCTGTCGCCCGGCTGGTGCCCGTATCCCTGGGCATTCCCCCAGGGATTTTCTATTTGCGACTGGAGAAGGGGGGGCTTCTTCACCCCGGAAGGGAGGCAAGCTCCTGGCGCACCCTTTCAGGCTCGATCCGGGTGCCGAGCCGCTCGAAGGTCTCCAGAGCCTCGGAGAGATTCCGGCGGGCCTCTTCCCATCGGCGCTGCTTCTTGCGCAGGCGGCCCAGGGCCGCCAGGGCCAGGGCGGCCTCGTTCTCTGCCTGGATCGATTTCAGAATCGTCAGGCTTTGCTCGATGTGCGCCTCGGCTTCCTTCGCCAATCCTAAATTCATCTCTGCCTCACCCAGACACCGCCTGGCCCGGCCCGAAAACCATTTCCCGCCATCCCGATCGGCAAGTTCGAGGAGGTCCCCGGCAACTTCCCTGGCTTCTTCGTAATCCGCGGCGGCGAGAAGCACATCGCAAAGCTGAGATCCGACAGGCGCGCCAACAATCATAAGCCCGGCCGCCTGAAGGGCCCGAAACAAAGACCCCATGTACTCAGTATCCCTGCCGCCCTTGCCCGATCGGCTCAGAGCCCACGCATGGTAAGACCGCGCCAGCATTTCGTCCGCAGGCGTAGGAGTCATGCGGAGCCCCTGTTCGCCGAACTCGATCGCCCGCTCCGTGTCTCCCTTCATGCCGTATGCCAAGGTAAGGGCCAGCGAAGCAAAGGAACCGAGGCTTTCGTCCGAGAACTCCTTTGCCTTGGCCAGGCCTGCCGAACCCTGTTCCAGAGCCTCGTCCCAGCGACCCATAAGACAAAAGGCCCAAGAAGTCACCACCCGGACGCGCACATACACCACAAGGTCAAAGGATTCGGAGAGCTTGCTCAGTGCCTTTTCCCCGAGGGCCACAGCCTCTGCCAGGTCGCCCTTGTAGAGAAGGCAGCATTCGGCCACATAGAGAGCAAAGGCGGCCTGGGCCTGATCGCCGCTTTCGTCGCACAGGGCGGCCGCCTCCAAGGCGTGTCCCAGAGCCCGATCGAAGTGCCCGAAACTGAATTCGCAGAAGGCCATGCGGGAATAGAAAGCGCCCCGCACCCCGACCACGTCGATTGCGGCCGCCATGGGCTCGAAGCGGCTGAGGAGTTCGTAATACTCGGGCAATCGGAAAAGCAAGTAAAAGGCTTGCTCCTGTCTCGCCAGAAGCGTGATCCTCTGGACACGGTTCCCCCGCGTGTCCGGGAGACGGGCAAGCACCTCCATCGCCTGGTCGAAATAGGACTTTGCCTCTTCAACGGCGTTTGTCCTGAGCGCTTTCCGGTTGGCAAGATCCAGGTACTTCAGAGCCTTTTCCGGATTGTCACCGCTCGTGCAGTGGTAAGCGAGAAGGTCATAGTATTCCTCCAGATTCTGCGCGTGGGTTTTCTCGATCGCTCGGGCCACCTCCGCGTGAATGTTCTTTCGCCCCTCCCCCAGGAGGCTGTGGTAAGCCGCCTCCTGTGTCAGGGCATGCTTGAACACGTATTCCAGATCCGGGAAAAGCCGCTTCTCAAAAACGAACCCGAGACCTTGGAGCCTGAGCAAGCACGCCTTCAGCTCCTCACTCATTCCTGTGATGGTCGTCAGGATACCGTAGGCGAACTCCTTTCCGATGACCGAGGCGACTTGGAGAATCCGCCTCAGATTTTCCTCGATCCGCTCCATACGGGCCGAGATGATGCCCTGGACCGTGTCCGAGAGGGCGCTGGCAGACGGCTCCCGGGCCAGCACATACCGGTTGCCCCGCTTCTCGATCGAACCGTTTTCCAACAAGCTGCGAGCAAGCTCTTCCACGAAGAGCGGATTGCCTCTCGCTCTTCCCAAGATGAGATCTCTCAGCTCCGGAGCCACCTCCCCTTCCCGCAGGATGGACTTAAGCAGCATCGCGCTTGTCCTGTTCGTGAGCTGCCCCACCCGGATCTCGGTGAACCAGGGTTTGCTCGCCCACGCGTGGCTGTATTCCGGCCGATAGAGCAGGAGAAGCAGGATCGGATGGCTCGGCACGGCCTCGACGAAGAGATCCAGGAATTCCCGAGAGGACCGGTCGATCCACTGAAGATCTTCCAGTACGAGAATCACGGGCCGGCTGCGGCTTTCCAACAGAATCAAGTCTCGCACCGACTCGAGAATCCGCTTCTCCCTTTCCTGCGGTCCGATCTGAAGATACTGATCGTCTTCCACGTCGAGCGAGAGGAATTCGAGAAGAGCCGCGGCCTGGATCCTACCTTCCGGCTCCAACTCGCGGAGCTTTCGCCCAATCCGCTGCCCGATCGCTTCGTGTGGGTCCCCCTCCTCCACGCCGAGCAACTCTTTGACCACCTCAAGAATAGGCTTGAAGGCCATGGAGCCGCCGTAAGCCGCAGATCGGCCTTCCAGATACCGGCAAGCGCCAAGAGGAACGAGCCTCCGGAGTTCGATTACAAGTCGCGATTTGCCCACTCCGGCATCGCCCGTGATTCCCACGACCCGGCCGGATCCCTCCCGCGCCTTCTCGAAGTTCTCCTGGAGAACCCGCATCTCCTGATCGCGCCCCACGAACCTTGTCAGACCCATGGGCGCCACGGCCTCGATCCGGCCTCGACCCTCCCGGAGATTGGCCCCGTCCTCGGGAGTCGGACGCCTCACGTCCGCCAAAACCGCAGAGGGCCTCGACAGGGGGCGAGAAGCGCTCGGCGTGCGTTCCTCAAGCTCCGCTGCGCCAGGAAGGAAAGGCCCAGGGGAAAACCGCGCGATCTGCCGGGCGAGTTTTCGCTCCGAGTAGCCGCGATAGGCAGGACTGCTCTCCAGTGCAAGCTGAGCCTGCCGGGCGCTTTGAATGCGCTCCTCAGGTTCCTTGGCCAGCAAGGAAGCAACGAGGGCCGCCAAAGGAGGAGGCACTTCAGGCCTAAAGGTCCGGATGTCCGGCGCAGGCTTAGACCGGATCTCCTCGAGGAGTTTCAACGGAGAGCCTTCGTCCTTGAACGGAGTCTGACCGGCCAAAAGCTCAAACAGAACCACTCCGGCCGCGTAAAGGTCCGACAGATGGTCCTGGGGCCGGCCCGTCACGTACTCGGGGGACATGTAGGGAAACTTGCCCCGCAGGATCCCGGTGCTGG
>Ga0209018_1002597_pt1 | contig 12449 bp, 10 predicted proteins | sample YNPBryBLVA2012_FD_185814 | JGI IMG/M metagenome (GOLD analysis project Ga0209018, IMG submission 185814) | Anoxygenic and chlorotrophic microbial mat microbial communities from Yellowstone National Park, USA - YNP Bryant BLVA 2012 (SPAdes)... ...
GCACAACTGCTCCAGCCCAAGGAAGCCGCTCAGGCGATATGATTTGTAAGGTGCGCGAAAAGTGTCAACCTATCTCGGTCTGTAATTGAACCATCCCCGCCATCGCACCCCCAAAAACCGATCCTCACGCTACCGTCCCGACCAGGGGATGGCCTCGATCCGGCCATGGCGCACCCGCGCCATTTCCGGCGTGGCCTTGCGCCGTTTCTCGTCGGGGGAGCGGGCGATGTGGTGGGCGATGCGCAGTTGCGTGGGGGCCAGGTCGAGCGCGCAGACCACCGCGCCCTCGTTGCCGGTCGCGCCGGCATGGACCACACCGTGCAACTTGCCCCAGACGATGACGTGTCGGCCGGCGACCACCTCGGCGCCGGCGTGGACGTCGCCGATGATCACCACGTCCCCCACGCGCTCGACCCGCTGGCCGGCGCGGAGGGTCCGCTCCACCACGTATTCCCCTTCCGTCGGCAGAGGTTCCTCGCCCGCTGCCCGCGGCGCGGCCGGCCCCAGGCTCGGCAGCAGCCCGGCGCGGACGGTCGCCAGCACGGTGGCGTCGCAGGCACTCAGCACGGCGACCAGTTCGACGCCGTAGCGGGCCAGGAGGGTGCGCGCTTCCTCGACCTGGTCGGCGCCCAGCTCGCGCAGGCCCACATCGAGGGCGGCGCGCCCGCCCTGGAAGAAGCTCGCGTTGCTCTCCAGGCGCGCCGCCAGGCGTGCCAGCCGTTCCGCCCAGGGGCCTTCGCCCAGGACGATGAGCAGCCGGTCGCGGATGCCCTTGACGACAATGCCATCCCGATTCATCGTCGGCGTTGATTATAACACAGGTCGAAGCAAGGGGGAATTGTCGGTGTGGCGGGTTTTCGGAGCAGTTCGTGGGACAACTACGAGCAGTTATCCTACACTGGCTTGACAGTTCTGCTGTTTCGCGGTAACATATAAGTGTTTATTTATCAAGTTTCCGCTTATGGATACCCGTCCGTGACGCCGAGACCAGAACTGGATAGCCAGTTGCGCCAGGCAGCGCGGTTCTTCTACGCGCTGAAGGACCCGCTGCGCCTGCGTGTCCTGCTGACCCTGGCGCAGGGCAGCGAGAAGACGGTGACCGAGCTGGCCCAGGAGATGTGGATCAGCCAGCCGCTGCTCTCCTGGCACCTGGCCCGCCTGCGCGCCGCTGGACTGGTGCGGGTGGAACGCAACGGGCGGGAGGCGCGCTACTCGGCGGACCTGGAGGCGCTGGAACGGCAGTTTGCGGAGTTCCGGGCGCTGTTGGCGGCAGGTGAATGAGGCAAGAAGCAGGAAGCAAGAGGCAAGGGGCAAGAAGTAAGGGGCAGGAAGCTGGAAACAATGCGCGATACGCGATTAGCGATACGCGTTGGAGGGAGAATGGCAGCGAAGGAACGCAAAGTCCGTGTAGCGATCATCGGTGTGGGCAACTGCGCCTCGGCGCTGGTGCAGGGGGTGACGTTCTATCGGGATGTAGCTGCGGAGGCGGTGGTGCCAGGGCTGATGCACCCGGTGCTCGGTGGCTACCACGTGGGTGACATCGAGTTCAGCGCCGCCTTCGACATTGACGCCGAGAAGGTGGGCAAGGACCTCTCGGAGGCGATCTTCTGCGGGCTGAACAACACCGCCCACTTCTGCGACGTACCGCCGCTGGGCGTGCCGGTGCAGCGGGGGATGACCCACGACGGGCTGGGCAAGTACCTCAGCCAGGTCATTCGCAAGGCCCCCGGCCCGACCGCCGACATCGTCCGCATCCTGAAAGAGACGAAGACCGACGTGGTGGTCAACTTCCTGCCGGTCGGCAGTGAGATGGCTACCAAGTGGTACATCGAGCAGGTGCTGGACGCCGGCTGCGGCTTCGTCAACGGTATCCCGGTCTTCATCGCCCGCGAAGCGTACTGGCGGCAGCGCTTCGCCGAGCGCGGCCTGCCGGTCATCGGCGACGATGTGAAGAGCCAGGTGGGGGCGACGATCCTCCATCGCGTGCTGACCCGCCTGATGCGCGACCGCGGCGTGCGCATTGACCGCACCTACCAGCTCAACTTCGGCGGCAACACCGATTTCCTGAACATGCTGGAACGGGAGCGCCTGGAGTCGAAGAAGATCTCCAAGACTAGCGCGGTGACCAGTCAACTGGACTATCCGCTGCCGGAGGAGGACATCCACGTCGGGCCGTCGGACTACGTGCCGTGGCTGAAGGACCGCAAGTGGTGTCACATCCGCATCGAGGGGACGACCTTCGGCGAGGTGCCGTTGAACATCGAACTGAAGCTGGAGGTATGGGACAGTCCCAACTCGGCCGGTGTGGTGATTGACGCCGTGCGCTGCTGCAAGCTGGCGCTGGAGCGGAAGCTGCGCGGGGCGATCGTGGCCCCGTCCGCGTATTTCATGAAGTCGCCGCCCGTGCAGATGACCGACGACGAGGCCCGGCGGGCGGTAGAAGCGTTCATCGCCGGGGAGGCAGGGGAGACCCTGCCGTAGGAGGCGGGAGTGGAAAAAGCCGAAACGGGGAAGGCGGTGCAGAAACGCCGCTTCGACACGTTCACCGACTGGGCGCGGGACGCCGCGCAGGTGATCACCGTCCCCATCGCCCGCGTCCTGGCGCGGCTGAACGTCCACCCGAACACGGTGACGCTGATTGGCTCCTTGTTGCTCGTGGGGGTGGGCGTGGTGCTGGCGACCGGGCGGCTGGCGCTCGGCGGGTGGCTGCTGGCGGTCACCGCGCCGCTGGACGCCGTGGACGGGGCGCTGGCCCGCCTGGTGGGGCAGAAGAGCCGCTTCGGGGCCTTTCTGGACTCCACGCTCGACCGCGTCGCTGAGGCCGCACTGCTGGGCGGGCTGGCTACCCACTTCGCGCTGCGCGGCTCGATCACCGAGGTGGTGCTGGCCTTCGTCGCCCTGTCCAGCGGGCTGCTGGTCAGCTACACGCGGGCGCGGGCGGAGGCGCTGGGCGTCCCGTGCAAGGTGGGGTTCTTCAGCCGGCTGGAGCGCATCGTGGTGCTGGCGGGCGGATTGATCCTGGGCTACCCGACGGTGGCGCTGTGGGTGCTGGCCATCGGCACGACCCTGACGGTGGTCCAGCGCATGCTCTACGTCTACCGGCAGACGCGCATCGCGGATCGCTAATCGCGTATCGCGTATCGCCAATCGCGTATCGCAGATCGCATGTTGCGTCTTGCGATACGCGATTAGCGATCCGCGATTAGCGATAGGCGATGAGCGATAAGCGATCCTCGATCTCCGACCGCAACGCCGGGTCAGTATTGGCATCTAGGGCCCGCGTGAACGCTACCCGTGCTTCCTCGTAGCGCCCCTGCAGGGTGTAGAGCTGCCCCAGGTGATCGTAGGCGGAGACGAGCGACGGGTCCAGCTCTAGGGCGCGCAGTAGCTCATCCTGCGCTTCGTCGTACCGACCGGCCAGCGCGTGCGCCCAGCCGAGCAGGTCGTGGGCGACGCCGCTTTGAGGGGCCAGGCTCGCCAGGGTATGGGCGGCCAACCATCCCCGTTGCCCGCTCGTGATCCCCCGTTCGAGGTAGAAACGGGCCATCGCTTCCCAGATCAGCGGGTCCTGCGCGGCCAGACGGGTCGCCTCGTCCCACCAGATGTCGGCGGCCGCGTACTGGCCGAGCGCGGCATAGAGAGTGGCCAGGTAGAGACTGAAGGCGGGGTTCTGCGGATCGAGGGTGTAGGCGCTCTCCAGGTGCGGACGGGCAGCGGTGGGGTTGCCCTGTCGCAGGTAGTGCAGGCCCAGGAGGGAACGGGCCAGGACGGCGTCGGGGGCCAGGCGGGCGGCGGTCTCCAGGTGTTCCTGGGCCGCTGCCGGGTCGCCGAGCGCATCCAGCGCCTGGCCCAGCAAGGCGTGGCCGTCGGCGTAGGCGGGGTTGAGCACCACGGCGCGGCGGAGCGCCAGCGCTGCCAGGCCCGGCTCGCCGTGTTCTAGGCAGGCCTGGCCGATCCGCGCCAGTCGGTACGCGGGGACATCGCCGGCGTTGTCCAGCACGGCCAGCAGGTCGGCGGCCAGCGGGGTGGCGGCGGCCTGCAGGTGCGGGCGGGCGGCGGCGGGGTCGGAGAGGGCCAGCAGCCCGCCGAGTCGCTCATGGGCGAGCGAGTCGGTGGGATCGGCGGCCACGAGCGCCTGGTAGGCTGCCTGGGCCTCGTCGGCGCGGCCCAGGTTGACGTACGCCTGGGCCAGGAGGTGGTGGGCCGCAGCGTCGGTGGGATCGAGGACCAGCGCTGCCGTCCCGTGCTCCACCACCGCCGTCCAATCCCCCTGCGCGGCATAGAGGGCGCTCAGCAGCGGCTCGACCTGCGCCGCGGCGGCCCCGCGTTGGCGCGCTTCGTCCAGTGCCGCCAATCCCTCGGCTGGCCGGTTCCATTCCACGTACAGCAGAGCCAGGCGCAATGCGGGCGCGGGATCGGATGGACGGGCGGCGGCGGCCTGTCGGTAGGCATCCTCCGCTGCCGTCCGCTGGCCGGTAGCGGCGCGGGCATCGCCCAGCGCCAGCAGCACGGGGAAGGGGCCGGTGGTCGGAATGGCAGGGGAAGGGACAGCGGGCGGATGCGCGACGCAGGCGGTGAAGAGAAGAACCCCAGAGACACAGAGGGCACAGAGAATCCCCGTGTTCTCTGTGCCTCTGGGGTTCATTTCCTGGCCCTTCGCGTATCGCGTATCGCCTATCGCGTATCGCGTATCGCAGATCGCCTATCGCGATAGGCGATGTGCGACAAGCGATTGACGATAAGCGATACACGATTGGCGATCAACTCTCGACCCGCTCCTGCATGCGGATGCCCATCCGCTCCAGCTCGTCCAGCACTGGCTCGTAGATCTCGGGCCGCACGGGGATGTGGACACCGGTTAGGCGGATCTGTCCGTCCAGGATGAGGCAGCAGGCGATGGCGGCGGGCAGGCTGACCGTGCGGGCCATTGAGCTGTCGCCGCCGGGGATGCCGAAGTCCACCATCGTCGAGGTGATGTGCTCCTGCCGGTCGGGGTAGCGGGCGACGAAGTCGTGCAGCAGCACGATCATGTCCCGCTCCCGTTCCCCGTAGACGAGCTTCTTCTGTAACTGGGCGGCCAGCACGTCGAGGATCGTCCGCTCCGGCGGCAGCGGCTCGTCGCTGAGCAGCCCCAGCCACGCGAAGCGGTCGAGCACGTCGGAGTCGGCCGGCAGGTCCAGGTGGGCGGCCAGGTCGCGCCGCAGGTCGGTCGTCTGCGGCTGGCCGATCATGCGCGCCAGCAGGCTGTGGAAGGTCAACCTGCCCAGGTCATCCCGCTCGGTCAGGTCGAGCAGCCCCAGCTCGACGAACTTCTGCCAGGTCGCGCACCAGCCGGGGTAGCGCAACGTGCCGCGATACATGGTCTGTGTTTCCGGGATGCCGTAGGTCTCGATGTAGGAGAGCGAATCGCGGTTTGGGTAGGCGTCCAGGTCGCCCACCCCCTCGACGTAGACAGTGTGGCGGGTAGCGAAGAGGCGGCGGTTGGGCACCTCGACCCTCTGGCCGTTCTCCAGGTAGAGCGCGTCGTTGCGCCCGGCCAGCACCACGCCACGCGGGCTCCAGGAGAACTTGTAGCCGAAGGGGTTGTCGTTGGCATCCGGGGCCGGCAGCCCGCCGCAGTAGGAGCGGAAGCTGAGCACCTGTCCGCCGGCGTTGTGGATGCGGTGGATGATGCGCATGGCCGACATGTGGTCAATGCCGGGGTCGAGACCGATCTCGTTGAGCAGGATGACACCGGCCTCTTTCGCCGCCCCGTCCAGGGCGCGCATCTCCGGCTTGACGTAGGATGTGGTGACCAGGTGGACGCCGTGGGCGATGCACTCGCGGGCCACGGCCAGGTGGTGGATGTAGGGCAACAGGCTGACCGCCAGGTCGCAGCCGGCGACCAGCGCGCCCAGCGACTGACCGTCACGCTCGATATCGAAGGCCAGGGCGCGGCCATTGGGCCGCTCACCGATCAACGCCTGAGCTTTGCTGACCGTCCTGCTGGCAACGGTGACGTGGATGTCCGGTTGGTCGAGCAGGTACTGCACCAGCGGTCGGGCCACCAGGCCGGCGCCGAGGACAAGAATGTTCTTCATGGGAACCTCCTGGGATCAAGTTTGCAAGTATGCAGGTGTGCAAGTATGCAAGTTTGCAAGTGTGCAAGTTTGCAAGTGTGCAAGTGTGCAAGTGTGCAAGTTTGCAAGTGTGCAAGTTTGCAAGTGTGCAAGTGTGCAAGTCTGCAAACCTGCACACTTGCAAACTTGCACACTTGCATACTTGCAAACTTGCACACTTGCAACAACCTTTTACGACAGGTACTGCCGGATGTAGCGATAGTCAGGTGTGAGCTCACCGCGGTAGGCGATGACGGCGCGCTTGATCTCCGGCGGGAGGGCGAGCTGCTCGAAGGGGACGGTGTAGTCGGCGTGGGCGATGGCGGGGATATACGACCGGAGCACCTGGCTGAAGTAGATCGAGGCCTCGCGGGGCAGTTCGCTGGGCAGGATGTCCACGGCCAGCACCACCGGACCCTCGCCGGCCACGCCGTCGGTCGTCTCGCCGGTGAAGGGGTTGTAGACGTAGACGGGGTTGCCCGGTTCGGTGCTGCGGACGGTGAACTCGATCGAGCCTTCGATGTCGCAACTGATGTCGCCAACCACGCGCAGGCGGGGGCGCTCCGGCCCAGCAAACAGCTTGCTCAGTTGGGCCCTGGTGATCAGACGAGGGTAGCGGGCGTCCCAGTAGATGCCGTTGACCAGCACGGTCAGGTAGGGAACGTAGCGGAAGAAGCTGGCGCGGTACCGTTCGGGATGCTGGTAGTAGTCCTGCAGCGCGAAGGGGTGGGCCGGGTCGGTCGGCTCGACCATGTGCTCTTCTTTGAAGACCACCTTGTAGAGCGTGTAGGGGTCGGGCGGCGCGGCGAAGAGCCGGCTCAGGTCGTCCGGTTCGACCGTCACGGGGGCCAGCTCGTCGAAGACATCCTGGGCACCCTGGGAGACGTTGCCGTAGCCGGTGAAGCCGAAGACGAGAGGGGTCAGGGCAGCAGGAAGCCCGTCGGTGTGGATGCGCTCGCCAGCCTGGTGGACAGCGCGTTTGGCCGTGGCCAGGTCGGGGTACTCGTGCGCCACCCGAATTGCGCTGAAGGGGTTGGCCATGCCCTCCCAGTCCAGCCGCTGGCCCAACGCCCAGAGAGTATCGAGCATCCCGGCCTGTCCGGCGTGGCGACCGAAGAAGATCAGTCGCCGGCCGTGTTCATCGGTGACCTTTTCGTAGTCAATCAGCGTGCAGCGCTGCGCCAACAACTGGCGTAGCATGGGCATATTGTGGGGCTGGCCCTTGATCACGTGGGCGAAGAATATATAGGTCTTATCGGCCAGGATGCGGTGAGGAGGCACTTCCTTGATAGCGACGATCACGTCACAATCAGCCAGCTCCTCCCGCACCTGAGCGCCTGCCGTGCGGTATTCCTCGGCTCCAAAGACACGGATATCGGAGGGTTGGACGACGATCTCGATGCCGTGTTCTTCTATCAACTCGCGGGCGTGCTGGGGGACGATGGGGGTGCGGCGTTCCCAGACGCTCTTGTTCTCGCGGCGGATGCCGACGCGTTTGGTCATACACGGGCTCCTTCAATGGTCGTTGGTAGATTCGACTTTCCAGGCTCATTATCCCACAAAGTGGGAATTTCGGCAACCTGGGGAGAAAAACGTCGAAAATCGTTGCCTACGGGCTATCGAGCGGCTAAAGTCGAAACTCGCTACGGGTGGGTAAGAGTGGTGAAGCATTCCCGGCTGAGGCGACTTGCGGGGAGGGACGTTCGGTGGTAGAATGCAGAGCAACGCATCCTGATGGGTGGGGATGCCCCGTGGGGCCGCCGAGGTAGCTCAGCCTGGTAGAGCACCTGACTGAAAATCAGGGTGTCGCCGGTCCAAATCCGGCCCTCGGCACTGAGGGTGGCCCGGTGGGGCCATCGGTGAAGAGACAGCCCGACCGCTATGGGTCGGGCTGTCTCTTAGCTTCCCATCCAGCCCCTGCTCCGCTCCACGGCCCGCTTCCAGCCGGCGTAGGCGGCTTGGCGACGCGGTTCATCCCACTGCGGGGAGAAGGTGCGATTCACGCCCCAGTTGGCCCGCAGTTCCTCCAGGCTCGACCATAGCCCCACGGCCAGGCCGGCGGCATAGGCGGCGCCCAGGGCGGTTGTCTCGTTGACCACCGGACGGACCACCGGCACTCCCAGCACGTCGGCCTGGAGCTGCATCAGGAAATCGTTGACCGTCGCCCCGCCGTCCACCTTCAGCGCCGTCAGCGCGATGCTGGAGTCGGCGCGCATCGCCTCCAGTACGTCGCGCGTCTGGTAGCAGATCGCCTCCAGCGTGGCCCGCACCAGGTGGGCGCGGTGGACGTAGCGGGTCAACCCGACGATCACGCCGCGGGCATCCATGTCCCAGTACGGCGCGAACAGGCCGGAGAAGGCCGGGACGAAGTAGACGCCTCCGGCGTCCTCCACGCTGCGGGCGATCTCCTCCGTTTCGGCGGCGTTGCGGATCAGCCCCAGGTTGTCGCGCAGCCACTGCACCGCCGCGCCGGTGATGGCGATGGAGCCCTCCAGGGCGTAGGTTGTTCCCTGCGGCAGGCCGTAGGCGACGGTGGTCAGCAGGCCACTGTGCGAGGGGACGATCTCGGCGCCGGTGTTAAGTAGCATGAAACAGCCCGTGCCGTAGGTGTTCTTCGCCTCGCCAGGGGTTGTGCAGGCCTGGCCGAAGAGCGCCGCCTGTTGATCCCCCAGGTCGCCGCAGACTGGCAGGGCAACCCCCAGCGGCCCATCGGCCCGCGTGACGCCGTAGAGCGCCGGGTCGGACGATGGGCGGATCGCCGGCAACATCCGGCGCGGGATGGCGAGCATCTCCAGCAGGTCGTCGTCCCAGTCCAGCGTCTCCAGGTTCATCAGCATCGTCCGGCTGGCATTGCTGACGTCGGTGACGTGCGCCCCGCCGCGCGGCCCGCCGGTCAGATTCCAGATGATCCAGGTGTCTATGTTGCCGAAGATCGCCTCGCCTGACTCTGCCTTCTGGCGCAGGCCGGGGACGTGGTCGAGCAGCCACTTCAGTTTGGGGCCGGAGAAATAGGTGGCGATGGGCAGGCCGGTGCGGGCGCGGAAGGTTGCCTCCAGACCGTCGGCGATCAACTGCTGACAGAGCTCGCGGGTGCGCGTGTCCTGCCAGACGACGGCGTTGTATAGCGGTGCGCCGGTCTTTGCGTCCCAGATCACCGTCGTCTCGCGCTGGTTGGTCACGCCGATCGCGGCGATCTGGGCCGGCAGCACCCCCTGCGCCAGCGCCCCGGCGATCACCCGCTCTGTCTTGACCCAGATCTCCGCCGGGTCGTGCTCTACCCAGCCGGGCCGCGGGTAGATCTGGACGTGTTCCTCGTAGCAGGAAGCGATTACCCGGCCCTGCGGGTCGAAGACCATGAACCGCGTTCCGGTGGTGCCCTGGTCAATCGCGGCGGCGTAGCGTGGATGGCTCATCTTTGTTCCTCCTGGGATTCCGGTATGGGTTGATATTGGGGAAGGTGGGCAAGTTTGCAAGTTTGCAAGTTTGCAAGTTTGCAAGTTTGCAAGTTTGCAAGTTTGCAAGTTTGCAAGTTTGCAAGTTTGCAAGTGGGGAGGTGGGGAGGTGGGGAGGGATTAGGGGCGCAGGATGATGATGTTGTTTGCAATGAGCTGTGTGCCGCCATCTCCCCGATGTCCGAAAACGGCGACGATGACCCCCGGCTGGAGGGCGTCGCGGGCGGCGCTCTCCCCCTCGGCGGTATGTATCTGTGTCTGATCGGTCAACTGCACGGCGCGAGGGCCGTCCGGGGAGGCCAGCCCCAGGATGTCGCCCCGCAGCGATTGCACCCGCCCGCGCAGGTCGGGCGGGCGGGGCGGCAGCGCTGGCCCGCCGGGGGCGCTGACGGGCGGCTGCCCCACCCCTCCCGCCGCCGGCCCACCGGGCGGCGCCTGACCCGGCAGCGCCGGCCCACCGGGCGGCGCCTGACCCGGCAGCGCCGGCCTGCCAGGCGGACCGCCCGGACCGGCCAACGAGACCCCCCGCCAGGTCCAGCCGTTCTCGCCCACGTACACCCCGATCGAGAAGGCCGCGATCAGTAGCATCGTCACGATCACTGCCGCGCCTGCGCCCACTATCAGCTTATTCGCCATAGATGTCGCCACACTAACCTCCGTCAGCGAATGAAGCAGATTCAGCGGATTTCTGCTACCATCTGCCCCGTCCGTTTTCTCACTACTCCCGGCCTGCCAGGACGGTGATGTCTTGCAGCCGTAACCGTCCGATGCCCTGCGTGCCTTCTTCGCCAAAGCGGTTCACCGCTACCACTTCCAAAGGGAAAGTCCCCGGCTCGCTCTGGCTGGGGATCACCAGGCGATAGTCCTCCACCACCACCCCGTCCGGCGGCGGGCGGAAGGTCTGCACGTAGCGGGTGAGGTTGCCCAACCCCAGCTCGTGGATCTCCAGCACCTCGCCGTCGAGGGCCGTGCCGACCAGCGTCCCGCGCAGTGGCTCGATTCCCCGCCAGTAGAGGGTCAGGTGCAGCATCCCTCCCGCCTCGACCGAATCGGCCTCCAAGTCGTAACCCACCAGTACCCGCTCGCCCACCGGCTGCTCGACCACGTGCTGGGGCTGTGGGTCCGTCGTCACCAGTTCCGGCGGCTCGTCGGTGACGTGATAGAGCACCAGCTCGCGGTTGCCCGTACTGCCGCTGGCGCCGTGCAGCACCGGCACTGCCCAGTCGTCCGCCTCCGTCCACCCGCCCGGCGCCGCCCACGGCCCGCCGCCGCCGACCCCGCCGCGCTCCGGCGTGGTGTTGGCGTAGACCTCGCGGCGGTCGGGGTTCGTTTGCCGCGCCGGTTCGATGGCCGGGATGAGCACATCGGGACGGACGTCGTAGACCAGTCGGTAGTAGAACACGTCGTAGCCGAAGACACCGCCGCGGCTCAACAGTACGGCGCCCTGCGGCAGGAGATCGAAGACGTTCTCGTAAAAGTCGTTGATCGCCGTGTCGCCGGAGCGGTCGTTGAGCGGTCCGTTGACCCGCACCTCCCAGGCCAGTCCCGCTACCAGCAGCAGCGCGGCCAGCGTCGTCAGCGCCCTGCCCACCGCCGGCCAACGCAGCTTCGACAGCCGCTCCAGCAGCCAGGCGACCGCGTAGCCGATGAAGATGGCGTAGACCAGGTGAGCGGGGATGAAGAACACATCCAGGTCGAAGGCGTTGTACTGGATGAAGAACCAGACGTGGACGACGTACATGCCAATCAGCAGGAAGAAGTGGCGCGGACGGCGAAACAGCACCACCCACATCCCCACCACTCCGGCCAGGATGCCAGGCAGGCCGAACTGCTGGGACAGGAAGTACAGGTAGACGACGATCCGGTCGGGCAGGGCGGTCACTGGAAAGGCGAACTTGAGCTGGGGGAAGGCCCCCAGCGTATAGTGGTAGATGCCGCGCAGCGTGGTCGGCGCGTTGGCCCGCATCGGCTGGTCCAGTAGCGTGTTCGCCCGCAGCGGCAGCCAGAGGTACTGCAGCAGGCCGGTCAGGAACCCCGCCCCGGCGCTGCCGATCGCCAGCGGGCTGAGCGCCGTCCACGGGCTGACCAGGAGGATGAACAGGGCGAAGGCGGGGGCGAAGCCCAGGTCGGACATGTGCGTGCCGAGCGAGAGACCGAAGGCCAGCGCGAAGCCGGTCAGGAGCAACAGCGAACGCGGGGAGGGGATCAGCCGTCGCCAGCCGCGCGTTGCCGAGCGGGCGGCGCGATCCCGTTCCTCGACCCGCGCCCACAACAGCAACAGCAGCACCGTCAGAGTAACCATGAAGACGTTGGGCGCGTAAACCTCGGCGATCGTCGTCTGCGACCAGAAGGTGCGGGAGAAGCCGAAGAGGAGGGCAGCAAAGGAGGAGGCAAGGGCAGAGGTTGCCCGCGATCCGATGTCCGAGGTCAGGAGGCGGAGGATGACGTAGAGGAGGGCAACGCCGGCCGCGCCGAGGGTCGCGCTCATCAGGTTGACCCGGTGGGCCACGTCGCCGACCGGCAGGAAGGTGAACAGCTTGCCCAGCCAGGTGTAGAGGGGATAGCCGGTCGAGTGGGCCAGGCCCAGGATGTAGGGCACGGTCGCCAGCTCGTTGCCGTCCGGGCTGGCATAGGACAGGCTGGGGGTCAGAGTGGCGTTGTAGACCCCCAGGCAGAGGGCGAAGATCGTCAGAGCGATCAGCAGGTCGGACCAGTGACGGCGTGTCATCTTGTGCCTCCATATTTTACCATACCTGGGCCGGTTGTGCAGCCGGCTAACGGAGGGTAAAGGACCGGTAAACGCATTCGTCACAACTTAAGCCAGGCCGCCGTGGGCTAAACCCCACGGCTCAAAGCGAAAGCCTGCTCCGCAGGCTCACGCAGCCCCCGAAGGGGGCTT
>Ga0209018_1002607_pt1 | contig 12419 bp, 9 predicted proteins | sample YNPBryBLVA2012_FD_185814 | JGI IMG/M metagenome (GOLD analysis project Ga0209018, IMG submission 185814) | Anoxygenic and chlorotrophic microbial mat microbial communities from Yellowstone National Park, USA - YNP Bryant BLVA 2012 (SPAdes)... ...
AGATAGATGAAACAGGTGGCGCTAAGGAGCAGGATCAAGCCCAGACCGACCGAGACGCGATGTCGGGTGTCTTTGGCAAGGGGCAGAGATCTCATCATGACTGGAAGAGCGGCCAAAAAAAAGCCCCGGACACCCAGGGCTTTGTGAGACGGAAAATAAAACCATTCAACCGCAGCGCTTAAGGATCAGCTCTTGCACGAGCCCGGCATCAGACGGTTGGGGTTGCCAGTGCATCTCCAGCTCTTGATCGTACCCGAACCGACAGTCCCTCTCAGGGTGACATGAACGGCCTCGCCAATCTTTGTCGTGCTCCCGGTCGCAACGATCGTCACTGTAGTATCACTCCCACTGACAGTCAAACCTGAGACATACTGGGTCGGCACAAAGCCTGAGGCGCAGCTACTAACCTGGCTACCAGTGCCACCGCCGCCGATGATCTCGGTGGCGCAGGTCCGGGCCGAGCTTGCGGCGAGTACAACCTCAGAGACCTTCGCCTTCTTGGTGTAGTCCTGATAGGCGGGCAACGCGATCGCCGCCAGAACGCCGATGATCGCGACCACGATCATGAGCTCGATCAGGGTAAAGCCTTGCTGGTATCGTTTCATGACAGACTCCGCAATGGAAATGGAAGATATCCGGGCGAGGAACCGGTCAGACAGGCTCGCCTGACCCAGGCCCCTCACCCCAAGGCCAAAGCAAAAGGCGCGCCAACCCTGGCCAAGCCGTCAAACCCTTGGGGCTTCAAGTCATTGCGCGACCAGCCAGCTTGGCCCAGGACACCCGACCGGAATGACGCCGGTCTGTCTGTCGCATCCGACCGTGACAGGGGTCGCCCCTGTCACACCCCACTGTGACAGACGGAGGCTGCCACACCCGGCGCGCTGTAAAAACTCTATCCGCCCCAACCTCAGGGTCCAGATCGAGCATGTACTATATCAGCCTCAATACCGCTGCCGCCCTCACGGGTCTCACCAAACGCACCCTCTGGCGCTACATCGACAGCGGACGCCTCAGTGCCCTCAGCCCGAGCCAACCCGGCGCCAAGACCCAAATCCCCCTCCAGGACGTCCTCGATCTCTCCGGACTCGCCATCGCCCCCGAACACTACCCAACCCTCGTCGATGCCGACCGCGGTGACCCCATCGCCCAATGCGACCTCGGCATCCTGTTGCTCAGCGCCCAACGACCCACCGACGCCATCCCCTGGTTCCAGCGCTCCGCCAACGCCTTCTATCCCGACGCCATGTGCCGGCTCGGACGCGCCTACCTCGCCGGCGAGGGTGTCGAGTACAACCCGGAGCTCGGCCTGCGCTGGATCAAGGGCGCCGCCCGCAAGGGCCACCCGCTCGCCCAGTCCCTGTACGCCTTTCTGCGCGGCCCGACCGGCCAGGAGCTCCTGTGCGCCCAGGGTCCGAGCGCACTGACCGCACTGAATCAGGCGCTCGACGACATCGAGCGTCAAACCTTGCTGAATGCCTTGAACGCCTTCGAGTCGATGAAGGCGCCGCCGGGCGCCTAGGGTCACCATGCGTCGGCTTGCCAAGTTTTCGCTGGCCTTGGTCATCCTCATCGCTGTGGCCCTGGGGGCCAGGCTGTGGCTGGCCGCCTGGATCCAGGCCACGCCCCTGCCCGAGCTGGAGGTGGCAACCTCGCCCCAGATCCTCGACCGCGAGGGTCGACTGTTGCGCGCCTTCCCCGTGGCCGACGGGCGCTGGCGTCTGCCGGTTGCGCTCGACGCGGTCGATCCAGGCTATCTGGAGCGGCTCCTGGCCATCGAGGATCGGCGCTTTCGCGACCATGCCGGGGTTGACCCCTGGGCGCTAGCACGCGCCGCCTGGCAATGGCTCAGACACGGGCGCATCGTCTCCGGTGGCTCGACCATCAGCATGCAGTTGGCGCGTCTGCTCGACGGGCGCTCGACCCAGGATCTCGCCGGAAAGCTACATCAGATGCGTCTGGCCCTGGCCCTAGAACGACGGCTCGACAAGGAGGCCATCCTCACGGCCTATCTCAATCTGACGCCCCAGGGGGGCAACCTTGAGGGGGTACGCGCCGGGGTGCTGGCCTGGTTTGGGCATGAACCGCGCCGACTGACGGCAGCAGAATCGGCGTTCCTGATCGCGCTGCCCCAGGCGCCCGAGACGCGCCGTCCCGATCGCGATCCCCAGGCCCTGCAACGCGCACGCGATGCCATCCTGCGGCGTCTCCAGTCCGCCGGCTTGATCGATGCCGTTGAACTGGCCGGTGCGCTGCGCGAGCCGATACCAAGCACACGCCGCCCCTTGCCCATGCACGCCGCCCATCTGGCTTGGCGTATCCAGCGCGCCCATCCCGAACGCCATGTCCAGCGCCTGACCCTCGACGCCCGCTTGCAGGAACGCCTGGAAACCCTGGCTGCCGAGCGCGCCCGCGCCCTGGGGGATCGGGTCTCGCTCGCCATCCTGGTCGCCGAGCATACCACGGGCGAGGTCTGGGCCTCGGTCGGCTCACCCGATCCGCTCGACGAGACACGCCGGGGCCATATCGACATGACCCGCGCCATCCGCTCGCCTGGATCGACGCTCAAGCCATTGATCTATGGTCTGGCCTTTGAGGATGGCATCGCCCATCCCGAGAGCCTGATCGAGGATCGACCGACCGGCTTCGACGGCTATGTCCCGACCAACTTCGACCGCGCGTTCCAGGGCACGGTCTCGGTGCGCCAGGCCCTCCAGGCCTCACTGAACATCCCCGCCGTCCGGCTGCTGGAGGCCGTGGGGCCGGCCCGTCTGATGGCCCGTCTGCGCCGCGCTGGGATCGAGCCGGCCTTGCCCGAACTCTCGGCACCTGGTCTTGCGATTGGCCTGGGCGGGGTCGGGGTGACGCTCACCGATCTGGTCCGGCTCTATGCCGCGATCGCGCGTGGCGGCGCGCCGGTTGTGCTGCGCGAGTCGCTGGAGCATGACGCTGCGGGCGGCGCCTCGGTGTGGCGTCCGGTGCTGGACGAACGCGCTGCCTGGCTGGTCGGGTCCATCCTCGCCGGGGTGCCGGCGCCGGATCGCGCCACGTCCGACCGGATCGCCTTCAAGACCGGTACCTCCTACGGCTATCGCGACGCCTGGGCCATCGGCTTCGACGGACGCTGGGTGGTGGGCGTCTGGACCGGGCGGGCGGATGGTGCGCCCGTGCCGGGTCTGGCTGGGATCGAGGCCGCCGCGCCCGTGCTCATCGACGTCTTCGCCCAGCTCGGCCCGCGCACGCCGCTACCGCCACCGCCGCCTGGTGTGCGCCCCATGAACCACGCCCAACTGCCCGAGATCCTGCGGCACGTCCCGGCGGCCAGCCGCGCGAGCCCCTCGGCGGCGGCGCTGGAGATCGCCTATCCGCCGCCGGGGGCACGGATCGATCTGGGGTTTGGTGCCTCCTCGCTTGGGGCCCTGGTGCTCAGGGTCCGGGGTGGTACACCGCCCTTTACTTGGTTTGCCGACGGCGCACCCATTGCACGCGAACCCTTTTCTCGGGAAACGCGCTGGACGCCGCCGGGATCGGGCTATGTGACACTGGTCGTCGTCGATGGGCGCGGCGCGTCGGCGCGGGTCGCTGTATGGCTCGAATGAGCCGGTGGGCCTGACTTCAGCCCTTCATGGAGGCAAAGAACTCTTCGTTGGTCTTGGTCGCCTTGAGCTTGTCGTGCAGGAATTCCATCGCCGCCAGCTCGTCCATCGGGTGCAGGATCTTGCGCAGGATCCACATCTTTTGCAGCTCTGATGGACTCATCAGGAGCTCCTCACGCCGGGTGCCGGAGCGATTGATGTTGATCGCGGGGAAGATGCGCTTTTCGGCGATGCGCCGGTCGAGATGGAGCTCCATGTTACCCGTGCCCTTGAACTCTTCGTAGATCACATCGTCCATGCGTGAGCCGGTGTCGATCAGCGCCGTGGCGATGATGGTGAGTGAACCCCCTTCCTCGACGTTGCGCGCGGTACCGAAGAAGCGCTTGGGCCGTTGCAGTGCATTGGCATCGACCCCGCCGGTCAGGACCTTGCCAGAGGAGGGCACGACCGTGTTGTAGGCGCGGGCGAGGCGCGTGATGGAGTCGAGCAGGATGACTACGTCGCGCTTGTGTTCGACCAGGCGCTTGGCCTTTTCGATCACCATCTCGGCGACCTGGACGTGACGGGTGGCCGGCTCGTCGAAGGTCGAGGAGATGACCTCGCCGCGCACCGAGCGCGTCATCTCGGTGACTTCCTCGGGACGCTCGTCGATCAGGAGCACGATCAGATAGCAGTCGGGGTGATTGTGGCCGATCGACTGGGCGATGTTCTGCAACATCATGGTCTTGCCGGCCTTGGGCGGGGAGACGATGAGCCCGCGCTGCCCCTTGCCGATGGGCGCGACCAGATCGATAGTGCGGGCCGTGATGTCCTCGGTGCTGCCGTTGCCGATCTCCAGCGTCAGACGCTTCTGAGCGAACAGCGGCGTGAAGTTCTCGAACAGGATCTTGTTCTTGGCGTTCTCGGGACGGTCGTAGTTGATGTCGTTGACCTTGAGCAGCGCGAAATAGCGTTCGCCGTCTTTGGGCGGTCGAATCTTGCCCGAGATGGTATCGCCGGTGCGCAGCGCAAAGCGTCGGATCTGGCTTGGCGAGACATAGATATCGTCCGGCCCAGCCAGATAGGAGGCATCGGCCGAGCGCAGGAAACCGAACCCATCCGAGAGGATCTCGAGCACGCCGTCGCCATAGATGTCCTCGCCCTTCTTGGCCTGGGCCTTGAGGATGGCGAAGATCAGGTCCTGCTTGCGCGAGCGGGCGACACCTTCGATGTCCATGGATTGCGCCAGGGCCACCAGGTTGGGCACTGGCATCTTTTTGAGTTCAGTTAGGTTCATCACTGTTGTGTTCGTTAGGACGGAAATCGGGATCGGCGACCGCGTCTCGCCGTGGAGGCAATGTCGTCAGGACGTGCAGCGAGTGGCGGCTGGCCGGCTGGAGGTGAGGGTGTTTCGATGAACGCCCCGCGTGGACTCGGTTAGGGGTAAGATCCTCGGGACGCGGGGCGCGTCAAGGGCTTTAGCGAGCGCTCAGCTCAGAGATTGCTATCGATGAAGGCCGTCAGCTGCGACTTGGAGACGGCGCCGACCTTGGTTGCCTCGACCTCGCCGCCGCGAAAGAGCATCAGGGTCGGGATACCGCGGATGCCGTAGCGGGGCGGTGTGTTGGGGTTCTCGTCGATGTTGAGCTTGGCGATCTTGACCCGCCCGGCGTATTCATCGGCGATCTCGTCGAGCACGGGAGCGATCATCTTGCAGGGTCCGCACCAGTCGGCCCAGTAGTCGACCAACACCGGATCGGGGGATTTCAGAACCTCTTCCTCGAAGGAATCATCGGTCACATGGACGATGCGATCGCTCACTGAAGTCGTCTCCCAAATAATGTTTGATGGCATGGGCGGGTGAAGGGCATGGCCGAAACGGCATCGCGTCGGTCGGAACGAGGAGTGGGCGGGCGAATTGGCGTTGTTCCGCACCCTTGAGTAAGATGCTATTTGATCCAAAGCGCAGGCAATTTGCAAGTCTTGCCGTCCGCGAGGCTTCGAAACCGCATCTGCAGGCCAACCCGGACGTTCACCGATAGATTCAATGACCAACACACATCTGACCTCGACCCGCTTCGATAGTCTGGCGCTCGATCCCCGGATCCTGGCCGGTCTTGCCGAGGCCGGCTTTGTTTATTGCACCCCAATCCAGGCCGAGACCCTGCCGCTCGCCCTTGAGGGCCAGGACATCGCCGGCCAGGCCCAGACTGGCACCGGCAAGACCGCGGCCTTTCTGGTGGCGCTCATGCAGCGTCTGTTGTGCCAGCCACACGAGACCGCGTCTGAGCCGGTGGAGATGCCTGAGACGCCCGTCTCGCCCTGGACTGAGTCGCCCGAATCGGCCGACGGATCCTCCGTGCCTGCACCGTGCGACCCCGCCAGCCGTCGCCGCGGTCCGCGGGCCTTGGTGCTGGCGCCGACACGTGAGCTGGCGGTTCAGATCCACAAGGATACCCTGCTCCTGTCCAAGCACACGGGGCTGCGCTCGACCGTGGTCTTCGGCGGCACCGGCTATCAACAGCAGCGCGAGGCCCTGATGCGCGGGGTCGACATCCTGATCGGCACACCAGGGCGCCTCATCGATTACTACCGGCAGCACGTCTTCGATCTGAAGGGCATCGAGGTCGTGGTGCTCGATGAGGCCGATCGCATGTTCGATCTCGGCTTCATCAAGGACATCCGCTATCTGTTCCGCCAGATGCCGCCGGTCGAGCGCCGGCAGGGGATGCTGTTCTCGGCCACACTGTCCTATCGGGTCACGGAACTGGCCTATGAGCACATGAACCATCCGCGTCTGGTCAAGATCGAGGCCGACCAGGTGACGGCCGACCGCGTGCGGCAGGTCTGTTACCTGACCGCCAACGACGAGAAGATCCCACTGCTGCTGGGACTGATCCGCGGCTGGACGGGCGGTCGCATCATGGTCTTCGTCAACACCAAGCGCGAGGCCGATCGTGTCTGGGGCTATCTCCAGGGCAATGGGATCGACAGCGCCGTGCTCTCGGGCGACGTGCCCCAGTCCAAGCGGTTGAAGCTCCTGCGCGACTTCACCAATGGCACCCTCTCGGTGCTGGTCGGTACCGACGTGGCCGCGCGCGGTCTGCATATCCCAAATGTGACCCATGTGGTCAACTACGACCTGCCCGAGGATCCCGAGGACTATGTGCATCGCATTGGACGCACGGCACGTGCTGGGGCGGCGGGCGATGCGGTCAGCTTTGTCTGCGAGACCTATGCCTTTTGTCTGCTCGACATCGAGCAGTACATCGGCGCCAAGATCCCGGTCGAACCGCTCGATCCGAGCCTGCTGGTCGAGGTCGATCCGCGCAGTCGCCTGCGTCCGGATCGCGCCGATCGCGAGGAACGCCGCGATGGACGCGGGTCCAATGAAGGGCGCGGTCTATCCGCGCGCCCATTGGCGCGCGATCGGCGTTCCGGATACGAGCGCTCGGCCCCTCGCCCCGAGCTTTCTAACCACGAGTCCGATGTGTCCGCGCTCGGCGCCTCCAACCCTGGGGCACAGCCCAGCGTTTCGCCTGAGCCTGTCGCGCATCCGCCTCGGGACCGTTCGGACACCAAGCCGCCGGTCCGATTCAAGACGCTCGATGAGGGCTTTTTCGACCAGCTCGTCGACGAGTGGTCGGAGCGCACCGGGCCGGAGCTGGAGATCCCAGACATGCCGATCATCCGCCGCATCAGGCGTGTGCGCGGTCAGCTCGAACCTGCGGCCCTGACCAGCCCGCCGGCCAAGGCCCGGTCCACCGAGACGCCGCGTCCGGCAGGGGCGAGCCTGGAGCCGACCGGCGAGTCGCCTGCCCTCAAGACTGACTCGGAATCTGCCGCGCCCAGAATTGGCAAGCGGCGTCGGCGTCGGCGCAAACCGGCGGAGGATGCAGGGCGTTTGGTCCAGACTGATACCGAGACGCTTGCGGATCAAGCGCCTGAGCGCGTGGAATGAACCGAGGTCGCCAGTCCGGGCAGCAGCGCCGAGAAGTCTCTGATGGCTGGAAACTCATCGGTTTGGCGCGGCGGCTGTTTAGAGTCAGGGGCCAGCACGGCCAGCAGTTGATGGAAGCCATGCGCACGCGCCGCGCGTAGTACATCCAGGTTGTCGTCGATGAAGAGCGTGCGCTCGGGGTCGATCGGTTCAATCGCCTGGAACGCTGGCCAAAATGTAGGCGACTCCTTGGCGACCCCGAGATCATGTGCCGAGATCACGCGCTCCAGATGACCGGCGAGCGGCGTGCGTGCAAGCTTGAGCGCAAGCGTCTTCTGATGGGCGTTGGTGACGAGGACGCGCCGTTTGCCGAGCGCAGCCAGTCGCTCCAGGAACTCCATCACATGCGGGTGGACCGCGATCAGATGCTCGACCTCGCGCTTGAGCAGGGGGATGTCCAGCCCCAGCTCACGGCTCCAGTGGTCGACGCAATACCATTCGAGCGTCCCTGCGATGTCGCGATAGCGGGCCAGCAGTTCGGCGCGGGCCGTCTCGAACGGGAGGCCGCGCGCCTCGCCATAGCGACGCGGGACGTGTTCGAGCCAGAAGTGATTGTCGAAATGCAGATCGAGCAGGGTACCGTCCATGTCGAGGAGGACGGTGTCGATCCGGGTCCAGTCGATCGGATTATCGATGATGGTCGTGCGGTCTCGGGTTTGGAAGGGCGTCAAATGGCCGAAGATGAAGATTATATGAGGGGTGTGCCCTAGCCTCGGGCCTCACTCCGCGTTGTGATCGCGCGCACGTTTCCGATACTCGACCGAGTGTAAGATCGCGGCGTTTGCAGCGTTCTTGAATCTTTTTTGGCAACTTCATCTAGAGATTCACCATGTCAATCTCCCTACACCCATAGGCCCTGGCCACCGTGCTGCTGCTCTTCCCAATGATCGCCCCCCAGGCGACCGATTACTATGTTTCCACCACCGGGAACGACCGCACAGGCGACGGCTCCGCCCAGCGTCCCTGGCGTACCATCGGCAAGGCCGCGGCGCAGCCACTACTGCCGGGTGATCAGGTCTTGATCGCCCCGGGCGTCTATGCCGAGACCCTGGCCCTGACCCGCTCCGGCGCGGCCATCGTCCCTGTGACCACGGGGGTGTCGATCCAGGCCCCGGACAGACTGCACTTTCCCCCTGGTACCGATCTGAGTGGCATCGTGCTGCCCGACCAGGCCGGCCAGTACTGGCTCTATGTCTATCGCAGTTGGCAAGGCAACAGCGGCGTCTGGCCGATCGTCGCGACCGGAAGCGACGCCCATGGTCCCTGGGTGCAGGTCAGCGGCGCGCGCCTGGTCCCCGAGGTCGGCCAGAGCGGCGATCCGACCCGGCTCAGCGCCGCGGTCGGCCGCCCGATCCGTTTTCGCAATGCCGCCGCCGATCCAGCCAAGGAGCGGGTCGTGCTCGATGCCAGCACCCTGCCCAGGGAATACACCATGCTGTACATCGGCGAGTATCTCGATGAAGACGACGCCGAGCCGGTGGATTGGAACCTGGTCGATGGCCTGGATCTCACCGGCTCCCACCGAGGTGGTGGTGTCCACATCCAGGATTCGTCGTTCAATGTGATCATGAATAGTCGTATCTACGACCTGAACGGCGCTGGGGTCCTGATTGCGGGCCATCAGGACCAACCGGCGCGCTACAACATGGTCTGGAACAACGCCATCTGGAATACCCCGGATGAAGCTGTCTATGTCGGCGCCGGCGATCATGGCCCGTCCGCCAATCATGCCCTCTGGACCCATGTGCTGGGCAACGACATCACCACCCAGGGCAAGGCCGCGAATGCGCGCCTCGAGAACGCCATCGACCTCAAGGAGTACAACCGTGGCGACCTGGTCGCGGGTAACCGGCTCCATGACTTCGACCTGATCTCCCCCTACAACGGGGCCATCGATATCCGTGACAACAAGCGCGATGTTCTAATCTACAACAATGTTCTGCGTAACATCGGCAAGGTCACCAGCGACATCACCGGGCTGATCTACCTCTATGCTGACAGCGATGACGTTTGGATCTTCAATAACCTACTGATCGATACCCGCTCCAGTGGGGCGCCGGTCTATGCCTTCTTGCTCAATGGCAGTGGTAACGAGCGGGTAGTGGTGGCCCATAATAGCGTCTATGGACTCAAACGCGGGCTCCTGCTCGAACACGATGGCGGCAAGACCGATGTGAGGATCATGAACAACCTGTTCGATTTTCAGGGCGGCATCCTGGAGTGGGGCAACAGCGGTCGCTTTACTTTCAGCCACAACCTCTACACCCAAAATCCTGGTGCCTATGCCAGCGAACCTGGACGCCTGATCGCCGATCCGCTCTGGTCCGACCCTAAAGCCTTTGACCTGCGCGTGCGGGATGGCAGTCCGGCCATCGATAGCGCGGTCGCCCTTGCCGAGGTCGCCCGCGACATCACTGGGCAGCCGCGTCCGGTCGGTCGCGCACCCGACCGTGGCGCCTATGAATTCGGCGCCGCCGCGCCGTCCGACCGCAAGCAGATCTTCGGCGACGGCTTTGAACAAGGACTGCGTGCGTGGTCTCTCAGCGGCTCGGTCAAACTTTATTCCGGCAACCCCAAGCGCGGTAGATATGCCATGCAATCGACTGGCGGCAATGTCTGGGTCGAGCGCGACATCTCCACGGCGGGTTACGACCAGATCGAGCTCTCGCTCTGGGTGGCCGTCAAATCCTTCGAGGACTGGGAATCTCTGATCCTGTACTGGTTTGACGGCGAGACCTGGCACGAACCAGCCGAGATCACAAACACCCATCCGGCCGCCAAAAACAAACTGATGCCGATCAAGCTTGAGTTGCCCACCACTGCCGCCAACAATCCTGACTTCAAGCTCGCCTTTGGCATGTGGAATACGGATCGACAGGACTTCGGCTATATCGACGATGTGCAATTGACCGGACGTCCGATCGGCGGCGGGTCATAGGGTCTGCTCAGCCGGGGTGGCGCGTGAGAGCGGCGCCCCGGCTGCCTAGGATCGCCCCGAGGGTTCAGCGCCCGAAACAGGCCGAAGCCCCAAGATCCCGCTCGATCTCCAGCAACCGATTGTACTTGGCGATGCGCTCGGAGCGACAGGCCGAGCCGGTCTTGATCTGACCGCCGCCCATGGCCACGGCGAAGTCGGCCATGAAGCTGTCCTCGGTCTCGCCCGAGCGGTGTGAGATCACATAGCCCCAGCCGGCCTGGCGGCAGAGGTCGATGGCGGCGATGGTCTCGGTGACGGTGCCGATCTGGTTGAGCTTGATGAGGACGGCGTTGCAGGCGCGTTCTTCAATGGCGCGGGCGATGAAGCGGGTGTTGGTCACGAGCAGGTCGTCGCCGACGATCTGGATCCGGTCACCCAGTGCGGCGGTCAGGCCCTTGAAGCCGTCCCAGTCATCCTCGGCATGGCCGTCCTCGATCGAGACGATGGGATACTTGGCCACCCACTCCTGGAAGAGCGCGGTCATCTCCTCGGCGCTCTTGTCGCCCTGACCGCTGCGCGTCAGACGATATCTCCCGTCCTCGTAGAAGGAGCTGGCCGCTGGATCCAGGGCGATGGCGATGTCGCGACCCGGCTGATAGCCAGCGGCAGCGATCGCCTCGACGATCAGGTCACAGGCCTCGTCGTTGCTCTTGACCGCAGGTGCAAAACCGCCCTCGTCACCTACCCCCGTGGCATAGCCCTGCTTGGCGAGGATCGCCTTCAAGGCATGGAAGGTCTCGGCCCCGTAGCGCAAGGCCTCGGCGAAGCTCGGCGCCCCGACGGGGAAGATCATGAACTCCTGGAAGTCCAGGCCCGAGTCGGCGTGCTTGCCGCCGTTGAGCACGTTCATCATGGGGACCGGGAGCCGCGTGGCGCCGACCCCGCCGAGATAGGCATAGAGCGGCAGACCGCAGCTCTGGGCCGCTGCACGCGCCACCGCTTGCGAGACCCCGAGGATGGCGTTGGCGCCTAGGCGCGCCTTGTTCTCGGTGCCGTCGAGTTCGATCATGGCGCGGTCGATCTGCGCCTGTTCGCGGGCATCCATCCCGATCAGTACCGGGGCGATGATATCGGTCACATTGGCAATGGCCTTCAAGACGCCCTTGCCGCCATAACGCGACCTGTCGCCGTCGCGCAATTCGACCGCCTCGTTCTCACCGGTCGAAGCACCCGAGGGCACCGAGGCCGTGCCAGTGAGTCCGTTGTCGAGATGGACATTGACGCGCAGCGTGGGGTTGCCGCGCGAGTCGAGGATTTCCAGGGCGTCGATGGCATGGATGCGTGGTGTCATGGCTGTCGTCCAGTCGGTGGGTGTGGTTGGAATCGGAAGATGGTAACGCCGTTCGATGTCCGGTGCCTGAGGATACTGTGAGGATATTGGGTGCGTCGGTCACTCGACCCGGAACTTGACGTGGCACTCGATGCCCTGCTGCATCCGCTCGCCGGTGAGCGCGGTCAGATCCGTCATCTCGTCGGTGTCTACGCAGACGGCCGGTCCTTGAACAGGCTGTGGGTTGGGTGGCCGATATCTTGAAAGACTGGAGCAGTTTGGCGCGCACGCGGGCCGGGGCATTTGTCTCCTTAAGGAAACGCTGATTTATTCCATTCGTGGCAAAATCTTCTCACGTAACCAATTGATTTTGTAGGAGCGGCTTCAGCCGCGATTGAGAGACACGCAATTTATTCAGCGTTTCCTTAATGGATGTAAGGATCACCTCTCGCGCCGCCTGGACACCCGCCAGGTCGATCGGTGAATTATCGCTGGTCATCCTTTCATAGACCCTCCGCAAGGAAACCCGCGACTTGAGTCGCGGGAGGAATGGCGGGCGCGCGAAGTGCGCCATGTGGTGTATAATGCACCGCAAGTGTG
>Ga0209018_1002609_pt1 | contig 12414 bp, 14 predicted proteins | sample YNPBryBLVA2012_FD_185814 | JGI IMG/M metagenome (GOLD analysis project Ga0209018, IMG submission 185814) | Anoxygenic and chlorotrophic microbial mat microbial communities from Yellowstone National Park, USA - YNP Bryant BLVA 2012 (SPAdes)... ...
AAATCGGCAAAAGCCAAATATATGATAGCGCAGAAAAAAGAGATTGTGTTAGCTAAAGTTCAGCACCTTTCAGCAAAAACCCGACTAGAGGCAAACCCTGGGTGCGCCGAAACGCCCGCCCCGTCTGCATCACCACCTTGCCATTGGTGCCGTAGCCCCAGGTGTGAACCGCCCGTTGTTGAGCAGGGGATAGCCCAATCCCCAACTCCATTTGCCGCAACCGGGTGAGGGGCACCGCCAAAACCACCGCCTGCGCCCGCAATTCCTTGCCTCCGCCGCTGAGCTGATAACCCTGCCCCACCGCCCGCACCGCCTCCACCTGCCAATTCACCTCAATCTGCCTGGTTAATTTTGCCGCCAACCGATTGATTAAACGACTATTCCCCCCGGCGATCCGATACCGGGGTGCCTCCTGCTCCGGCTCCGCCCCCGCCTCTGCCAACCAAAAAATCAAATTCAACGCCGACTGCTCCCCCACGTCCAAACCAAATTCCGTCTGGCATTGCAGTTCCAAATAGCGGCGCACCCCCCCCCGCACCCCCAACCGGTCTAAATAATCCGTAATCGAACGCTCATCGAGCTGACGCGCCAGGGCATCCTGGGGAAAATCCTGTTCCCGCTCCGGCAGACGCTGATAATCCCGGCGTACCCTCTGCCAAATCGGTCGCACCTGCTCCGTCACCTGCGCCGCCGTGTACTGCTGTCCCCCCAGGAAAAACCCCATCCGTCCCTGGGTCTGCACCGGCACCAAGGATAACCCCAATGCCCGCACCAACTCTCGCACCTGCCGATGCTCTTGATCAATAAATTCCCCCCCCAACTCCACCGGCTGTCCCGCCTGCACCTGCGTCCACACCCGCCCCCCCAACCGGTCACTCCCCTCCAACACCCGCACCCGCACCCCCCGTTGCGCCAACCCATAGGCGACCGTCAACCCCGCCAACCCCGCCCCCACCACCACGACATCCGGATCGCCCGCCGCCGCCCGCCACCCCCGGCAACCCGCCACCACCCCCAAGCCCACCCACCCCAATTGCCGCCGCCGCATTTTCCGCCCCTCCCCCTATTGTTAAGAAGTGTAAAAAGATTTAAGATTATATGGAGATGTTAGGTTGCTGTTGATACCCCCTATGAACTCGCCCCATTCTCCCATAGTAAAATCGCTTTTAGAGCCACTTTTAAGTGACTTCGTGTACTGGTTTAGTCAGGCGCGCCAAATGCTCGAGGGGGAGACCCTCCCCTTTTTGGAGCCTGCGGAGCGGCAAGCCCTCCTGGCCCAGATTAACCAAGCCCAGCAAGAAGTCCAAGCCGCCCATGCCCTGCTCACCAGCACCGGGGTGGGCGTGGATACGACGGTGTTAATGACCTGGCATCGTCTGGTTTTACAATGTTGGCATCTCCGTATGCAAACCCGCACCCATCCCCATCCTTGACCCTATTTCTGGTTAAACAATGATTCTACATTTGCTGTACGTTGTCCTATTTACCATCCTGTCCGTTCTGGCACTTGGTAATCTTTTGCGGAATTTGATGCGTTTGAGTTTGGAATCCCAATATCCCCGCCAGCGCCCCGTTCCCCACCCGGAATTGTTGGACGAAGCGGGCAACCCGGTGGACGAACCCCTGTTGGTGATGCGGAGTATGAATTTAGAGGAAGCCCGCCAGCAGTTGGACAAACTCTACGGGGACGACTTGGAATCGTAGCGACCGAACACCAAAGCGACGCTAAACCACCAGAGCATTTGCACCTGGGGGCGAAACCAGAGGGTATCCACCAGCCCGTGTACCATTGTGCCCGCCATCCCCGCCAAAATGCCCATCAGCAAAAAGGTTTGGGGGCAAGGTTGCTTCATCAAGTAGGATAAGTTTTGCCAACTCCGGTGCAAAATGGTGCCCGTGAGTGCCAGAAATGCTCCCAAACCCAGCAATCCCGATTCCACCGCCACCTCCAGGGGGACGGAATAGGCACCCAACGCATTGAAATTGGGTCGCTGGTAGAGGGGATAAATCAGATTAAACGCCCGATTCCCCGGCCCAATGCCCAGCCAGGGGTAGTCCCGGATCATCGCCACCACCGCCGCCCAGACATTGATCCGAAAATTGTTACTGCTGTCCGCTCGCCCCGCAAAAATACTCAAAAACCGCAGGCGCAGTCGTTCGGAACGTCCTAACAGTGCCAGTACTAGTACCAGAACCAATCCCGTCCCTACCCACAGCAATAGCCTTTGCCAGAGGGGACGATGGGGACTCCACTGCCACCAGCCCCAGCCCAACCCCACCCCAAAACTGGTATAGACGGCGGCTAACCCCAGCCAGCCCCCCCGACTGCCCGTCAGCACCACACAGGCGGTCAGCACCAGCACCAGGGTCAGAGCCAGTGCCCGTTGTGCCCAGGTACGCCAACCCAGCAGACAGCCCAAACCCATCCCCACCCCCGGCAGGAGATAGGCCGCCAACACATTGGGATTTTTCAAAAAGCTGTACACCCGGGTCGTGCCCGCCAGCGGTGATTCCGGGTCAATCCAGGTCGCCAGGGCTTCCGCCCCAAAAAACCATTGCCGCAACCCCACCACCGCCACCAGCAGCGCCACCAGTAAGTACACAATCATCAACCACTGCCCCCAGCGGCGCACCCCCCGCAGGAGTATGCCCAGAGCCGCCAAGTACAAACTCGCCTTCACCCACCCACTCAAAGCCGCCATTTTCACCGGGGAAAAGGCCGTCGCCAGGGTCAGGGTCAACCAGTACACCACCGCCGTCCCCCAAATCCCTGCGGGCGGTTCCAACAGCCACAGCCCCACCCCCAGCCCCACCCCGCCGAGCAAGAGGACACCCAACTGGTCATTGCTCAAAAACGGCAGACCCAGCAGTAGCCCTGCCACCCACAGCGCCGCCACCGCATCCCGCCACCGTCCCAGCAGACTGCCTGGCACCCAGGCGGCACCCTTGCCCCACCACCCGGTCACCCAACTGGCGGGGAACCAATGGGCGGGCACCATCAGGCGCGACGGATTTGTTTCGCCATATCTAAAAATGAATTCATATTCGGGCCAGGCCGCCGCCGGTTGCGTAAATCCGGGGAACCGGAACTAAACACCAGCGTGGGCGTAGGTGCCGGTTTTGTCACCACTGCTTCGGGCTTGGCTACGGATTTGGCTTCCGTAGGAGCTACTGGCGGTTCCGACAGGGATTCGGATTTGCGTCCAATGCTCTTGGCTTCCTCTGGGTCTAGGAAAAAAGCCGTTTCCTTTGGCTGTGGTTTCTCAGGCGATGCCCCCTGGGGTCGCCGCCGAAAAATGCCAAAAATTGCCCCAAAAATACCACCGATAAAGCCAAAAATGGCTCCAAACAGCCTGCCAATTACACCCATGATTGTCCCCCCATCAACAACAGCATTTGTCCATCGGGCACTCTATATCTTATCCGAAAATTTTGGGTCAGGCTTCGTCAAAGGCTTCCAAATCCAACAGGTGCAGATAGGGTTCCACGATGTCTGGGCGTTGGAACGCAATTTTTCTTAACAAATGCCAATCCTGCAGGCTGGCAAACGCATTGGGATAATCGTCCTGTTCTAGCCGTTGGGCGAGGGCGGCCACATCAGCGGGTGTCAGGTGCTGAATCTCTTGTTCGGTGATGGTTTGCGCATTCATGGCACAGGCAGTTCCCAGAGGAATAGAACGGTGAGTATCAAGTAAATTCTATCTTAGCCAATGGATAGCCAATCGGGGGTTCATGGCAGAATAAAATTATGATTTACCTGGATTACAGTGCCACCACGCCCCCCCATCCCCAGGTGATCGCCCGGGTCAGCGAGGTTTTGGCGCAGGAGTGGGGCAACCCCAGCAGTATTCACCACTACGGACAACGGGCGGCTTTGGTGGTAGAACGGGCACGGCTGGCGGTAGCGGCACTGGTGGGGGTCACGCCGGAGGAAATTATTTTCACATCCGGGGGCACGGAAGCCAATCACCTCGCCATTTTTGGCATTGCCCAGCAGTACGAACGCCCCCAACACATCCTGACTTCGGCGGTGGAACATCCGGCGGTGAGTGCCCCTTTGTCGGTGTTAGCGCAACGGGGTTGGCAGATTACCACCCTGCCGGTGGATGCCTGGGGACGGGTTGACCCGGAAATTCTTGCAACCCATCTGCGACCCCATACGGTTTTAGTCAGTATTATTTATGGACAAAGTGAAGTGGGGACATTGCAACCCATTGCCGAAATCGCCCGGATTTGCCGTGCCCGGGGCATTCCATTTCACACCGATGCCATTCAGGTGGTAGGGCGTTTGCCGGTGGATGTCCCCGCTTTAGGCGTGGATTTGCTCTCCCTGTCGGGGCATAAATTTTACGGGCCCCAGGGGTGTGGGGCGTTGGTGGTGCGGCGGGGCTTGGCGGTTCAGCCCTGGTTGTACGGCGGGGGGCAGGAAGGGGGCAAGCGTTCGGGAACCCCACCGGTGGCGCTGTTGGCGGGTTTGGGGGTGGCGGCGCAGTTAGCCCAGACGGAATTTTTGCCCCAGGTCGCCCAGGTGCGGGCGTTGCGGGATTACCTCTGTGCTCGGTTGCAGGCATTGCCGGGGTTGCGGCTCACCGGCGCTTGGCCGGAGCGGTTGCCCCACCATGTCAGCGTGGTTTGGACCGGCGGCGATGGGGAGCACACGGGGAAAACCCTAGTCCATTATCTGAACCAGCGGGGGGTGGGGGTGAGTTCTGGTTCCGCCTGCGCCAGTGGCAAAACCCAACCCAGTCCGGTACTGCAGGCGATGGGCTACGATGACCGTCTGGCTCGCTGTGGGTTACGGTTTAGTCTTAGCCATCGAACCACCTACGTTGAAATTGACCAGGCGGTTACGGCTTTGGGGGAAATTTTACAGCAATTAACCCCTGCCCTCTCCCCTTGTTAAAATCTCAGCCATTTGCATCCCCAATTTGGGCGTATTCTTGACAGCCAAAAATCGCTTCTGGAGCAACGTAATACTTAAATTCCAATAAATTGCTGAAGGGATCAACGAGGAAAAACGTGCGGTGTTCCAGGGGGGAATTGGGGAAGCGTAATTTTGCTTCTTGGTAGAATGTTAACTGATGCGTCTTTGCCCGTTGGTATAGTTCTTGCCATGCGGATTCTGTGGAAAATATCAGCCCAAAATGTCGGGGATAAATGCCTTTTTGGGGATGTATCTCCGGGGTGACATGAGCCACCAATTGATGCTGATAAAAATTGAGAATCAAGGAACGGGGGGTTTCCCGGCCGGCTGTGCATCCTAAACCGGCGACATAAAATGCTTTGGTTTGGGGAATATCTCCCACCGGAAATGCTAAATGAAACAGGGGCTGGGTCATGGGAATAGCCATAGGATTTTGGGGAATTATAATCTATTTTATATATCAATCCTGGTTATGTTCAGAACAAGGGGGCATAGGGGCACCGTTTTCTTCCTTGGTTCTGGGAAATTTCTGTTGGTTAATCAAGTAGGATGGCTAGATATAATTTTCTGCGAGGGCAAGTAGAGATGTCCTAAGATAAAAGCATGACCTAGCCATGACAACCATGAATGCTGTCATTCCCATCCAGATTCCCCCGACCTTACGTTGCACTGAGGCGCAATTCACAGAATTAGCGAAATGCAATCCCGATTTACGCTGGGAATTAACCGCTCAAGGGGAAGTGATTGTCATGCCACCAACGGGGAGTGAAACGGGCAGTTTTAATAGTGAATTAATTTCGGATTTTGTAATTTGGAATCGTCAAGCTAAAACTGGAAAAGTCTTTGATTCTTCCGCCGGGTTTAAGTTACCCAATGGGGCAATTCGTTCTCCTGATGTCGCCTGGATTGCTCAGGTACGTTGGGCACAGTTATCCCCAGAACAGCGGCGCACCTTTGCTCCAATTTGCCCTGATTTTGTCCTGGAATTGGTCTCCCCTGCGGATGATTTAGGTGTGATACAAGCCAAGATGCAGGAGTATTTGGAAAATGGCTGTCGGTTGGGTTGGCTGGTGAATCCCGAAACCCGGAGTGTCACCATTTATCGCCCCAAGGTTGCCCCTGAAATTGTCACTTTTGATGTGCTTCTTTCCGGGGAGGATGTTCTACCAGGATTGACCTTAGATTTACGGCACATTTTTGGGTATGATACCTCACCATAAACCCATGCAATACCGACGTTTTGGTCGCACCGAATTACCGATGCCCGTGTTTTCCTGCGGGGGGATGCGTTACCAATTCCAATGGCAGGATCAAGTTCCAGAGAAGATTCCTCCTGATAATCAAGCGAATTTGCGAGCCACTATTCAGCGAGCCTGGGATGTGGGGATTACCCATATTGAAACCGCTCGGGGCTATGGGACTTCCGAGATGCAATTGGGTTGGGTTTTGGGACAATTTCCCCGAGAACAATTAATTGTGCAAACGAAAATTTCCCCTGACCCTGACCCGCAAGTATTTACGCAAAAATTTACTAAATCTTTGCACTATCTGCAATTGGGCTACGTGGATTTGCTGGGGATTCATGGCATTAATTTACCGGAGCATTTGGATTGGAGTCTGCGGGTGTGTTTACCCCTGGTGCGGCAATGGCAAAAAGAGGGAAGAGTGCGCTATGTGGGATTTTCTACCCACGGTCATGTGAGTTTAATTACCCAGGCGATTCAAACCGGGGAATTTGATTATGTGAATTTGCATTGGTATTATATTTTTCAAGAAAATTGGCCTGCTATTTTAGCGGCAGAACAGCAGGATATGGGGGTATTTATTATTAGCCCCAGTGATAAGGGTGGACATTTGTACGACCCGCCCCCAAAACTGGTGCAACTCTGTCACCCTTTGCATCCAATGGTGTTTAATGATCTATTTTGCTTGAGCCACCCCCAGGTGCATACCTTGAGCTTGGGAGCCGCCAAACCGACGGATTTTGATGAACACTTAAAAACCTTGGATTTACTAAGCACATCCCAGGAAATTTTAACCCCGATTTTAGAACGCCTTGAACAGGCGGCAATAGCGGCTTTGGGGCAGGATTGGTTTGAGCAATGGGCGGTGAATTTGCCCCCCTGGTTTGCCACACCGGGACAGGTCAATATGCCCTTGATTTTGCGTTTGCTGAACCTGGCGGAAGCCTTTGATTTGTGGGACTACAGCCGCACCCGCTACAGCATGATTGGCAATGCGGGGCATTGGGTGCCGGGGCGAAATGCCGCCCAGTTACCCCTGGCGGAACTTAGGGATTGTCTGGCGAATCATCCCCAGATGGAGGTCGTGTTACAAAAGCTACACCGGGCCCATCAATTGTGGGGAGCAGGTAAGGGGCAACGGTTGTCCGGGGCTTGAGCCAGGGTTCGGTGGAGCAACTGGGGGGAGCCACCCGCACCAGGGGAGCCAATTCCAGCAATTCCGTGCCCAATTGCCCGTGACAGCAGGCGGCGAAGTAGCGTTCCTGGATGCGTTCCATTTGGGGTTGCAGGTAGAGCCATTCCGCCAGTTGGAAGAGTTTTTGCCACCGTTGCACGCCGATGCCCAGTAAATGGGCTGGCAGGCGGGTGAGCAGTTCATCCAACCAGGTGAGCAGGAGGCGTTCGACGATTTGCCGCCCCTCCTGGATGTCCAAACGTACCCCCACCTGTTGCACTTCCTGGGTGAGGCTGTGCAGTTCGTGGAGGTAAACCGTGCCGTTGGGGGGGCCGTCGTGGAGGGGGTTGCTGGTTTCCAGTTCCAACCGCCGGAGCAGGGTCATCACCCGCTGGCTGAGGGCAATGGCGGCGGCTACCTGCAATTCCTGGGGCACGGGCAGATAATCCCGGCGGAAGGCCATGATTACCCCGTAATTTTCCCGGTACACCTGGCTGTAGAGTTGGTCGAGTTGGGTGAGGGTATTTTGCGCCAGTAACCCGATAATTCTCTGCCGTTCCTGGCTGAAAATGTCCTGGAGTCCATAGCTGGAACTGGCGGCAAACAGCCGTTCCATCGCCAATACGGTCTGCGCCCCACTGCCCTGGTGGAAGATTGCGAGTAACTGCTCCCGCAGGTGTTGATAGGCTTTGCACTGGCTAAATTCCTGCAAACAACAGTGAAAATCCCAGCCCCCCAGGTGCAACACCGCCAGGATCAGGTGTTTTTGTTCCCAAGTGATGACCGAGGTGATGACCAGTTCCCCCAGGGCGAGGGTGAGGGTGCCGAGGCGATGGATTTGGTAATCCTGTTGTTCGATGTTGTAGCAGTAGATTTGCTGTTGCCGGGGGTATTGGGTGTACAGGGAGCTAATGCCGTAGTGGGCGGCCACCTGGGTCATGGTCACCCGGGCCGTTTCCACCCGTTGTTGATAGACCATTTCCCCGTTCACGTATTGGGGAATGTTGCTGGGGGCGAGGGCCAGGCGTTTGCGAAATTCCGGCTCCAGGTTTTCACCGGTCACCTCCCGCACCAATTCCATCGCCCGGGCGGCATAGCGGAGGATTTGGGTTCCCTCCGGGCGGGACAGTTCCTCGAAAAACCACCCGCAACTGGTGAACATGAACAGGCGATAGCGTTGCATTTCCAACAACCGCAGGACATCCACCTGCTCGGCGGGGGTGAGGGGATAGCGTTGCTGTTGCGCCAAAAACCGCTGGCTCCCTTCCCGGGTGCGCTGTCGGATCACCTGGATATAGGCATCCCTGGCTCCCCAGGGGTCCACCAGCCATTCCCCCGCCCATGCCTCGTAAAGGGCATCCAGTTGTTGCGCTAGCCAATCCAAACTCTGGCGCAGGGGCGCCCGCCATTTCTGGTGCCAACTGCCCCCGCCGCCACACCCACAGTCCGACCGCCACCGCTCAATCCCGTGGGCACAACTCCAAGCCGTCCGGGGTTTGATCACCAGTTCCCAGGTGGGGGGATAGAGGCTGAGGTAATGGGCAAAATTGGTCACCTGCCAGCCCCGGCGGGGAATCTCCCGGGTCAAAGCGTAGGCAATGGTCTTTTCCGCCTCTTTCTTGTGATGCCCAAAGGTTTCCCCATCGGTGGCAACGGCAATCAATTGGGTGCGCCCCGGTTGCACCGCCATCCCCAACCGCCCCACCAGATTATGACTACTGCTGAGAACTTCCCCAAACCCCATGTCCCCGGAAATCGGGCCGTCATAGACAAAAATGGCAATTTCCCGGTTTTTGCCCAACTCCGGCAAAATTTCATCGGGAATCCGACAGCGATAGGGACGGGTGGGGTCAATCTGGCCGCCCCCCACTTCGTACCACTCCTGGGCCCCCACCGGACGACACCGTTGGGCTTGGGACGGGGCAATGATGGTGAACTTAAACCCCTCCGCCACCAACACCGCCAGGGTTTCGTAATCAATCGCCGTTTCCGCCAACCAAATCCCTTCGGGCACCCGCCCAAACCGAGCGATAAAATCCTGTTTCGCCCACCGCACCTGGGTCAATTTATCCCGGGTGGACGCCAAGGGCATAATGATATGGTTATAAACCTGGGCAATCGCATTCCCGTGCCCGTTCAGCCGCTGACAACTGCGCCGGTCGGCTTCAATAATGCGCTGATAGGTCTCCAGGTCATACCGCTCCAACCAGTTAAAGAGGGTCGGGCCGATATTGAAACTCAGATACTCAAAATTGTTGGTAATGTCCAAAATTTCCCCGGACTCACTCAACACCCGGGCGAAGGCATTGGGGCGGTAGCATTCGTGAAAAATCCGCTCATTCCAATCGTGGAAGGGGGCCGCACCCTCCTGCCGCTCAATCGCCTCCAGGTAGGGGTTTTCCCGGGGCGGCTGGTAAAAATGCCCGTGAATGGTCACATAAACTTGGGTCGTTTCCATCGCTGTCCCCCCTAACTCAGATGTATGTAAGGCCTTGCGTCCCGAACGATGCTCCATTTTACGGGAGTTGTAGGTACAGGATGCCCTATTGATTCAAAATAACCCCCCCCTTGTCTAGGGATGCCATTTCTCCCCATAATCTTCAGAATTGCTCCCCCTTGCCCAACCCTGGCGAGTTTATCAAAACGTTACAATGTGCCCAATCCCGCAAGACTGACTGTGACGATATTTGCCGGATTTTTACAGAATTTTTCGTTTTCCTAACTTGTAGTCCCTCCCTTGGGTGGAGTAGGCTAGGAGTACCCGGATTTATCGTAATGCGATATGAGCGAAACCAATCCCTATGCGCAACTTGGGGTCAGCGAGGAAGCCTCCTTCGAGGAAGTGCAAGCGGCGCGCGCCCAATTATTGAGTCAGTGCCAGGGGGATGACCGGCGCACCCAGGCGGTGGAAATGGCTTACGATGCCATCCTGATGGACCGCCTGCGCCAACGACAAGAGGGGCGGATCAAGGTGCCGGAGCGGATTCGCTATGCGGAGCGAAATCTAGTGGCAACGGCGGAAAAAAATGACACCCGCACCGTTACCCTACCCGCCTGGGCAGAACATCTACGCTCGTTTGTGGATACCCCCAGTGCCCAGGATGTGGCTTTGCCCGCTCTCGCCTACGGGGGGTTGGGCTATTGGGCGTGGGCAGTGAGTGCCAATGCCGCTTTGCCGGTGGCGTTGGGGATTGCGGCTAGTTTGTACTTTCTCAACCGCAAGGAAAACCGCTTTGGGCGGGCACTCCTGCTGACGGTGGTGGGGTTGGTAGTGGGGGCGGTGGTGGGAAATGTCCTGCTCAGCCTCAGCCTGGGGTTGCCTCCCAACACGGCGATTAGCTGGGGAATTTTTCTGATCCTGTGGTTGGTGAACAGCTTTTTACGCTAGGTTCACTGGGAATTATTGGTTGCTCGGTGTAGCTAAGCCGGGGGTGTGGTTGCTGTGGGTTTCTTGTCCTTATCGTCGGCGATATTGAGCAAACGGCGGTAGAAATCCTGGGGAAAATCCACCTTTTGGCTACGCTTGTAGTGGATCAATAAATCCACCAAAAACCCTACAAATTCAAAATTCACCAGCACCATATCGTAGGTCAAATCGGGATTCCCCTCAAACTGCATCTGACAACGGCTCAAATCCGCCGGTAAATTGGAAACATTCCAGGTCGCCACGAAGGGAATGCCCTCCCCCCCATCCACATAGCGTTCCCCTTCCAGATTGCCCCGCCGGTACAAAGTCAGGGCAAAGGGCAGGGTTTCCCGTTTATTTCCCGCCGGTAAAAAGGGTTGGTATAGGATCACCTGATCCTTCGGTGCCGCTTGCAGTTGACTCAGTACCGCTGACATAAACCACCTCAGAAATGCCCCACCATTACTGTTACTGTATCACTGAGTTTGTCGTTCCTGTGTAATCCGGGTCAGGGCGAATATTCAAACAACACCAATCCTGGCTTTGGCGCAGTGCCGCCACGGTCCACCCCTGTTCCTCCAAGACCTGGGTGACGGCAGTCAATTGCTCCTGGATAATGCCACTCAAAATGCCCCAGGTTTTAGCGTGGGCGAGCATCCGAAACCGGGGGGTCATGTCCATGATCGTTTCCGCCAAAATGTTGCACACGAAGCCGTCCAGGGGTTGGGTCAACAGTTCCGCCAACCGGGACAAACTCCCCTGTTCCACCACCAACCGTTCCCCCTCAATTTGATTCAGGGATTGGTTTTGGCGGGTTGCCCCAATCGCCAGGGGGTCCGTATCCACCGCATACACCTGTTTTGCCCCCAACAACAAGGCGGCAATTGCCAAAATCCCCGACCCGCACCCAATATCGGCAATCACCAGGTTCGTGCGCCCCCAGCGGGGGTCAAGCCGCATTTCCAGGGCTTCCAAACACAACTGGGTGGTGGGATGACTGCCGGTTCCAAAGGCAAAGCCGGGGTCAAGCCGCAGTACCAGGCGATTTTCCGGGTTTTGCACCGGCAACCAGGCGGGCTGGATCAAAAACCGTTCTCCCACCGGCTGGGCTTGCCAATGGCGTTTCCAATGCTCCGACCAGTCCTGGCTGTCAATTTCCTGCCAGCGGACCCGGGGTGGGGGCAGAGCGGCTTCCCGGGCATCCTCCCGTAGGAGTCCTTGTAATGCTTCCCAATGTTGAACCCCGTATTCTCCCTGGGGGGCGTAGGCGGTGATCCGCACCCAGCCGTCCCCATAGACTGTAGCGGTACTGCGGCAGTCCAATTCCTGCAACCGCCAAAAGGTCATCTCCTCCAGCATGGGCAGACATTCAACTTCCACTTCCCACCAAGAGGTAGCCACAGGCGTTGTCATAAAGTTGGGCATTTTTTCATTTCCTATTCGCCATCCTACCCGATGAATGAACCAATGTTAAGAAGAACCGAGAACGGGGCAATGCCCTGCGACCCAATACTTTTTGAGTGAGTAAAAATATGACATCCCACCCGATTCGTGAACCAATGTTAAGAAGAACCAAGGACGGGGCGGTGCCCTGCGACCCAGTATTTTTTGAGTGAGCAAAAATATGCCATCCTCCCCGATGAGTGAACTTAATGTTAAAAAGAAC
>Ga0209018_1002611_pt1 | contig 12409 bp, 10 predicted proteins | sample YNPBryBLVA2012_FD_185814 | JGI IMG/M metagenome (GOLD analysis project Ga0209018, IMG submission 185814) | Anoxygenic and chlorotrophic microbial mat microbial communities from Yellowstone National Park, USA - YNP Bryant BLVA 2012 (SPAdes)... ...
CCTTTTTCGACAAACAGATTAAGCGTGTTGTAGACCGTCGCCCGGGACACCGTCGGACAGCGCCGCCGGACCTGCGCCCATACCGCATCCGCCGATGGGTGCGTCCTGGCGGCCAGGATACACTCCGCGACGGCGATGCGCTGCGGCGTCGCCCGAATGCCGTGACGGCTCAGAAGCTGAATGACATCCACCATCGGCGCCGGGTGATAATAGGCCCAAGGACAATGCTTTGCGAACCCCGCCGGCCCGCCCGGCACCTGCCCCCGCCGCCGGCAGCAGGTCGGCCGCTGCCGCGGGCCCGCCACACGGGCACGCCGCCTACGGCGGCAGCAGCTCGAATTCCGACAGCGTCGGCCCCTCGGTCGCCGAGAGAACGTTCAGCCGCACCACCTGCGCCGTCACGGGCGCGAAGCCCAGCCGCAGTTCGGTGCCGATCTGCTGGCCGCGGGCGAAGGTCTTCCAGTCCTGCCCGTCCAGGTATTGAAGCTCGAAGCGCTGCACGCGAGGGCCGCATTCCTCGCACACGACGGCCTGTCCGATGGTCTGGGGCGAACCCAGGTCTACCTGCAACCAGGCGGCGTGCGTGCCGAAGTCGGTAGCCCAGCGGGTGTCGTAGTCATCGTCGAAAGCCTTGTCCGGGCCGAACTCCGGCATGCCCCGGAATACGTTCGAAGCCGACGCCGCCCGGCCCCGGGCCAACGAGCGGCTGGGCAGCCGCCCCGGCAGCGGCGTGATTTCCGCCGCCGCCCGCTCGAGCTCCAGAACCACGATGCGATCGATCGCGTCCGGCTCGCCGGGCCGGTCGAATGCGATCGCAAGTCGCGCGTCGCTCTGGCTCACCTTTACGTCGCCGCCAGTCAGGCAGCGGCTGTTCACCACCTTCGCAGGCAACGGCGGCAGCTCCAGGGTCTGCACGGTTCGATCCAGCACGTGCAGATAGGCCGTGCTGCCCCGGCTGGTGCAGGCGCCCCAGCGGTCGGGCCGGTACGGTCCGCCCCGCGTGCCGTAGATCGTCGCACCGTAGCGCCGCAGCCACTCCCCGACCTCCCGCAGCCGTTCGGCCTGGCGCGGTTCGATGCGGCCGTCGGGCATGGGGCCGACGTTGAGCAGCAGGTTGCCGTCGCCGCCGGCACAGCGCACCAGCAGGTGCACGCACTCGGACAGCGACTTGATCTGGTCGTCGGGCTTCCAGGACCATTGCTCTCCGAGCGTGATGCAGGACTCCCACGGCCGGTCGTTGCAGAACCGTCCGATCCGCTGCTCGGGCGTGGCGAAATCGGCCGGCAGCCCGCAGCGGTCGTTGATGAGTATGCCGGGCTGGAGCTGGCGGACCATTGCCAGCAGATTGGTCGCGTCCCAGTCGTCCGCGCTTCCGCCCAGGCCATCGAACCAGAGGATATCCAGCCTGCCGTAATTCGTGCACAGCTCGCGGACCTGGTTGTGCAGGTATTTCAGGAACCGGTCATGGTGCGGTGTGCGATAGTCGGGGTGGCGCCAATCGGGCTGGGAATAGTAGAAGCCGAGGCGCAAGCCGGCCCGGTGACACGCGTCGGCCAGCTCTTTGACCACGTCGCGACCAAACGGGCACTCGGGACTGGTGATCTTGTAATCGCTGAACCGGCTGTCGAACAGGCTGAAGCCGTCGTGATGCCGCGTGGTGAAGACCAGGTACTTCATCCCCGCGGCCTGGGCGAGCGCCACCCACTCGTCCGCATTGAACTCGGTCGGGTTGAATCGTTTGTAGAGATTATCGTAGACCTCTACCGGCACCTCGCCGGTTCCGCCGGTCCCGCGCCGCTCGCCGCCCCGCGACCAGCTCACCTCGGTACCATTGAGGCTGACCGGGCCCCAGTGGATGAACATCCCGAACCGCGCTTCCCGCCACCACTCCAGATCCGGACCGGCCTGGGGGCGCGCATCACCCGGTTGCGCCACGGCCACGGGCAACAGCAGCAGAGCACCGGCCGGCAGGACCCAGCCAGATGCCGAGCAGAAGCATGCACGAACCTTCATGGTCTCCACCTTCTTATCGAATCGATGCGGACTTCGCCGTTTCTACCGGACGTTTACCGACTGTCCCGCATCCGCTTGCCGAGCAGCGGCGGAACCTGGTCGCCTGCATCCCGGCCCAGCGCCGGCGCCCGCGCATCACGGCCCGGCATTCACGCACGGAGCCCCGCAGCCGCTCCTTGCCCGACATGCGGACAGCATACCAGGGCACGTCGATGAGGTGATGCTGCCGCTCCGTCCGCGGGTCGAAAACCACCTTGCCATCTTCAGGCACCTGCGGCCGAACCAGCTTCTTCCCGGCCGGCAGATCGAGCGCGTCATGCACCGTCGCCCGCCACAGGGCAGGACAGCGTCCGCAGACCTGCTCCCGGACCTCGTCCGCCGGCCGGGTGCGGCTTTTCCGCCTAGGGCGTGCCGAGCCGCGCCAATGCGCTGTGGCGTCGGTCGGATGCCGTGACGACCGGGTAGCCGTATGATGTCCAGCATGGCTGGTCGACGCTAAGCTAAGTTTCGCATGCGCCCCGGTCAACGTCAGCCCCGCTTCGGCAGGGAGTCTGACAACCCCACCCGCCCCGGCTGCCCGCGGAGCGGGCAGTCACCCGGCCGGCGGGGCGACTTCTCTCCGTCAGCCGGGTACAAGAAGGAGCCGGATGTCTGCCCGGGCGGAATTGCGCCAGCCTGACGGACAGGTCTGCTTTCCGAGAAACAGGTGAAGCGTGATGGCAAAGCGACGGCGGCTGTCCTGGATCGGCTTGGCGGTGTGCAGCGCCGCCTGCGGCCTGGTCCTGGTCTGCTGCACCCGGCCCTCCGCCCCCCGCGTCTCGGTCACCTCTCAGCAGGCCGACAACGCGACCGCTGCGGCCGGGCGCGACGCCGCGCAGGTGGCGCCGCCGAGGCAGAGCGATTCTCAGCCCCCAGCACAGCCGCCGCCTCAGCCCCCTGCGCCCCCCGCGCCGACTATCGAGATCGAGCAACCTGAGCCGCCGACACCCCCGCCGTACCTGTCCATCGTCGAGCGCATCGATGCCGGACGGCGTCCGCGGATCGACGTCCGGCTCGACCCGCCGCAGACGCTGGAACTCGACACGGACAACGTGCGACGGCTGCGGCTGACGCGCGAGGGGTTGCCGCTGTCGCGGACGCACAGCATCGTCCTGCGCGTCGACGGCCAAGGCATCGAGTGGACCCCGAAGTACGTCGCCATCGAGCTGGAGCGCTCGCCGGCGGGCGCCTGGGAGGTCGTCGGCCGGCGCGCCTACGCACCATGAGCGGGACCCGACGGTTCGTCTCGCGCAGCGGCGACAAGCTGGCCGCGGCGCTGCGCAGCTTCGATCTCGATGTCGCCGGGGCAGTCTGTGCCGACTTCGGCAGCCAGGTCGGCGGCTTCGTCGATTGCCTCCTGCAACACGGCGCCGCCCGGGTGTACGCGGTCGATCCCGGCTACGGCGTACTCGACTACCGGCTGCGGAACGACCCGCGCGTCGTGGTCTGCGAGCGCACGAACGCCCTGCGCTTCACCTGCCCGGAAGCCTGCGACCTGATCACGATCGACGTCGGCTGGACGCCGCAGCGCCTGATCCTGCCCGCTGCCGCGTGCTCGCTGAAGCCGGGCGGCGCGGTGATCACGCTGGTCAAGCCGCACTACGAAGCGCCGCGCGGCTGGCTGCATCGCGGCGTGCTGCCGCGCGAGCGCCTGGACGCCGTACTCGCCACCTGTCGCACCGATGTGACGGAGCTGGGCTGGCGGATCGTCGGCGAACTCGAAAGCCCGCTGCCCGGGCTTGGCGGGAACGTGGAGCGGCTGTGGCTGCTGCGCCGGCGCGACGGCTAGCGTGCCATTGCTGTCACCGTCTGCGCTGTGGCGCCGCAGGCGTGCCGCCGGGCGGGCGCGGCTCCTGCCCAACCGCAGCCCGGGAGCAGGCGCATTCTTCCGGGCCTGCCGTCTGACCGCGCAAGGCTGGTGCGGCCGGCATCCCGATCCCACGTCGTGGCGGGGGGCGCGCTAGTCGCGGCGGCCGATGCGCGGCCCGGCCTTGTCCAGGTACTCGCGCAGCGCCGCCGGCGACCAGCTCGTGACGATGAAGCGGTCGGTGAACGTCCAGGCCAGGCTGGCGACCGGGCCGAACTGGATGTACCAGATGCCGTCGCGGTCGCGCTGGAGCTGGGTCGGGTTGGGGCTCCCGGTCTGCTCGGCGGCTTTCTCCAGCCCCTCCTGCCAGGCCTTGCACAGCGCCTCGAGCGTCCCGCGCACCTGCGCCGGCTCGTCGCGGATCTCGATCAGCGATGTGAATGCCAGCGGCAGGCGCAGCGGATGCGGGGGGTAGTTGTGCAGCACGATATGGTCGCCCAGATGGGCCAGCGCGTCGCGCTCCGCGTTGATCCCCAGCCGCGCCTGAATCTGAGCCCACAATTCAGCCGCGGCCTTCCGTTCTTCCGCGCCGCGCGTGGCGTAGAAGCTGCGGATCAGGCGCGGCAGAAAGACGGGCACTTCGATGCGGTAGACCGCGTAGCGCGAGTCGGGGGGGACGGTCTTCAGGAAGCGCTCGTCGCGGAAGTCCGGGTTGGCATAGATGCGCCGGACCGTGTTTTCGCCCCTGCGGTAGCTGGCCGTGCAGAACAGGGCCCGCTCCACGAAGCCCAGCTCCCAGAAGGCACGCTGGGTGTCGCTGTCGCCCCAGGCCTCGAAGAAGGCCGTCGCCCGCCCCTGCACGAACGGATCCAGCCGCTCGCGGATCGCCTGCGTCGCCGCGATCACCTCGATCAGCGGTTCCTCACTGCGCTGACGGCGAATCGCCGAGACCCACTCATCGCCGCTCAGCGCCTGCACCTGCCCCTCGGCCACCGCGGCGATCAGCGGCCAGACGCCCTCGCCCAAGGCGATCACGAAGTGCTCATCCAGCTCGCCCCAGGCGATGACGCACCATTCCGGCAGCCGCGCATCGCGCAGCTCCTGATAGCGCCAGCGCCCCGCCGTCCGGGCCTCCAGCCGCGCCACCCCCGCGTCCGTCTGTTCGTTGACCACTTTCTGGATGATGCGGCGGAACGGCTCGGACCTACCATCGGTCCGGACCACCGCTGCGATGCGGAGCTGCGCGACCTTGCTGCCGCGGGCGTCAGCGCCGGCAGGCCGGGCGCGGGCGTCGATCAGGGCGATGGCGAAGGGGTAGTGCACGACCGCGCCGAGCGTCTCGAAGATGCGCAGCGTCATCTGCTGCGCCGGTTTCAGCGGGCTGCCGGCGATGCGCGTGCCAAGATCGATGAGCGTGGCCAGCGGGGAGGGACCGGCCGGCTTCTGTTCCGTATCCGGGAACGGGCATCCTTTCCAGCACAGCAGGCTGTCGGCGGGGATCAGGTCCAGCGGGTGGTCCGGCGCGCCCGGGGCGGGCGTCGCCAGCCAGACGACAAGCGCCGGCAGCAGCGCACCGGTCACACGCAGCGCGCCCCGGGGCCTCCGCCCGTCCCGCCCGCTTGCGCACAGCGGCCCTGGCCAGGCGGCCAGACGGACGACGACTCGTCGCCAGAGCGGTTGTGCAGCCCCCGGGCCGCGGCGCCGGCCGCCAGGGATGCTGGAGGCTGGCGACAGGCGGCTGGCTCGGCAGCGATCAGACAATGCTTACCTGCCGCCCCACGCGGCGCTTCCGGCGGATGAGCTTGCGGCCGTTGGCCGTGCGCATACGCGCCCGAAAGCCGAACTTCCGTTTCCGCTTGATCCGGCTGATCCGATGCGGGTAATTCATCGTGCCCTACCGTCAAACCAGACAAACCGCGTGCGGCGCGGCTGCTCGTCCCGTCCGCAACCCTAAACGGTCCAATATGATGCCGCCCGCCGCGCCCGTCAAGGCCGCTTTGTTCTTGCCGCTGCCCGCCGCGCCCGATAGAGTACCCCCACCGCCTGCCCGGCGGGGTCTTCCACCGACACGGGTTGCAGGACTCCGGGATGTCGCTAGCGGCTGCGATGCATGAAAAGGCGATCACCCTGGCCCGGCTGTGTTTGCGCATGACGACGGCAGCCGGGTCCGGCCACCCTTCCAGCGCGTTGTCGCTGGCCCACCTGGTGGCATATCTGATGTACAGACAGATGCGGTTCGACCCCGCCGACCCGTGGCATCCCGCCGCCGACCGGCTGGTTCTGTCCGCCGGGCACGCCGTCCCGGTGATTTACGCCGCCTACGCCGATCTGGGCGGCACAGTCTGCCAGAACGGCGCGCCGCGGAAGCTGACGGTGGCGGACCTGGATACGCTGCGGATGCGGGGCAGTGTCCTCGATGGTCACCCGAACCCGGCCGAGGGCTTCCCCTTCTTCGACGCGGCGACCGGCAGCCTGGGGCAGGGCCTGAGCGTCGCCGCGGGGCTGGCGCTGGCTGCGCGCCGCGACGGCACCGGTCGGCGGGTGTACTGCCTGATCGGCGACGGGGAGTCGCGCGAGGGGCAGATCTGGGAGGCGCTCGATTTCATCGTTGACCAGCACCTGACGAGCGTCTGCCCGATCTTCAACTGCAACGGCCAGGGACAGGCAGCGCCGGTCTCTCCGCAGCAATCCGCCCAGCGCCTGGCCGCCAAGCTCCAGGCGTTCGGTTTCGAGGCGGTGACGATCGACGGGCACGATCCGGCGGAGATTGCGCGGGCGTTCGACCGGTTCGAGCGGGCCGCGCAGCAGCCGGTGGCCATCGTCGCCCGCACGGTGAAGGGCTGGGGCGTGGATCTGCTGCTTCAGGGCAATTGGCACGGCAAGCCCCTCGAACCGCACCAGCTTCCCGCAGCCGAGCGCAGTCTGGACCGCCAGCGCGCAGCGCTGGTCGGCAGCGCCAGCGCCCAGCAGCTCAGCGGCCCGGCCCTCTCCGCACGGCCCGCGCTGCGCCCACGCCCGGACCCCGGGGGCGTCGGCTGGCCATCCTTCGCACAGGCCCTCCGCGACGCCGGCCTGAGCGGCGCGCTGGAGCAGCGCAGGCTGGCGACGCGACGGGCGTACGGCGTGGCGCTGAAGGTTGCGGGCGATCTGCTGCCGCAGGTCGTCGCCCTGGACGGGGACGTCAGCAACTCGACCTATGCCGGCATCTTCGCCCAGGCACACCCGGACCGCTTCTTCGAGTGCAAGATCGCCGAGCAGAACATGGTCTCGGTGGCGGTGGGGCTGGCGGCTGCCGGCTACATCCCCTTCGTTAACAGCTTCGCCAAGTTCCTGGCGCGGGCCTACGACCAGACCGAGATGGCCAGCATCTCGCGGGCGAACATCAAGCTCGTCGGGTCGCACGCCGGCGTGTCGGCGGCGGCAGACGGACCCAGCCAGATGGGCCTGCTGGACGTGGCCTACTTCCGCGCCTTCTCCTCGATCGGGGACGGACCGGACGGCGGTCCCCTCTGCCGCCTCTTCGAGCCGGCCGACGGCCCGGCCGCCTATCACTGCACGCGCCTGATGACCCGGCAGCACGGCATGTGCTACATGCGCACCCACCGCCCCGACGTGCCGTTCGTCTACGACCCGGAGGCGGAGTTCAAGCCCGGCGGATTCCACGTGCTCCGCCCGGGCAGCGATCTGGCCATCGTCACCGCCGGCTTCCTCGTGCACATCGCGCTGCGGGTCGCCGACTCGCTGGCCCGCGATGGCCTCAGCGCCGCCGTCATCGACGCCTACACCCTGCCGATCGACCCCCAGCCGCTGGCCGAAGCCCTGGCGCGCTCCGGTCGCCGGGCGCTGGTGGTCGAGGACGACTACGGCGGCCTGAACGGCGCGGTGACGGAGATCGCCGCTGCCGCCGGCAACCTGCGGGTCGCGACGCTGCGCTGTCGACGCATTCCCAAGTCTGCCCGCACGCCCGAGGACGAGCTGGATTTCTGCGGCGTCGGAGCGGCGCAGATCGCGGGGTGTGCGGCGGCGCTGCTGGGGGAGAAGTGCCCGGCGGGCCAGCAGGGCAGACAGTGATGAATCTGGTTACCGGAGCGACAGGGCTGCTGGGCAGCCACATCGTCGAGCAGTTGCGCCGCCGCGGGCAGCCGGTGCGCGCCCTGGTGCGACCGGGCAGCGAGCGCACCTGGCTCCAGACCCAGGGCGTCGAGTTCGTCGAGGGCGACGTGACCGACCTCCAGGCCCTGCGGCGCGCCTGCGCCGGCTGCGATGTCGTCTTCCACGCCGCCGCCAAGGTCGGCGACTGGGGGCGCTGGTCCGAGTTCCAGCGCGTCACAATCGACGGCACGCGCAACGTGGTGGAGGCGGCCAGGTCCGCCGGCGTGCGCCGCCTCATCCACATCAGTTCGATCAGTGTGTACGGCTATTACACGGCGGAGCAGACGCTCGACGAGTCCGACCCGGTAGGATTCCGGCTCTACCGCTGGTCGTACTACAGTCGTTCCAAGCTCCAGGCCGAGCGGATCGCCCGCGCCGCGCACCAGCCCGGCGTCCTGGAGGTGACGGTAATCCGTCCGGCGTGGATCTACGGCGAGCGCGACCGGGCGACCATGCCGCGTCTGGTCGCCATGGTCCGTGCCGGTCGCGCCAGGATCGTGGGGCGCGGAGACAACCGCCTGAACATAGTGTACGCAGGAAACGTGGCCGAGGCGGCAATCCTGGCGGCCGGCAGCGCCCGGGCCGCCGGCCAGGTGTACAACTGTAGCAACGACGGCATAATCACGCAGCAGGAGTATTTCGACCTGCTGGCTCAGTCGCTCGGCGCAGCGCCGGTCAGGCGCCGCGTGCCCTACCGGGTGGCGTACAGCGCCGGGCTGGCGCTGGAGTGCTTCTGGCGCCTGTTTCGCATGCGCCGACCGCCCTTCATCACACGTTATGCCGTCTGGCTGATGGGCCGGCGCTCCTACTTCTCCGCCGACAAGGCGCGGCGCGAACTCGGCTGGCAGCCGACCACGCCTTATCATGTCGGCATCCCGCGCGCCGTGGCCTGGTACCTGGGCCAGGCGGCGGGCGCGAGCGGGACGAGGCTGCGGGCCGAAGCGGCGAGTGTCCGCCTCTAAGCCCGGTACCGGACCGGTGGCGACGACCATGACGACCCGAACCGAGCGCGGGCGAGCAAACCAGGTGCGGCCTCGGCGGCGCCCGCGATCGGGGGCTTGGCAACCCGGTCCGGTCGGATTAGCATTTCCTGCCGATTCGGCGCGTGGCCGAATCGCTTTGTTTCGAGTGCGAGGGAACGGTCCGTTTTACGCGCCGGGCGCCGGCCAGCTCCCGCAGTCCCCAGCGCCGGCCCTGGGGATGGCGGCGTGGCGGCGTGCGGCGCCGCGGACGGCGCCGACGACGGGCAGGACGTGGGTTCCCTCGGCGGAGGACGGCACGTGCCCGAAATCGCTGACATCGAAGTCAAGGTGAAGAAGATCGTGGCGGAGCAGATGGGGGTCGCGGAGGACGAGATCACCCGCGACACGTCGTTTGTCAATGACCTGAACGCCGACTCGCTCGACACCGTCGAGCTGGTGATGCAGTTCGAGGAGGAGTTCGAGCTCAGCATCCCCGACGAGGAAGCCGAGAAGATTCAGACCGTCGGGATGGCGATCGACTACATCAAGGCGCACCTCGAGAAGAACTAGCTCCGCTGCGGAACCACTCCATGGGCGAACGTCGGGTTGTTGTCACCGGATTGGGGGCCGTGACCCCCCTCGGCGCCTCCGTGGCCAGGTTCTGGGACGGACTGATCGCCTCCCGCAGCGGCATCCGCCGCGTCGCACGCTTCGACCCGACGCCTTTCGATGTCCGCATCGGCGGGGAGTGCCTGGACTTCGACCCCGGCGCCTTCATGGACCACCGCACCGCCAAACGCATGGACCGCTTCGCCCAGTTCGCTCTCGCCGCGGCGAAGATGGCCATCGCCGAATCCGGCCTGACCAACGGAGACTTCGAGCCTGCCCGGGCGGGCGTGATTCTCGGCAGCGGCATCGGCGGGCTGATGGAGCTTGAAGAGCAGCATAAGCGCCTGCTGGCCAAGGGACCCGGCCGCGTTTCAGCCTTCACCATCCCCAAACTGATGGCCAACGCCGGCTCCGGCCACATCTCCATCGAGTTCAATTTCCAGGGCGTGAACACGGCAGTGGCCACCGCGTGCGCTTCCGCCGGACACGCCATGGGCGACGCCTTCGCCGCCATCCGCGAGAATCGCGCCGACATCATGCTCACCGGCGGCGCAGAAGCGGCCCTCACGCCGCTGGGCCTGGCGGCGTTCACCGCGATGAAGGCCCTCAGCGCCCGCAACGACGAGCCGGAGCGCGCCTCACGCCCCTTCGACCAGGACCGCGACGGCTTTGTGCTCAGCGAGGGGGCCGGGGTACTGCTCTTCGAGGAGCTGGAGCATGCCCGGCGGCGCGGAGCCAGGATTTACGCCGAGGTCGTGGGCTTCGGCGCCACCGCCGACGCCAGCGACATGGTGCAGCCCGACCCCCAGGGACAGGGCGCGGCCCGGGCGATGGCCGCAGCCCTGGCCAGCGCGCGCCTCAATCCCGACGACATCGACTACATCAACGCCCACGGCACCGCCACGCCGCTCGGCGATATCGCCGAGGTCAAGGCGATCCATGATGTCTTCGGGCCGGCGGTGCGGCGGCTGGCGGTCAGCAGCACCAAGAGCGCTGTGGGGCACACGCTCGGCGCCAGCGGCGGAATCGAGGCCATCGTGTGCCTGCTGGCCATCACCCACAACACGCTGCCCCCCACCCTCAACCACGAGCAGACCGATCCGCAGTGCGCCGGACTGGACTTCGTCCCCAACGTCGCCCGCGACGCCCGCGTCCGCACGGCCATGAACAACTCGTTCGGCTTCGGCGGTCATAACGCCTGCGTGATTTTCCGCAAACTGTAGGCCCGGGCGAGCGCCAGCAGCGTCCCGGCCAGCGCCAGGGCCATCAACAGGTGCACCCCGCAGGCTCGGGCCGCATCCGACAGCCACCCCAGCATCCCCAGCAGCCAGACGAGCAGGCCCAGCCCCCCCAGACGCCGCGTGCGCCTGTCGCTCCCGTCCAGCGCCTGGCGCGCCAGCAGCACCAGGCCCGGCAGCGCCCAGACCAGGTAGTAGGTGCGCAGCAGCGGCGCCAGGATCAGCATGGCCAGGCAGTAAGCCGCGGCCTCGTAACGCAGACAGGCCGCAAGAGCCGCGCCCTTCAGCCCGCGCGGCCCCAGAGCCGCGCCGCAGCCGCGGCTCAGCCACACCAGCCCCGCCAGCAGCAGCAGCGACAGAGCCAGCGCGACCTGCCGACAGGCGCGTTCGTCCAGCGCCGCCAGCCGCAGCGGCGCCGGGTGCGGGTGCGCGGACCAGGCGAGCCGGGCCACGACGGCGGAGATGGACTGGTTGCGGTGGTCGAGGAAGTGCTCGCGCAGCCGGGCGTCCAGAAGGCCGCGCGCCGGGGCCCCGCGCACGTTGTACTCCCACCATTGCCGGTGGTGTTCGACTGTCGCCCGTGGCCCGAGCACGACCAGACACGGCGCCAGCGCCACGACCAGCACCGTTCCCAGCAGCATGCCCAGCGCCGTCCAGCGCCGCTTCAGCACCAGCCACAGCGCAAAAACCAGCGGCAGCAGTTTGAGCGCCGTCGCCAGTCCCAGCCACGCTCCGGCGCGCAGCGGCCGATTCCGCTCGATAGCGCTGACGCCCGCCAGCACCAGCGCCAGCACCACGAAGCTCAACTGGTTGAAACGCGCCGCCTCGTAGATTGCCGGCAGCGCCAGCAGCGTGCCCGCCACCAGCGGCGCAGTGCCGGATTGCGGCCCCGCTCCCGACTGCCCCCAACGCTTCATCACCCTCAGGCTGTACGCCAGCGCAATCAGATGGCCGGCGGTCCACATCGCTGCGGCCGGCCGCACCCCACCCGCCGTCAGCGGCGAAAGCAGCAGCGGAACGGCCGGGAGGTAGAACGGCAACTGCGGGCGTTTGGCCGGGTCGGGATTCGCGAAATCGCGATTCAGCGTGCCGTGCCGCCACACATAGGTCGCATCGAGATAAAAGTGATGGAAGTCATACTTGAGCCGCGCCGCCCGAACGTAGGCCAGCGCGCCGACCCCGGCCAGCAGCGCAGCCAGACCCGCCAGCAGCCAGCGCGGCGCCCGGTTTGTCGTGCACATGGGCGGCAACGGCGTTCACAGCTCCGGCATGGCGCGGTCGTCGAACAGCTTTGTCACTTGCCGCCGCTCAGGTATCGCGCCGCCGCGCTCGGATGCCGCGGGCCGGCCGGCGGGAGAAGTTAACAAGGGTCCGGCGACCGGGGGCGGGCAACAGCGACCGACCCGCTGGCAACCCCGGGCGTGGCGCGGCAGCGCATCCGGGTCGCGCCCCAGCTTGTGCAGCAGCGCGATCAGCGGGATCGAGCAGGCCCTGTGGGACATCCTCGGCAAGTCGTTGGGCGTGCCGGTGCATCAACTGCTGGGCGGCGCCGTGCGCGACCGCATCCGCATTTACGGCCAAGTCCCCGG
>Ga0209018_1002612_pt1 | contig 12408 bp, 10 predicted proteins | sample YNPBryBLVA2012_FD_185814 | JGI IMG/M metagenome (GOLD analysis project Ga0209018, IMG submission 185814) | Anoxygenic and chlorotrophic microbial mat microbial communities from Yellowstone National Park, USA - YNP Bryant BLVA 2012 (SPAdes)... ...
GGCGGGCCATCTCAGCCGGGCGCGCGGCCTGCGCATTGGCTATATGCCGCAGCAGGCCCACCTCGAGGGAGAGGGCACGCTCTGGGACGCGGTAGAGGTTGCCTTCACCGACCTGAAGCGGCAGGCGGAAAGGCTCAGAGCGCTGGAGGCGGAGATGGCCGATCCCGTGCGGCGCGAAGCCGCGCTCTCCCGTTATGGTCCGCTCCTGGAGCGTTTCGAGGCCGCCGGCGGCTACTCGTATCCCGCCCGCATCGAGCAGGTGCTGGCGGGTCTCTCCTTCACACCCGACGACTTTCACCTCCCCCTGGCCTACCTCAGCGGGGGCCAGCGCACGCGTGCCCTGCTCGCCCGGCTGCTGCTGGAGGACCCCGACCTCCTGTTGCTGGACGAACCCACCAACCACCTCGACCTGGCAGGGGTCGAGTGGCTGGAGGGCTACCTCAGGACCTGGCGCGGGACGATGATGGTGGTCGCCCACGACCGCGCCTTCCTGGATCAGGTCGCCGGCCAGGTCTGGGAACTCTCCTTCGGCCAACTCGCCACCTATCGCGGCAACTACAGCCACTACGTGACGCAACGACAGGAGCGGGTGGCGCAGCAGCAGGAACAATACGAACGCCAACAGGAGCAGATCGCCCGCACTGAGGAGTACATCCGCCGCTACATGGCCGGTCAACGCACCCGCCAGGCGCAGGGACGGCAGAAGCGGCTGCAGCGTCTGGAGCGGGTCGAGCGCCCCCGTGAGGTACAGCCGCTCAGCCTGGACCTGGGCCGCCCGCTGCGCAGCGGCGACCTGGTGGTGGGACTCTACGGTCTGGTCGTGGGGTACGACCCCGCCAACCCGCTATTCACCGTGGATGAGATCGAACTCCGGCGTGGTCAGCGTGTGGCCCTCCTGGGCCCCAACGGCGCGGGCAAGACCACCCTGCTGCGCACCATCCTGGGCCAGGTGAAGCCGCTGGCCGGCCATATCCGCCTGGGGGCTGGCGTCCGCCCCGGCTACTTCGCCCAGGCCCACGCCGGGCTGGACCGCGAGAAGACGGTGCTGGACACCATCCTCGACGCCGGACTGCCCAGCGTCAGCCGCGCGCGTGACCTGCTGGGCCGCTACCGCTTCTCCGGCGACACCGTCTTCAAGCCCGTGGGCGACCTCTCGGGCGGCGAGCAGGCGCGCGTCGCCCTGGCGGTGCTGGCGCTACAGGGGGCCAACCTCCTGCTGCTGGACGAGCCGACCAACCACCTGGATATCCCCTCCCAGGAGGTGTTACAGGAGGTCCTGCTCTCCTTCACCGGCACGGTACTGCTGGTGGCTCACGATCGCTACCTGATCCGCGCCCTGGCCAGCCGCGTCTGGGCCATCGCCGGAGGGAGATTATGGGGGTTCGACGAAGGGTACGATGCCTACCGCGCCTGGCTGGAGACGCAACGGCCCATGACCGGCCCTCCACAGGACCTGGAGGAGCGACGGGAACGGGAAGCAGAGCGTGCAATCAGGCGGGCCAGTGAACGTGAGGCGGAGCGACGCGAGCGGCTGCGCGCCGAACTCGAGGAGGCTATCCATCAGCAGGAAAGCCGGCTGGCGCAGTTGGAGGCCGAACTGGCCGCCGCCAGCGCCGCGCAACAGGTCCAACGGGTGGCCGAGTTGGGCGTGGAGTACCGCCAACTGCACGCCGAACTCGAGGCCAGCCTGCAGCGCTGGGAGGAACTGGCGTGAACGGGCGGTTTCTCATCGGCCTGACCGGCAACATCGCCACGGGCAAGTCCACCGTGGCGCGCATGCTCGCCGAACTGGGCGCCACGGTGATTGACGCCGACCGCGTGGCCCACGAAGCCATGCGCGCCGGGACGCCCTGCCACGCGGCAATCGTCGCGGCGTTCGGCCCGGAGGTGCTGGGAGCGGATGGGGAGATCGACCGCAGCCGGCTGGGGGCGGTGGTCTTTGCCGACCCGGCAGCCCTGGCGCGGCTGGAGTCCATCCTCCACCCCGCCGTGCTGGCCGAGGTGGGCCAGCGGATCGCCGACGCGCCCGGCCGCGCCGTCGTGGTCGAAGCGATCAAACTGATCGAGTCCGGCATGGCCGCGGCCTGCGACAGCCTGTGGGTCACCACCTGCCAGCCGGAGCGGCAGGTCGAGCGGCTGATGGCCGACCGGGGCCTGAGCCGTGAGGAGGCCCTGTTGCGCGTCCACGCCCAGCCGCCGCAGGAGGAGAAACTCGCCCGCGCCGATGTGGTCATCACCACCGACAGCAGCCTGGAGGAGACGAGGAGGCAGGTAGAGGAGGCATGGAACCGGGTGACGCGGGAACGGAGCGAAGGGGATGTGGCATAGGTGGGGGTTTGGGGTATAATTGGGGTCAGGCGAACGTTGAGCCGCAAGAGGCACGCATGAAGACAACACCAGGCATCCAGAAATCTCTCGTCAAGATCAGACTGCAAGAGCAGAAGAGCGACTTCGCCTACTGGCAGACACAGCCTTATCAGGTTCGCCTCGCCGCGCTAGAGCAAGTCCGACGCGAGTACCATCTTTGGAGATACGGTGCTGAGCCAAGACTTCAGAGAGTTTATTCAATCGTTAAACGATAACCGTGTCCGCTATCTGGTCATCGGTGGCTACGCAGTTGCGCTGCACGGCTATCCACGCTACACCAAAGATATTGACATCTGGATAGAGATGAGCCCAGACAACGCCGCTAACCTAGTCAAGGCGCTGGAGCAATTCGGATTTGGCTCTCTGGGCTTGCAGGCTGCTGACTTTCTCGTGCCTGACCAGGTTGTTCAGCTTGGCTATCCCCCAAGTCGAATAGACCTGATCACCACTCCCGCTGGCGTTGACTTTGAGACCTGCTACGCGTCACGAGTGGAAGTGGTGATTGACGATGTGACGGTGAACTTCATTGATCTGGAGAATCTGAAGAAGAGCAAGAAAGCCGCAGGACGGCTTCAGGACCTTGCAGATTTGGAGAACCTGCAGTAGTACGATGCTGGCATCTGAGATTCTCGTACGCCGTGCGCGACTGACGGAGGCAGGAGAGATTGCCGCTTTCGTCAACCGCGCCCGCTCTACGGAGCGCCCGGTCACCGAAGACGAGGTGCAGCGCCGCTTCGGCACCGTCGGCTTCCTGGTGGCGGAGCGGGACAGGCAGATGGTCGGCCTGCTGGGCTGGCAGGTGGAGAACCTGGTGGCCCGCGTCACCGATTTCCTGGTCTGGCCGGCCAGCGAGCGCCTGGTGGTCGGACGGGCTCTGGTCACGGCTATGGAAGAGGCCGCGCGGGAACTCCTGTGCGAGGCGGCGGTGCTCTTCCTGCCGCGCAACGCGCCGCCCGAACTCCTGAACTTCTGGCGGACGTTCGGCTACGAACTGCGCGAGGTCGCCGCGCTGCCCCGAGCCTGGCGCGAGGTGGCCCGAGAGGTCCGCTCGGTGGACGAGCAGGTGATGCTCAAGCAGCTGCGTGAGGAGATGATACAGACTCCCGTCTAGGAGCCTATCCGAATAACCCCGTGGCCGACGCATCCCTATGCGTTGGCGGGCGGCATTCAGAGGCCTGAAGCAACCTGAGCCTATAGCAAAGAGGAGCCTCATGTCTGGACTTGTGGCGTTCGTCAAGCGGCATCCCCGGCTGACCTCCTGGTTCGTCCTGGCGATCGGCATGGTGATCATCCTCATCTGGTCGGCGCGGGACGTGGGCCTGCTGCCGGGACAGTGGGCGGCGTTGATCGTCGCCACCATCGGCCTGGCCGGCCTGTGCGTCTGGATCATCGGCTGGGAAGACAAAGAGGAGCCAGACGCGGAGCAGGAGCCCGCGGAAGGGGAGAAGCCGCCGGAGGGCAGTAGCGCTCCGACGGAGTAGGCGGCTCATCCGCCGCAGGCGGCGGCGTGGACGCAGCGGTCTATCGCTTCCAAGACCTGCTGGCCTACCGCCTGGTCGCGCGCCGTGCGCTGTGATGGAAGGGCGGGGATAAAGAGCGGCCCAATGACCAGCCGCAACCTTCCCTCCGCCTCTGCCACGCCGACGGGCAGGAGCGGCAACCCGGCCTCGACCAACAGGGCGATGAACCGCCCCACGCCGGATGGGAGGCGTTCCTCCCCCTCCAACACATCCCGCCCTTCGGGGGCCAGGCCGATCATCCCGCCCGTTCGCGCTGCGCGCTGAGCCAGTCGCACCGTCTGCCGCACCGCCGATGCCCGGGCCTCCACCTCCGCGGGATCGGGGGGCATCGGCGGCATGTTGACAAAGCCATAGGCCTGCGCCACACGCCGAAATGCGCATCGCGTCAGCGGCGTCAGCAGCCGTTGCCGCCAGGGGCTGCCAGGGAAGGTCCACGCTGCCGTCATCACCCAGCGGACCTCGGGGTCGGCGTCGGCGGCGCGGCCGGCGGCCACCGCAACGGTGACCGCGATGGCGGTCCACCAGGCCCCCAGGCCGGGTCGGCTGTAGTGGTTGCAGACCACCAGGCAGGGGCCGCGTGGCGGGACGTGTTCCTCCCCCACCACCTCAATGGGCTGCCCTGCCAGGGCCAGCCGCGCGTGGCGGACGAAGGAGCAGCCCTGGCCGGTGACAAACCCCCACAGGAAATGGCCCACGAAACGGCCAGAAAGCCGATAGGATGCTGATGAGATCATCTGCGGCGCACCTTTCCGATAGACCACGGACGACAGACGACGGACCACGGACAACAGACCACGGGCAACCAACCACATCCGGACGACGGTGGTCCGTCGTCCGTGGTCCGTCGTCCGTGGTCCGTGGTCAGTGACCAACGGAACGACTGCAAGGAGGGAGCATGCGCACCCGTGACTATGTCCTCATGAACGTGTACTGGTTCGGCCTGGCCTTCATGTGGAACAGCCTGCACCCGATCGTCTTGCCAGCGCTGCTGCTCCGCTTCGTGCCGGAGGCGCTGAAGAACACCTACCTGGGCGGGATGACCTTCGTCGGCCTGATCCTGGCGATGATTGTCCAACCCCTCTCCGGTGCCCTCAGCGATCGCACGCGCGCCCGCTGGGGCCGCCGTCGTCCCTGGATCGCTGCCGGCACGCTCGTTGACCTGCTCTGCCTGGCCATTATGGCCCTGGCAGGAGGGTACTGGGCTCTGCTCGTCGGCTACCTGCTGCTCCAGACCTCCTCCAACACCGCCCACGGCCCGGCCCAGGGACTGATCCCCGATCTGGTGCCGGCAGAGCGGCGCGGTCTGGCCTCTGGCCTCAAAAACCTGTTCGACATGGCCGGGCTGGTGATCGCCTCGCTGGTGGCGGGACAACTGATGAGCGCCGGCAACGTGCTGCTGGCGTTCATCGTCATCGGCGCGGTACTGGTTGCCAGTTGCCTGGTCACCCTGCTGGGCACACACGAGCCGCCCGCCACCCGCCCCCTCGCCTCTGTCAGCAACCCTCTTCGCGACCTGCTCCGCGTGGACCTGCGCCGTTATCCGGCCTACAGCCGGCTCATCCTCTCCCGGCTGCTCATCCTCTTTGGCATCTACGTGGTGCAGAGCTTTGCCCAGTATTATATCCGTGATGTGCTGCGCGTGCCAGATGCCGCCGGCACGACCGGCAACCTGATGGCGGTGATCGGCGTGGCGCTGACGGTGCTCGTCTTCCCTGCCGGCATGCTCTCCGACCGCTTTGGCCGCCGCCCGCTCAACGTCTTCTCCGGCGTGCTGGCGGCGCTGGGCATCTTCCTGGTCGCCTTCGCCCGCACCGTTCCCGCCCTGCTGGTCTTTGGCGGCACCATCGGCATAGCCACCGGCATCTTCGTCAGTGTCAACTGGGCGTTGGCGACCGACCTGATCCCCCAGGAGGAGGCCGGCAAGTATCTGGGCCTCTCGAACCTGGCCACCGCTGGCTCGGCGGCGTTGGCCCGTCTGGTCGGCCCGCTGATTGACGGCCTCAACAGCCTGTGGCCGGGCGCTTACCTGGGGTACCCCCTGGTCTTCATCGTCGCGGCCGTCGGCACGCTGATCGGCGCGCTGCTGATGCTACGCAAGGAGTGAAAGGATGGACGACCCCCTCGAGGTCTTCTTCCACCCCCACGGCGTGGCGCTGATCGGCGCCAGCGCCAACCCGACCAAACTGAGCGCCGGCGTGCTGCGCAACCTGGTCACCCACGGCTATACCGGGCCAGTCTATCCGGTCAACCCCAAGGCGCAGGAACTGATGGGCCTGCGCGCCTACCCCTCCATCGCCGAGGTGCCCGACCCTGTTGACCTGGCCGTGATCGCCCTCTCCGCCGACCACGCCGCAGAGGCGTTGGAGGCGTGCGGGCGGCGAGGCATCCGCGCGGCGGTGATCATCGCCTCCGGCTTCAGCGAACTGGGCGCCGGCGGCCGGGAGCGGGAACAGGAACTGCGCACCGTGGCCCGCCGCTACGGGCTGCGCTTCATCGGCCCCAACTGCGTCGGGGTGCTCGACACCCGCGCGGCGATAGACACCACCTTCATCCGTACCATGCCCGCGCCGGGGAGCATCGGCTTCGTCTCCCACTCCGGGGCGGTCTGCGGCGGCACGATGGACTGGGCCAGCGCGGTGGGGGTCGGCTTCTCACGTATCGTCAGCCTGGGCAATCAGGCGGACATAGACGCCGCGGACGCCCTGGACTCGCTGGCCGCCGACCCGCACACCCGCGTGGTGGCCGCCTACATCGAGGGGCTGCCCGACGGGCGGCGGTTCGTGGAGGCGGCCTGTCGGCTGATAGCGCTGAAACCGCTGGTGGTGCTCAAGGCGGGACGCACCCCGGCCGGGACGCGCGCGGTGGCTTCCCATACCGGCGCGCTGGCCGGGGCGGAGGAGGCCTTCCTGGCCGCCTGCCGCCGCGCTGGCGCCATCCCGGTGGAGACGCTGGAAGAACTGGTGGACACGGCCATCGCTCTGGCCTACCGTCAGCCGCCAGCGGGTCCGCGCGTGGCGGTGCTGACCAACGCTGGCGGGCCGGCGGCGGTGGGCTGTGACGCCCTCTACCGCGCGGGGCTGCGCCTGGCCGATCTGACCCTCGCCACACAGGAGCGGCTGCGCGCCGTCTGTCCGGCGGGCACGATGACCGGCAACCCGGTGGACATGCTCGGCGGCCCGCAGCCGGAGCAGTACACCGCCGCGCTGGAGGTGCTGCTGGCAGCGGAAGAAGTGGACGGGGTGATGGCGGTCTATGTCCCCCAGGCCATCACTCCGCCCCAGGACGTCGCCCGGGCGGTGGGGCGCGCCGCTGGCAAGGCGCACAAGCCGGTGGTCTGTTGCATCTCCGGCGGGGGCGGCATCCGCGAGGCGGCCCGTACCTTGCATCACCACAATGTGCCGCACTACCTCACTCCCTGCCGCGCCGCCGTCGGCCTGGGCGCGCTGTGGCAGTACGCCCACATCCGCGCTCACCCGCTCCCAGAGGCCGAACCGCTGCCGGGGATAGACCGCGCACGGGCAGAAGGGCTGTTGGATGGCAGGAAGGGGGTCCTGGACTCTCAGGTCGGGGCGGAAATGGCGATGGCTTATGGTCTGACTGTGCCACCCTCCGGCCTGGCGGCCACCGCTGACGAGGCGGCGGGGCTGGCCGGTCGTTTCGGCTACCCGGTGGCGCTCAAGCGCGTCGCCCCCGGCCTGACGCACAAGAGCGACGCTGGTGGGGTGGCGTTGGGCCTGGAGAACGCGGAGGCCGTGCGCGCCGCCTTCACGCGCATGATCGGACCGGGGGAACAGGGCTTCGTCCAACGCATGGTCGGCGCGGGCCAACCTCCGGCGATGGAGATCATTGTCGGCGCGCAGCGGGACCCCCAGTTCGGGCCACTGGTGATGGTCGGCCTGGGCGGCCTCTACGTGGAAGCCCTGCGCGACGTGGCCTTCCGCCTGGCGCCGCTCAGCGCCGCCGAGGCCGAGGAGATAATCGCCGAGACGGCAGCGGGACGGCTGCTGGCTGGCGTGCGCGGGCGCCCTCCGGGAGATGTGGCCGCCGTGGTGGACGCGCTGCGTCGCGTGGGACAACTCCTGGCCGACCTGCCCCAGGTAGCGGAGGTGGACCTCAACCCACTCCTGGTCGGGCCGGCAGGGACCGGCGCATGGGCGGTGGATGTGCGCATCGTTGTTGAGGCGCCAGCCGACAGGTGACAGGCATCTCTCAGGTGCCTGTCACCTGATACCCCGATTGACACTTCGCTTTATTCTGCTATAATCCCGCTCGACAACCGCATACTGCTTCGGCAGAGGTGCCCCGAAGCCCGGATGCCAGGGGCACAATGGGGGAAGCCGGTCCAAGTCCGGCGCTGTCCCGCAACTGTAGTTCTCGCCAGGCGAGAAGAGTCAGGATACCCGCCTCTGCCGGCGCACACGGAAACCTTCGCGGAAAGGGGGTGGCGCATGGAGGGCATTCGGCTTGACCTGGCCCTTCCCCAACGGACGTGAGGGGGAGGGCCTTTTCGTCTGTAGTATCAAGACATCGCAAGGAGGTTCCTATGTCCCGCATTTGGACAGCCATCGGATTGGCAGCGCTGCTGCTGTCCCTTTTCACCCTGCCGGTCATGGCGGATGACCCGGTGACCGGGGGGTTGCAGTACCTGCGTTCCCAACAACAGGCCGACGGCGGCTTCACCAACGGCTTCGCCGCCGGCTCCGACCTGGGCACGACCTGCGACGTGGTGCTGGCCATCGCCGCTGCCGGACAGGACGCCAGCACCTGGCGCTCCTCCGCCGATCGCTCGCCGCTGGACTACCTGGCGGCCCAGGTGGCCGCTGGCGCGGCAGACACGGTGGGCCGGCGGGCCAAGGTGACCCTGGCCCTGCTGGCCGCCGGTCAGGACCCCGCCGCCTTCGCCGGGCACGACCTGCTGGCGGAGATCGAGGCGGCCTATGACGAGGCCAGCGGCAGTTACGGCGGCAACATCTTTGACCAGGCGCTGGCGATGGTGGCGCTCTTCAACGCCGGGCGGCCCATACCCGATGGGGCAGCCCGCTACCTGCTGGCCAACCAGGCCACCGACGGAGCCTGGGCGCTCTTCGGCGGCACCGTCGCCGGCACAGGGGACACCAACACCACCGCTCTGGCCATCCAGGCCCTTCTGGTCACCGGCCATCGGAGCGAGATCGGCGGGGCGTTCGCCTACCTGCAGCGGGTGCAGAACGCCGACGGCGGCTTCCCCTATCAGAGCCCTTCCCCCTACGGCACCGACACCGATGCCAACTCCACCGCCATCGTGCTCCAGGCGCTGCGGGCGGCGGGCGAGCCGCTGGCCAACTGGACCCCTGCCGGCACTGATCCGGTCGGCGCGTTGGCGGTGCTCTATGATCCGACCAGCGGCGGCTTCTTCTGGCAGGCCGCCTACCCCTTCCCCAACGTCTCGGCCACGGCTCAGGCCATCCCGGCGTTGCAAGGGTATACCTTCATCCACCTGCCGCGTGTGGGGGCGGCCTATCCGCCGCAGGTTGCCCCTGCCGTGACGCTGCTGCCGGAATCGGGCGGCTCATCCGTGCTCCCCTGGGGGCTGATCCCCGCCGGCCTGCTGTTGATGGTGGCGGGGTTGTTCCTGCGCCGTCGCGCCTCTCGTGCCGCGTAGGGGTGTGGCAGACATAGGCGTAGAGGCGTAGCAATGCTACGCCTCTACGCCTCTACGCCTACGCCCGGCCGTGCGTGGAACCCTTTCTCCTCCTGAAACGTCCAGAAGGTGAACCCGTTGCTTCGACGTCCGAAGGAGGAGAGTGATGAGTGCACGTCGTCTGTTGGTGGCTGTTGTGGTTTCTGTGGCGCTGCTATCGGCAGCCAGCCCGGCCCTGGCCGACGGCATCATCATCCCTGACCCGCCCTGTATCGTGCCGTGCCCGCCCCCCTGGCCACCGGTTCCGGAGCCGGACTGGCTGACCATCCGCTATCACCGCGTGACGGTGACCATCGCCGACCAGGTCGCTACCACGCACGTTGATCAACTCTTCGTCAACGAGCACAACTGGGAGGTGGAGGGCACCTATATCTTCCCTGTGCCCGAGGGGGCAGTGGTCTCCGACTTCACGATGTGGGTGGATGGGGAGCGCATGACGGCGGAGGTGCTGGATGCCGAACAGGCCCGCGCCATCTACGAGGAGATCGTCCGCAACCGACGCGACCCGGCGCTCCTGGAGTACGTCGGGCGCGATGCGCTGCGCCTGCGCATCTTCCCCATTCCCCCCGGCGGCGAGCGGCGTGTCGAACTGGAGTACACCCAGGTTCTCCCTATGGAAGAAGGCCGCGTCCGCTATGTCTACCCGCTGGACACCGAGCGCTTCTCCGACCGGCCCATCGAGGAGGTCTCTATCCGCGTCGAGATCGAATCGCCTGACCCGATCCGCACCCTCTACTCCCCCACCCACCAGAGCGACCTGTACATCGAGCGGGACGGGGAGTACCGGGCGACAGTGGGGTATGAGGAGACCGACGTGCTCCCTGACCAGGACTTCGAACTGGACTACACCGTCAGCGCCGAAGAGGTCGGGCTGAGCCTGCTCACCTACCGCGAACCGCCCGATGACGGCTTCTTCCTGCTGCTGGCCGCGCCGTCAGTTGAGGTGGACCCCGACCGCGTGGTGCCGCGCGACATCTTCCTGGTCTTCGACGTCTCCGGCTCGATGGACGGGGAGAAGATCGAGCAGGCGCGCCAGGCGGCGATCTACATCCTCCGTCATCTCAACGAGGGGGATCGCTTCAACATCATCGCCTTCTCCAGCGGCCTGCGGCTCTACGCCAACAGCCTGCGCCCGTCTGCAGAGGCAGAGGAAGCGGTCGCATGGGTGCGCCGTCTGGAGGCCAGCGGGGGAACGGACATCAACCGCGCGCTGCTCGAGGCGCTGTCCCAGGCCGACGTCGGACGCAACACGGTGCTCATCTTCCTCACCGACGGCCAGCCCACCGAAGGGGAGACCGACATTGCCGACATCCTGGACAACTCTGCCGGGGCCGCCCCCGACGGGGTGCGCCTCTTCCCCTTTGGCGTCGGGGATGATGTGAACACCGCCCTTCTGGACGGCCTGGCCGAGCAGCATCACGGCTCCACCGGCTATGTCCGTCCCGGCGAGGCCATTGACGAGGAGGTCTCCGCCTTCTACGCCCGCATCAGCGCACCGGTGCTGACCGACCTCGACTTCGACTTTGGCAGCGTGACAGCAGAGGAAATCTACCCCGACCCGCTACCCGACCTGTTCGCCGGCACACAGTTGATCGTCGCCGGCCGCTACCGTGGTGATGGCCCGGCCCGCATCGTCCTCAGCGGTCAGGTGAATGGGGAGCGGCGAGAGTACATCTACGAGGGTACCTTCCGCGCCAGCGGCGGGGACGACTTCATCCCCCGCCTGTGGGCGGCACGCAAGATCGGCTACCTGCTGACCCAGATTCGTCTCCACGGCGAACGGGAGGAATGGGTGGAGGCGGTGGTTGACCTGAGCACCCGCTATGGCATCATCACCCCCTACACCTCCTTCCTGATCGAGGAGAACCTGCTCACCGCGGGCGGGCAGGAGGAGGCGGTGGAGCGCTTCCTGGCCCAGCCGGTCCCCCCTGCTGCTGGCGCGCCAGCGGTGGAGATGGCCGATGCGGAAGCCGGCCTGCGCGGTTCCGAATCGGTGAGCGACGAAACCCTGCCTGAAGGGGCGGCTCAGGTGATCCGCCACGTCGGCAGCCGGACCTTCGTCCTGCGAGATGGGGTCTGGACCGATACGGCCTTCGACCCAGAGCGGATGACGACGCAGCGGGTGACCTTCGCCTCGCCCAACTACTTCGACCTGCTGGCTGCCCGCCCGGAGTGGGGGGCTTACCTGGCGCTGGGGGAGCGGGTGATCTTCATCGCCGAAGGGACTGCCTACGAGGTGGTGACGGAGGAGGTCGAACCGGTCCCGGTCCCGGCGACGCACGTCCCTGGAGGTACGACCGGTTCCACACCGGCGCCGACGCCACCCACTTCACCCGCCTCGCCGCCCCCTGACGGCAGCCTCTGCTTCGGGGCGAGCCTGTCCCTGCTGATCGGCGTGGCGATAGCCGCGGTCTGGCAGCGGAAACAGCGGTGAGGAAGACTGTCAGCGGGTTGAGCAGATTCAGCGGATTTCCGTAGGCGAATCTGCTTCATCTGCCAAATCCGCTGGCTCTCTCCGGCTGTCTTCGGGCATAGTCTTCGATCAACACAGTGAGAGGAGACCACCGAATTCGTGCAATTCGTGTCATTCGTGGCAATAGGAACCTGCGCGCGTTTGTCAGGGGGTAAGGGCTGTGCTAGAATCGAGCCTATTCAGCCTCCCGCTGGCCTGCGATGCTCGCGGGGGGCTCAGGCGGAGGTTCTCGTGACAGACGGTTCCCATCGGACACGCTTGCGGCTGTTGAGCCTGATCACGGGGGTATTGGCGTTGGCAGGGCTCCTGAGCGGGTTGGCCGGCTGCGGGGGCGCGACCCCTGCCGCCACCCCCACGCCCACGCGCAC
>Ga0209018_1002613_pt1 | contig 12407 bp, 9 predicted proteins | sample YNPBryBLVA2012_FD_185814 | JGI IMG/M metagenome (GOLD analysis project Ga0209018, IMG submission 185814) | Anoxygenic and chlorotrophic microbial mat microbial communities from Yellowstone National Park, USA - YNP Bryant BLVA 2012 (SPAdes)... ...
GAGCTGGCGGTCCGCATCCCGATGATTCGCGCCGACAGCGACCGCTTCCCCCCTTCGTTCTCGATGGCGTTCTGGGACCCGCTGCTGCTGGACTGAGCGGGGGCGGCGACTCTATCCGCAACGGCGCATCGTCCGGTGCTGGACGCTGACTGCGTTTGCGGACATCATCCGCACGCTGTCGGCGCCCCGGCGACCGCGCCACTTCGCGCACGCCCGATGCCGGGACCGGTCTGACGGAGCGACTCCAACCCGTGCGCATTCTGATCCTCCAGTTTGTGCCCGAGGTTCGCAACCGGCCCGTCCCGCGCTTCGAACCACAGCTCGCCACGCTGCTGACGCTGCTGAAGCAGCGCGGCCACGAGCTGTCCCTGCTCGGAACCGCCCGCTGCGACGTCGCCGCCGTCAAGGCCGCCCTGGCCCGCGCCCTGCCTCAGCTCCTCTATGCCGACGTCTCCGCCGTCTGCACCAGCGCCGCCCGCCGCACCCTCCAGTACATCCACGAGCACGAGTTCCTGCCGGTCGTCGCCGGCGGCGAGTACCCGACCGTCGCCCCCGCCGAGGCGCTCAGCCTCCCCGGCGTGCATGCGGTGGCGATCGGCGAGCCCGATGCTTCGCTCATCACCTACTTCGAACGCATGAAAGACCCGGCGATCAGCCAGATTGTCCAGGGCGTCTGGTTGCGCGACGAGCGCGGCCTGGCGCGCCCCGCCCTGCCCCATCTGGTCGAAGACCTGGACTCGCTGCCCTTCGGCGAGCGCGACCTGTTCGGCTACGGTGACTACGTGCGCCGCAGCGGCGTAATCGAGATCGCCGTCGGGCGCGGCTGCCCGCAGCACTGCGCCTACTGCCTCCTGCCCGCCCTGGCGCGCATGTACGCCGGTCGGGGAGTGTGGGTGCGGCGGCGCTCGCCGGAGAACGTGCTGGCGGAGATCGAGCTGCTGCGCCAGCGCTACGCGGGCGTGAGCATGGTGCGTTTCCTGGACCACGCGTTCGCCTTGGATGCGGACTGGCTGGGCCAGTTTCTGGAAATCTACCGCTCGCGCTGCGGCCTGCCGTTCCGCTGCCACCTGCGCGCCAACAGCACGAGCGAGACCGGCGTGCGGGAGCTGGCGGCAGCGGGGTGCAAGCTGGCTGACATCGAGCTGATCAGCGGCAGCGACTTCGTGCGCAACGAGATTCTCGAGATGGACCTGGCCGCGGAGCAGATCGAGAACACATTTGCCTGGCTGCGCACGGCGGGGGTGCGGACGCGGGCCGTCGTCTACCTGGGCACACCCTACGAGAGCGAGGCGTCGCTGGAGGCCACGCGCGACCTGCTGCGCCGCCTGCGACCCGATCTGGTCAGCGTTCGGCCGTACTTCCCCTGGCCAGGGACGCGGGCGATGGAAACCTGCCGCGAGAACGGCTGGTTGCACTCGCGCGGCGAAGAGCAGTATCACGATGATAAATGCGGCATCGACATGCCCGCCTGCCGCCCGGAACTGGTCGCCAGGTTCATCCGGCGTCTGCGCCGGGAGTTCCCGAGCACGCTGTCAGAGCCGTGGTGGCGGTGCGGGCCGGAGTCGTCGCGCCGGCCGCTGTTGGGGCCGTTCTTCCAGAAGCGCAGGTAGGGCCAGCAGCGCGGCCGGCGGAGGTTCGGCGGCGGCAGGTCCGGCCGCGCTGCCGGCCCTGCCGGGGCGCCTCCCGTCGTCGGCGAGGGCCCGGCCGGGGAAGCGCACCGTCGCCGGCTACAGGCGTCTGGGGCCGGCGGCGACGACCTCCGGTTCGCATCCCTCCTTGAAGAGTTTGAAATTCTCGATGTAGCGGGCGGCCAGGCCGTCGTAGGTCTTCCAGTACTCGTTCTTGTTGCCCCACGAACTGGACGGATCGAGGATGTCCGGCGGCACGTCCGGGCAGCTCGTCGGCACCTCGAAGCCGAACAGCTTGTCCTTGCGGTATTTCACGTCCTTCAGCTTGCCGTCCAGGGCGGCGTTCAGCAGGCTGCGCGTGTGGTGGATGCTGATGCGCTTGCCGACGCCGAAGCGCCCGCCGGTCCAGCCGGTGTTCACCAGCCAGCACGCGCATCCGTGCCGGGTCATCTTCTCGCTGAGCAGTCTGGCGTAGTAGAAGGGGTGGTGCACCATGAACGGCGCGCCGAAGCAGGCGCTGAACGTGATCTGCGGCTCGATGCCCAGGCCGATCTCGGTCCCCGCGATCTTCGACGTGTAGCCGCTGATGAAGTGGTACATGGCCTGGTGGCGGTCCAGGCGGGCGATGGGCGGCAGCACGCCCGAGGCGTCGCAGGTCAGGAAGATGACATTCTTCGGGTGCGAGCGGACGTACCCTTCGCGGATCACGTTGGGCAGCAGGCTGACCGGATAGGAGGCGCGCGTGTTCTCGGTGATCGAGTCGTCGTTGAGGTCGATGCGCCGCGTCGCCGGATCCCAGACCACGTTCTCCAGGATCGTGCCGAATGCGCGGGTCGCCTGGTAGATCTGCGGCTCGTGCTCGGCCGACAGGCGGATGACCTTGGCGTAGCAGCCGCCCTCGAAATTGAACACCCCCTCATCGCTCCAGCCGTGCTCGTCGTCGCCGATCAGCCGGCGCCTGGGGTCGGCCGAAAGCGAAGTCTTGCCCGTCCCGGACAGCCCGAAGAACAGGGCCACGTCCCCGTCGCGGCCCACGTTGGCCGAGCAGTGCATCGCCATCACGTTCCGCAGCGGCAGCAGGAAGTTCATGATGGTGAAGATGCTCTTCTTGATCTCGCCGGCGTAACTGGAGTTGGCGATGATGGCCAGGCGCTGGCCGAAGTTGATGACGATGGCGGTTTCGGTGCGCGTGCCGTCGATGCGCGGGTCGGCCTTGAAGGAGGGCACGGCCAGCACGGTGAACTCGGGGACGTGCGTGCGCAGCGCCTCGCGGTCGTCGGTGGTCAGGAACATGTTGCGGGCGAACCAGCTGTGCCAGGCGGTCTCGGTGATGATGCGGATCGGCAGGCGGTACTCGGGGTCGGCGCCCGCATAGCAGTCCTGCACGAAAAGCTCCTCGCCCTGGAGGAAGGCCTGGAGGCGTGTCAGCAGCGTGTCGAACTGCCCCTGGCTGCACGGCCGGTTGTATTCGCCCCACCAGACCTTCTCCTCCGTGGAGTGCTCGCGCACGATGTATTTGTCGGCCGCCGCCCGCGCCGTGTGCTTGCCCGTATGGACCACGAACGGCCCGCCCTCCACCACGTGGCCTTCGTTGCGGAAGATCGCCTCTTCGTACAGGGCGGCGACCGGGAGGTTCCAGAAGACGCGCTCCAGGTTGTCCAGCCCGTGATGCTTGAGGCGGTAGTCGCTGGCCAGCTCCCCGGCCTGCCTGCTGGCCGGGGTTTCGAATTCCAGGTACTTCATGGGGGTCTCCAACCGGCTGTCGGCGAGCAGCCCGCAGCCGGCCGGCGCGCGTGCCCGGGCCGGCCGCCAGCTCACCCCCGCCAGCCTTCTACGTCCAGTCGCGCACCAGCTTGCGGTTGCCGATATAGAGCTCGTTCGGCGAGTTGGGGTCGAGGGCCCACTTCATGCGCTCGATGCCCTCGGTGATGTCCTTGACCGTACCGCAGTAGCTGAGGCGCAGGTACCCGTCCAGTCCGAACTCGACGCCCGGCACGGTCAGCACCAGCACCTTCTCCATCAGGAGCTGGGCCAGCTTGGCCGAGCTCTTGTTGTAGTAGCTGAAGTCCGCAAAACAGTAGAACGTTCCGTCGGGCTTGTGGGCCTTGACGCCGGCAAAGGAATTGAGCCGCGCCAGCAGCACGTTGCGGTTGTTCTCCAGCGTCACGCGCAGGGCCTCCACGCTGTGCTGCACGCCGTTGAGCGCCGCCGCCGCCGCCTGCTGCGTCAGCACCGACGGGCCCGAGGTCTGGTGACTCTGAATGTTGGTCATGACCTCGATCAGCTTCTTGTTGGCCACCGCCCAGCCGATGCGGAAACCGGTCATCGCGTACTGCTTCGATACGCCGTTGACCACGATCAGCTTGGAGGTCTCGCTCCGGTCCCTGGCGTAGTTGTAGCAGTTGATCGGTCGCCGACCGTCGAAGATCAGCCGGTGGTAGATATCATCCATGATCAGGTACAGGTCGCGTTTCTCGCAGAACTGCACGATGTCGGCGATGAACTCCTCGGAGTACATGGCTCCGGTCGGGTTGTTGGGACTGTTGATGATCACGCAGCGCGTGTAGGGGGTCACGCGCTGCTCGATGTCCCGCAGCCGCGGGTAGAAGCTGCCGTCCTCCGGCAGCACCGGTACCGGCACCGCCCCGCACAGCTTCACCATCTCCGGGTAGCTGACCCAGTAGGGCGCCGGGAAGATGCACTCCTCCTGCGGGTTGAGGATGGCCTGCAAGGCGACCATGATCGCCTGCTTGGCGCCGCTGGCGGCCATCACGTGTTCCGGCGCCACCCGTCGGCCGTAGAACTCCTCCGTGTAGCGGATGATGGCCTGCTTCAGAGCCGGGATGCCGTCCGGGGGCGTGTAGCGCAGCTCCCCGGAGTTCAGCAGATTGGCCGCCGCCACCAGGGCTTCCATCGGTGGCTTGCTCTTCGGCTCGCCTCCGCCCAGATGGATCACCGGGTCGCCCTTGGCACGCAGGATGGCGGCCGTCTCGTTGAGCTTCAGGGTGGCTGACTGACTGATCGTCCGTGCGATCTGACTGATGCTCATGGGGTCCCTCAAACCGGCGCGCCGGTCGGCGCTCAAGCCGCCGGCGGTGCGACGAAAAACAAACAGGCTAGAGGCCCCCTGAGGCGCTGTCAACGGCAGCCTGGACCCGGCGCTTTTTACGGTCCGGCGGCCGCTCACTGCGCGCACAACGCTTGCGGCCCATGTGCCGCGCAAGACGATGCGTGGCGGGCCAGCGCGCAACCGGGCGCCGCCGACACTGACGTCCAGTCAGTTGCAATCTGAGGCGATGTTATCAGCAGCGACCAGCGGCGTGGCCCGCCCCGAACCGGCGCCCCGCACGCGCAGCGCGGCGCGCCGCGCCGGCGGACGGTGCTCAGGCCAGCGTGCGCGTCAGAATCTGCGCCGCTTTCCGCGCGTCGTCGTCCGACTCGAAGGCGATGTAGAAGACGCACCGGTCGTCGACCGCCGCCGCGGACACCCCGCGGATATTGATGTTCGCGTCGGCGATGGTCTTGGCGATGCCGGCGCCCAGTCCGGGACGATCCGGTCCGACCAGGCGGATCGAATGCAGGCCCCTGGCCCTGGTGAAGCCGCTGTCTTCGGCCGCGCGGAGCTGCTGCGGGCCGTGCAGCGGCGCGACGAACACCACGCTCGTGCCGGGCTTGTCCGGCTGGCGGCGGGCGATCATGAAGTCGAGGTTGGCGCCGGCGCGCATGATTCCTTCCAGCTTTTCGGCCAGCGCGCCCGGGCGATCGACCAGCTCGGCCACCCATACGTCCACCCGTGTGATCTCAAATGCCATAGCACACCTCGCGCACATCCGGGGTTGGCAGAATACCGGCCGCAGCGGCCGGAGGCTCAGCGGGCCAGAGAAGCATCCCGCGCGGCGCCGTCCTCCCACAGCCCGGCGATCTTCGTGCCGCACGACGGACAGTGCCCGGCGCGGAGCGCGTTGCGCCGCACCGAAAAGCCGTAGCGCACGATCAGTTCGGCGTTGCACTGCGGGCAGTAGGTGTTTTCGCGGTTGCCGACCAGACCCGGCAGGTTACCGGCATACACGAAGAGCAGCCCGGACTGCCGGCCGATCTCGTAGGCCCGCGCCAGCGTCTCGACCGGCGTGCGCCCCGGCCCGGTCATCTGGTAGTCCGGGTGGAACGCGGTCACGTGCCAGGGGATGTGCGGCGACACGCCGACGACGAAGTCGGCGATGGCCCTGAGTTCCGCGTCCGAGTCATTCAGCCCGGGCACGACCAGGGTCACCACCTCGACCCAGAAGTCGAGGCGGTGCAGCAGGCGGATGGTCTCCAGCGTGTTGCCCAGCGTGCCGCCCAGCCGGCGATAGGTCTTGTCGCTGAACGCCTTCAGATCGACGTTCATGAACGACACATAGGGGCGCAGGAATTCGAGCACCTCCGGGGTGGCGTGGCCGTTGGACACGTACGAGCCTTTCAGACCGTGCTGCTTGCCCAGCCTGAAGACCTCGACCGCCCATTCCGACGTGATCAGCGGCTCGTTGTACGTGCTGGTCAGGATCGGGCAGCCGTGCTCCAGCGCCAGCTCGACGATGTGCTCCGGCGTGACGAAGTGCGGCTCGGCGACGGCGTGCGCATCGCGCAGCGTCTGGCTGGTCATCCAGTTCTGGCAGAAAGGACAGTGAAAATTGCAGCCCAGCATCCCGAAGGACAGTGCCCTGGCCCCGGGATAGGCGTGGTAGAAAGGCTTCTTCTCGATCGGGTCTACCGCCAGCGACGAGACATAGCCGTGCGGCACGCGCAACACGCCGCCCTGGTTGAAGCGCACGTGGCACACCCCGTGCCGTCCGGGCAGGATGCGGCAGCGGTGGCCGCAGGCCAGGCAGCGGACGGCGCCCTCACCCGCATCACGCACCAGTTCCGGCGCCGCCGGTCGCGTGTTCTCGTCCAGCAGTTTCCGCAAGGGCATGAGGCGCGGCGTCATCGCTTGTGCTCCGACCGGCGCGCGTTAGCTGCCGCCGGCGCCGGGCTGCCGGGGCCGCACGGCCGGCCGTCCGACACTGTAGTACTCAAGATTGTACCGGGCGGCCGTGCGGGCGTCGTAGATATTGCGGCCGTCGAAGATGAGCGGCTGGCGCAGGGCGGCGGCGATGCGCTCGAAGTCCGGGCTGCGGTATTCCATCCACTCGGTGACGATGACCAGCGCGTCGGCGTCCCGCAGGGCCGCGTAGGCGTCGTCGTGATAGCTGACCCGGTCGGCAAGGACGGCGCGCGCGTTATCCAGCGCGCGCGGGTCGTGGACGGCGACTGTTGCGCCCGCTGCCAGCAACTGCTCGATGATGGCCAGCGCCGGCGCGTCGCGGACGTCGTCGGTCTGCGGTTTGAAGGCCAGGCCCCAGACGGCGATCCGGCGCCCGCGCAGGTCGGGACCGAGCCGCTCCAGAACCCGGCGCGCCAGCCGCGCCCGCTGGGCCTCGTTGCGACGATGCACGGCTTCCAGCAGCTCGCAGCTCGCCCCCGCGGCCCGGCCGAAGCTGGCCAGCGCCTGCACATCCTTCGGCAGGCAACTGCCGCCGTACCCGACGCCGGGGTAGAGGAAGTGATGGCCGATGCGGGCGTCGGCACCCATTCCGCGCCGCACCTCGTCCACGTCGATCCCCAGCCGCTCGCAGATTTCGGCGATCTCGTTGATGAGGCTGATCCGTGTGGCCAGGTAGGCGTTGGCCGCGTACTTCGACATCTCGGCCGCCCGGCGACTCATGATCAGAATCGGCTTGTTGTTGCGCACGAACGGGGCGAAGAGGGCGGCGACGATCTCGGCAGCGGTCGCGTCATCGGCCCCGATGATCACGCGATCGGGCCGCAGGAAGTCATCGACCGCGGTGCCTTCCTTGAGAAACTCGGGGTTGCTGACGACGTGAAACGGGTGCGACGTGTGCTCGCGGATCAACTGCTCCAGCCGCTCCCCGGTCCCCACAGGAACCGTGCTCTTGACCACCACCACCGCATACGCCGTCAGCGCCCGCCCCACGGCCACCGCCACCGCCTCGATGTTCGCCACATCCGCCGAACCGTCGGCGCACGGCGGGGTGCCCACCGCCAGGAACACCACCTGGGAGCGGGCGACCGCGGCGGCCGTGTCCGTAGTGAAGCGCAGCCGCCCGGCCGCCAGATTGCTCCTCAGCAGCTCCTCCAGACCCGGCTCGAAAATCACCGGGTCCCCACCGGACAGCCGCCGCACTTTCTCCGCGTCGCTGTCCACGGCCACGACGTGATTGCCGCTGTCGGCCAGACAGGCGGCTGTCACCAGGCCGACATATCCGCTGCCAATGACACTGATTCTCACGCTGCACGCTCCCGGGCGCCGGATGGCGACGCGACTGCCGCACTGCTGCGTCTGCACCTCCTGACCGCGGCCTTGCGCTTCTGATCCGTCAGCCGCCGGTCCTCAGTCGTGAGCCTCCGGGTTCTCAGTTTTTCAGCTTTCCGCGTTGGCACGCCGCACGCCTGATCGTCACTATAATCCGGGTCGCGCCCGGGGTGGACGGCTTCGCGGCCGTTTGCGGAGGTTCGGCCGGGATCGCAGGAACAGCGCATTCGGGAGCAGCGCCGTGCGAACGCTGGTGACGGGTTGCGCCGGGTTCATCGGGTACCACCTCTGCGCGCGGCTGCTGGATGACGGACACGAGGTGGTCGGCGTGGACGACTTGTCCACCGGACAGCGGCTCAATGTGGACGATCTGGGCACACGCCGCGGCTTCACTTTCCTCCAGCACGACATCGTGGAGCCGCTGTGCGTCGCCGGCCGCTTCGACGTCGTCTACAACCTGGCCTGTCCCGCCTCGCCGGTGGATTTCGGGCGGCGCCCGCTCCAGATCCTGGCGGTGTGCTCGCGCGGGGTGTGGAACGTGCTCGATCTGTGCCGGCGCAGCGGTGCGCGCCTGCTGCACACGTCCACCAGCGAAGTCTACGGCGACCCGCAGGAGCATCCGCAGCGCGAGTCGTACTGGGGCCACGTCAATCCCATCGGGCCCCGCTCCTGCTACGACGAGGGCAAGCGCTTCGCCGAAGCGCTCATCACCAGCTACGCGCGCCAGCACGGCGTAGCGGTGCGCGTGGCCCGCATCTTCAACACGTACGGGCCGCGGATGCGCGCCGACGATGGGCGCGCCCTGCCGACGTTCATCACCCAGGCCCTGACGCACCAGCCGCTCACCGTGCATGGCACCGGGCAGCAGACGCGCAGCTTCTGCTACGTGACCGACCTGGTCGACGGGCTGCTGCGCCTGGCCGACAGCGACGTCAGCGAGCCGGTCAACCTGGGCAACCCCGACGAAGTCCCGATCCTCCAGATCGCGCAGGAGATCGTCCGCCTGGCCGGGAGCCGCAGCCAGATCGTCCATGTGCCGCGGCCGCAGGACGACCCGGAGCTGCGCCGGCCCGACATCGACCGCGCCCGCCGTTGCCTCGGCTGGGAACCCAGAACCGACCGGACCGAAGGGCTCGCCCGGACGATCGAGTGGTTCCGGCGCAGCAGCCGGCCGGCCGGATAGCGGAAACTCGCCGCCGGCGCCGCGGGCCCGCAGCGCCCAGGGCACCGGCGGTTGCGATTATCAGCCCGCCCCGATCCCCACCGTCCCAGATTCGGTCTGTCGAGCTTGCCCGGCCTCTGACACCGGACGTTGATCGAGAACAACCCAGGCCGCGTTCGATACAACCCGCGGGGCGCGCCAGGCCCGGCGCAACGGGCCTGCCCGGCTCACCCAGCGACGACGGGGGCGGGAACCAGAATCATGACCCTGCGCGCCGCGCAGCGGGTCAGGGCAGTCAGCCGAGGTCCGCCGTGCAGCACGAACTCGAAGGACAGGACCAGCGCCCCACAACACGTTCACCCGCCGGTCATACGCTGCGTGCCGGCCGGGAGGCGCAGCCGGCGGAACCTGTCGCCGCCGCCCCAGTTACGCCGCTCCTGCATCAGGCGACAGATCTGCGCGGCGCCCCCGGGGTGCCGCTTGCCGGCGGGCACGTCGTGCATCAGCTCCGGCAGCTTGCCGCGGCGAACCGCGCCCTGCGGTCTGAGTTGTCCCGCTGGTACGCGCGCCTGAACACGGTCCTCGATTTCTCCGCCGGCGCGACGGCCGGCGACTCGCCCCGGAACCTCGAAGCCGCCCTGCTCGGGCGCTACGCCGCAGCACTGGACCTGACCGCCGTGCTGGTCGACCGCGGCGGGCACTGCACCGAGGTGCGCGTTCCGGGCAGCGCGTCGGCCGACATGCGGATCGATCGCGAACGTCTGCACCTCCGACTGGCCGCCGAGATCGGCTCCGCGCGTCAGACGGGGCGTGCCCGGTGCCTGAACGGGCCGGAAGCGGAACGCCTGGGCGTCGAAGACGCACACGTGCTGCTCAGCCCGTTCCAGGCGGACGGCGGGGCGCCGGAAGTCGTGATCGCGGTCCGCGCCCGCGGACAGCCGCCTTTCAGCGCAGACGATCAACTGGCGTCGCAGGCCGTGTTGACCATGGGGGGACAGGTGCTGCGGAACATGCGGATGGTCCGGCGGCTGCGGGAGGTTTCGCTGGAGGCGGTCGGGGCATTGGCGAATGCGATCGAGGCCCGCGACAACTATACGGGTGGGCACTCGCAGCGTGTGGCCTGGCTGGCAGTCCTGACCGGCAGAGCGCTGGGGCTGTCAGCCGAAGACCAGCAGGTGCTGGCCTGGTCGGGGCGGCTGCATGACGTCGGCAAGATCGCGATTCCGGAGCGGATTCTCAACAAGCCGGGCCAGCTCACGCGGGAGGAGTACGAGCAGGTGCGCGAGCACCCGCGACTGGGCTATCAGGTGCTCTGCCCGCTTTCGGGACTCCAGCCGGTTCTGGATGCAGTGCTCTATCACCATGAGAACCACGACGGGTCGGGCTACCCCGCGGGCCTGCGGGGCGGCGCGATCCCGCTGACGGCGCGGATCATGCACGTGGTAGACATCTTCGACGCCCTGACCTCGACGCGCGCCTACCGCCGGGGGCTGCGCGTCGCGGAGGCGCTGCGTGTCCTGGATGCGGGGGCCGGGCATATCACCGATCCTGAGGTCACGACCGCGTTCACCGGTGCGCTGCGCGACTGCATCCGCAGGCAGCCGGACGTCTTCCGGGAGCGCTTCGCCCATGTGTGGATGCCGCACCAGGCTACCTGCCGCTGAAACGACCTGTGCGCCGGGCGCGGGATCGCCCGCACCGCTACCGCAGCGCGCGGCGCAGGTGCAGGCAACGAGGTCTGCGCACATGACCCCAAAGGCGTTATCACTGATCGAGCTGGTGGTGGTCGTCGTCATCTTCGGCCTGCTGGCCGCCGTCGCCATCCCGCGTTTCAGCGCCGGCGCCACCCACGACCCGGGGCGGGAGCTGCGGGCCAGACTGGCGCTGCTGCGAACTGCCATCGCACTCTACTATCAGGACCACGGGACCTACCCGGGGCGACTCTCCGCCGGCGCGCCGGACGCCGACTCCGCCACCGGCGCCGCCTTCGTGCGCCAGCTCACGCAGTACACCGACCGCCACGGCCACGCGTCGCCCACGCCCAGTCCGGTCTTCTGCTACGGCCCATACCTGGAGCACGGCATCCCCGCCTGCCCGGTGTCCGGCGGAGAACACCGCAGCGACGTACATGTCATCACCGGCAGCGCGGCCCCGGGCTATTGCGCCCAGGCTCCGGCAGCCGGGTGGGTGTACAACTGCGACACGGGCTACATCGCGGCCAACTCGGCTGAGACGGATATGCGCGGCGTGCGCTACGACACGTACTGAGCGGGGCTGCTGCCGACGGTGGCGGTCGCCGGCGCAGGCGGGTGACGAGGGCCGCGTTACGGGGCCACGCGCGCGCCGCGCCGCCCGGCTCAGCCGCGATTCGGCGTTTCCGCGCTCGGCGCGGAGGAGGCGCGGGGCAACGGCGCCGCTCAGGTGCCTGCCGACAGACCCGGAGGGCAGGGCGGCAACTCGTGAGTCAGCAGAAGCGCGCTGGGAATCGGCGGAAAGCGCATGCGGACACGGTAAACGTCGAAGCGCCGGCTGTCCCAGCCCAGCCGGTCGAATGCGTGGCGCACCATGTCGGGATAGCGGGGAACCTCCGGCGCAAGAACCGCGTCCGCTCCGCAGCCGAGGTATTCGACGCGCTCATATGAGGGCAGCCGGTCCGACTCCTGATAGCGGGCGTCGAGTTCCCCCGCAAACAGCTCGCTGAACAGCTCCAGCCGCGCGCTGATGCGCCCGAACAGCTCGCGGTGCAGCAGCAGGTCGAAGATCAGCACCTTGCACGGCGTCCGGGCGCGCGCCCGCACGACAAAAAGCCAGTCGTGCTCATCACGGTAGCGCGGGCCGGCGGAACGCACGATCTCACCGATCATGCACGTATGCGACGCCGTGTTGCCGACCGGCGCTTCGACCAGTTCATACTCAACCAGCCCGCGCGGTCCGCTCACCCGTCGGCAGGCAGGCAGGGGCGTCGTGCAGAAGTCGCGCATCCAGGGAACGTCGCTGAACTCGGGCCCGGCCGGCTGCTGCGGGTCAAGCGGCTCACGCACAAAGGACGTCCGCAGCTCGCCGGTGTCGCTCACGACGTACAGCCGCGCAATCCTCCAGGGAACATTGGGGCGGATCCGGCGCAGACCAACGAAGCCGCGCATGATCACCAGGTCGAGACGGCGCGCATCGGCGGAGGGGTGGAACAGGTAGCAGTCCAGTTGCGTTTGGGCCTGTACGCCCCACAGGTAGCTGTTGGCTTCGAAGGCCTGCTTGCGATGCACCA
>Ga0209018_1002618_pt1 | contig 12386 bp, 7 predicted proteins | sample YNPBryBLVA2012_FD_185814 | JGI IMG/M metagenome (GOLD analysis project Ga0209018, IMG submission 185814) | Anoxygenic and chlorotrophic microbial mat microbial communities from Yellowstone National Park, USA - YNP Bryant BLVA 2012 (SPAdes)... ...
GACAGATGATTGGAGCCGCGTCCAGACGGCCATCCGCCAGGCAGCCGACGTTGGCGACGTGCGTGTGTCGCTGGCGCTGCTGCGCAAGATCGGCCCACTGCTGCGCCAGTACGATTGGCAGGTCACGGCCATCCTGGAGTCAGAGACATGGGATTGCCCCGGCTGCCCGGCTCGCCTGTTGGACCTGCGGCCCGCTCACCTGGCTGTCGATACGCCTCTGTGGGGCATCGCCATCGACATCGGCACGACCACCGTTTCGCTGTGGCTGGTAAACCTGCTCAGCGGCGAGGTACGGGCGCAGGTCGCCGAGTACAACAGCCAGATCGCGCGCGGCGAGGACGTGATCTCGCGCATCATCTACGCCAGCAAAAATGGCGGCGACTCTGAACTGCGCGACCGGGTGCTGGACACCATTCATAACCTGTTGGATGCCGCTTGCAAACAGCAGCAGATCGCCCCGGCGGACGTGGTCAAAGCCACCATTGCCGGAAACAGCACCATGATCCACCTGCTGCTGAACCTCCCGGTGGAGAACATCCGCCTGGCTCCATTTGTTACCGCGGCCAATCACGTCCCCACCTTCACCGCGCGCGAAGTCGGGCTGAACATCTGCCCGGAGGCGACGGTGGACTGCCTGCCGGGAGTTGCCAGCTACGTCGGGTCAGACATCAGCGCCGGGGTGCTTTCTTCTGGACTGGACGATGCCGAGGACGTGGCCCTGTTCATCGACGTGGGTACGAACGGAGAAATTGTGCTGGGCAATCGGGAGTGGTTGGTGACGTGCGCCTGCTCTGCCGGTCCGGCCTTCGAGGGCGCGGGCGTACAGAACGGGATGCGCGCCACCAAAGGGGCCATCGAAGAGGTCTGGATCAATGCCGACACTTATGAGCCAACTTACCGGGTGATCGGGGGCGTCAAGCCGCGCGGCATCTGCGGCAGTGGCCTGATTTCCCTGCTGGCCGAGATGTTCCTTACCGGCGTCGTGGACAAAGGCGGCAACATCAACACGCATCTCCCCACGCCGCGTGCACGCGAAGGCGAACACGGCCCGGAATATGTGATCGCCTGGGCTAAAGAAACTCAGCATGGACGCGACATCACCATCACGCATGTAGACATTGATAATCTACTGCGCGCTAAAGCCGCCATTTACGCCGGGTTTACCGTGCTGGCGCAGAACGTCGGCCTGTCGCTGGACTCGGTCGAGCGGATGTTGATCGGCGGCTCGTTTGGCAAGTACATCAACGTCGAAAAGGCGGTTGAGATCGGGCTGTTGCCCGACATGCCCTGGGATCGTTTCCACTTCTTGGGCAACACGGCGGTGCGGGGCGCGTACCTGGCGTTGCTCAGTCGCAACGCCCGCGAGCGCATCCGCAACATCGCCGCACGCATGACATACATCGAGCTTTCCGCCGACAACACGTTTTATGAAGCGTTCACTTCCGCGCTGTTCCTGCCCCACACCGATCTGTCGCGCTTTCCGACGGTGCAGGCAGCCATGGTCAAATGAACAGACAAGGACAGACCCATGTATATCCTCGGCGAGAACATCCACATCATCTCCGAAAAAGTCAAAACGGCGCTGGCGGAAAAAAACGCCCGATTCTTTCAGGAACTTGCCGTCAAACAGGTCGAGGCCGGGGCGCAGGCGCTCGACCTGAACCTGGGGCCGCGCAAAAAAGACTGGGAAGAAGTTTTCCCCTGGATCGTCCAGACTGTTGAGGCCGTCGTCGATGTGCCGCTGAGCTTCGACAGCACCAATATCCAGGGCATCGAAGCCGGGCTGAAGCGGGTGACAAAAGCCCAGCCGATCATCAATTCAACTTCTGCCGAGCCGGAGCGGTTGGAAAAGGTCCCCCTGCTCGCCAAACAATACAACACCAGGCTGATCGCGCTGACGATGGGCAGCAGCGGCATCCCGGTTGCTGCCGACGAGCGGGTGAACATCGCTATCGAGCAACTGATCCCGCGCATGTTGGAGATCGACTTTCCCATCCGCGATCTGATCATCGACCCGTTGGTGCTCACGGTGTCCGGCTGCCAGCAGTACTGCCCGGAATTGATCGAGGCCGTGCGCACGTTGCAGGTCGTGTGGGACCCGCCGCCCGCTATTTCGGTCGGTCTATCGAACGTCTCGAACGCCGTTCCGCCGGAAAACCGCCCGCTGATCAACCGGGTGTACTGCGTTATGTTGATGGGCGCAGGCTTGCAAATGATGATCGCCAACCCGCTCGATGCGGACCTCAAAGAGGCCGTGCGCATTGTCGAGCAACGGGACGACAGCACGCCGCTGGGCCGCCTGTATCTGAAGATTCACGACCGCATCGCTGCGATGGAAGAACCGTCGGCGGCAGACGTGGACATGAGCGATCCGGCGCAGGTCGCCATCTGGCGCACGGTGCAGATTTTGCTGAACAAGGTCATCTATGCCGACTCGTACCTGGAGCAGCCCACGACGGCCTGATCGCGGGGGCGACGCAGGCCCAATCCGGGCACACCCGCGCCGCCCTCCTAAGTGACATTTTACACACTCAATGCGGAGAGTCTGCGCTAAAGCAAACAACTATTCCGGGTTAAAATAGTCTAAATAGACCGGTTTTCACGGGCCAGACACGACGCCCCAGGCGTCAATCAAGGAGAAGCCATCTATGCCCGTCTTCACTCCAGGACGCCGCTGGCAACCGCCTTTCTATCCTTTCAAGCGCGAACCGTTGGGCACACGCCTGCTGATCCTGCTGGAGCGTATGGTCAAGGGGCCGCTGTTCGGCTGCCGGATGTGCGGCAATTGTCTGCTACAAGAAACGGCCTTCATCTGCCCAATGGAATGCCCCAAAGGGGCGCGCAACGGTCCCTGCGGCGGCTCAACCCAGGAGCACTGTTACGTCGATCCAACCCGGCCTTGCATATGGTACAGAATTTATGAGCGCTCCTTTGCGATGGGCCGCCAGGAAAAACTGCTGGAGGTGCTGCCTCCGCTGGACTGGGACAAGACCGGCAGCGAGACCTGGGCGGATGTGTGGAAAGAAGTGCGCAAGGTCGGGATCGGCAAATTCATCGGCGGCATGTTGTCCCGCGATCCCGTCCGCCGCACGCAAAACTGGCAGGCCGTGTTCGAGCCGGTCCGTCAGCCGGACTGGTGGAAGGGCGACGCGCTGTATCATCCGCCTGCCTACACTGAGCCGGTCAGTGAGCTGGAGCGCCGCCTGAAGGCCGGGGAATTCGTCGTCACTTCCGAAGTCGCGCCGCCGATGAGCACCGCCACCGGCAAGTTGATCCGCAACATTGAGATGATCAGGCCCTATGTGGCGGCGATCAATTTCACCGACAACCCCTCGGCCACGCCGCGCATGTCCAGCCTGGCGTGCAGTGTGCTGGCGACGCAGAACGGTGCAGAGCCGGTCCTGCAAATCGCGGCGCGCGACCGCACCCGCATGGGCTTGCAGTCAGAAGTCATCGGCGCAAGCGCGCTCGGTGTGCGCAACATCCTCTGCCTCTCCGGCGACCATGCACGCATGGGACCTGCTCCAGTGGGGCGCTCCGACATCATCGACATCGACTCGATTCAGATGCTCTGGATTCTGCGTCGGATGCGCGACGAGGGACATTACCTGGATGGGCGTGAGATCAAGAATCCGCCCAAGTACTTCCTCGGCGCGGCGGCGGCCCCCTTTGCCTCGCGGCCTGAATTCCAGGCTCTGCGGGAGCACAAAAAGGTTAACGCCGGGGCGCAGTTCTTTCAGACGAACCTGGTCTTCGACCCGGATGGCCTGGAAATCTGGCTGAACGAGCTTGCCAAGCGCAACATCCTGGACAAGGTGTACATCCTGATCGGCGTCACGCCGCTCAAGAGCTTCAAGATGGCCCAGTACATGAACGACGAAGTGCCGGGCGTCTTCATCCCCGAAAGGCTGATGAAACGGATGGAAGCCGCCGGGGACGGCGCCGAGGAAGAAGGCGTGACCATCGCCCTGGAGATCATCGAGAAGATCAAGGGCAAACAGGGTGTTCACGGCATCCACCTGATGGCCGTTGGCTGGGAGGAGATCGTGCCGCGCATCATCACCGAAGCCGGTCTGTTGCCGCCGGATTTCGTTCCCCCGGCAAAACCGGAAAAGGAAAAAACCACAAAGGTCGCGGCGGCGTAGTGTATCCTCTCAATACCGCTGAAATCGTCGCAGGGGCGCAAATTACTGCGCCCCTACAGATCATGCAAATAACAAGGTACGGCTGCCATGAAACTCGCAATCACTGGCAAAGGCGGGGTAGGTAAAACGACCCTGGCAGCGTTGCTGGCGCAGGTTTATGCCGACGCCGGGAAGGACGTCCTGGCAGTCGATGCCGATCCTTCACCCTGTCTGGCGGGGGCGCTGGGCTTTCCAGCGGACCTGCGCGCCCGGCTGCGTCCAATTAGTGAAATGGACGCGCTGATTGAGGAACGCACGGGCGCCAAACCGGGAACCGTCGGCGGCTTTTTCACCATCAACCCGCGCGTAGATGACATTCCCGAACGCTTCAGTGTCTATCACCGGCGTGTGCGCCTGCTGGAGATGGGCGCCGTCGATGTCGGTGGATCAGGCTGCATCTGCCCGGAAAGCGCCATGCTCAAGACGCTGTTCACCCATCTGCTCTTCCGCAAAGATGAAGTACTGATCCTCGACATGTACGCCGGGGTAGAGCACCTGGGCCGTGCGACGGTGGATTTTGTGGATGCGCTGATTGTGGTGACAGAGCCGACGCGGCGCAGCCTGGGCACAGCAGCGCAAATCAAGAAGCTGGCAGAAGACATCGGCCTCCACCGACTGTGGCTGGTCGGGAACAAGGTGCGCGACGCCGACGAAGCGGCCTTTTTGAAGGCCGAGTCGCCGGGGCTGCCGGTGTTGGGCATGTTGCCGGCCAACCTGGCCGTACAGGAAGCGGACCGCCTGGGCGCAGCCGTGTACGACTATGTCCCAGCGCTGCGGCAGGCCGCCGAGCAAATCGCCCAGACGCTGGCAGCGGAAGTTACCGCACGGACGTAGCGGCGGATTCGATCCGTCGCTACAATCGTCAACCGGGTCCAACAGACAGGAGTACACACGCTGCCATGACAACCACCATTGCGCTGGCGGGCAAAGGCGGCGTCGGCAAGACGACGATTGCCGCGATGATCATCAAATACCTGGCCCAGAAACGCACCGGGTCGATCCTGGCAATCGACGCTGACCCCAGCAGCAATCTGAACATGGTCCTCGGTTTGGACCTGGAATGGACCGTCGGGGACATCCGCGAGGGCATGTTAGAACAGGTCAAACAATCGCTGGTCGCAGGCGGAGCAGCGATGGGATCGATGCCCGGCGGCGTGACCAAGCGCGATTATTTGGACTACCAGATTCGCTCTTCGCTGGCCGAAGGTGCGCGCTTCGATTTGATCGCTATGGGCCGTTCTGAAGGCCCCGGCTGCTATTGCGCGGTGAACCATAACCTGCGCGAGGTGATCGACAGCATCAGCCGCAATTACACCTACGTGGTCATCGACAACGAGGCGGGCATGGAGCACCTCAGCCGCCGCACCACGCGCGACGTGCAAATCCTGCTGATCGTCACCGATCCCACGCAGCGCGGGCTGGTCGCCGCCGAACGGATCGCCGGCTTCCGCAGCGAACTGGACATCCGCATCGAACGCGCTTATCTGATTGTAAACGGGCTGAGCGGCCCGACCCTCCCTGCCCCCCTGCAACAGCAGATCGAGCGCATGGACGTGCCGCTGCTGGGGATAATTCCGCGCAGCGACGAACTGTCTGCATTTGAATTCGATGGCCGCCCGCTGGTGGAATTGAACGACGAATCCCCGGTCTACCAAACGGTGGCGGCCATGATGGAACCACTTGTGTAGGAACACGCCGGACATGGTCCGGCGCGTCCCGCTCAGACCCAACCAGGAGGCCCTCGATGAGTCTGGTGATCGGCATTCCGAAGGAGCACCGCCCGTTTGAATACCGGGTCGGCATGACTCCGGCAGGCGTCTCCATCCTGACCGCGCGGGGACACCAGTGTTACGTCGAAAGCGGCGCGGGCGACGGCAGTGGCTTTCCAGACGTGGACTTTGAGAAAGCGGGGGCGCGCATTGCCTATACGCCAGACGAGGTATTCCGGCGCGCCGATCTGCTGCTCAAGGTCCAGCGCCCCACTGCGGAAGAGGTCGCGTGGATGGCCGAAGATCAAATGGTCATGTCCATGCTGATGTTCACCAGCGTCCGCGAAAGCCGCATCCGGGCCATGCAAGAAAAGCGCATCACGGCCATTGCATATGAACTCATCCGCGATGGCAACGTGTTACCTGTTCTCTATCCGCTCAGCCAGATCGGGGGCCGCATGTGTGCCCAGATCGCCGCCCAGTATTTGCAGAACGACAAAGGCGGCAAAGGCATCCTGCTCGGTGGCATCGCCAGCGTGCCCCCTGCCGACGTAGTGATCCTCGGCGCAGGCGTAGTGGGCACTAACGCTGCCCAGGCGTTCCTGGGCCTGGGCGCACGGGTGATCCTGATGGATCGCAACCTGAACAAGCTCCAGGCGGCGCACGACCGATTCGCGGGCCAGGTCACGACGATGGTTTCCCATGACTTCAACCTGGCGCGGGTATGCACCTTCGCCGATGTGCTGGTGGGCGCAGTACAGATTCCCGGCGAGCGCGCGCCGATGATTGTCACCCGCGAGATGGTGCGCTCGATGCGCCCCGGCTCGCTGATCATCGACCTGAGCATCGACCAGGGCGGATGTGTGGAAACCAGCCGCCCGACCTATCACGATCAGCCGACTTTCATCGCCGAAGGTGTGATCCACTACTGTGTGCCCAATATTCCCGGTGTGGTCGGGCGCACGGCAACGCACGCCTTCCTCAATGCGGCATGGCCCTACATTATGCACATCGTTGACCAAGGACTAGATGCTACTTTGCAGCGTTACCCCGGCCTGCAACCGGCGCTGATCCTGCGCAGCGGCGTGAGCACAAAACCGGCAGGGGACTAAACATCAGGGGCGACCGGTCGATGGTCGCCCCTGTCTTTTACCGCGACGTTTTACTCCGCCCGGAACATCCGAACCTGCGGGAAGTCATCCGGCGTCAGCGTGTCCACGTCCGCGCTCGAAGGGGGGTACGTGCCGAGCATGTCGGCCTGAGTCGGTGTACTGCCCTCCGGCCAGATCAGGTCGATAATGCGCGTGTGGTTGATGTCCGTCGTCCCGCCGCCGAAACGCCACTGTTCAGCAGTGGGCAGCACTTCGCGCACGCGCCACACACCCGCCGCCGGGTAGCCTTCCTGGCTAAGCACCGCCACCGCGTAAGCCCATGTTGCCGGGTCGCCGGGGATGATACTACGCGGCACACGGATGGTGATCTGCCGCAGGCCGGAATTGGTCGTGATCGCCAGGGAACTGCCCTCTACCTGCACCGGGCCTTCGGGGCCGGGGCGGAACACCCCCGGCGTCCAGCCTTCGGCCCACACGGCGTAATCCCAGCCAAAATCTGCCGTCAGAGCAGCATTCCGCCCTGGCAACAGCAGCCGCGCGCCGTTCGCCGGACCATCCACGTCGATATACACATCGACGGTGATGATGCCCATGCCGTTCGGCGCGCCCCAGTCGTTCTCTACCGGGCCGTTCATGTCGATGCGGAAGATCACATCGTTCTCGTTGGAGCCGACGATAAAATTTCTTGCGTCATAAGCCCCGCGCCGAAAAACGGCGTCGGTCGGATACACATATGTTCCCGGCCCGTTGTCATCGCCCACCGGGTCGGCCAGCTCGATCACGGTGTTCGGGATGGCCTCATCCGGCAACGCAGCCAGGGCCGGACCCAGCGGCGGCGCAATGGCAACATCCGTTTCACCTTCGCTGTAGACCAGCCGCAGGTCGATGCGGTTATCCCGCCCACGTTGCGGCACCAGCAGCCCGACCGGCACGGCGACTTCCACCGTATCACCGGCTGACGCGACCGTCTCGATGGCCGCATTGCGCGTCCAGCCGCCCTGCCCGTCCGCCGTGTAGAGCGCAGCGGCAGGGACTCCGTCGGCAAACGTCACCTCGATCAGCCGTTCTGCACCGAAGCCGAGCACCCCCTCGCCCTGCCCATAGCGCGAGAAGGCGTTGGTGGGGTAGTCACCCGGCAACCGCAGGTAAAAGCCCAACGTGGAGCCGTCGGCAAAGCCGCCCACCGCATCGGCGCGCAGGTAGAAATTCTCATTGTCGAAGCCGTAGTATAGCCCGGTCAGGGGGGACGTTTCGAGCGCATAAGCAGCGGCAGTTGCCCACTCTGCTTCATCCGCCGATCCATCAACCACGACCGTCAGGGCTTCAGTGGCGGGACGATCCGGCTGCTGGGCCGTCTGTGCGATGATTGGGGCCTGTACGAAGTCCGGCACAGGCTGACCGATGATCTCATAGACCTGCGCGAGATAACTGCGGAACTGCTGGTCGAACGAATCGTCTGAACCGGAGTTCTGATCCGCACCGTACCACCAGAACCAGTCCGACCCTTCGGCGATGTACATCGTCTCAAGTGCACGCCGGAGGGTTGCTTCGTCCAGACGGTTACTCGCCGCCTGCAATGCATTGCGGGTCTGGAGCAGATAGGTCCACGCCTGGTTTTCCTCTTCCTCGCCGATCCAGGTGCTGAAGTCGCTGCTGATCCACGACCCCGGCCACAGGTTTTCGATGGGGCGCGGCGGCTCGGTCATCGCCAGGTATTCCGACGGCGTGACCGTGCGCAGGTTTTCCGCCTCCGAGAGTCCCCGATACAGGGCGTGTAAGAAATCTTTGCCATCGTTCGCGTAATATTCCCAGGCGTTCTCGCCGTCCAGGATCACGGTCACGAGATTCGGGCCTGACACGCCTTCTGCCTCCAGCTCGGCCTGGATGTCGTTCAACCGCTGGATGAAGTCGGCGGCAGCCTCTTCGCCGTCCATGCCGGAATACTCAAAGCCGACCTTGTCGGAGATCAGCCGATCACGGAAAACGATAGCCACCTGCCCGCCGCGCCGGCCCGTCAGCAGGTACGGGCGATACATCGCGTCTGCCTGCTGCACCGTGTCGGCGCTGTTGCGCGTAAAGCCGGCGAAGTCCGGCAGGCTGTTCGCCAGCACTTCTTCGTCGGAGGCGATCCACCGGATGCCCGCATTGGCGACCATCTGGACGATCTGCTGCGACACCGATCCTTCGGCAGGCCACATGCCGCGCGGCGCGACGCCAAAGTGATCCCGGTAAAGCTGCACACCCATCTCAAGCTGCCCGACGGCATCCTGGCCGAAAACGAAGCGTTCCGGCAACGTGGCGTCTGGCAAGGCGACGGCAGCAACATCGCTGTCTACCAGCAACGGCAGGATCGGGTGGGCAAACGGCGTCATCGTCACTTCGATCTGCCCGGCATCCTGTAGCTGCGCATGGAGCGGGATCACTTCGCGGATGATGCGCAAATGCTCGGCGAACAATACCGCCTTGTCCTCTTCGACGTAATCGCGCTCCTGCGCCACCAAACGCGCCAGCGGTTCCTGCGCCAGCCAGTCAGGATCGGTCCAGGCAAGGTTAAACAGGATTTGCAGATCACGGAAGTCCTGCACGGTCCATGCCGCCAGCGCGCCGTCCACCCCTAACGCCGCCCGGCTATCGGCCAACTCCTGATAGCGCGGGAAGCGCCCGATGACACGCGGGTTGGTATCGAAGAATCGCTCCAGAATGAACCGCTTCTGCTCGTCGGTCAGTTGGTCCGCCGGCACCTCGCTCAGCACCCAGTAAAGGTCCTGCGCCCCGGCAGCCAGATCGTCCAGCTGGCGGATCAGGCTGGGAGTAATGTTGAAGGTAACGTGAATATCCGGGTATTCCTGAAGCATGGCAGCCATGTCCAGGTAGTCTTTGGTGGCATGGACGCGCACCCAGGGCCGTTGATAGACGCCCGTCTCCGGGTCCTTGAAGTAAACCGGCTGGTGCTGGTGCCAAATGATAGCGACGTACAGCACCCCTGCTTCGGCCTGCGCCTGTGTGGGCTGCGTCGCCGCCGGGGGCAAACCGGCGACGATCAGGCTGAGCGCCACACCGAGACAAAACAACCGCCATAAAGCCAAGCGCCTCATCTCCTCATTCCTTTCTACAAATCTCTCTCATCCGGCAGCAAAATCCTGCCGCTGTGTGCATTACCTGCGACGCCCTCGAATCAGGGCCTTGTAATCCTCCAACAGGCGACGATCCTGCCGCTCATCCCAGATCATCAGCACACGGTTGGCATCCAACCCGAAGCCATCCGCCTTGCCGGCGGGCTGGTTCAGTCCGATCTCCGTGCCCTGATAGATGATCGGCGGGGCAGGCAGGCACATCTGCGCGGCGGCGGCGCGGCGCAGCGCGTCTTTATCGCCTCCGGCCAAGTACAGAAAGCGATCCATATCGTGGTTGTCCACAAACGTGAACAGTAGAAAGTTGTCGGGCATGTAGGCGCGGTGACGGGCAACAGCCCGCGCAAAGTCAGCCTCAGCGCCGCTGCCCTGCCCGAACACCCGCCGCAGCATGTCCGCCGTGAAGAAGTCCAGGCAGCCATCCAACCGCCCGACGTACTTGATCTGCTCCTCCGGCATATCGACGATCTCCCCAAAGCAGAGGCAATCCGGCTTTTGTGCCTTGCACGCCGCCCAAAAATCACCCCAGAAATCCGGGCCGGGGCCGTTGGCATAATCCAGGCGAAAGCCATCCACGTCAAACTCGCGCAGCCAGTAGCAGGCCGTATCGATCAGCCAACGCCGCGCCGCCGGGTTGGCGACGTTGATCTGCGGCATCGATGGCACGGCAAAGAAGGCCCGGTAGCCGACGGGCGAGTCGTCAAAGATAAACCAGTCCCGGTGTGGACCATCAGGGTTGTTGAGCGCATCCTGAAAGACAGGATGCTGATCCGAAATGTGATTGCATACTAAATCCAGCAAGATGCGCATCCCCCGCGCGTGCGCCGCTTCAACCAGGGCGCGCAGGGCCTCGTCTCCACCCAGGCGCGGCTCGACGTGCAACAAATCGGTGGCGTCGTAGCCGTGATGCGTCGGGCTGGGGAAGATCGGGCTGAGCCAGATACAGGTTGCACCCAGATCGGCGATGTAGCCCAGCTTTTCGAGCACGCCCCACAGCGTACCGCCGCACAACGCGCGCACATCGTCCGCCAGCCAGGGGCGTCCCTGGCCGGGCCAGAAGCGATCCACGAATACCTGGTAGATCACCGCTTGCCTGGCCCAGTCCGGCGGGCCGAGCCGATCCACATGATAGGTAAAGACATGCCCCGTCCCCGGTTTTTCGGGCACAAAAGCGGGCAGCGGTTCGTTACGAAAGAAGGCTTCAGCAGCCCGTTCGGCGGCAGCCTGCACATCCGGCCAATCTGCAAATACCTCCGGGGCGTCCCCGGCCCACGCGCCGACCCGGTAGCTCACGACCGTCCCCTCCGGCTGGGGAGGCAGAGTACCGCGCCAGGTAGTCAGGTAGCCCCACAGCAGCGTATCCCAGGTGACGTCTCCCGGTTCGAGCAGCAAAACTCGCCCGTTATGGGCCGTTCCGCGTGCGCCGGTCGGCTCTGTGCCGTCTACCGTGTAGTAGCAAGCCACATGATCGGCGGACAGGTCCGGGCCGACCCGGACGGTGATCGTCACCGGCTGGTCGGGCAGCGGGTCGCGGGGCGAAAGATCATGGGCATGATGGATGCCACGCCGCGCGACGCGATGATGTAGCAACTTCAGATCGTCCGTCGCCAAGGTGCCAAAAGTGAACTCTTCCACGTAAGCTCCTGTCGTAAAGCAAACCGCCCAAAGAACACAAAGGACACAGAGACGCTGCGCCCTCTCTGTGCCCTCTATGGTACAGCGCACATACGAACAGGCGGCCTTAGCCCTTGACCGCGCCTTGCGTCAACCCGCCGACGATCTGATCCTGAAGCAACAGATACAGGATGACGATGGGCGTCGCGCCGACGAGCGCGCCCGCTGCGAACTTACCCCAGTCACGGGCAAAGTTATCGCTGACATAGTTGTAGAGACCCACCATCAGCGTCCAGTTGTTCTTGTCGCGCAGCATGACACGCGCCAGCACAAATTCGTTAAATGTGCCGACGAAGGACAGGATCGCCACCACGGCCAGGATAGGCCGCACCAAAGGGAAGATCAGCGACCAGAAAGTCTGCCAGTGGCCCGCACCATCCACCTGGGCCGACTCGTCGATCTCGCGCGGCACGGAGTCGAAGAAGCCTTTCATCAGCCAGGTATTGATGCCCATCGCGCCGCCCATGTAGACCAGGATCAGGCCGCCCAGGCTGTCCAGCCCGAAGCTCTGGAAAAAGCTCCAATTGATCCCGGACAGGAAAGGCAACGCCTGGGGGATATATTCGGCCAGCTTGC
>Ga0209018_1002620_pt1 | contig 12383 bp, 11 predicted proteins | sample YNPBryBLVA2012_FD_185814 | JGI IMG/M metagenome (GOLD analysis project Ga0209018, IMG submission 185814) | Anoxygenic and chlorotrophic microbial mat microbial communities from Yellowstone National Park, USA - YNP Bryant BLVA 2012 (SPAdes)... ...
GTCGTGACCTGGGAAACGGACGCGGCGACGCTCAAGGACAAGCTCCTGGCGGGGACACCGCCGGCGGGCGTGACCCTCACCGGGTGGAGCATCACGCCGGACCCCGACGACATCGGGACGAACGAAACCATCGGCTACTACGAGGACTTCGACGTGACCGACGGCACGAACTTGCTCTCGGTCCCGGACGGCGTAATCCTGACAACAGGCACGTTCGTCGACGGCAACGACAACCATGCCAACTACTGCAATGACGCCGACGCGTTCACCGGCGAGAGTGGGGACTACGGCGACGAGGACGTCGCGGCGATGTATCGGCAGGACATCCGCCCCGACGTGTATGACGGCGCGTCGCTCACGATCAGCTTCACTTCGGGCCCGTTGATCGGCGGACTGCGGTTCAATGTGCTCTTGGCTTCGGACGAGTTCGCCTTTTACGCCGCCCCAGCGCCGACTCCGGCCGACCCCGAGCAGCAGAGCGCCGTGAGCTGCTACCCGGACACGTTCGGGGCGTTCCTTGACCGCCGGGCCTTCGCCTTCGCGAAGGACAATGCGGGCAACGCCGTGCTCATCAACGTCGCCGAGCAGGTGATCAACCTCAACAACAACACGTGGCCCGGGGCGGACCACAACGTGACGAACTATTGCGGCGAGTTGACGGCGGAGAATTACACGAACGTCGATTTCAACATCGAGTACGACGGGATCGCGGCTAGGCAGGTGTCGCCCGGGAACTGGGCGCCGCTGACGTTGAGCGTGCCGCTGGCACCGACAGGTCAGGGCGAGGAGCACACCCTCAAGCTGGCGCTGACGGACGTGACGGACAACATACTGGACACGGCGGCGTTTGTCTCCGGCCTGGAGTTCATCGAGTGCCATTGCCCACCGTCGGATGCCGATGGCGACGGGGACGTGGACCTGGCCGACTTCAACAACGGCTTCCAGGCGTGTTTCAACGGCCCGAACCGACCGTATAAGCTCGATGCCAATGTTTGTTTCTGCATGGACGCGGATCACGATGCCGATATCGATCTGGCCGACTTCAACGTGTTCCAGAACTGTTTCAACGGTCCGAACCGGCCGCCGAAGTGCGACACGCAGTGGTGCCAAAGCAAGGACAGCGACTCCGAGCTGGCGGCGGCGTCGGGCGGGTCGTCCGAGGTCGTCTTTAGCCTGCATAGCCCGTCGAACGGGCAGGTGATCGCCGCCGGCACGCCGCTGGAATGGAGCGTGACGGTGCGGGCGACGGGGCTGGATGCCGACGTGGCCGGGTGCGCGTTCGACCTGGAGCTGCGCCACGACAGCGAGGATGGGGCGCTGGCGAAGGTCGCGCTGCCGCCGCCGACGTTCGCGACGCCGTTCTCCGACGGTTCGGCTGTTTGGTCCGTCAGCGGCCCGAGCCATCGCCCGCTTGGCACGCTCGGCGGCCTCGGCGATGCCTTCCCGGTGCCGTGGAGCGTAGAATCGGCGGTGCGACTTGCCGCGCTGTCGGCTGAAACGGCGACAATGGCGGACGTCGGCTGTGTGGTCAGCGCCGGCGTGATCGACACGAAGGCGCTGCCGCCCGGGCGGTATGTGCTGGTGCTTCGCCCGGTCAACGCGAACGTGCTGCGAAGCGCGGAGACTCTGGCCGGCGAGGTCGTCGGCAACTTTGCTGCCGCCGCCCGCGCCGTCGCCGGAGCGCGCAGCGTCGCGTTCGAGATTACGAAGTAGGGCATCGGCGCGCGGCCGCCACCGGGCGTTTGCCAAGCCGGGACAAACCCGGCCGTTTGCCGGCGCTTCGCGTTCGGGCGGGGCGCTCGCTGGCGCTTCGCGTTCTTTCAGGGCGTCCCGGGTCGGGCGGAGTGTCCGATCCGGGACGCGTCGTTTCCCACGCACGTCTCGTCGCGGACGGCGCGACGCTGCGCCGATCGCGCCTTTCCCGTTTTGGCGGTGCTGCCGTGCACCGCGCCGGGGTTGACCCTGCGGACTCGCCGAAGTATTCTGCCCGCGGAGACGGACATGCAGATTCTGCTTGACGCGCAAGGCATCCAGACCGCGCTCGAACGGCTGGCCCGGGACATCGAGAAGCAGATTCCCCCCGGGGCGTCGATCGGCGTGATCGGCATTCGCAGCCGGGGCGATGTGCTGGCCGCCCGGCTGATCGGCCTGCTGGAACGCGACGGCCTGACGGACGTAGCCCACGGCGCCCTCGATATCACGCTGTACCGCGATGACCTCGCCGAAAAGGGCCCCAACGCCATCCTCCAGAAGACCGAGATCGACTTGGACATCGACGCCCGTTACATCGTCCTCGTCGATGATGTGCTCTTCACGGGACGTTCCGTCCGCGCCGCGCTCGACGCCCTCGTCGATCTCGGCCGCCCGGTCGCGATCCGCCTGGCCGTGCTCGTGGATCGCCCGGGGCGGGAGCTGCCGATCCAGGCGGACTTCGTCGGCGTGAAGGTCGAACGGGTGAACAAGACCGTCAACGTCCTGCTCCGCGAGACGGACGGCCAGGATCGCGTGGAGGTGATATGAGCCAGGCCCCGGCGAGCACGCCCGATTCCACCCCGGCCGCCGCCCGGTCGGCGGCACCGCCGTCCACGGCGATCTGGCGGCGTCGGCACCTGTTGGGCCTGGAGGACCTCTCGGCGGGAGAACTGCTGCACATCTTCCAGACGGCTGAGAGCTTCAAGGAGGTCTCCACCCGCAGCATCAAGAAGGTGCCCGCGCTGCGCGGAAAGGTCGTGGTGAATCTCTTCTTCGAGGACTCGACGCGGACGCGGAACAGCTTCACCCTCGCGGCGCAGCGGCTCTCGGCCGACGTGCTGGAGTTCTCCGCCGCCGGCTCGTCCGTGAACAAGGGCGAGACCCTGCTCGACACCGTGCGGAACATCGAGGCGATGGGCGTGGACATCCTCGTCGTGCGGCACTCCGCCGCCGGGGCGCCGCACCACCTGGCGCGCTGCGTGAAGGGCTGCGTGATCAACGCCGGCGACGGGCAGCACGAGCACCCGACCCAGGGCCTCATCGACATCTTCACCATCCGCGAGCTCAAGGGCCGCATCGAGGGCCTGCACGTGGCGATCGTGGGCGACATCGCCCACTCCCGCGTGGCCCGGTCGAACATCTGGGGCCTGCGGAAGCTCGGGGCCAGGGTCACCGTCGTCGGGCCGACGACGATCGTGCCGGCCAGGATCGCGGCCATGGGCTGCGACGTGAGCCATGATCTCGACGACATCCTCCCGAAGGTGGACGTGATCAACATGCTCCGCATCCAGAAGGAGCGGATCACCAGCCAGGTGTTCCCCAGCACCGAGGAATACATCCGCCTCTTCGGCCTCACCAGCGAGCGCATGAAGCGGGCGAAGAAGGACGTGCTCGTGATGCACCCCGGGCCGGTCAACCGCGGGATCGAGCTGGCCGCCGACGTCGCCGACGGCCCCAACAGCAGCATCCTCCGCCAGGTGACCAACGGCCTGGCGATCCGCATGGCGGTGCTCTTTCTGGCCAACCAGGCGACGGGCGTGGACGAGGCGGTCTGAATCGAGATGGCACGACCAACGACACTCATCAGGAACGGGCGGGTGATCGATCCGAGCCGCGGCCTCGACGAGGTCTGCGACGTCCTGCTGGCCGAGGGCAAGATCGCGCGCGTCGGCCGCGCCGCCGCCGGCGCGGACACCGTCCTCGACGCCCGCGGCCTCATCGTCGCGCCGGGCCTCATCGACATCCACGTCCACCTTCGCGAGCCCGGCGACGAGCAGGAGGAGACCATCGCCTCGGGCTGCGCCGCCGCCGTCGCCGGCGGCTTTGCCAGCATCGCCTGCATGCCCAACACCCACCCGCCGCTCGACGACGCGACGGCGATCGAGTTCGTCTTCCGCCAGGCGAGCCGCGCCGGCCTGTGCAACGTCTTCCCCATCGGCGCCATCACCAAGGGCCGGGCCGGCAAGGAACTCGCCGAAATGGGCCAGATGGTCCGCGCCGGCGCCGTCGCCTTCAGCGACGACGGAAACTGCGTCACCAGCGCCGCCACCATGCTGCGGGCCCTCCAGTACATCACGATGTTCGACCGCGCGATCATCCAGCATTGCGAGGACCCCGACCTGTCCGGCCGGGGCGTCATGCACAGCGGCCACGTCTCCGTGCGGCTGGGTCTGCCGGGGATGCCCGCCATCGCCGAGGAACTGGTCCTCCAGCGGGACCTTCGCCTCGCCCGCGAGACCGGCGCGCGGTATCACGTGGCCCACGTCTCGACCGCCGGCTCGGTCAACCTGATCCGCCGGGCGAAGCACGACGGCGTCCGCGCGACGAGCGAGGTCTGCCCGCACCACCTGCTGCTGACCGACGAGGCCTGCGCCACCTACGACCCCAACTTCAAGATGAACCCCCCGCTGCGGACGGCCGACGACGTGAAGGCCTGCCTCGACGGCCCGGTGGGCCCGCATGGCGTCGATGATGTACCGGTCGGTCACGTCCGTAACCCGCGCGGCCGCCCGCTTGAACTCCATGGCCTCGTGCACGAGCGCGTCGTCGTCTGCGATGCCGTCGAACGTCGCATTGAATTCCCCGGCCGGCGCCTCGACGATCTCCACATCAAGCCGCGGCTCGCGTTTCGGCGCGGGCGAGGGAGCCGACGATGAGATACGCAACAGTCGGCTCTGCGCAAGCATCTTCCGTGCGCGCACGGCGCACAAACCGCGTTCGATCTCGTCCCAGTTCTCGACGGAGTGGATGTAGTAAAGGCCCTCCGCGTTCCGCAGATAGTCCGGAGGCAGTTGATGGTTCGAGCCCAGCGAGTGATAGACAATCGCCGTCGGCGCGCCGGACTCGGTCGCCATCCGGTGAGACCACAGGGACAGTGTGTTCCAGAAGTTTACGATGAACACGGCGTCGGGCCTTGCGGCCCTAGCCGTCTGGATGAACTGCCTGACCTTCGCCTCCTGGTAAATGGCTTGCGGCTGGAACTCGACGATCACCCCCAGCCTCCGGGCAATCTGCTCGATCTTCGCCGTGAACTTGCGCTCCTGCTGCTCGGGCTCGAACTGATTGCCCGGCCAGGTGAACCAGTTGTGCTTCTGCCATGCGTCCTCCATTCTGCCCTCGTTCACCACGTCGGCCGGGGGGTACAGGAAAGCGACCAGGACCCGGGCCGGCTGCTTGTCTCGCCTCGGCAGAGGAAGGAAAGGTCGTGTGCTTGCCTGATCCGCACCCGCCGTCGGGAGAAACGCGGCAGCCCCGAGAGCGCCGGCAGCGGTCAGGAACTCACGACGACCCAGACCAGGTGACGAACACGAGTCGGACATGGCGTTGCCCTCCTGCTCGCGGCACCACTGCCCGCGGCATAACGTCTCGCGCAATCGAATCTGCCACCGGTTTCACCGTCGGTTTGTGGTTCCCGGCACTCGGCGCTATCATGGTCGCCTTAAGTCATTCGGGAATCAAGCGCGCATGAAGCTTTCGGAGATTCTTGACCGGTCGTGCATAAAGATACCGATGCAGGCGAAGGACAAGAACGCCGCCATCGCCGAACTCGTCGACCTGCTGGCCGCGACGAACCGCGTCAAAGACGGCCAGGCGCTCCTCAAAGCCGTCCTGGCACGCGAGGAAACGCGATCGACCGGCATCGGCCGCGGCCTGGCCGTACCCCACGGCAAGAGCCCCGCATGCGACCGACTCGTCATGGCGATCGGCAAACCGGCACAACCGATCGACTTCGCCAGCATCGACGGGCAGCCTGTGGACGTGATCGTACTGCTGGCCAGCCCGACCGACCAGACCGGACCCCACATCCAGGCGCTCGCCCGGATCAGCCGACTGATGCTCATGGAACCGTTCCGCAGGGCCGTCAGCGCAGCCCGTACGCCCGACGAACTGGCCTCTGTCATTGCGGAGTACGACCCTTGAACTGATTCCGGACTGCCGACCGGATATCCGGCAAGCGAAATCAGGCGACGATTTGTTCGACGGTTACGTCGAGGTGGCGCTGGCGATGGCCGCGTTTGCGGTTGACGTTTTTGCGGCGCCTGAAGACGACGCCGACGACCTTCTCGCCCTTAACTTCCCCGTTGACACGGGCGATGACCTTCGCACCCTCCACGAACGGTTGACCGATTCTTGCGTCGGAGCCTTGTCCGAGCATGAGCACGTGGGTGAACTCGACTCGATCCTGCCCCTCGGCCAGATCGCGAAGGTCCACGCGAAGCGTGTCACCTTCCTGCACCCGATACTGCCGACCGCCGTCTTCAAAGATTGCGTACACAGCCTCACTCCACCGCCGCTGTCTTCAGCAAAACTCAAAGCCCCTTATTATCCCGGATTCGCCGTCCGCGGTCAAGAGCCGCGTTCGGAAACACAGCGACCCCGCCCGCGATGGGCGACCATACGGATTCGGCGCGATTCGAGTCGACCCGGCTACCCACCGGTCGTGCCGTCCGTGGTTCCGCCGTCGGTCGTGTCCGTCGGCGGCCACGTACCGCACAGTGTCGGGATCGTGCAGGTCGGATCCCGCTCCCAGTCCTGCACCTCGACCCACAGCAGATCCCACGCCTGAGGATCGCAGAAAGTCTCCGTGAAGATCGTGCCGCACGGGTTGACGTTTCTGCCTACCGTGGCCGCGCAACTGCCCACCTGGAGAAGGCCGCCCCCGACCGACAACATCGCAATCGTCATCAGGAAACGAAACCAGAAGGAGCGTTTCATAGCAAACACCTCGGAAAGCTGCTCAGCCACCCCACTCAAGCACGCGGCGCGTACCTGTCCATCCCATCACCAGCTCCTCGAGCGGCACCCATGTCCGCAGCCGTCCGGAAGACCAGCCGCTTTACCCGCCGAGACCGGTTCCCGTACCTGTACCCGTACCGGTGCCTGTGCCGGTACCGTTGCCTGTGCCGTTGTCCGTTCCACCCACGGGCGGCGGGCAATCAGCGAGAATATCGTCGTCCGCCGTCGTAGGATCGCCGCAGGGCAATATCAGGCCGCCGGCCACGCCGCTCTGGCAGTCAACGACCCAGCACCAGTTGATGACGGTGGCCGTAGCCTCTGCCGCAAACGGGGCGCAGCCGGCCGTGCCCACCTGATACAGGGTTCCGCCGCCCGCCAGCAGAAATGCCAGCGTCACCCACTTCGATCGTTGCGTGTTCATGCGTCAGAAACCTCCGGTGCGCGGGGTCTGCCAACCGAACCTTCAGGAACGCGCCATAAAGAGTATACGGCGCCCCAACCGTCTCCGCAACGGGGGCAAAATGCCGGCTTGACAGCCGGGCCAAGGGGCGGAAACTTCGTCCTCTATGGCACCTCGAACCGGCAGGAACACGGCGTCGTGGAAGCGGCTCGGGACAGGAATGGCCGTAGTGGCGATCGTGACCGCGTCCGCGACATGGCAGGGCTGCGGGGAAGTGCAGCCGAACTGGCAACGGGCCGGACAGACGGCGTCGCCGCCACGCCCGCGGTCGCCAACACCGACCCCGAGAAAGGAGCCCGTAAAACCGAAGCCGGCGCCGGCGGGCCCGCCGGCCACCCCGGCGGCGGAACGACCGGCTGCGCCGCCAGCATCCCAACCCGCGCCCGAGCCGGGCGACTATTACCAGCTCCTGCTGCTCAACGAAGCGAGCCGTCAACAGACGGAACCCAACATCGCCACTCGACGGCTCGAGCACGGGCCGGGCGATCTGGTGGGCGAGGTGCTCGGACGGCTGTACGTTCCCGTGGGCATGCAGGGGGCGGACCGCTACCTGCTCGTCTACGCCACGCCGGCGGAGTGGCGGGCGGCGGCGGATTTCGTACGGTTGCTGGACGTGGCACCGAGCGACGAGTTGCCGAAGTCGTCCGGCGGGCCACCTGTCCAGGCATTTCAGGATCTCGTCGCGGCGCTGATGACCAGGAGCCGTCCGGGCTCGGTGGACCGCGAGGCGCTCGCCGAAATCGCCCGACGCTTCGAGACGATCGCAGCATCCGACCAGGCCGCGCCGGTGCTCCGATGGGCGTCGGCCATGCTCGCCGGCGACATCTACGCCCGCACGCTATACGACTTCGGCCGCGCCGAACAGATCTACCTGGCGGCGCAGAACTTCGCGCCGGCCGGCTCCGTCGAACAGATGAACGTCATCTATGCCCGCGCTCGCGCGCACCTGCTGAACGGCCGAAGGGACCGCGCGCAAAAGCTCTTCGAATCGGTCGTCGCGGGGTTCCTGGTCTATCGGCGATCGGAAGTGTACGACCGATGCCGCCGCGGGATGGAAGAGCTCCAGCGCAAGTAGACCGGCGTTGCCGAAGGGGTGCCGACATGGAACCGACCGACCGCGAAGACATCGTGATTTCGGTCCGCAATCTGAGCAAGAGCTTCCGCAACGAGGAGGGCCGACGCGTCCGCGTGCTCGACCGGATCAGCCTGGACATCCGTCGAGGCGAAACACTTGTCATCATGGGCGGGTCCGGCTGCGGCAAGAGCACGCTGCTCAACTGCCTTATCGGCGAATACGCGCCGGACGAAGGCGCCATCCTCTACAAGACGGGCGACATGGCCGTACCGACGGACATCACGACGGCGGACGAAGCGACGATGAACGCCGTCCGCAAGAAGTTCGGCATCCTGTTCCAGAGCGGGGCTCTGTTCAACTCGATGACCGTTGCGGAGAACGTCGCCCTGCCGCTCCGCGAGCACTCCTATGTAGATCCGTCGATTATCGACATCGTCGTTGCGCTCAAGCTCCAGCAGGTGCATCTTCTCCCGCACCGCGACAAGATGCCGTCACAGCTTTCAGGCGGGCAGAAGAAACGCGCAGGCCTGGCCCGGGCGACCGCGCTGGACCCGGAAATCCTCTTTTATGATGAGCCGTCAGCCGGGCTCGACCCGGTCACGTCAGCCGCCATCGACAGCCTGATCATCGACCTGTCGAAGAAGCTCCACGTCACGAGCGTCGTCGTCACGCACGAACTGGACTCCGCTTTCCGCATTGCCGACCGCATGGTGATGCTGGACAAAGGCCGCGTCCTGCGGATCGGCGATCGGGCCGAGTTCGACGCGATTCGCCGTCGCCACGAATCGGAACTCGAGAATGATGAGGAACGCCTCATGTACCAGTTCCTGAACGGCAACCCGAACGGCCCGCTGACGGACGAGCACGGGCTCTCCGAATTCGAGACCCTTCTGGCACAGAGCTGAGGCGAGATATGGCCGAGGAAAAAAACACGTTCAAGCTCGGTTTGGCGGTCATCCTGTTCGTCGTCCTGTTTCTCGGCGTCCTGGTCTTCATTGGCAAGGGGTGGAAGCCGGCCGGGACGCCGTTCACGGTGCGGTTCCCGGCGACGAAGATCACGGCCAAGCTCAAGGCGGGTGACGTCGTCACCTGCGGCGGACAGCCGGCCGGGACGATCCGCTCGATCGAGTTTCGCGACGAAATGCCGGACGACGGCTCCGCACCGCAGTTATTCATCTATATCAGCGCAGAGGCCGACCCGGCCATCGGGCTGCGGCAGGACTGCACCATCGTCCCCGGCGAGCCGCTGATCGGCGAGGTCGGTAAACTCGTCATCAAGGACCGCGGCGTGGGCCCTCCGGTGGACGCGAGCGTGCCCATAAACGGGGCGCCGGCCGGGTCGTATGAGGCCGCCATCACACTCCTTACGAACCAGCTCGACCCCGACAATCCCAGGAGCCTGGTATCGATGCTCAAGGGCCAGCTCGACGCCGGAAATGCCGTGTCTCTGATCGGTAAGATCCATCGCTCCCTCGACGACCTGAACGAAGTCACGCGGAACATCAGTGTGCAGCTCAATCCGGCGCAGCGGAACGTGTTGATGAGCAAGCTGCATTCGGTCCTCGACAACATCAATACGGCGACGGCCTCGCTCCGCGACCAGGTGGACCCGAAGCGCGGCGAAGTCGCCCTGGCCAAAGTCCACGCGGCCCTGGACGGACTGAACCGCGCGCTCGGAACGGTCACGGCGATGCTTGACGAGAACCGGCCGCCGATCGCACAGACGATTACTCACGTGCGCAACACGGCCCAGACCATGGACGAGCAGATCGCGGCCCGCATCGCCGAGCAACTGGACGCGACCAGCGCCGCGAGCCTGCTCAGCAACATCCGCACCGCCACGGAGCGGCTGAATGAGTCGCTCAGAGACATCAACGCAATCACCGCCACCGGTCGCGAGGTGGCGGTCTCGAACAAGGAAGTGATCAACAGGATCCTCGATAATTTCAAGGACACGAGCGACTACTTCAAGGCGGCGATCAAGGAAATCTATCGAAACCCATGGCGGCTGTTGTACAAGCCGTCGGAGCAGGAGAGCAGGGAACTGAAGGTCTTCGACGCGGCCCGTGCGTTCGCCGACGCGGCCGGGCAACTGGACGGGGCCGTTCTGCGGCTGCAGGGCATCATTGAAGCCGGCGGCGGAAGGCTCCGCGGCGATGATCCCGAGTTGATCGCCATCCGCGACGAACTCCAGAACACGTTCCGGAAGTTCGGCGACGCCGAGAGCGCGCTCTGGAAACAACTCGATCTGTCGAAGTAGGAACGATGCCGAAGAGCCCGAGCCAGAAAGACCGCCCCCCGGACGCCAATGACCTGGCGGTCATCGGCGGGGGGACGGCCGGCGCTGCCGCGGCGAGCCTGGCCGCGAAAGCAGGGCTCCGGGTTGTGATGATCGAGCGCTGCGAAGCCTCCGATTCGTCCCGGGTATCCGCGTGGGTGGCCGCCGCCGCCGAGCCGCTGCTCGAGAAGCTGGATCTCACATGGAATCGGTTCGGCGCCGAGCCTTTCCGCGGCGTCTCCTTCCACACGGAGACTCTCCAGCGGCGCCAGGATGTCCGGCTGGGCAGGCCGATGGCGTACTTCGTCGATCTGGCCGCCTGGAATCGCATCCTGCGGCAGTCGGCCGCCGAACGGTCCGCCGTGTGCATGTACGGCGTCGCGGTATGCTCGGTACAGGCAAGGGAAGACCACGTTGCCGTCGAGTGCCTCTCGGGGCGTGGGCTGAAGGCAAGTGTCGCCCTGCTGGCCGACGGACCCCTTTCTGCCTCGGCCAACGCCGTGGGTCTCGTTCCGTCGGGCGTCAATCCCGGCGAGGTCGCCATTCAACTCGACTGGACGGCAGCCAGGACGTCGAGGCTGCCGACCGGCGTTCTGCATTTCGTGCTGGGTATCGAGGGCGGCCGGGCGTTTGCCGTCTTCGCCGCTGTCCGCGGACGAGAGTATCTGACGGTCTTCGCCCGCGACGAAGCTCTCGCACGCGAGCATATGCAACGGCTGGTCGGAAGACTTCGGGATCTGTTCGGCGTCGCACTGCCGGCCAGACTCGACGCCTCGTGTGCATCCGCCCGAATCGTGCCCACCGCCCGGGCGCTGGAAATCGAATCACACGTGGGCAAGCGCACGATTGCGATCGGCGATGCGGGGGGCTTCGTCACGGCGGCAACGCGCGAAGGAATCTTCCCGGCCATGTGGTCGGCTGCCCTGGCGGTGGATGTCATCGCGGAAGCCCTGCGCGGCGGGCACGTGCAGGACAAACTCCGCCGATTCGACACCCTCTGGCGGACGACGATGGCCGACTACCTGCGCCCGCCGAATACCGACCTGCAGTTTCTGTTGCCGCTGGTATTCTCGAACAAGCAGATGGCCGAACGCCTCGCCGCAGCCTTCCTGCGAGGCTAAAGCTCCTGAAGAATCCTCCGGTACCTTCCGCAAAGGCGTTGACCCGTCGCCGAAAACCCGCGGTGCGTCACGAAACCGTTTTGAGTTGGATTTGATCGCTCAGGCCGCGCTCACCGGCGGCGCTAGCCGGTCCGCCTCGCCTCGAATCGCTTGATCGCCTCGCACTGGCTCGGATCGTGACAGCAAACGTCGCGGATGAACTCGTAATAGACGTTGGGTTCGAACCCGAACTCCTTCCGGAGCGGGCACTTCAGACAGATGCGCGGCCGGGAGCCTGTTCCCGATCCGATATACGACTGAAGATAGACGAGGTTGCGCCCCGCAAAACATTTCATTTGCTCGTTCAGGCGTTTTTCGAGCTCCGAGAGGTTCGCGCGCGCCTCCTCCTTCGTAAGGGGCGGTACGTCCGCCTCGCCTCGCGCCGCACCGGCCAGCGCCGCCTCGATCGCGTCGGCCAGGCGATGCTCCTCAACGGGGAACTCCAGAAACGCCTTCGCCCCAAGCTTCATCGCCGCCTGTTGGTATACGCCGGCACCGCGCCCGGCCACCATGATGACCGGCACACGCACTCCATTGTTGCGGAAGTGTCTCAAGAGCAGCATCGCGTCGCCATGTCGACCGTCCTGACCCGCTATCACGAGGTTCGGACGCCGCGCATGAAAAGCCTTTACGCCGGCCGTGTAATCGCTCGCGTATTCAACTTCATGCCGGCGCCCGACCATGGCGCCCAGCATGTCCCTC
>Ga0209018_1002624_pt1 | contig 12359 bp, 9 predicted proteins | sample YNPBryBLVA2012_FD_185814 | JGI IMG/M metagenome (GOLD analysis project Ga0209018, IMG submission 185814) | Anoxygenic and chlorotrophic microbial mat microbial communities from Yellowstone National Park, USA - YNP Bryant BLVA 2012 (SPAdes)... ...
TGTCATGATGGTTTCCTGTCTGGACGGGCGGGCCGGCGGCCCGCCCTACTTCAGTCCCACGACCTCCACCACCCGCACCGGCTGGCTGCGCCCTTTGACCATCACCTCGGCCCGCCGCCCCACCTCCACATAGTCGGCGACCCGCTGGTAGGTGTCGTCTGAGATGAGGATGGACGTGCCCAGCTCCTTGTTCAGCCCCTCGATGCGGCTGGCGACGTTGGCCGCGTCGCCGATGGGGGTGTACTCCGCCCGCGCCTCCGTGCCGATGCTGCCGACCACCGCCATCCCGCTGTGGATGCCGAAGCCCGTGCGCAGCTCGAACGCCCCCACGGTGCTGCGGATGTCGTTGAACTTGTCCAGCAGGGTGCTGGCCTCCCACGCCGCCTGCACCGCATGCAGCGCGTGGTCGGGGTCCGGCAGCGGCGCGCCGAACAGTGCCAGCACCCCGTCGCCGGTGTAGCGGGTCACCGTCCCGCCGCGGCGGATCAACGCCTGCACCAGGAAGCCGTAGTAGACGTTGAGGGTCTGGATGACGTCCTCCGGCTCCTCCCGCTCGCACCAGGCGGTGAAGTTGCGCACGTCGCTGAAGAGGATGGTGATCTCGCGCCGCTCGCCGCCGAGGGCGATCTGGCCACTGAGGATGCCGTCGCGCACGGCGGGACTGACGTAGCGCCCGAAGGCCGCCGCCAGCTCCTCGTTCTGCCGCAGCTTGCCGACCATGCGGTTGAACTGCAGCCCCAGCTCGGCCAGTTCGTCGGTGGTCACCGTCGTGACCCGCTCGCGGTAGTCGCCGTGACCGACCCGCTCGATCACCCGCTGCAGCTCGCGCACGGGGGTGACGACGCTGCGGACGAGGAGGAACGATTGCCCAATCGCCGCGCCGGTGGCCAGCGTCGCCACCAGGACAATCGGCCACAGCACGCGGAACGGTTCACCGCCCAGGGCGACCACCTGGCTGTAGGCAAAGACGCCCACGATCGTCACCGGCACGACGATGATCCCCAGGGTCAGCACCTGCAGTTTGGTGCCCAGCAACAACCGCCGCAGCTTCGGCCGGTCGAGCGCCGGGCTGGCCCCGGCATCCAGCGCCATCCGCACGATGGGCCGCATGGCCCATTCCAGGTAGAAGAGAAAGAGCACCAGGGCAAACCACACCCCGACGACGACGATGACGGCGAAGCTTTCCAGCGCCGCGATCAGGCCGATGCGCGGAGCGAACAGGAGCACCTCCAGGCCATAGACGGGGACGAACGCCGCCACCACCGGCACGATCACCCGCTGCGGGTAGGCGACCGCCTCCAGCCAGGCCTCGGTCGCCAGATCAGCATCCACCGGCATGCCCTCGATCAGCCGGGCCAGAAAGCGACGGATGGCCCGCGAGAAGCGCATGTAGCACCAGAAGGCCAGGCTCACCAGGACGACCTGGGCGACACCGCCGAGGGCCGCGAACAGCGTCCACGGCAGGCGGGTGATGAAGGCATCGAAGATGACCAACAGGGGGAACAGCGGGCCGAAGGCGATCAGCACCTGCCCGACCAGGAAGACAATGTGGATGTAGAGCGGGCGCCCGTTCCGCTGGGCAAACACCGCCGCGCTGACGAGTTCCTGGAACGACTTCGGCTTCCTCACAGGCTTGATTGTAGCCCAGGTGGGGGATGTGGTCAAGCGGGATGCATCTGTGGTATAATCACCCTATGCACAAAGAGCACCCCGCCTACCTGTATCTCACCGCGTTCGTCAGCGGGCTGGTCTCGCTGGGGGTGGAGCTGTCCGCCTCGCGGCTGCTGGCCCCGCACTTCGGTGACTCTCACCCGGTCTGGGCAGCGATCATCGGGCTGATCTTGCTCTATCTCACCGTCGGCTACTTTATGGGCGGGCGCTGGGCCGACCGCTCGCCCCACCCGGCCACCCTCTACAGCCTGGTCGCCTGGGCCGCGCTGCTGGTGGGGGTGGTGCCCTTCGTCGCCCGGCCGGCGCTGCTGCTGGCCGCCGGCGGCTTCGCCGACTATAACGTCGCCCTGCTGGCCGGCCCCTTCCTGGCCGTGCTGCTGCTGTTCTCTCTGCCGGTGACGCTGATGGGCTGCGTCTCCCCCTTCGTCATCCGCCTGCTGGTGGAGCGCGTCGAGCGGGCCGGCAACGTGGCCGGCAAGGCCTACGCCATCTCCACCGCCGGCAGCCTCCTGGGCACGCTGCTGCCTGTCTTCCTGCTCATCCCGACCATCGGCACGCGCAACACCTTCGTCGCCCTATCGCTGCTGCTGATGGCCGTGGCGCTGATCGGACTGCTGCGCGCGGCCCCGCGCCGGGCGCTGCTCTACCTGTGGATGCCGGTCCTGGTCATCGTGCTGGCCGTCACCCTGCGCGGCCAGCCGATCAAGCCCGCAGAGGGCGCGATCTACGAGACCGAGTCGGCCTACAACTACATCCAGGTGGTCGAGCGGGACGGTTGGCGCTACCTCTATCTGAACGAGGGCCAGGGCATCCACTCGATCTACCGGGCCGGGGCGACGCGGGTCGGCGGGACGTGGGACTACTTCCTCGCCGCGCCGTTCTTCAACCCGCCGCCGTTCCCGCCCGAGCGCATCCGCTCCCTGGCGATGGTCGGCCTGGCCGCCGGGACGATCCCCAAGGAGTACACCGCCTTCTTCGGCCCGATCCCTATGGACGGCGTGGAGATTGACCCGGAGATCGTCCGCGTGGGGCGGGAGTACTTCGACATGAACGAGCCTAACCTCAACGTCTTCGTCGCCGACGGGCGAGCGTTCCTCGCCCGCAGCGACCGCCGCTACACCGTGGTGGGGGTGGACGCCTACCGCCTGCCCTACATCCCCTGGCACCTGACCACGGTCGAGTTCTTCCAGGCGGTGCGCGATCACCTGACCGACGACGGGGTGGCAGTGATCAACGTCGGGCGCACGCCGCAGGACGACCGGCTGGTGCAGACGCTGGCCGCGACGCTGGCCGAGGTCTTCCCCTCCGTCCACGCCATGGACGTGCCAAACTCCTTCAACACGATCCTGGTCGCCACGGTGCAGCCGACCGCGGCGGAGAACCTGCTGGCCAACCAGGCCCTCTTGAGCGACCCCACGCTGCGGCAGATCGTCGGCGAGGCCTGGGCCACGCGGCGACCGGTCGAGCCGGGCGGTATGGTGCTCACCGACGACCGCGCGCCGGTGGAGATGCTGACCCACGCGGTGGTGCTCAGCTACGTCTTCGCCCCTGCGGGGGAGAGGTAGAACCACAGATTACACAGATTACACAGATTAATTGTTCACCCTCCCGCAGGTTCGGAAGTGACCGGGCAACGAATCGGAGTGGCGATTGAAGTGCGATTTGGGCTGTAGCGCCCAAACCTGCGGTAGGGTGAGCAGTTACCGGGTTACAAGATTACGAGGAGTCCCATGTCTCTCCTGCACGATCTGCTCGCCCCGGCACTGCGCACCGGGCTGACCTGGCTGGGTCGCGGGCGACTGCCCCAGACCGACGGGACACTGACCCTGCCCGGACTGTCCGCGCCGGTCGAGGTGATCCGCGACCGCTGGGGGGTGCCGCACATCTACGCCGCCGATGCCCACGACCTGTTCTTCGCCCAGGGGTTCGTCCACGCCCAGGACCGGCTGTGGCAGATGGAGCTGAACCGCCGCACCGCCACCGGGCGGCTGAGCGAGGTCTTCGGCGCGCTGGCGCTCGATACCGACCGCACCGCCCGCACCTTCGGCTTCCACCGCCTGGGCCGGGCTGACTGGGCGGACGCCGACGACGAGGTGCGCGCCACGATGACGGCCTACGCCGAGGGCGTCAACGCCTTCCTCCAACACCCCACCGCCAAGATGCCGGTCGAGTTCACCCTCCTGGGCCATCGCCCCGAACCGTGGACGCCGGAGGACAGCCTCGCCTTCTCGCGGGTGATGGTCTGGCAGCTCTCCCACGCCTGGTACGGCGAGATCGTCCGCGCCCAACTGATCGAGGCGGTCGGCGCCGAGCGCGCCGCCGATTGGGAGATTCACTACCCACCGGCGAACCCGACCACCCTGCCGGCGGGCATCGAGTTCCACCGTCTCGACCCCGGTGGCACGCTGCGCGCGGCGCGGGGGCCGTTCCTCCACCGCGGCCTGGGCAGCAACGCCTGGGCTGTCTCCGGACAACGCACGATCACCGGCGCGCCCTTCCTCTGCAACGACATGCACCTGGCGCTGGCGTTACCGTCGCTGTGGTACCTGGTGCACCTGGTCGGTGGGCCATACCAGGTCACCGGCGTCTCCCTGCCCGGCCTGCCCATGGTCCTGGTCGGCCACAACGCCCGCATCGCCTGGGGAATGACCCTGGCCTTCACCGACTGCGAGGACCTGTTCGTCGAGGAGTTCGACCCGCAGGAGCCGCGCAGCTACCGCTTCGGCGACGAGTGGTGCCAGGCCCAGGTGATCCGCGAGCCGATCCGCGTCAAGGGACAGGCCGAACCGCACGTCGAGGAGGTGATCGCCACCCACCACGGGCCGGTGATTTCCAACGTGGTCGGCTACCCGGAGCGACGGCTGGCGGTCCACTCGATGGCCCTGCGGCCCTGCCCCGCCGTGCAGGGCTGGCTGCTGCTCAATCGGGCCGGCGACTGGGACACCTTCGTCGAGGCTATGCGCCGCATCGAAGCGCCGCAGTTGAACGTGGCCTACGCCGACGTGGACGGCAACATCGGCTACTGGTGCACCGGCCGCGTGCCCGTGCGCGCCCAGGGCGACGGTTCGCTCCCCGCCCTCGGCTGGACCGGCGAACACGAGTGGATCGGCGAGGTGCCGTTCGCCGAGATGCCCCACGCGCTCAACCCGCAGCAGGGCTACGTCGTCACCTGCAACCACCGCATCGTCCCCCCCGACTACCCGCACTTCCTGGGCAACGTCTGGATGAACGGCTACCGCGCCCGGCGCATCGTCGAGGTGCTGGAGAGCAAGGAGAAACTGTCGGCGGATGACTTCCGCGCCCTGCACGGCGACTTCGTCTCCATCCCCGGCCGCGAGTTCGTCCAGCGCCTGGCCGGCCTGGACAGCAACGACCCTGACGTGCAGCTCGCCCTGAAGCTCCTGCGCAGTTGGGACGGCCATCTGACCGCCACCACGGTCGGCGGGACGGTCTACGAGGTGACCCGCTACCGGCTGGTGCGCAATCTGCTGGAACCGGCGGTGGGACAGGCGCTGACCCTGCGCTTGATGGGCCTGGGCTTCCACCCGCTGCTCATGCATGCGCACGAGTTCTACGGCCACGACACGGTCAACCTGCTGCGGCTGCTCGACCGGCCCGACTCCTGGTGGCTGACCCAGGCCGGCGGCCGCGAGACGCTGCTGACGCGCAGCCTGAAGCAGGCGGTCGAGTGGCTGCGCGGGGAGCTGGGCGCGGACGCGAATGACTGGCAGTGGGGACGCCTGCACCGGGCGAGCTTCGCCCACGCGATGGGCATCCAGAAGCCGCTCGACCGCGTCTTCAACCGCGGCCCGCTGCCCATCGGCGGCGACACCGACACCGTCTGCCAGACGGCTATCAAGCCCGACGAGCCGTACGATAACAAGGCCTGGGCGCCGTCGTTCCGACAGATCGTGGACCTGGGCGACCTCTCGCGCTCGCTGGTCATCCACCCGCCGGGCCAGTCGGGACAACTGGGCAGCCGGCACTACGATGACCTGGCCGACCCGTGGATCCGCGGCGAGTACGTGCCCATGCTGTGGACCCGCGAGCAGGTCGAAAGCGCCGCGGAGGGGAAGTTAGTGCTGGCTGCTCGCTAATCGCGGATCGCGCATCGCGTATGGCGTGGTGCGTGGTGCGGCAAGCGATTGGCGATATGCGATACGCGATACACGATATGCGATATACGGAGGTTTGTGATGGATAGCATCCTGTCTGGAATGCCCCCGCTCATCGTTCTGATTGCCCTGGCCGTCCTGGGCCTGGCTTCCCTGATCGCGGGGATCGTCTGTCTCGTCTTCTACGCCAAGACGAAGAAGACTCTCTTGTTGATCGCCGGCCTGCTGCTCACCTTCGGCGTGCCGGGGCTGTTCTGCTGCATCGTGCTGGCCCTCTGGATTCCCAATGCCTTCGTCGTCTACGCCCCGCCGCCGCGCTGAAGCGGAGACCTGACCGGTCTCGATACTGACCCGGCATGCTCAACCTGCGCTACGAGCTCACCCGCCTGCTCACCGACTACTACCTGAGCAGCGTCGGCGAGCGCTACCGGCGCGGGCGACGGGTCCCGCCGCCGCGCACCGTCGTCTGGGACTGCACCCGGCGCTGTAACCTGGCCTGCGTCCACTGCGGAGCAACGAAGGAGCGCTACGCCGCCGAGCTGACCACCGGTCAGATCGGCGGGATTATTGATGAGCTGGCTGCGCTGAAGGTGGACATGTTCGCCGTGACCGGCGGCGAGCCGCTCCTCCGCGAGGACCTCCTGGAGGTGCTGGCCCACGCCCGCGAGCGGGGGCTGAAGACGGGGATCGCCACCAACGGCTTCCTGGTGGACGAGGCGATGGCGCGGCGGATCGGCGCGGCCGGCGTCCGCTCCGTGCAGGTCAGCCTGGACGGGCTGGAGAGCACGCACAACGCGATCCGCAACCACCCGCTCAGCTTCGCCCGAGCGACGCAGGCCATCGAGCGGCTGCTCGGCGCATCCGTGCCGCTCGTCTCCGCGGCCACCACGGTCACGCCGCGCAACCTCGACGAGCTGGAGGGGCTGGGGGAGCACATCGCTCGCCTGGGCTGCCCGCTGTGGCGACTGACCGTCGTCATGCCGATCGGCCGGGCCCGCGAGGCAGACCTGCTGCTGCGCGGCGAGCAGTTGACCGCGCTCTTCGCCTTCGTCCGCAGCCAAAGAGGGAAAAGGCCGCGCATCTACATCGGCGAGAACCTGCCTTTCCTGGGCACCTGGGAGCGGCAGATCCGCCGCGAGCCAATGGTCTGCCCCATCGGCTTCCTCGCCTGCTGCATCGGCGTGGACGGACACGTGCGCGGCTGCCCGGAGCAGCCGGACACGGCGGAGAACCGCGAGGGGTCGCTGCTGGAGCAGCCGTTCGCAGCGATCTGGCAGCGGGGGTTCGCGCGGTACAGGCGCCGCGAGATCCTCGTGACGGATGAGCGCTGCGCCGCCTGCCGCGACCGCCACGTCTGCTACGGCGGCTGTTGGGTGATGCGGGAAGGGAGCCATCACTGCATCCACGAGCTGATCGCGAATCGCTAATCGCCTATCGCAAATCGCGTATCGCGTATCGCAGATCGCGTGTGGCGTGTTGCGTAGTGCGTGTTGCGACGAGCGATTGGCGATCCGCGATAGGCGATAGGCGATACACGATATGCGATACACGACCAAGCTCCTCCACATCCTGATCGTCCTGGCGCTGCCGCTGGCGCTGTTCGCCGCCAGCCTGCGCCTCACGACCCACCACTGGATCGTAGAATGGGAATACGGGAAGGCCGACTTCCCGCCCGACCCTTTCGGCATGCCCACCGCCGAACGGGTTCGCCTGGCCCGCGTCTGCGTGGACTACCTGGTGACGGGGGCAGACATCCGCCTGTTGGCCGAGCTGCGGTTGGACGGGCAGCCGGCGTTCAACGCGCGCGAGCTGCAACACATGGTGGACGTCAAACGGGTGCTGTGGATACTATTGGGGGCAGGAGGACTGGCCGGCGTGGTCGCGGTGGGCGGGACGGCGGCGCTGGCTGCGCGCCGGCCCACCCGCACCCACGCGCCGACGGCATTGCTGGGGGGCAGCCTGCTCACCCTGGGGCTGCTGGCATCTGTCGGGCTGCTGATGCTGACCCGCTGGGACAACTTCTTCGTCGGCTTTCACCGACTGTTCTTCAGCGGCGATTCCTGGCTCTTCGCCTACTCCGATACCCTGATCCGCCTCTACCCGGAGCGGTTCTGGATGGACGTGGGGATGGTCATCGTCGGACTGCTGGCGGGACTGGCGCTGCTCAGCGCAGGGACATCCCTCATCTGGCATCGGCTTCAGCTCCGCACCCCGACATCCAAGGCCCCATCCCCCTGACCCCCCGTCCCCGCGTCCCCGCGTCTCCCCGTCCCCGCGTCTCCCCGTCCCCGCGTCTCCGCGTCCCCTTCTCCCCCCTCACGCCCCGAACTTCACCAACCGCCCCGCGTGAGCCATCGCCAGCGGCATGAGGTCGAGATGGCGGATGTGTCCTAGCCCGCCGGCCATGCACGGCCGTTCGCCGAAGGCCGTCACCCCGTCTGGGCGGATGTCCCGCGCCCACAGCAGCACCGGCAGCTCGTGCCAGGAGTGCGACTTCAACAGCGCCGGCGTCGAGTGATCGCCGGTGACAATGACCACATCCGGCTGCAGGGCCAGGATGTCCGGCAGGACGTGGTCGAAGTGCTCGATCACCTCGGCCTTGCGCGGGAAATCCCCATCCTCCCCCGCGCTGTCGGTCTTTTTGACGTGGAAGAAGAAGAAATCGTACCCGTCCCAGTGGGCGCGCAGCGTCTCTACCTCGTCCTCGATTGTCTCGCCGGTGGGCAGGACGGTCATGCCGGCCAGTTTGGCCACGCCACGGTACATCGGGTAGGTGGCGATGGCCCCGCAGCGCAGGCGGTAGATGTCGCCCATCTTTGGCAGGCCGGGGTCGCGGGCGATGCCGCGCAGGTTACAGCCGTTGGCCGGGTGCTCGTCGGCCAGCAGGTGGCGAGCCTCGGCCAACCAGCGGTTGAGCAGGTCGGCGCTGCGCGCCGCCTCGGGGCGCAGCGGCTGCACCGGCAGCGGCGGCACGCCCACCCGCTGCGGGTCGGTCTCCGACAGGCCGTCCTCCAGCCCGTCACCGCGCAGGATGAGGGCGAAGCGGTAATCCTGCACCGGCTCGACGAAGACCTCCACGTCGGGCAGGTGGATGGCGCGCAGCTTCTCGCACAGCCGCACGCAGACGGACGTGGGGATGCGCCCAGCCCGGCGGTCGGTGATCACGCCACTGACGGGATCCAGCGAACAGAAGTTGCCGCGCGCGGCGATGTCCTGCGGCTGCAGGTCGAAGCCGATGCCCAGCGCCTCCAGCACCCCACGCCCGATCTCGTAGCGCAGCGGGTCGTAGCCGAAGAGAGCCAGGTGGCCGGGGCCGCTGCCGGGGGTGATGCCGGGGGCGATCGGCGTGCTCAGCCCGCAGATGGCGCGCGCGGCCAGGGCGTCCAGGTTCGGCGTGCGCGCCGCTTCCAGCTCGGTCGGCCCGTCGGGCGTCAGTGGCAAACCGCCCAGGCCGTCCAGCACCAGCAGGATGATCTTCGTCCTGGCCTCGACGGCCAGCTCGCGCATCCAGTCTAGCTGTTCCATGGTTCTCCTTTCGTCATCGCTTGCGGCCCATTGTAACGCAGTTCGCAAGATTCGTCCATCGCGGCGCAAAAGTGGCACGCTCCCCGTTGCCCTGGTCGCCCGGCGGTGTTATACTGTACGCGGAGAGGAGCGCGTTCTACCCACCACCCTCCCGCAGGTCAGGAAGCGGCCGGCAAGAGGGCGAGCAGCGCATTGTGGCGTACTCCGATGCGGAGGTTGCGCCCGAACCTGCGGGAGGGTAGGCAGTTACGTGAAAGGGAGGCAAGGTGAGCAGAGACGACTTGAGAGATCGGTGGGCGCTGATCCTGGGCGCTTCCAGCGGGTTCGGCGCGGCGACGGCGCGGGCGCTGGCGCGGGCCGGGATGCACATCTTCGGCGTGCACCTGGACACGCGGGCGACGCTGGAGCGGGCCCGTCAGGTGGCGGAGGACATCGAGGCTATCGGACGGCGGGCGGTCTTCGTCAACACCAACGCCGCCGACGCCCGCAAGCGTGCCCAGGCGGTGGCGCGGCTGGCGGAGGCGGTGGGCGAGGGGGGAACGGTGCACTTCGTCCTCCATTCGCTGGCCTTCGGCACGCTCCGGCCCTTCATTACGGATGATCCGACGGAGGCGATCAACGAGGAGCAGATGGATATGACCTTGCGGGTCATGGCCCACAGCCTGGTCTACTGGGTGCAGGACCTGGTGCAGCACGGCCTGCTGGGACGCGGCAGCCGGGTCTACACGCTCTCCAGCGCCGGGGCCGAGCGGGTGGTGGTGCCCTACGGGGCCGTCTCGGCGGCCAAGGCCGCGCTGGAGAGCCACGTGCGCCAGTTGGCGCTGGAACTGGGTCCGCGCGGCATCGCCGTCAACTGCCTGCGCCCCGGCGTCACCGACACGCCGGCGCTGCGGGCGATCCCCGGTCACGAGCACTGGGTCGAGGAAGCACTCAAGCGCAACCCCGGCCGACGGCTCACCACCCCGGAGGACGTCGCCGAACTGCTGGTGGCCCTGGCCGACCCGGCGATCACCTGGGTCAGCGGCGCCATGATCCCCGTGGACGGCGGGGAAATCGTCGTTGGATAGTCACTGCCTACCCTCCCGCAGGTTCGGGCGCGATCTCTTTCTAACCTGCGGGAGGGTAGGGGTAGGCAGTTACGTTGGATAACATTGCCAAACCGGAACATTCGCGCAAAATGCCAATCTACAGCAAAATCTGCCGCCCGTTCGCCAGCAGTGAACGGGCAACTGAGGGAGTGGCCCGCCAGCCCGCCATGGCGGGCCACCCCACCGGTTGGGGTAGATGCAGACAAAAGGTATACATCTGGGGATGGACATCTCCGCAGTTTTCCACTTTCTGACAAACTGATATGCACCTACCCTAACTTGCCATAAGAAATCTTAAACCCGATCTTCTTTTAAGCCAGGCTGCCCCTTTGAGATTGCCCCTGCGGGCAACTTCTGCTAGAATGACGCTGCGTGAGGCAGAGCGGTGGGGGACCTGTACTTGCCTCCATCTTCGCCGGGTCCCACAGCACCGTAGTGGCGTGGTCATCAGGCCACTTCTTCCTGTCTGTTACGCGTTCGCTCCATAACTCCTGATCGCTTGAAACCACTGCGAGGGGGCATTTTTGCCTGGCGTCCGGGAACGCCCACCGATGAACGCTGCCCATGTCTGGCAGGCCGCGCTGGGTGAGCTGGAACTGGAGCTGACCCGCGCAACCTACAACGCATGGTTGCGCAACGCCCGGCTGGTCAGCTACGAAGATGGCGTCTTCGTCATCGGGGTAGCCAATGGGTATGCGCGGGACTGGCTGGAGAGCCGTCTCCGCTCTACGGTCGTGCGCACGCTCACCCGCCTGGCCAAACGGACGGTGGACGTGCGCTTTGTGGTTTGGGAAGAACCTCCCGCGCCAGAAACCGCCCCCCTGCTGCAACCACTCGCCGAGCTGCCGGCCAACAACAGCAAAGCCAGCAACGGGCTGAACCCACGCTACACCTTCTCTTCCTTCATCGTCGGTCCAGGCAACCGGCTCGCCCAGGCCGCCTGTCAGGCCGTGGCTGAACAACCCGCCGTCGCCTTCAACCCCCTCTTCATCTACGGCGGCGTCGGCCTGGGCAAGACCCACCTGCTGCACGCCATCGGTAACCACTGCCAACCCCGCGACCGCCGCGTGGTCTACGTATCCGCCGAGACGTTCACCAACCAACTGATCGAGGCGATCCGCAATCACAACACCGAGGCGTTCCGCGAGACCTATCGCACCGCCGATGTCCTGCTGATTGATGACATCCATTTCATCGCCGGCAAGGAGGCCACTCAGGAGGAGTTCTTCCACACGTTCAATGCCCTGCACGGCAACGGCGCCCAGATCGTCATCTCCTCCGACCGCCCGCCGCGGGCCATGTCGCTGCTGGAAGAACGGCTGCGCTCGCGCTTCGAATGGGGACTGCTGGTGGACATCCAGCCGCCGGAGCTGGAGACCCGCGTGGCCATCCTGCGACAGAAAGCGGCCAGCCGCGACGCCGCCGTGCCCGACGAGATCCTCTACCTGATCGCCGAGCACATCCACAACAATATCCGCGAACTGGAAGGAGCGCTCAACCGGGTCATCGCCATCACCACCCTGGCCAATCAGCCGCTGACCGGCGAACTGGCCCTCGCCGCGATCGGCGATCTGGCCATCCAGAAGCCCTCCCCACCGGACGCCGAGGCGATCGTGCGCGCCGTCGCTACCTACTACCACCTCTCCCTGGAGGACCTGACCGGACCCAGCCGCGCCCGCCCGTTCGCCCGCCCCCGCCAGGTCGCAATGTACCTGCTGCGCCAGGAGACCGACGCCTCCTTGTGTGAGATCAGCCAGGCGCTGGGCCGGCAAGACCACACCACGGTCCTCCATGCCTGCGAGCGGGTCGCCGCGTTGATGGACCAGGACCCCACCCTGCACCACGAGATCCAGGCGATCCGCGAAGCGCTGTACCGGGAAAAGCCCCTCCATCAGCCGGCCCGATGAGCGTTCATCCACATGTTTTCCCATCCCCTTTCACACCCCCACATCTGGACCCC
>Ga0209018_1002628_pt1 | contig 12341 bp, 9 predicted proteins | sample YNPBryBLVA2012_FD_185814 | JGI IMG/M metagenome (GOLD analysis project Ga0209018, IMG submission 185814) | Anoxygenic and chlorotrophic microbial mat microbial communities from Yellowstone National Park, USA - YNP Bryant BLVA 2012 (SPAdes)... ...
GGTGGCCGCCCCGAGCATGTCATCCCCCCAGGTAGTGCTGCTGGTGGGGGAGATGTAGACGTAGAAGATGGCCTGGTTGGTGTTGTTCTGCAGGACGACCGTGGCGGTGCCGCCGCCACCGCCGCCTGGCACAGTCGTCGCTGGCGGGGGAGGTGGGGGTGGAGGCACCGTTGGATTTGCCGGCGGGGGAGGTGGGGGTGGAGGCACCGTTGGATTTGCCGGCGGGGCTTCCGTGGACGGTGCGGGCCGGGTCGGCCCAGCCTCGGTGCCTGTCGGCGTTTGTCCTGTGTTGATGTTCACGCCGCAGGCCAGTGTGGCCATAACCACAAGGGCTATGGCTATGCCCAAGAATCGGTACTTCATCTTACTCCTTTCAGTTTCTGGCTTCTTTGCGCCGGCAGAGTCCTCTCCTGGAAGATGGGTTTATCCGCCAGCCACGAATGCCCGGTTTACGTCCAATCGTCAGGCGTCTGGAACTATGGCATCACCTCCTTCAACGGAAGGGGTCTTCTCACCCTGCAGGGGAAAAAACGGTCCGTGCTCTGTGGGGAGAGAAAAAGGCGAGGTCAACTACCCCCTTTGCTGTAAGATTGTAGCAGACAACGGGTGCAAAGTCAATAGGTCACGGTTACAAAGGGGTTGCGGATGGAGGGCGGAAGGGGAAAGCGGGGTGGGCGTGACCGCCAGCCACAGAAAAGTGCGCACCTCGCCGGGTTCCGAGGCCCGCTCATAGACTTCGGTATCCCCCACACGTCGCACCACGCGCACCTGCCAGCGGAACTCGCGGGCGGCGCTGTCCGCCGGATAGAGGTCAGCAGGCACGCGGTAGGCGGTGGACCAGGTGCGCACGACGACAGGTTCGTGGCCGGGCCGCGTCAGGCGCAGTTCGTACCATTCGTTGGCGCGCAGAAGGCCCACAGCGGTCCATTGCAGCACGATGACGGCCTCCGGCCCGCCGAAGGTGGCCCCGTCGGCGGGGGTGAGCAGCGTCGGTGGGGGATAGGGGGGCAGGGGCGTTGGCGTGGCGTTGGGATTAGGCGTGGGGGTTGGGGTGGGCATCGGCGTGCCCACCGGGATGATCAGCGACTGATTGGGCCGCAGGATGTCGGAGCCGACGGGGATGTCAGGGTTGGCGGCCCGGATCAGGGCGACGGTGACGCTGTACTGGGCGGCGATGGAGATGAGCGTCTCGCCCGGCCCGACCACGTGGATGACGTAGCCGCCCGCCGTGGGAGTGGGGCCAGCCGGTCCGGGCGTCCGGGTAGGGGTCGGTGTTGGGACGATGGGGGGGATCAGCAACACCTGGCCCGGCTGCAGCAGTTCCGGCGTGACGTTCGGGTTGAGCGCCAGAATCTCCTCCACGGTGGTCTCGTAGAACACGGCGATGTCAGAGAGCGTCTCGCCAGGCTGCACCTGATGGGCGCGCGGCGGGAGGGGCGTGGCTGTGGGAGTGGGGGTCGAGGTCACGGGTGGGGTGGCGGTGGGAGGCGTCGTTGGGCGGCTATGTGTGGCGGTGGGTGTGGGTGAAATGGCGGGGGGGAGCAGGAGCGGCCGCAGGAGCGTGACCCCCACGGTGCCCACCAGTGCGACCGCGGCGACGACAGCCAGCCAGAACCACAGGTGGGATGCCTGCCGGACCGGCGGGCGCTGGGGTGCGGCTTCCTTCTCCTCTCCTCCGGTGAGCGGCGCCCCGCACATCAGGCAGGTGGTCGCACGCGCGGCCACCCGCGCGCCGCAGGCCGGGCAGAAGCGGGGTTCTTCGGATGCAGGGGGGCGCGGTTCCTCAGCCATTGAGCCTTCTTCTATGGACGAACCAGACGACCGTCCAGTTCCAGTTCAGCGGCGATTTCCTGCATCCCGGCCAGCACGATGCCGACGTGTTCCCACAGGTCAATGCCCAACTCCGCCGCGCCGGCTTCGGTGTCCTCGCGGCGGGCGCCAGCGGCAAAGCGGTGGTCCTTCCACTTGTTCCTCACGCTCTTGACGGTGACCTCGCGGATGTCCTTCGACGGCCGCACCAGGGCCACAGCGACGATCAGGCCGGTCAGATCGTCCACCGCGTAGAGCACCCTCTCCATCAGGTTCTCCCGCGCCGCGCCGGTGCGCTCGGCAGCATGGGAGAGGACGGCATGGACGATTTCCTCCGGCCAGCCCCGTTCGCGCAGGATACGCGCGCCAGCCAGCGGGTGCTCGTCGGGGAAGCGCTCATAATCGAAGTCGTGGAGCAACCCGACGACAGCCCACGTCTCCTCGTCCGCCCCATAACGGCGGGCGTAGGCGCGCATCGCTGCCTCCACCGCCAGCATATGTTTGACCAGGTTGGCATTTTCGGTGTACTCGTTGACCAACTGCCACGCCTGCTCACGGGTCGGTTCCATCTGTCATCCTCCTTGAGGATCCGGGGTCTGAATGTGCCGGTCCAGGATCGGTATCGGCTCGCCCAGCACCGGCAGGGGGCGACGGACCCGCACGTCCCACCAGGCCAGCCATAGCGCGGGCACCTCGCGGGTCCAGTACCAGGCGCTGTGCACGTAGGGGCGCCGGTCGGCGACGTATCCCACCGCGTCCAACCCCAGCCCCTGGCAGGTGTAGAGCGCGCGGGGCAGGTGGTAGCGCTGCGTGACCAGCACCACCTCTTGCAGGCCGAAGATCGCCCGCGCCCGGTAGCAACTGTCGTAAGTGCGCCGGCCGGCGTAGTCCAGGACGATGGCCTCATCCGGCAGGCCCAGGCTCAGGGCTACCTCCCGCATCTTCTCCGGCTCATTGTACTCGACGAAACGGTTGTCGCCGCTGAAGAGCAGCAGGCGCACCCGGCCAGCGCGGTAGAGTTCCGCTGCCGCCTCTACGCGGTCCCGCAGCACGTCGCTGGGAGCGCCGTTGGGCCAGTAGCCTGCGCCGAAGACCAGCGCCACGGCCCGCTCGGGCACCTCCTGCGCATCGCTGTAGATGCGCCCTTGAAAGCGCCCGCTCAGCGTCCAGGCCGGCAGGCCCAGCAGCGCCCCTGTGCCGATGAGCAGAACGGCAACCGTCAGCGGGCGGAGCGGATTCCTGTGGCGACGTGTCCTTCCCATCTGCCCTCTCTGCGCTATTTGCTGAACCTGCTCAGTCTGCCGACTCTCTATGGCAGCACCTCGGCCACGGCGACGACGGTCTCGGCGTCCGCCCCCCAGACCACGGTGACCATGCGCCCGGAGCGGGCCAGGTAGGCGGCGCCGGCAGCGCCCGTCCACAGCCGGCCCGGCAGGCCGAAGGGGGTCTCGACAAGGAGAAGGGGCGGCACGCGGAAGTGGGGCACCAGCCGGGTGTAGGCCTGCTCAAAGGCTACGGCGTCCTGCTGGCTGTCCCAGGCGGTGCGCCAGGCGATGAGCGAAGCGCCGTCTTCCCGCTGCCAGAGCGTCAGCATGTCGCCAGCCCAACCGTCGGCGGCTTCCCAGGCCGTCGCTTCGTCTGCCAGATGGCTGGCCAGATGCAGGCCGATGAGCAGCTCTCCCATCGTGTCTCGCCGCAGCAGCCGCCAGCCTTCTCCCAACACCGGCCCCAGGTCGGGCATAGCCACCACCTGCGTCTGCGCGGCGGCCGTGTATCGCTCCGGGTGCAGCACCTGTTCAGTGGAGCAAGGGGGGCGCGCGTAGGCGCGGTTGACTGCCGCCCATCTGCCGCTGTCGTACAGCGCAGCGACGAACTGCGCCCCCTCCCGGTAGGGGAAGAGACGCAGCCGGGCGAAAGCGGCGTTGTCGGCCAGGGCGGCGTAGGTGGGTTCCTCGGCGTCGGCGGCCATCTGCGCCAGATGCTCCAGGTCGGTGGGAGCGGGCTGGGGGTTGGCGTAGCGGGCAGTGGTGAGTACAGCGTCCCCTTCGACCAGCGCTCGCAGGGCCAGCGCGGCGTCGGTGGTCGGCTGGCAGGGAGTCAGTGTCGCCAGGCTGAACTGCTGATCCAGCAGCGCACGGGCAATGGCCCGCACCAGCGACCTTTCGTCGTCGGCGGTGGTGGGGCTGCGGCTGACGACGATGAGGATCTGTCGCTCGGCGGGCAGGTAGCGGCTGGAGATGTGCGCTGCCTGTGCGGTCACATCGGGCAGCGGCAGGGGGTCCAGCGGTGGGATCAACCCCAGGGCGATCGGGAGTGTCAATTCCTGCTGGGGTTGCTCTTCCTGGTAACGCTGCAACAGGCCGATGGCGACCTCACGGGCGGTAGGGAAGGTTACCGGGATCTGCTCCACTGCGGGCAGGTCGCGCACGCCGGCCACGATCTGGGTCAGTTCGTTGACCACTCGCGCGCTCTGCAGTTGCGAAAGGGGGGTGGGGACAGCCGTGGGGCGAGGTGAAGGGGTGGGAGAGGGGCCTGGGGAGACGGTGCCCGGCGTCGCGGTATGCAGCGGCGAGAGCGGCGGGGGGGTGTTGGTGGCGGGCGCGGGGGTGGGGGATTGGCGCATGACGTAGAACACGCTGAAGCCCATCAGCCCGAACACCACGAGCACGCTGATGCTCATCAGGATCAGTATCTGGCGCTGTCGCCGCGTGAAGCGGGCGCGTCTCACAGACCGCTCCTCTTGGAAGTCGGTGGCATACAACCGATTATACCATAGCCAGCGAATGGGGGAAAGGAACACACGGGCTCAGTTGCCGCGCACGGCCGAGGTCAGCGCGCCCAGGCAGGCCGCGCCGACGGCGGCCAGGAAGCCGGCGGAGACGGCGTCGAAGAGCGGGGTGGCGGCACCGATGGCCTGTCCGTGGGTGATCACTGTGGCGAAGATCGCCCCGGCCATACCCACGCCCAGCACCATCCCGGTGTTGCGCGCTGTCGCCAGGGTGGCGGCGGCGACGCCCTGGCGGTGACGGGGCGCGGAGCCCATCAGCGCGCTGTTGTTGGGCGAGACGAAGATGCCAATGCCCAGCCCGGTGACCGCCAGTGCCCTCGTGGTCTGGCTCAGGGGGGAGGCCGGGCCCAGCCGCGAGAGCAGCAGCAGCCCGACCGCCAATATCCCCATGCCCACCGTGCTGGGCAGCCGGGAGCCGATGCGGTCCGAAAGCGTGCCGCTCAGCGGGGCGGTGATCGCCATCACCAGCGGTTGAGTGGTCAGCAGCAGCCCGGCCTGCGCCGGATTGAGAGCACGGCCCTGCATCAGGTAGAACGGCAGAAGAAAGGTGATGCTGTAGAGGGCGATGTAGTTGAGGACGGCGCTGGCGACGGAGGCGGAGAAGAGGCGACGACGGAACAGGCTCAGGTCGAGCATGGGACTGGCCACACGCTGCTCGATGAGGACGAAGGCGGTCAGCAGCAGCAACGCCGAAGCCAGCAGTGCCAGCACCCCTGCTGAGCTCCACCCCCAATCGTGGCCGCGGTTCAGCCCCAGCAGCAGCGCTACCAGGCCGGCGGTGAAGGTCGCCGCGCCGGCCAGGTCGAACCGTTCACCCTGAGTGGCAGGAGGGTCTTGCGGGATGAGCCGCAGGCTGAGCAGCAGCGCGGCCAGCCCCACCGGGACGTTGATGTAGAAGACTGCCTGCCAGCCGAGCCGCTCGGTCAGAAGACCACCCAGCGACGGCCCCACGGTCAACCCCAGGTAGGTCATCGTCGCCTGCATCCCCAACGCCTGGCCGCGCTGCGCGGGGGCGAAGTTGGCGGTGAGGATGGCCGGGGCGTTGGACGCCAGCATCGCTGCGCCCAGCGCCTGCAACGCCCGAAAGGCCACCAGCGTCCACACCGTCGGGGCCAGGCTGCACAGGACCGAGCCGAGCACGAAGATGCCGAAGCCCCAGACGTAGACCGCCTTGTGGCCGTGCAGGTCCCCCAGCCGGCCGAAACTGAGCAGCAGCCCGCTGAGCACCAGCAGGTAAACCACCGTCACCCATTCGATGGAGGCGACGTCCCCGCCGAAGTAGCGGTTCAGCACTGGCAGGATGGTGTTGACGACGCTGCCGTCCAGCGCCGACATGAAGGTGCCCAGGCCGACCGCCAGCAGTACCCCCCATCTCCTGGACGAGTTGGCAAGGTAGGCAGGCGCGGTCTGCGAGCCGTGGTCCGTGGTCCGTGGTCTGTGGTCTGTGGTCAACGGTGGGTCATCCCGGTGTAGGTGTGGGAGTCGGTTCTGCTGGCGTCTCGGTTGGCGGTTCCGTGGTCGGCATGGGCGGAGGCGTGTCGGTGGGCGGAGGGAGCGGGGTGGCGGTCTCCGTCGGCGGCGGCGTGGGCCAGGGGGTGTCGGTGGGCCAGGGGGTGTCGGTGGGCCAGGGCGTGTCGGTGGGCCAGGGCGTGTCGGTGACCCACGGGGTGTCGGTGGGCCAGGGGGTGAATGTCGGCCAGGGGGTGTCGGTAGGTATCGGTGTGGGTGAGCCGACGATGCACTGGGCCAGCCCCTGGTAGGCGTTGCCGCGGTTGTCCCAGGCGGTCACGCGCAGGGTGTAGACGCCGGGGGCCAGATGGGTGGTGTCCCATATCGTGATCTGGCCGTCCTGCACCTGCGCCAGATGTGGCCCGCTGATCCAACCCCAGCCCTGCGGGTTCGTGCCCACGCCGTACTGGACGTCGTACCGGTTGAAGTCAGGCACGATCACCGTGCCGATGACCGGCACCAGTCCGGAGACCGGCGTGTCGAGGTTCGGGTAGGTGATCTGGACGACCGCCATGCCCGGCTGAGGGGTCGTGGCGCCCCCGCAGGTGCCGGGAGGAGCCAGCGGCAGCCCACCCAGGTGGGTCTGCGCCCACTCGATGCCGACGGGGTCGGTGGTGAGCCACTGGTACCCTTGCGTGTCGGTGATGACGACCATCACCTGGTTGTTGCACATCTGGTACCAGTCGTGCGTGGCGTCCAGCGGCGGCTGGTCGGCGGCGAAGAACTCGGTGCGGTGGTTGGGGCAATAGGGGCTGGGCTGGGTGCCGGAGGAGGCGCAGATTTCCATCTCCACCACACCCGCAGGGCGGGTGAAATCGCGGACGGGGGTGCTGGCCAGCGCCGCTTCCATAAAGTCGTGCCAGATGGGCGCGGCCCCCATAGACCCGGCCACGTTGTCCATCTCGCTGTTGTCAGAGTTGCCCACCCAAACCCCGGTCACCAGGTCGGGGGTGTAGCCCACCGTCCAGGCGTCCCGGTAGTCGTTGGTCGTCCCGGTCTTGGCCGCGGCGGGCCGGGAGAGTTCCAGCGAGTTGGGGCAGCGGAAGGCCATGCAGCGGGCCAGCGGGTCGGAGAGGACGCTGCTGATCAGGTAGGCGTGTTCAGGGCGGATGACCTGTACACCTGTGGGGTGGCTGTTGTCCACCAGCACGTTGCCGTTGGGGTCCTCAATGCGCAGGATGGGGGAGGGAGGCACGCGCACGCCGCCGTTGGCGAAGACGGCGTAGGCTCCGGTCAGTTCCAGCAGCCGCACCTCGCCGCCGCCCAGGGTCAGGCTGAGGCCGTAATCCTGGCGGGTGAAGGTGGTGATGCCGAGACGGGCGGCCATCTCCTGCAGGCCGGGGACGCCGACGAACTGCAGCGCGCGCACGGCGGGGATGTTGAAGGAGTTGGCCAGCGCGTCGCGCATGCGCAGCGGACCGTGGAAGCGGCCATCGTAGTTGCGCGGCGTGTAGGGCGGGTTCGCTCCGTCGGGGAAGGAGGTGGGGATGTCCCAGATCAGCGTGGCGGGGGTCCAGCCGCGCTCGAAGGCAGCGACGTAGGTGAGCGGCTTGATGGCGGAGCCGGGTTGTCGCTCGGCGAGGGCGACGTTGACCTGCCCGTCAATCGTCTCGCTGTAATAGTCGGCGCTGCCGACCATGGCCAGGATGTGGCCGGTGGACGGCTCGATGGCCACCAGCGCCCCGTTGGTGGCGTGATGATCGGCCAGGTTGGCCACCTGTGCGGCGACGGTGCGCTCGGCCAGGGCCTGCAGGTCGGGGTCGAGGGTGGTGTAGATGCGCAGGCCGCTGCCGCGGTAGAGCGCCTCCGGCCCGTAGGTCGCCTCCACCACCTGTCGCACGTAGACGACGAAGTGCGGCGCGGTGATGTGGTCGCCGGGTGTTGGCGGGTGGAACTCGTAGGCGGCGATCTCGGCGGCGGCTGCGGCGGCCTGAGCCTGGCTGATGTACCCCTGTTCCACCATCAGCCGCAGCACGTCCTGATGGCGGGCCAGCGCCCGCTCCCGTCCGCCGGCGAAGATGTCGTAGGTAGCCGGCGACTGGGGCAGGCCGGCCAGGAAGGAGGCCTGCGCCAGGGTCAGTTCGGAGGCATGCACACCGAAGTAGGTCTCCGCCGCTGCCTCCACGCCGTAGGCCAGGTTGCCGTAGTTGATCTCGTTGAGGTAGATCTCCAGGATGGTGTTGCGCGGGTAGCGACGGGTGATCTCGTAGGCGAGGACGACCTCGCGGATCTTCCGCCAGGCGGTCTGCTGCATTCGCTCCTCCGGCGAGAGCAGCAGGTTGCGCGCCAGTTGCTGGGTGATCGTCGAGCCGCCCGATACCGTCTCTCCGGCCCGCAGGTTGCGGTAGAGCGCCTTGAGCACGGCGATGGGGTCGAAGCCGGGATGACGGTAGAAGTCGGCGTCCTCGGTGGCGATGGTGGCCTGGATGAGGTAGGGACTGATGCGGTCGAGGGGGACGTAGGTACGCCGCCCGCCCTGCGGGTCCACCACCTCGTAGAGCAGGTTGCCCTCGCGGTCGTAAATGTTGGAACTGACGAAGACCGATTGGCGGGCGATCAGTTCCTCCGGCGGGGGGAGTTGCGCGGCGATGATAGCGTAGCCGGCGACGACGGTGGCGAAGGCAAGCATGAAGAGCAGGACGACGACGATGGCCAGGATAAAGAACGAAGTCAGGGTGCATGAGCCCCGCTCCCGGTGGCGGGGGCCTGGCGACAGCGCGGCGGGCGGACGAGGCGGGCCGGCTGGCGGGCGGGGAACGTAGCCCGGTCGCTGCGGCGGGGGGACGGGACGCGGCAGCCCCGCCGTGGGGGTCATCCCCGTGGCGATGCGGGGAGACGGGGTCGTGGGACTGCCCCTCCGTCCGGGCAAAGGGGCGGTCTCTACCTCGTCAGGATCCAGAGGAGAACGAGTGGGGCGGGTCTCCCCTGGCTGTGGGTTCTGTCTTGTCGGGTTCATAACCATCACCAGCCGCGGGCTATCCGGCGGCTGGTGCGGATTATAGCATCGGGGTAAGGGGTGTCAAGGGTGGTCGGATCTGAGGGGTTTCGAAGCAAATCCCAATCTGGGGACGGAGTCGAGGCTTCAGCCGGGGCAGACGTGGCTCAAACCGGCTGAAGCCTCGACTCCGGGCGGGAAAAGCAGCATCGACGTAGCCCAAATCGCCTCTGCTTCGAGCACCCGGGAGACCTCCCGCTTTGCGGCCGACGCCCTTTGGCATATAATCGCGCGAGGGTAGTCTCCCTCTTGAGTGTTGTTCCTGGTTCAGAGTGCTGAAAGCGAGGAATCGGTCAGCAGATTGAGCAGGTTCAGTGGATCTCTGTAGACAAATCTGCTTCATCTGCTAAATCCGCTGACTCTCTTCGGCCGTTTCGGGCGCAGTCTTCGATCAACACGGTGAGGGAAGACCGTTCGCGCGAGAGACCTGGACACCACGGAGGACGTTCAGCATGGCGAGATACGTGGAACTCCTTGCCGAAGGCCAGGGAGAACTGCTGGGCTGGCGGGACCCCGACGAGAACCGCGCCTGGGTGCGCGACAACAAGCCGCGCGGCCTGCTGGACAAGCGGATGAGCGTCCGCGAGGCGGTGGAGCGGTTCGTCCACGATGGCGACTATCTGGCCGTCGGCGGCTTCGGGCACATCCGCGTGCCCATGGCCCTGATCTACGAGATCGTCCGCCAGCGCCGCCGTGGCCTGGCCATCGCCGGCAAGACGGCCGTGCACGACATTGACATCCTCATCGGCGCGGGCTGCGTCAGCAAGGTCGAGTGCGCCTACGCCTTCGGCCACGAACTGCGCGGCCTGTCACCGGCAGGCCGGCGCGCCGTGGAGAGCGGTCAGGTCAAAGTGGTGGCCGAGATCTCCAACGGCGGCTACCAGTGGCGCTTCCTGGCCGGCATGATGGGCATCCCCTTCATCCCGGTGCGCAACCTGGTGGGCACCGACACCTTCGAGAAGAGTTCCGCCAAGCAGATTCGCGACCCCTGGAGTGGCAAGCCGGTAACCCTGGTGCCGGCGGCCTACCCCGACGTCGCCCTCTTCCACGTCCCCCGCTGCGACCGCTTCGGCAACGCGCAGATGGACGGTATCCTGGTGGAGGATTTCGAACTGGCTCGCGCCGCCCGCCGGGTCATCGTCACCACGGAGGAGATCGTGGACGAAGAGGTGATCCGCCAGGACCCACGCCAGACGGTGATCCCCTTCTACGTGGTGGACGCGGTCTGCGAGGTGCCCTTCGGCGCTCACCCCACGCTCATGCCCTACCGGTACAGTTTCGACGAGGAGCATATTCAGGAGTGGCTCTCCCTGTCCAGGAGCGAGGCTGGCACGCAGGAGTACTTCGCGAAGTACGTCTACGGCGTTCCCGACTTCGCGGCCTACCTGGAGCGGATCGGGGGACGGCGGACGTTGGAGCGGCTGCAGCAGGTGGAGCGGTTGCGGGCGCCTGCGGGCGCGTCGAGACGGTCCCGGAGGCGGAAATGACGACCGAAATGCGGGCGACCGATTACACCCTGGCGGAACTGCTGATCTGCGTGGCGTCGCGGCTGCTGGAGGATAACCGCGCGGTCTTCGTCGGCACCGGGTTGCCGATGGTCGCTGCCATGCTGGCCCAGCGCACCCATGCCCCCAACATCCTCATCATCTTCGAGGCCGGCGGGGTGGGGCCGCAGGTGCCGGTGCTCCCCGTCTCGGTGGGGGACTCGCCCACCTTCTACCGCGCCGTCGCCGCCTCCTCGATGCACGACGTGATGTCCGCCGCCCAGGCGGGCTACATTGACTACGCCTTCCTCGGCGCGGCGGCGATGGATGCTTACGGCAACCTCAACACCACCGTCATCGGCGACTGGGAACAGCCCAAAGTGCGCCTGCCAGGCTCTGGCGGAGCCAACGACCTGGGCTCCTTCTGTTGGCGCACGCTCTACGTGATGCGCAACCAGAGCCGACGCACCTTCGTGAAGAGGCTGGATTTCGTGACCACCCCCGGCTGGTTGGGGGGAGCCGGTCAGCGGGAGCAGGCCGGGTTGCCGGCCGGCTGCGGGCCGTACCGCGTCATCACCCAGTTGGGTGTGTACGGCTTCGACGAGGAGACGAAGCGGTTGACGCTGCTCAGCCTGCACCCGGGGGTCACCGTCGCGGAAGTGCAGGAAAACAGCGAGTTCGAGATCCTGATCCCGCCCGCGATACCCACCACAGCGCCGCCCACGGCGGAAGAGCGTCGCATCCTCCAGGAGATCGACCCCGATCGCATGGTCATCGGCAGGTAGGAGGGCGGGGGGGCGATGGGCCGCGCCCAACGCCGCGCTCAGCCCGTCCTGGCAGGCCGGAACTTGTAGCCGTAGACGATCGCCCCGTCCTCCCCGTCCTCGCGGATGCGCCGGGTGACCATCTCCACCGGCATACCGATGGCCACCTTCTCCGGTTCTACGTCGGTCAACTGCGCGGTGACCAGCGGCCCCTCTTCCAGACGCACCAGCGCCACGGTGTAGGGCGCGGTACGCTCGAATCCGGCCGGAGGGTTGTAGAGGGTGCTGTAGGAGTAGACCTCGCCCCGTCCGCTGAAGGCGAAGGGGGTCTTGGCTGGCGCTTCACACTCCGGGCAGACGTCGCGAGGCGGGAAGATGAACGTCCCGCATCTCTCGCACCGCTCCCCCACCAGCCGGTATCGCTGTGCTTGTAGCCTCCAGTTTCTGCTGGGTACGCTTGCCATAAGTCCCTCATCTCCTTAATCTGAAGATTAGTCCATCCGCTCCAGGATGTGCGTGATGACGGTCGCTCCGCTGCCGCCGATGTTCTGCGCCATCCCCAGCCGGGCGTTCGGCACCTGGTTTGCGCCAGCCTCGCCGCGCAACTGCTGCACGAGTTCGACCACCTGGTAGACGCCCGTCGCACCCACCGGATGGCCGCGCGCCTTCAGCCCGCCCATCGTGGCGATCGGGATGCGTCCCTGCAGGGTGATCTCCCCATCCAGCGCCAGGCGCACGCCCTGGCCTGGCGCGGCGAAGCCGGCCGCCTCCAGGCTCAGCGCTGCCATGATGCTGAACGCGTCGTGCAACTCGAAAACCTGAATCTCCTCCGGCCCCACCTGCGCCTGCTGATAGGCTCTCTGAGTAGAGAGCGTGGCGCCTTCCATCACCAATGGGTTGCGCCGGTCGTGCAGGGCGACGGCGTCTGTGCCCACCGCTGAGGCGGCGATCCGCACCGGTGTGCCGCGGAAGCGCCGCGCCCACGTCGCCGG
>Ga0209018_1002629_pt1 | contig 12335 bp, 7 predicted proteins | sample YNPBryBLVA2012_FD_185814 | JGI IMG/M metagenome (GOLD analysis project Ga0209018, IMG submission 185814) | Anoxygenic and chlorotrophic microbial mat microbial communities from Yellowstone National Park, USA - YNP Bryant BLVA 2012 (SPAdes)... ...
AGCGGATCTGGCTGTTGGAGGGGGCAAACGTATAGGTCCGGGCGCTGCCTGTCCCCAGGTCCACTTTGGTCCAGGAAGTGCCGCCGTTCGTGGTACGGTATAGGCCCTGGCCGGCGTCTATGCAGGCAAAGATCTCATTGGCATTGCCGGGGTTGATCGCCACCCGGCGCACCGGCGTCCACGACAACGCGCGCGGAACGCCTTTGTCTGCCTGGTCTGGCGGGCGCGAGGCCAGGACGCCAGGGGGAAGTGGCTTCTTCTGCACCGCTGAGATACCCTCGGCCAAGCCGTATGAGTAGCTGTAACCCCCGGCCCGCACCAGCGGCGGCTCTGGCTCATCCGGCGCGCCGGACTGTACTTCAGTGGGTTGCAGCGGGTCCGTCAGCCGCGTCCAGTTGGCCCCGCTGTCGGTGGAACGGAACAGGCCGTAGCCCCAGGTGCCTATAATAAGCGTCTGCGGATCCGTAGGATGCCTCACCAACCCACTGATGACCAGATCGCCATAGCCGCCCAGCCCCCCGTTGCGCGGCTCCCAGGTCTCGCCGCCATCCGCGCTGCGATAGACCCCCTGATTCGTGCCGGCATAGACGATACTGGGGTTGCTGGGGTCAATGAGGATCTGGATCACATCGGGGGCTTCGCCTGCCGTGCTATTCCACTGCGGCCCGCGCCAGGTCCAGTAGTTGGTTCCAGCGGATACCTGGCTCGTGGCGACATGGCCTACCGCAGGGAACAGCCATACACTCAGGAAAAAGATGGCTATCAGGCCCACCACGAGCAGTTGTAAGATACGCTGTTTCATCCTTCTCCTCCTCATTAATTATTGTTCATTGGCATCATCCCAGTACGCCTGTTATGGTGGCGGCGGTGGCGGCGCCGTGGGTGGCGGTGGTGGCGGCTCCGTCGGCGGCGGCGGCGGCGACGTCGGCGGCGGCGGCGACGTCGGCGGCGGCGGTGGCGGTGAGGTCGGTGGTGGTGGCGGTGGCGGTGAGGTCGGTGGTGGTGGCGGCGAGGTCGGCGGTGGTGGCTGGGTGGGCCGTGGCGTGGCGGTGGCTGTACGCGTGACCATGGCCGTGGCCTTGATAATGGTCGGTGTGATCGTGGGTTTACTGACAGTGCGTGTCGGAACTGCTGTGACGGTGACCGCCGGGGTTTGCGCTCTCGTGGTGGGAGAAGGGGTCTCGGTCACAGCGGGTACGATTCCCGGTTTGTTGGATGCCGTGGGCTGCACCTCGGTTACGGTGGCCTCAATAGATGTGGGGCTGGTTTCCCTGGTAACCGGGGACCAGAATCCTCCCAATCCAAACACTGCTGCCGCTGCGCCGACCCCGCTCAGGGTCAGGCAGCACAACAACCCGCCCAGGGTGACGCCACCGGCCAGCAGGGGAAACACTCTGCTGCGGCGCCTGGGCCGGGTCGTCGGGGCGACTGGCGGTTTCTCAGCCACGGGTGGAGGTGTTATGGGAACTTCTGGGGCCTGCGGTCTTGCGCCAGGAAGCAGGATATCGGTAGCCGCGCCCAGGGGAGTTACGGCCGGCGGTGAAGATGGCGACGGCATGGAGACCGGCGCCGACGTAACAGCCTCCCGCGCCAACGACGGTAACTCGTGGGGCATGGTAGATCGCACGGCCATTGCCAGGTCCCCGGCCCGGGCGTACCGGCGACCCGGTTCTTTGTCCAACGCCTGGTGGACCACCTGGGCCAGGGGCGCTGGCACGCCGGGGTTCACCTGCTGAATAGGGGGCAGCGGCTCATAGATATGCTGGTGGATGACCGCCCAGGGGGTCTCGGCCTGGAAGGGGACCCGACCGGTCAACATCTGGTACAGGATCACGCCCAGGGAGTAGATGTCGGTGCGATGGTCAACGGCCTGGCCCTGGGCCTGTTCCGGGGACATGTACTCTGGAGTCCCAATGATGGACATGGTCTTGACCCACTGGGTGCCCTCAAAAGCTTTAGCGATGCCAAAGTCCGACAACACCGCGCGCCCATCCTGCTTCAACAGAATGTTCGAGGGCTTGATGTCGCGGTGAACAACCCCATTAGCGTGGGCATAGTCCAGCGCCGCGCACACCTGGTCCATTACAGACAGGATGAAATCAGGCGGCAGTGGTTGACCAGGCGCGGCTTCCAGACGATCTTCCAGGGTTCCGCCATCTACAAATTCCATGGCGATATAATGGTAGCCATGCTCCTCGCCAGCATCGTACACATGAACGATGTTAGGATGGTTCAGTCGGGCCGCTGATAGGGCTTCACGCCGGAATCTTTGGAGAAACTCCTGCTCGAGCGTAAACTGCGGCAGGAGCACCTTGAGCGCGATGTGGCGGTTCAAGGACGGCTGGAGCGCCAGGTAGATGCGGGCCATGCCACCCTGAGCAATATGGGAAATCACCTGATACGAACCTAGTGTGGATCCGATCAGCGGGTCATCCATAGACCTCCTCCTGCGATTTTCTTGTGGCATCAATCACGATATAGCAGCTCTCTTTGCCCGATGCGAATACGATCCCCATCACGCAGCACGTGCCGGGTGATGGGCTGCCCGTTCACCAGCACCGGCGGATTCGGCTGCAAGGGCCGCAACACGCGCTGCTTGCCCTCCCGGATGATCTCGGCGTGGTGCGGGGCGATGCCTGGATCGCCGGCCAGCAGCACGTCGCCGTCCTTGCCAATGGTGGTGACGCGCTTGTCCACGATGAACTCTTTGCCTTCGCCGGGGCCACTGGAGACGATCTTGACCCAGGCCGGCTTGAGCGCGGCGTGCGCCAGCCCGATAAGCAGTCCCACGCAAGCCCCCAGGACGACAAAGCCCACGGCCCGGCTGGTCACAGACAGGGTCAAAACGTTGACCAGCAGGATGAATACCCCGCCGCCCAGGAGGCCGCCCAACAGCCCGCCCAGGCCGCCGGTGAACACCCGGCGCAGCGATAAGGCTGCCAACCCCTGTCCCAGACCCACAGTCAGCCCGAACAGCGTCCAGCCGGCCCAACGCCACAGGTCCCCATAGTGCAGGAACTCGTAGACCACCTGGGCGATCACCAGACCCAGGAGACCGCCGCTGGCGCCGGCCAGCCCCCCGACGACCAGCCCCAAGAGCGTGCGTCCGAACCGCCGGTCCGCCAGGCCATCCAACGCGCCCACCAGCGCCCCCACCCACAGCCCCACGAGCGCGCCGTCCAGCGCTACGTACACGTAGGTCCAATCGGTTGGCAGGAGACGCCGCACAGGGGTCAGGATCAGCCAGGCCAGGAAGCCGCCCCAGGCGCCCAGAAACATGCCGTAGATCGCTTTTAGCCATAGGGACATGGGTGTACCTCCGTGAAACGTGAAACGTAAAACGTGAAACGTAAAACGTGACGCGTGCGACCTGCGACCTGTGACTTGCGACCTGTGACCTGTGACCTGCGACCTGTGACTTGCGACCCGTGACCTGCGACCTGCTCAAGAGCCGGTGATGGTTCCTTTTGTCGGGGATGGCGATGGCAGGGGCGTGGGCGTGGGCCGGGCCAGGATGGTCACCGTTTGTTCCTCGGCGATGCCGTCTGGCTGTAAGGTCACGCGCACGCGTACGTCGGCCCCGGGGCGAGTGGCCCGCACCAGCCATTGGACCTGGGCGAAGGTGGTCCCGGCCGGCACCGGCTGCGTGGTCTCGCCGCGTTCCAGGATCAGTTCCGGGGGCACCTCGATGGTCACGCTCTGCCCATCCTTGGGGTTGCCGATATAGGCGGCGATCCAGAACGCCTCGCCTTCGTTCGCCTGCCGGTCCATCGCCAGGCTCAGATAGGGATTCCCGGTCTCGACGCTGGTGATGCCGCCCAGGCCGTAATAGACCACCACGGTGCGCCGTTCACCGGGGCCAAGCGGCTGCGGGTTGTAATACAGGCCCACGGCGCTATCCGGCACGCCGCCGCGCTCAGCTCGCCGAACCAAGGGGGATCCCGGCCCGCCGGCCTGGGCCAGGTATTCCCAGGCCATGTCCTCGCTCAGCCAGGCCGAGATGACCAGCCGGTCCGGCGGCGTGGCGTCTCGACCGCGCAGGGTCAGGTTTACGATAGTGCCGGGGCTTGCCAAATCGGCCTGCTCCAGGGCCTGGACCGAGGCCGGCACGTCGTCGCCCCGCAATTCCAAGCCATTGTTCACGATCCCTTCCCGACCGGCCAGCACGAATGGCACGCCATCGTTGTCGCCGATGAGCGTATCAATCATGAGGCGCAGGCCCACCTCGTGCGTCACGCTGTCTGTGTTCTCCATCACGTACTCGATGCGCATGGTGTCCCAGCGGTTGGTGGTGCTGCCCACAACCAGGGCCAGGTTTTGCGTGAACTGCACGTTCTGGTAGCGCCAGCTACACGTCATACCCCGGTCTTGGGCCTGTGGCGACGTCACAAATTGCCCCTCATAGCCATAGATCGGCGTCTCGCCGTCCACCCAGACCCGGGTGTTGCTGGTCTCACCCACCTCGCTGAAAGTCAGGTTCTTGTCGTCGTCGCCGGGGTTGTGCGGGTCGCCCACCGTGGTCCGGAGGCCGAACCGGCCATCGGGCCGGTAGCCAATGACCACGCAAGGGTCCGGGTAGCTCGGCGTGGGCGTGGGGATCGGCGTGGGGGTAGCCGCTGGCGTGGGCGACGGCGGCGGCGTGGGCGTGAGGGTGGGCGTGGGCGCGCCGGTGGGCGATGGCGTGGGCGTGGGGTTGGTGATCTCCCAGCCAGACACGCCGCCCAGGGCGCAGAGCAGCGGCAGGCACAGCAGCGTCAGCAGGATGATATGCACAAGCCAGCGGCGCCAGTTGCGGCCCGGCGGGACCGGAGGCGCAGGAGGGACAGGCGGCGCTGGCGCGGTGGGAGGCGGCGGAGGAGCCGCTGGCTGCAAGGCCGCCCGACAGCGGCCGCAGAACCGGGCCTCGGGCCGGTTGGTGTGCCCGCAGGCCGGGCAGATGGTCCCAGAGGTGCGCACGGTCTCGGAGCCTACCGGCGTAGCCGACGGATAAGAGGGCGATACCGGCTCAGTGGGTGGCAGCAGCGGCGTGCGGCAGTAGGCGCAGAACTGGGCGTTGGGTCGGTTCACGTGCCCGCACCGGGGACAGGGCTGGGTAGACATGTGACTCTCCTCAACTGGTCACCTGAACGCGTCATCCATCGCTGCGCGAATCTGGTCAGACCGAATGGGCAACCCTTTGATACGACTCAATTGCCGTTCCACGTCTGCGCGATAGGTAGGCGAAGCCGGGTTCAGGCCCAGCCGGCTGGCCCACACATTCCTGGTAACCCGCAGATTGTGTTGGGTAATCGGATCGGCATCCGAGGGAATCGTAGGCAGCAACCGCCTTCGAAGTTCCTGTTGCACTGGCGCCACGTGGTCGGCCGGGATGCGCAACTCGCCGTGCTGTTGGAGGTAACGAAGCGCTGCTTCCGGGCTGTCGGCCATTTCCCGGGGCACAGCTTTGCCATCGCGTGCCAGCTCATGCAGGTGTTGAGCAGCCTTTTGGAATCGGGAGTCCGAGGGCTTGTGTCCGGCCGCCAGCTCAAAATCGGCGATATAGGCGTTCACATCCGATTCGTTCAATGGACCTTCGTGCGTCAGCCCCCGACACTTTACGGAGGCCACGGTATGGGGACTACTCATGTCGTATACCGGGAAATTGTACACATGCTCATTCAAGTCCTCTGTCGGCCCCTGGGCGCTTTCCTCTTGCAACGCTACTCGCTCCAAAGCGCGGCCCCTGGCCTTGCTGATGTCATCCTCATGTTCCGCTATTCCGTCGCAAGCGGCTCGTTCGTATTGTCCCTGCATCGCCTGCTCACCGGCCCGGCTCAGCCGGCGACGGGCCTCATCTGCAGCTTCACGATCTTCTGGAAGGAAGTCTCCGTGTTCAGGCACGTCTCGCCGCATGGCACCAAAACCTCCCTCGAAAATAGCCCCCGGCCTGGCTCGCTGCTGCTCGTGGCGGGTCCCGCCGGCGGCGCGGGGTGGCACACCCCGCGCGAGCACCCCGACATATTTTCGTGCTACGTGGTGCGCCCCGCGCGTGCGGGTCTCCTCACGAAATCCATCAAGGGTTGCTTCACGTGGTCACAGTCCCTGAGGCGAAGCCGATCTCACTCCACGATCTGGAAGATCGTCGCCCCCACCTGCACCCGGTCGCCACGTCGCAACAGATGGCGGGTCACGCGCTGGCCGTTCACGAACGTGCCGTTGCGGCTCCCGCAGTCCTCCAGCCAGACGCCCTGGGGCGTGATCGTGAGCCGGGCGTGGAGCCGGGAGGCCTGGGGATCGGGCAAGACCAGGGTGTGGCCCGGGGCGCGGCCGATGGTGGCCGGGCTGGTACGCACCGTGACTAACTGGCCCTCCAAAGGCCCGCTGAGGATGCGTAATTGTACGCCGGCGGGCCGGGGACCTGGTGGAATCGGCTGGGGCGAGAGTGTGCGGCCACAACGGCCGCAGAACCGCGCCGTGGGGCGCAGCGGTCCCCCGCAGTGGGGGCACACGCGCGCTGCGGGGGTGGGCGGCGGCAGGGTGGGCGGCGGCCCGAGAGGTGGAAGCGGCGGCGTCGCTGGTGGGGTCCAGCCGACGGCCTCATGCGCCCTGAGTTCGCCGGACTCGCGGCCGCGCCAGCGGGTCACGGCCAGGGCCGCGCCGCCAGCCCCCAGACCCACCAGGGCGATCCCGCATAACCCCAAGACGCCCCAGCACAGCCAGGACGCCGACGCAGTCTCCACCTCGGCGGCGTGGGTGATGACCGTCACCTCGTAGGTGGTGGCACCCTCTGGTACGTCCTGGCCCACCACGGCCAGGGACCAGTCGCCGGGGAGAGGGTCTGACACAGTCAATTGCACCCGGGTGGGCTCCCGCACCCAGCGCGCGCCGGGGTAGCTGGCGTCCACCAGGCGGCCCTGGGGGTCCGTGACCAGGAGCTCCAGGGTGCTGCCGGGCCAGGTGAGACTCAGTTCCAACCGTTCCTGTTGCGGAGCGATAGCCACAATCGAGGGCGAAGTGGTCTGCCCTTGAGTCACGCCCCCGGCGAACACCCGGGCCGATCCCCCGGCACCGCTGGCAGTATATCTGTCAGCAGCCACGATCCAGCCAGCGTATTGATTCGTGCCCCCTTTGTCGGGCAAACAGTCCTGCCAATAGTCCCTGGCACCGTTCCCGTCACGGACCACCCAGAGCCGCAAGTTGGTCAACGGCTCTGGCACTCGCCCCGGCTCGCCCTGAGGGCAGCCAACCGTAGAGAACAGGTGAAAATGAATATGCGCATCACGAGTGCCCGTGGCCCCGGCTTCGCCCAATGGTTTTCCTCGTTTGGGCGTAGCGTCAGCCTCAAAGTATATTTTTTGCAAGTGGCAATACATGGTAAAATAGTACTTCTTCTTGCCATCAGGGCGGGTTTCCGTGAACTGATCGTGGCGCAAGAGCAGACAGCCGGTGGATGTTTGCACCCAGACCACTGTGCCGTCGGCGGCGGCCAGCACCGGCTGGCCGGCCGTGACGCCATACACCCATCGCGAGCCGTTCCACCACACCACGGCCAGGTCCAGGGCGTATTTCTCGTCCGGGAATCTCCCGCCGTGGGTGTACCCCGTGTTGTAGCCCTGTTCGATCCGCCAGGCATCGCCGGTCGGAAAGGGGGGTGCCAAAGAAACACCAGTGCAGGAGCCAGGCGGTATCCGCGTGGGCGGCGGGGGCGCTGTCGGCGGCGGCGGGGTGGGCGAGACTCGCGTGGGCGGCGGCAGGGTCGGCGAGACCCGGGTGGGGGACACCGGCGTGGGCGGGCGCGCCGTCACGGTAAACCAGACTCGATTATAAGGCAGGATGCCGCCCCATTTTCCGGCCTCGTTCAGGTACACCGGCTCGGCGAAATAGTCGCCGGGTTGGTCAAAACTCCGGCTCTGGCGATATTCGTATTCCTCACCGGGCCGCAGAGTCAGATTGGTAACGGCTGGAAAATCTACCTCCCGCGCATTCCAGTTCAGACGGCGGGCATCAGGACCCCGCGCACTCGCTTCCATCTGTCGGATCACGATGGTATAGTTGGCGTCATTGCGTACCCGGAAGGAAGCCTCTATCGTCTGCCCCACCTGCACATCAGTTGCCGACAGGTGCAGCCCGCCAACCACCACCAGGGAGCCGGTGGGGATCGGCGTGGGCGGCTCGCTCACGGTGATGGTCACCTGGCGAATCTCCTCACCGTTGTAGGTAATCACCCGCAAGGTGTAGGTGGTATCCCGCTCCGGGCAGACGCGGCGGCTGCCCTGGCCGGCCACGCCCTCTCCATCCAGGTAGACCTCGCGCACGTTCTCTACCCGCCAGGTCAGGGTGGCGCACTCGCCGCGCTGGATGTGCGTGCGGTCCGCCGAGAACTCGATCTGGGGGGCCGCCGTCGGCGGCGCGGTCGTGGGGGGCGGCACGGCCGTGGGCGCGCCGCGCACGCTGATGCTCACGTAGCTGGTGCGGCCATCGGGCCAGGTGATGTCGGCCCAGTTGGACCCGTCGGGGCTGTAGTTGGGGGTGAACCAGTGGCCCCCGGCCTGGTCAAAGGATCGGTTGGCGTCGTAGGTGAACTCTTGCCCCGGTCCCAGTTGAAAGTTGTCAATCCAATGGAAACTGCGGTCGCTATCTCCCGGCCCCCGGCCCTTCACGCCGAAATACCGGGCGTAGAAGGTCTGCCCGCCATAGTTGCGCACCCGGAACGTGGCGTTGACGGATTCGCCCACGGCCGGCCAGCGGTTGGAGATGACCAGGTCCGCCACCAGGCGCACGTTGGCCGGTGATGGGGCGGTGGTAGGCGGAACCGCCGTAGGGGTCTTGCAGGCGGTGGCCTGGCGTTTGTAGACCCAGCCGGTGCCGCCGCTGGGGTCGCCAGCCTCGCGGCGGCTGGTGTCCCACCATTCCTCGCCGTCCGCGTAGCGTGGGCCACCGATGATCTTGACCGCCCAGTCGTTCTCCGGCACGATAGTGTGGACCCGGTAGCCAAAGCCTGGCCCCTCGCGGATCTCGGTGCCCTGACAGAGGCCCACGATATTGCCCACGCGCCAGTCGTCAGCGTGGACGAGGGCCGGGAGGAGCAAGGCGCAGATCAGGAACAGGATGAGCAAGATTGAGAGTTGCTTGATCTGGCTTTTCATGCTGTTGCCTCTGGGAATACCCTCAGTTTGATGCTTTCAAGCTCGTTGTTCTTTCACCCGGCTTGTGTCAGAACGTCACCATCCCCGCTCCCTATCCGGCGAATACCAGATCTCCTTGTCTTTCTTCTCTGGCCCGGTCTCGACCCGGTCGTCCATGGCCCGCTCCCCCACGGCCGGGGCCTGGTAGCCGGGCGGTTCGGCCGGCCGGCCTGGTGATGATGGCGCCCCCGCCTGTTGAAGACGCTGCCGGGCCAGTTGTTCTTTCACTTGCTGCTCCCGGGCCAGGGTCTCTGCCTCGACCTCTTTCACCCGCCGTTCCAACTGTGCGATCTGCGCGTCCCCTGGCGCGTCTGGCGCGCCGGGCTGGGACCGGTCGCCCTGCATGGCCCGCCGGCCGCGCGGACTCAACGGCGGCGGGGCGTCCTGCTGATCCTGCGTCTCGGATGGTACGTCCCGGGATTCTCGATACCAGTCTGACATGGTGTCCTCCCTCTGCGGCAGGCTGGCCTGTCCGTTGAAGACGGGAAAGCCCGCCCTACGATGGACCCTGGATACGCTTGACGGCCTGAGGACTCAGGTACTCGCTGGGCGTCTGCTTCTCGGCCGCGGCATCCATGATGGTCCAGGCTTTTTTGACGGCGGCCTCGGTCAGCCGGGCCGCGTCCTGGACGGCAGTGTCGGCCAGACGCTGCGCGCCCCGCATGGTGGCATCAACGGCCTCGCTCAACTCTCGCACCTCATTTCCCTCCTATCCCACGCCCCCAAGCCTCCCCATCCCCTCTGCCCCTCCGCTCCCCTGCCCCTCTGCCGCGAAGCGTCCGCTCACTTGCGCCGATCTGCAAACGCCGTCTCGAACCGCGCCCGCATGTGCGGCGTGAACGGGAAGTCAATCTCGTGGGCCAGGTAGCAGTAGGCGGCATCCAGGACGCCGGGCCGGCCGGCCCGGGCTGCGGCCGCCGCGCAGATGCGGGCCACCCCGATCCAGTTGGCCGCGTCGTGGGCCAGGTCCGGGTGTTGGTCAAAGGCCAGGAGCGCGTTCTGGAACCCCTGGTGAATATCTTTATCCAGCGTGATCGGCTCGATGACCTCCCGATGTGCGCAGGGCTGACCGCAGAAGCGACAGCCGTCGAAGGGCCGGAAGGCGGCCGGGTGCGCGGCCTGGAACGCCGGCATCCGCTGCGCCACCACACCCTCGGCCAGGCGGTCGTCGAAGCCGGCGGCGGTCTTGAAGGCCGGTACGGTGACGAACGTGGCCTTCTCGTAGCCGGTCATGAACACGGCCGCCTGGCCCACCGGGAGCTTGCCCAGGAACGTCTGCTGCTGCTCGTCCATGATCATGGCCCTGGCGATGGCCTCCCGGTCTTTCGCGTCCAGCAGCATGTGGGCGATCTTGAGGTTGGTGTTGCGCACGGCGTCCGGGGCCAGCCTGGACGGGCTTTGCTCGGCGATGAGGATGCCCTCGCCGTAGGCGCGCACCTCGGCCAGCAACCCGCTGAAGACCCGCACGGCCTCGGCCCGCGTGTCAGCCGCCACCTCCGATGGGCCCACCGATGGCACGTTCTCCATGACCCGGTGCGCCTCCTCGATGAGGGTGACGTGGGCCAACTGGCCGCCGCGTCGGGTGGTCCGGGCGTGCTCGCGCACCAGGGTGAGCAGGAACATCATCGCCAGGGCCTTTTCGTCGTCGTTCAGCGAGTCTAGCTCCAGCACCACCGGCCGGCCCAGCAGCACGTCCAGCGGGATGGAGCGTTGGGTGTTGAACATGCGGCCCTTGCTGCCCTGGAGCAGGCTGCCCACCCGGCCGGCCACCGCGGCCCGGATGTTGTCGCGCAGCTCGCCGCGATACCCGCGCGCATCGGCCACGCGGATCACCTGGGCGTACATATCTCGCAGAGTGGGAAACAGACGTGGGTCGCCGGACGCGCCCTTGTCCGTCAGTCGCCAGTCCCTGGCCGCATAGACATTCAGCAGCGCCTCCTCGATGATGGACGGCAGCACCCCGAACTGGGGCAGGGCCGCGTTGAAACAGGCTTTGAGCGCCGAGAGGTGGGCCTCGACGCGGACGCCGGGCAATAGCTCGAAGGGGTTGAGCCGAAACGGCGCAGTGCTCTCATCGCCCAGGGTAAAGACCAGCAGATCGTCAAAGCCGGGCTGGCCCAGCAGGCCCCGGTACTCGGTCTTGGCCGGCTCGATGACCAGGAACGGGATGCGGTGCTGTCGCCAGAGCTGGTCCAGCAGGTAGAGGCAGGTGTTGGTCTTGCCGGAGCCGGTGAACCCCACGATCAGCCCGTGGCGGGTCAGGTGGTCCACCTTGATGGCCGCCGTGCCGCCCCGGGGCAACTGACCCACAGCGATCTCGTCGCTGGCAGCAGCCTGCTGACGAATGCCGAGTTCGAAGCCGGGGCTGGCCTGGCGCACGGCGATGCCCGGCATCCCGCCGCGCACGCTGATCGGAAAGCGGAACAGGGCGCTGGCCCCGGCGGCGTCGACCAGATAGCGCAGCCGCTCCTTGCCGGGAGTCGCCTCGGTGGGGCCCCAATCGGTCAGTACCAGGTTGGAGAGGGTCTGGACGGCGGCCTGGCGCTCGGCCGGGGTACGAGGGGCGACCAGGTCCAGGCTGGCGGGCAGATCATCGGCCCGGCGAGCCGGGGGCTGGCCGGGGTCCGCGCCGCGTGGAACCGCCGCCGCGGCCACGGCCCGGGCCACCGTCCACGCCGTCTGCGCGTCGGGGCTGGACACCTGGGCCACCACCAGGAATGGTTCGGTGAGACGCTTCAGGTTGGCCGCATAGACCTGCCCCACCAGGGCGGCCTGCGGATCGGCGATGCGCACGTTTTGCCAGTATTCGCCGTTGACGTGCAGATCGGCCAGGCTTTGGGCGATGCTGGCGGCCTGGGCCAGGTCGCGTTGCTCCTCAGGGGCCAGTTGGGTCGGCTCCAGGTGGATGCTGAGGAGGGCCGGGGCCGATTGGCGCAGGAGCGTTTCAAAGGGCAGCAGGAAGTCACCGGCCGCAGCCCAGACCGGGTGTACCACGTAGGCCGGGCCCAGGGCCAGGCGGGCCACCTCCTCGTGCTGGCGGATCTCCACCAGGTGCGCCGGCAGGAAGGGCTGGCGAGCGGCTGCCAACGTCCGTGCATCGAGCAGCGGCTCTGTGGGGATGTCCAGGGCCGCCAACAGGCGTTGGAGATCGGCGGCCAGGCCGGCAGCCAG
>Ga0209018_1002631_pt1 | contig 12334 bp, 11 predicted proteins | sample YNPBryBLVA2012_FD_185814 | JGI IMG/M metagenome (GOLD analysis project Ga0209018, IMG submission 185814) | Anoxygenic and chlorotrophic microbial mat microbial communities from Yellowstone National Park, USA - YNP Bryant BLVA 2012 (SPAdes)... ...
TGGCCCAGCAGTTGATCGACATCGGGTTGGCGTACTGGATGATCAGCGCGTCGGGGGCCACGTCCTGGATGTCGCGGCAGATGTCCTTGAGCACGGCGATGGTGCGCAGCCCGCGAAAGACGCCGCCCGGCCCCAGCGTGTCGCCTACGCACTGGTCGAGGCCGTATTGGCGCGGGATGTTTACGTCGTGGGCGTAGGCTTCCACGCCGCCCACCTGGAAGGCGATGATCACGTACTTCGCGCCGCGCAGAGCTTCACGGCGGTCGGTGGTCATCTCCACGTTGGTGGGCAGATTATGGCGCTCCACCACGTGTGCGATGCGCTTCCCCGTGCGCTGAAGGCGTTCGGCGTGGATGTCGTGCAAGGCGAAGGTGCAGCCTTGCAGTTCGGGGAACGAGAGGATGTCAACGGCCAGGCGGATCGGGAAGACGTAACCACCTGCGCCAATGATGGCGATGCGGGGTGCAGCAGAAGCGGTGGACATGGATGCTCCTTAAGGGTAAAGGCTTGCGCCGGCGCTTCCAGTAGCACACGGATGACCCGGCGGCTATGGATGAACGCAGATTCAAAATCCGCGAACATCTGTGCCATCCGTGTTATCCGTGCGCTATTGAACAGCACGGAAGAAGATCATCGCCCTGGATTTTACCAGTCGCCGCGCAGCAGCGCCTCTGCTGCCGGGGCAAGAGAAAAGATGCTTGCAGTTTTGGCCGTTTTTCGCATACAATGAAGGGTATAGCGGCATTGTGTATGGGCAGTTTGCCCAAGCCGCCCTCTTTTCGCCGCCGGGTTGACTAGACATTCAGGCGCAGGATGTATAGACTATATACCGTCGCTGCACACCGCTGTTGCCTGTCCGTCCGGTCTGCCCCAGAACAAACCTGCTTTCTAAAGGAGGAAAAAGATGAAGAAGTGGATCCCGTTGGTTCTGCTGGTCGTCCTGGTGTTTCCCGTGCTGGTGAACGCGCAGGGCAACCCCGTCACGTTGCGCGTGATCGGCTTTGAAGTCACGCCGGAAGAGCAGGGCACGCCCCTGGACCTGGCGAAGGAAGAAGTACTGGCGAACTTCATGGCCGAGCACCCGAACGTCACCATCGAGTCGCTCGAAGCGCCGCCCGAATTCGACACGCAGCTTTTGGTGGACCTGGCCGCCGGAACCGCCCCGGACGTGTGGTATCAGGACGCCTCCACGCTGGCCCGCGTGGTCGATACCGGCTATCTGCTGGACCTGCGGGAATGCCTGCCGCTGGTGCCGGAACTGAATCTGGACCGCTTCTTCCCGGCGGTGCTCGCCATTCACCAGCGTGAAGATGGCTCCCTGTGGGGCCTGCCGGACGGCTTCACGCCGATGGTGATCTACTATAACCCGGAGGCGTTTGAGCGCGCGGACGTCGAGCCGCCGACTTCGGACTGGACGTGGGATGATCTGCTGGACATCGCCCAGCGGCTGACGCTGGACAACCAGGGCCGTAACCGCCTGGACCCGAATTTCGACGCGGAGAACATCGTGCAGTACGGCTTCCGCGTGCGCAAGTGGACCTTCGAGTGGATTTACCGCACCTGGCAGAACGGCTCGGATGTGATCTCGCCGGACGGCACCACTGCCAGCGGCTACCTGGACTCGCCGGAGAGCATCGAGGCCATCACCTTCCTGCGTGACCTGGCGCTGGAATACGGTGTCGCTCCGACGCCCTCGGCCCTGGACCAGATGGTGCAGGAGATGGGCTTCATCGAGCACTTCTTGCTGGGCAATGTCGCCATGTTTGATCGCGGTCACTGGGAACTGGTCGGGCTGCGCAACAGCCAGAACTACACGCCGGAGCGCGTGGCGGTTGTGGGCCAGCCGAGCAACGTTGAAGATGCGACCGTGATCTACGAGTCCGGCTGGATGATCAACGCCGCCGTTGCCGACGATCCGGACCGCCTGCTGGCGGCCTGCCAGTTCGTCGAAACGCTGACGGACGTGGAGTATCAGAGCACCAAGGTCATCACCGGCCTGGAGATCTCGGCCAACATGGAAGCGGCTGCCGCAGCGGTCGAGGCTGCCGAATACCCGGAGATCGAGCAAGTCTTCTTTGACGAGGCTGCCAATGGCCGCCGTCCTTACGGCTCGCTCTACGCCAACTGGCCGACTATCGAGAGCATCCTCGACTCGATGATGGAGCGCATCCTGGCGGGCGGCGATGTGGAGACCGAGGTCGCCTCGGCGGTGGAGGAGATCAACCGCGAGTTGAGTCGCTAAGCGTATCGGGTTATCCCCGCTTGCAGCGGTGGACCTGGTCTGCTGCTGCAAGCGGGCAAAGGGGTTCTGTAGGGGCGCAGCACACTGCGCCCTTACCCTGTGCGTCAAGGAGGGGTTATGCAGCAACAAGCCGCGCTGGGCCTCCGGCGGCCCGTGCTGAAGATGAATCTGTGGCAGCGGTTCTGGAGTCGTTCCAACGAGCGCGTCGGCTATCTGTTTATCCTGCCGTCGTTTTTACACCTGCTGGCGTTTGTTTTTATCCCCCTGGTGTTCAGCTTCTACCTGTCGTTCACCGACTGGCATGGGCCAAACCTGCAAAGCGCCAACTTCATCGGCCTGGACAACTACGACTTTCTGATGGGCGACCGGCGCTTTTGGAACGCGATGGGCAACTCGGCCAAGTATACGCTCATGGCCGTGCCGCTGGGGATGGCGATCAGCCTGCTCATCGCCCTGGTGATGAACCAGAGATTGCGCGGCGTGTACATCTTCCGCACGCTCTTCTTTATGCCGGTGATCTCGTCGTGGGTGGCGGTGTCGGTCATCTGGATCACGTTGCTGGACCCGAACGTAGGCATTGTCAACTATGTGCTCAGCCAGTTGGGGCTGCCCGGTGTGAACTGGCTGGGCGACACGGCCACTGCCTTGCCCAGTCTGGTTTTGATCACCATCTGGAAAGGGGCGGGCTTCCAGATGGTGATCTGGCTGGCGGGCTTGCAGGCCATCCCGCAGGAGTTGTACGAGGCGGCGGCCATTGATGGGGCCAACCGCTGGCAGAATTTCTGGCGGATCACCCTGCCGTTGCTGCGGCCCACCACCTTTTTCCTGGCGGTGACGGGGGTGATCGGCTCGTTCCAGGTGTTCTCGCCCGTGTACGTGATCACGCGCGGCGGGCCGCTGGATTCGACCGATGTGGCCGTATACCGCATTTACCTGCGCGCCTTCCAGGAGTTCGACATGGGCTACGCGGCGTCGCAGGCGTGGGTGCTGTTTGCGGTGATCTTTGTGCTCACCGTTTTGCAGGTGTGGTATACCCGCCGCCGGGGCGAGGAAACGCTGTTTTAGCCGTCAGCAATCCGTTGTCAGCCTGTGCTTGCCGCTTCGATGCTTGTCGCTTAGACGCTGGGAGCTTGTGCTATGGTCCGGGCCAGGAGTCGTTTTGAAGTCCCTGCCAAAATCGTCGGTTACACCGTGTTGATCCTGGTGACGGCGATGATGGTCGTGCCGTTCCTGTGGATGGTCACGACCTCGCTCAAACCGTCGGGCGCGGTGTTCAGCTACCCGCCGCAGATTTTCCCCGAAACGCTGGACTTTTCCAACTACACGCGCCTGTTTACGCTGGTGCCTTTTGGCCGCTATTTCGTGAACACAATCATCGTCACCTTCTTCACCGTACTCGGCCAGTTGATCGTCTGCTCGATGGCGGCCTACGGGTTCGCGCGGCTGAATTTTATGGGCCGGGACATCATCTTCATTATGTACCTGGCGACGATGATGATCCCGTTCCAGATCACGTTGATCCCGCTGTTCCTGATCGTGTTCGGGCTGGGCTGGGTGAACACGTACCAGGGTCTTATCATCCCCGGCATCTCCAGCACGTTCGGTATTTTTCTGCTGCGGCAGGCCTTTTTGGGCGTGCCGCGCGACTATCACGACGCGGCGAAGGTGGACGGCGCGAACGAATTCACGATCTTCACGCGCATCTTCCTGCCGCTGGTCGGGCCGGCCCTGGCGACGCTGGGCGTGTTCGCCTTTATGGGCACATGGACCGACCTGCTGTGGCCGCTGCTGATCGCGCGCGACCAGAGCCTGCGCACGCTGGAACTGGGGCTGGCCTACTTCAACGCCAGCACGACCGCCTTCCGCCAGACGAACTGGCCACTGGTGATGGCGGCGGCGGTGGTGGTGATGCTGCCGGTGCTGATCGTCTACATCTTCGCGCAGCGCTACTTCATCGCCGGGATCGCGCTGTCGGGCGTGAAGGGATAGCCGGCAGACGGATCGGCTGTGCTATACTGGAAATGAGGCATAACGTCCGGCAAGGCGAGTTGATAGCGCAGGTGGAACGATGGCGCGTTGGAAAGACTTCACACTGACGACGGGGGTGCTGCTGGGCATGGGGGCGCTGGTGGTCGCGCAGCGCATCGGCGACGTTATCGCGGCGCGTCGGCTGGCCGAGCGACCAACACGCTCGATTCGGCAACTGATTCAGCAGATCAATTTGCCCTGGTATGATGGGGACGAGTCTTACAGGATGAGTATTGATCTCTATCGCCTTTATCTCGGCGATGTGATGTCCAAAGTGCTGGCGTTAAACGATCTCAACGCGGCTGAACGTGAAACCATCGCTACCTGGCTCGAAGGAGAATACGGAACACTGATCGAGCGGGCTACCCAAGAGGGGGACCACTTACCGGCTACCAGCCTTTTCGAGCACAGGTATCATTTGAGCGTTCAGGAGGAAAAGGAGTAATGAGTGACACACTATCTGAGGCTACCAATCGAATTCTCCACACAATCAGGCTGATGTTGAACGAGCTAAGTCGTAACCCGGACAAAAACAGGAGAGCGATTGCACGACTGAACGAAATCTATGATCACGTTCTTAACCAACAGGAAATCATCCACGACTTGGTAGCCGAGGTCAATTTCATTCGCCGCCGCTACGCCCAGTACATCGAGCCGCCACCGGATGAGTAGGCGAACAGCGATTGAGGCAAGGTAGCGGCGGTGCGCTTTTGCAAGGTCGCCGCTACTGTTTTTAGCCTACAACGTGCCGCACGGTGAAGCCCTCGAACGTCACCGTGAAGCCGTCCCCTTCCGGCGTGGCGCACATCGGCCCGACGCTGACCGTCTCCACCGGCGTCAAATAGGCCAGCCGCAGCAGCAGGTACTTTTCCCCATCCAGCGAATAATGCACCTCGACGGCGGGACCTGTGCGCGTGATGCGCAGCCAGAGCGACGGCGGGTTGTGCGGCAGCGGCGCCACCGACCAATCTGAGTAGTCGCGCGTGACGACCGCGCTGGCCTGCTGCACCCCGTCCACATACTCGATGCCGGTCTTGAGCCAGCACGTCTCGTCCAGCCGGACCATCAGCCCGGCCTGATCGTAGAGCGCCTCGTACTGTCCGGTGATCTTCACCTCCGCGACAAAGTCGCCGGTCACATTCTGGTAGAAGAAGTGGCCGGAATCGCGGGTGAAGCCGTAGTGCGTCTCGCGCCAGAAGTCGGTCTGCGGCCCGGTGCGGACGGTGATCACGTCGCCTTCGATGCTGCAAAAGGGCGGCTGGTTGAACCATTCCATGCGGCATGTTCTCCTGGTGAGCCGGGAAGCGCCCGGACTTATGCCTGGGCGCGCTCGCGTTCCTGGGCGATCTGGTCGGCGATCTTGCGCAGGTTGACGTTGAACGGCGGGCGCACCACGCCGTACTCGGTGACGATGGCAGTGATGTAGTGGTTGGGCGTCACGTCGAAGGCCGGGTTGCCGACGGGCGTTCCTTCCGGCGGGATACGCACGCCGCCAATGTGAGTCACTTCCTCCGCCGCCCGCTCCTCGATCTCGATCAGGTCGCCGTGTGGGGTGGAGAGATCGACGGTGGAGAAGGGCGCAACCACGTAGAAGGGCACCCAGTTTTCGTGGGCGACCACCGCCAGGTTATAAGTGCCGATCTTGTTGGCGGCGTCCCCGTTGGCGGCGATGCGGTCTGCCCCAACCAGGCACAGGTCCACGCCGCGCCGCCGCATGTAGTGGCCCGATGCGCCGTCGGCGATCAGGGTGTGGGGGATGCCCAGGTTCTTCAGTTCCCAGGCCGTCAGGCGTGCGCCTTGCAGACGCGGACGGGTTTCATCGACCAGAACGTGCAGCTTTTTGCCCTGCTGCCAGGCCGACCGGACCACGCCGAGGGCCGTGCCCCAGCCGACCGTCGCCAGGCTGCCGGTGTTGCAGTGGTGGATGATGGTGGCTTCTTGCGGCACGAGCGCCGCGCCGTTGGCGCCCATGCGCTGATTTGTCTCGATGTCCTCGTCCGCGATCCGCTGCGCCTCGGCGAGCATGGCCGTGCGGAGCCGGTCTACCGAATCGTGCGCAGGATTATCCACGACCTGCATCATGCGCCGGATGCCCCAGAACAGGTTGACCGCCGTCGGGCGGGAGGCGGCCAGCACCTGCGCTGCCCGGTGGAGTTCCTCGCGCAGCGCCTCAAGGGAGGTGGCTCGGCTGTTCTGCGCCGCGACGGCCATGCCGAAGCCCGCCGCTGCGCCGATGGCCGGCGCGCCGCGCACAACCATCGTCTGGATCGCGTCGGCCACCTGTTGATAGGTGTCGTAGCGGTTAATGGCGAAGGTATCCGGCAGGATGCGCTGGTCGATCATGCACACCTGCCCGTTTTCCCAGAATACGGTGCGTGTTTCTTCGATCATCGTCAGGGTCCTCATTTGGAGGTCGAGCGCTGTAGGGGCGCAACAGGCTGCGCCCCTGCGAAATCCACCCAATCAATTTTTCCAGGGATAGGTCGGGCGGCAGGCAGTGGCGATTTCCACCAGGTCCTCGATGGTGCGAATCTCGCGCCGCCGCTTGATCAGGGCCACGCCGATATTCAATGCCAGGCTACCCGCGATGGCGCGCTGGTGCACATCTTCGATGCCGCGAATATCCGAGACGCCCGCCAGCCCGATCACGCGGCGCATCATCTTGCACGCGCCCAGGCCCGCCGAATCTTGCAGCACACGCAACATGTAGTCTTCCTGGTACGCCTTCGGCATATTGATCGGATCGACGTGATCCCACACGTAGGACTGGAACTCGCGCACGAAGACCTGCCACAACCGGATCACGGTGTCGGTGAGGTACTTGCGGAAGTCGGCGCGTTGGTCGGGGTCGGCCATGCGGACTTCCTGCGCGGCGTAGTTGAGGAACAGGTTGCCGATCACCGCGCCCACATCGAAGCCCATCGGCCCGTAGTAGGCAAACTCCGGGTCGATGACATAGGTTTCCTCCTGGTTGACCATGATGCTGCCGGTGTGCAGGTCGCCGTGAATGAGCGCCTGGGCGTGGGTCATGAACTTTTCCTTCATCTGCGCCACTTCCACGCGCAGGGCCTCATCAGCCTGGAGGGCCAGCACCTGCGGCTCCAGCTCTTTGTGGAAGCCGTTGCGGGGCGTGTAGCGATACGGCTCGGTGAAGATCAGGTCTTCCGTGATCTTGCACAGTTCCGGGTTGATAAAGCGCGCTACTTCCATCTTCTTGGTACGATAGTCTAACATCAGGTCAGAAGTGCCACCGAGCGTGCGCGCCAGAAAGACGCCGATATGCTCGGCGAAGTGGGGATACCGGATGCCGTCGTTGAGGCCCTTGCGCATGATGATGTGCCGGTCGAGGTTTTGCATCGCCGTCAGGTACATGTCGGGGTCGTAGAAGTAGACCTTCGGGGTATGCTGCGGGCACAGGCGGTACTCGACCATGAGCGCCTCGGCCTCGATGCGCGCGCGGTCGGTGGGCAGTGGCCAGCTATCGCCCACCAGTCGCAGGTAAGGCAGCGCCTGCTTGAAGACCACCGTCCGCCTGGGATCGGCTTTGGCCCAGATTTTGAAGACCAGGTTCAGGTTGCCATCGCCGACTTCGACGGCTTCCAGGTCTTCGTTGGGCGAAAACAGGTCGCGCAGTTCCGGGCGTGCTTTAGTATAGGGGATGACGGTCTGCACGTCGAGCGGGCGGTAGTTGGGGGAGATGTCCTCGTTCATCCTGACTCCTGAGTTGCCGGCTTGGAAATGGGGCAGATTCTAAACACACAGGTAGAGGCACGCCTTTGGCGTGCTCCCTACACCGTTACGGTCGTCTTTGGGAAAAAATGTGGCCTCATCCGGTGCGGTCGCGCGGGGCCTTGCCGGAGAACAGCAGGTTGACCACCAGCGCGCCGAGCAGCACGATGCCCGTGATGACCTTCTTCAACATGGGGTCGATCTGGGGGATGTTGTCCAGGCCGTTACGCAGTGTGCCGTAGATCAGCAGGCCGATAACCGTCTGCATGATGCCGCCGCGCCCGCCGTTGAGCGACGTGCCGCCCAGCACCACCGCGCCGATAGCGTCAATCAGGAAGTCGCCGTTGATCTGCGGCTGGGCGCTGGCGACGCGGCCCGCGTGCACGATGCCGGCGATGCCTGCGGTGAAGCCGCAGATGGTCAGGGCGATGATGATGATCCGGTCGGTGTTCACGCCTGCCAGCCGCGCCGCCGGCTTGCTGGCCCCGGTCATGTAGATGTAGCGCCCGAAGCGCGTGTAGCGCAGCACCAGATGCCCGATTAACAGCGTGATCAGTGCCACAACGATCAAAATCTGGACGCCGCCCGGCCCGCCGATGCGCTCTGTCCCCAGCGTGTCAGACAGGGGGGTGACGTTGACCACGCGCCCCTGGCTGATGAACAGCACCAGCCCGGTGGCGATCAACTGCACGGCCAGGGTCGCCATGAAGGTCGGGATGCGGAAGCGCACACTCGCCAGTCCGCTCAGCAGCCCCAGCAGAGTGGCCGCACCGATGCCGATGAACGAGGCCCAGGGATCGGGCCAGCCCAGGTTGGTGAACAGGTGCGCCGAAAGCATCCCACTCAGCCCGGCCAGCGCCGCCACGCTCAGGTCGATCTCGCCCGTCAGCAATACGAAGGTCAGCCCGGTGCCGAAGATCGCCAGGGTGGAGATTTGCACCAGGATGTTGTTGAGGTTGATCGGGCGCAAGAAGGTCTGCGACGTGATGCTGAAGAACAGCCCCAGGGCCAGCAACGTCCACAGCGGAGCCAGGACGATGATCCAGCGCCGCCAGGTCGGGACAGCCGCTGGGGGCTTGGAGGTGACAGCGGAGGTTTCGGTTTGGACGGTCATAGCAGCCTCATCAGAACATCTTTGTCCAGGTTCTTGTTTTCCATGTGCGCGACGATGCGCCCGCGCGACATGACCAGAATGCGATCCGATACCGCCAGCACGGTCTCCGGCTCCGAAGAGGCCACCAGCACACCGTAGCCCTCATTGCGGAAGTTGCGCAGCGTGCCCAGCACCTCGCTTTTGGCGCCCACGTCCATGCCGCGCGTCGGTTCGCTCATGATGAAGACTTTGGGCGGAAAGGTCAGCCAACGCGCGATGGCAACCTTCTGCTGGTTGCCGCCGCTGAGCTTGCCGACCGGGTTGAGCGGGTCGGGCGGCTGCACGTTGACCGTCGCCATGGCCGGGCGGGCCACTTCCAACTCCTGGGTTTGCCGGGGGATATATTTGCCGATGCGGCTCAGATGGGGCAGGGTGATGTTTTTGTAGATGGCGTTGTCTAAAAAGAGGCTCTTGCGCCGCGACTCGGTGGCATAGGCTAGCCCATGCTGGATGGCGTAGCGGGCCGAGAAATTGCGCGGGAAGGCGTGGCCGTCCACAATGATGGTGCCGCTGTCGAAGCGGTACATGCCGAACAGGGTGCGCGCCACGTCGAAATGTCCTGCGCCGATGGCCCCATACAGCCCGACGATCTCCCCCTGGCCGATGGAAAAGCTCACATCCTGATACACATCTGCCGTCAGGCCCCTGACTTCCAGCAGGGTGTGTTCGTGCGAAATGGAGGTGGCGGCGGGCAGGGTCGCGTTGACCTCGCGCCCCAGGATCAGCGAGATCAACTGGTTCATGGTCGTCTCGGCGCGGGCCAACGTGGCGACCTTGCGTGCGTCGCGCAGCACGGTGATGCGGTCGGCCACGCGCATGACCTCGTCCAAAAAGTGCGAGATATAAATAATGCTGCGCTTTTGCTGACGGAGCGCATCGATTAACTGGATCAACCGTTCGACCTCGGCGGGGGAAAGCGCGGTGGTCGGCTCGTCCATAATCAGCACACGCGCGCCGGAGAGGATCACGCGCAGTACTTCCACCACCTGCTGCGTGCCCAGGGAATACTTTTCCAGGGGTTGTTTGACATCAATGTTGCCAAAGCCCAGCTTGCCCAACTCTTCTTCGGCGACGGCATTCATGCGCTTCCAATCGACGACGCCCCAGCGCGTGGTGGGCTGGTGGCCCAAAAAGAGGTTTTCGGCCACCGAAAGCTCTGGCATGACGCTCAATTCCTGATGGATCATGCCGATGCCGCGCTGGAGGGCTTCGTTGGGGTTCTGAAGCCGGATGCGCTGACCATCCAGCAAATATTCGCCCTCATATTCCGAGTAGACCCCGGCCAGAATGCGCATCAGCGTGCTTTTGCCTGCACCGTTTTCGCCGACGAGGGCGTGCGTCTCGCCCTCGCGCAGGTCGAAGTCCACGTCGTCGAGCGCCTGGAGACCGCCGAAATTCTTAGAGATATGCTTCAGCTCAAGCACCGGGGTCGGTGAACTCACCGCAGCCTCCCTCAGAACATACACCTGCGACCACGCCCCCATTTCCGACCCTTCCCCCGGCCAGGTTGCCGCCGAGGGAAGGGGAAGGTGTCACCTGTGGATGGGGCATCCCTTTCCCCAGGTTAGGGGAAGGGAGCGGCGGTCACACCGGCTTAGAACAGGAAGAAGTTGTCTTGCGCCCAAATCTGGCCGGGGGCGGTGCTCAGACCGTAGGAACGGAGCTTCCAGGGTTCCGCAGCCAGTTCGGGGTTCGTGTCGATGTCGGCGTAGATGGCCGGGCCGTCTGCCAGGATGAAGCTGGGGATTTCCTGCCGCGCCTGCTCCAGACCGATGGTTGCGGCGTAAGCGCCCACCACCACCGACCAGGCATGGATGCGGGAGGCCGAGTTGCGGGCGGTCGCCACCAGGCGGCCTTCGTACACGGCCTGGATGGCCGGGGACATCGCGTCTACGCCGCCGATGAGCACCTGGCCGCTCAGGCCGGCGTTCTCAACGATCTGTGCCGCCGCCAGGGCCATGTCATCGTTGTCGGCGAAGATGGCCTTGAGGTCCGGGTGGCCGTTGAGCACGGCTTCGGTCACTTCCGCCGCGCGGGTGACGTTCCAGTTGGCCGGCTGGTCATCGACGACCTCGATGTCCGGGTACTGGTTGACGATGTTATAGAAGCCCTGCCGACGGGCCTGCGCGCCGGTGTGACCGGGTTCGCCGCCGATGTGGAAGATCTTGCCTGCGCCTTCCATCTTCTCGACCAGCTTCTTGACGACCGACTCGGACATGAACACGTTGTCCGGGGCGATGAAGGTCAGCACGCCCATTTCGGGGAGCTGGCCCAGCGGCGCCACGAGCACGTCCATGTCGATGAAGGGGATGCCGTTGTTGATCATGGTCGTTACCGGCTCGATCAGCACGTCGATGCTGCCCGGCTGGATAGCGACGAAGTCCCACTGCTCGGTCGCCATCTGATCGACCTTGTTGCGCTGGACCGAAGGGTTGAATTCACCGTCGAACCAGGTGATCTCCACGCCCAACAGATCGGCCATGTAGAGGGCGGCTTCCTGGCCCTGGGCATTCCAGGTTCCGGCCAGACCAGCGCTGGAGAACGCGGCGCGCAGTGGCTGCTGCCGGGCGTGGGCGCGGCGGTACTCGATGAACGAAAGCATCCCCGGAAAAGCCAGGCCCGCGCTCATCAGGGCGCTGTTACGCAGGAAACTACGACGGTTCATCTTTCTTTCTCCTTGAGGTCATGCAGAAAGGACTTGTGTAGGCACAACTTTTAGACCCAGAAAGCAAGTCTGCGTAGACGTATTGCCGGTGCTTGCAGCCTCACCTCCTCTCGCCGCCAGGCGGCGTTCAGGCGTCGGTCACTTTATCGCGGATAAGTTCCCAAATGCTGCGCTCTGGGGTGTTCTGCACTCCACAGTTTCATGTAGCAGGTCCGGATCAGGCCGCCACGGCTGGACAGGCTTTTCCCCGCGCCATGCTTCCCAGAAATTTTATTTCAGCAGATCGCACGCAATGCGCCCCGGAAAGCAAAAAGCGTAGACAGATAGTGTTTGCTGAGTCTGAAGTGAAGTTTCACTTCATGAGTGCATTATAGTGTACAGTACTCTCTTATGCAATGTGCTTGAAAGCGGGCGACAGAACGTTTGCATTGGAATGTCCTGGATCAGCCGGTGCGCTTCTGCGTGCTCTCCGGTTGGGGCATACGCCCCAACGTCGATCCCCTTGAACCAGTCCCTC
>Ga0209018_1002633_pt1 | contig 12322 bp, 14 predicted proteins | sample YNPBryBLVA2012_FD_185814 | JGI IMG/M metagenome (GOLD analysis project Ga0209018, IMG submission 185814) | Anoxygenic and chlorotrophic microbial mat microbial communities from Yellowstone National Park, USA - YNP Bryant BLVA 2012 (SPAdes)... ...
CGCAGCCGCACGACGATCTGCTGCCGACGTTCGTGTGAAAGGGTAACGCGGTGACAGGGTAACGACGTGACAAGGTTCAGGCAGCCGGCGGCGGTGGGATTCCTTGTCCTGTCGCATCGTCACCTGGTCAGGTTGTAGCGTTGTCACCGTGGGCGTGGCGTGCGGCGCATCATGAACGTTCTGGTCGTCAACATCGGCAGCACGTCGTTCAAGTTCCGTCTGTTCGACATGCGGGACGAGCGCGTGCTGGCGCAGGGCGGCGTCGAAGGCGTCGGCCGGCCTGCCGCGCGCCTGACGCTCCGGTTCGGCGACAGCGCGCCGACGACCGGGGAGCGGCCGGTTCGTGACCAGCTCGAAGCGATCCGCCTCTGTCTTGCCGCCCTGGGGCATCCGCCGGCCGGCCGGGAGGACGAGGCCGGCCCGCAGCCGGAGCTGCGGATCGACGCCGTCGGCTTCAAGGCCGTTCACGGCGGGGAGCTGCCGGAAGCCGTGCGCGTCACGCCCGAAGTGCTGCGGGTCATGGAAGGGCTGGCCGATGCCGCCCCGGCGCACAACCCCGCGTACGTCAAGGCGATGCGGGCGTTCGGCGAGCTGTTGCCGGGGATCCCGCTGGTGGCCGCGTTCGAGACCGGCTTCCACCGCACCGTACCGGAGTCGCGCCAGACCTACGCCGTGCCCTACGAGTGGAAGCAGCAGTACGGCATCCGGCGCTACGGGTTTCACGGCGCCTCGCACCGCTACGTGGCCGGGCGTGTCGCCGAGCTGCTGGGGCGGGGCGACCTGCGGATCATTTCGTGCCACCTCGGCGGCAGCAGTTCGGTGTGCGCGATCCGCGACGGGCGGAGCGTGGCCAACAGCTTCGGCATGACGCCCCAGTCGGGCCTGCCGCACAACAATCGCGTCGGAGATTTCGACGCTTACGCGCTGCCGGTGCTGCGGGCGCGGACCGGGCTGAGTTTCGAGGAGCTGCTGGAGCAGATGGCCTGCCGCGGCGGACTGCTGGGTCTGAGCGGCATCAGCAACGACATGGAGGAGATACTGGCCGCGGCGCGGCGCGGCGAGCGGCGGGCGGAGCTGGCCGTGGATGTCCTGGCCGAAAGCGCGCGCGATTACATCGGCGCCTACCTGGTGGCGCTGGGCGGACTGGATGTGCTGGTCTTCACCGGCGCCATCGGCGAGCGCTCGCCCGAGGTGCGCCGCCGCATCTGTCGCGGCCTGGAATTCCTGGGGATCCGGCTGGATGCGGCGCGTAACGAACGCGGCGGGGATGGGGCGCTGCTGGCCAGCGACGGCGCGCCGGTGCGGATACTGGCGTTGCGGACGAACGAGGAACTGGTAGTGGCGCGGCAGACGCGCGCGGTCCTGGAACGGACGGAGAGCGACTGATGGCAAAGATGGCCCTGGGGATGATCGAGACGCGCGGGCTGATCCCGGCCGTCGAGGCGACGGATGTCGCGCTCAAGGCGGCCAACGTCAGCTTCGCCGGCCAGCGCACCGCCGGCGCCGGCCTGGTGAGCGTGCTCCTGACCGGCGACGTGGCCGCGGTGCGGGCGGCGACCGAGGCGGGGGCGGCGGCGGCAGCGCGGCTGGGCGAGGTGTTGTCGGTCGAGGTGCTCTCGCGCCCGCACGACGAACTGGACAAGCTGATGCCGAAGAAGAAGTAGCCTTTCCAGGTCCCTGCTCCCCGCAGGGAGCGGGCGGGGTGAAGCGCACCGCCGACGGCGGCTTCACCGCCCCCGATTCCTCCCTTGCGGGGAGTGGGGCAGCGGAGGAGCAGCACCCATGTTCATCGGCAGGGTGACCGGACACCTGGTGACCACGCAGAAGGAGCCGGCGATGGCCGATTCCAAGCTCGTGGTCGTCGAGGCGTGCAGCGGCGCCGGCCCGGCCGAACCGGCCCTCAAAGCGACGGGCAAGGTGCTGGTCGCCGTCGACTCGCTCGGGGCCGGCGTGGGCGAGTTCGTGCTGGTCACGCAGGGCAGCTCCGCGCGGCTGACCGAACGCACCAGGACGATGCCCGTCGACGCCGTCGTCATCGGCATCGTGGATACAGTCCGGCTCCAGGACCGCGTCCTGCGCCGGGCGGATGGAACGCTCACCGGCTGAACCGGCCGGCCAGCGCGAGGTGATGAGCCATGCCAGTCGCGACCAATCCCGTGGATGAAAACCTCATTGCCGGAATCGTCGATGAGGTCATCCGCCGACTCGGCGGCACGGTCGCAGCGCCCGAGGCGGGCCGGCGACCGGCGCCCGCGACCGGTCCCACCACTCACGGCGTGTTCAGGTCGGTCGATGCCGCGGTCCAGGCGGCCTCTCGCGCGCAGCAGCAACTGATGGAGGCGACACTGCGCGACCGCGAGAAGGCGGTGGAGTGCATACGGCGCGTCATGCGCCGCGACAGGGAAGAGCTGGGGCGCCTGGAGTTCGAGGAGACCGGCATCGGCAGGCTGGCGCACAAGTGCGAGAAGCTCGAGGTGGCCGCCGACGTCCCCGGCATCGAGATGTTGCGGACGGAGGCGGTCAGCGGCGATTACGGTCTGACCGTGACGGAGTACGCGCCGTATGGCGTGATCGGGGTGGTCACGCCCGTGACCCACAGCGTGCCGACGCTGGGCTGCAACGCGATCATGATGGTCGCCGCCGGCAACGCCCTGGTCTGCAATCCCCATCCGGCGGGGGCGAAATGCGCGGCGGAGGCGGCGCGGCGTTTCAACCGCGAGATCCACCGCGAGCTGGGCATCGACAACCTGATCTGCGTGATCGAGAACCCGACGATCGAGTCTGCCAGCGAGCTTTTCAGGCACCCGGGCGTGCGGATGCTGTGCGTGACGGGCGGACGGGCGGTGGCGCGGGCGGCGCTGACCGCGGGCAAGCGGGCCGTCGCCGCCGGTCCCGGCAATCCCCCCGTCGTCGTCGATGAGACTGCCGATATCGAGAAGGCCGCCGCCGGAATCATCGTCGGGGCCGCCTATGACAACAATCTGCTGTGCATCGGCGAGAAGGAGGTGTTCGTCGTCGCCGCGGTGGCCGAGCGGCTGCTGGAGGCGCTGAGCCGGCACGGCGGCTATCGGCTGTCGCAGGCGGAGATCGATCGTCTGGCGGGGAAGGTGCTGTACCAGGACCGGCAGAGCGGGCACTGGCTGCCGCGCAAGGAGTTTGTCGGCCGGGACCCGCAGGTGCTGGCGGAACAGATCGGGCTGCGCGTCGGTCCGGGCGTGCAGTTGCTGTTCGGTCCGGCCGACGAGTCGAACCCGCTGCTGCCCTGCGAGCAGATGATGCCGCTGCTGCCGGTGGTCACGGCCCGTGACGTGGACGAGGCGATCGGACTGGCGGTCAGGTACGAGCACGGGTTCAAGCACACGGCGATCATGTGGTCGCGGAACGTCGAGAATCTGACGAAGATGGGCAAGGCCTGCGACACGACGCTGTACGTGAAGAACGGGCCGAGCGTGGCCGGCCTGGGGCGCGGCGGGATGGGCTACGGCTCGTTCTCGATCGCGACGACCGGCGAGGGTGTCACCAGCCCGCTCACGTTCACGCGCTACCGCCGCTGCACGATGGTCGGCAGCCTGCGGATCTTCTAGCCGCGGAGCAGGAGATGCTGCTGGGACGCGTGATCGGACACGGCACGAGCACCATCAGGCATCGCTCGCTGGTCGGTGCCAGGCTGGCGCTGGTGCAGCCGCTGCGCTCGCTGAGCGCAGAGCCGCTGCTGGCGCTGGATCGGCTGCATGCCGCCCCCGGCGATCTGGTGCTGATCTCCAGCGACGGCCAGGGGGCGCGCGAGATGCTCAACGATGAGACCTCCCCGGCCCGCTGGTCCGTCGTCGGCATCGTCGCTGCTGACGGCGGTCCGGAACCGGCGGACCGTCCGCCTTCGCGCAGGAGTCCCGGCCACCGATGAGCCGTCCGCTGGTCACGGTCAGTGCGTTGATCGCCCAGGCGCGTGAACGCGGCCGCATCGAGCTGCCGGCCGACGCCCTGATCACGCCCGCGGCGCAGGACTGGCTGCGCGGCAGCCGTTTCCCCGTCCAACGCACCGCTCCACAGCGGCCGGCTCCCGACGACGCGCCGACGTATTACCTGATCGGCGACGCCGCCGACCCGTACCTGCAAGCGTTGCTGCCGGGCCTGGAGCGCCGCTTTCCCGGTCTGCGGTTCCTGCCGTGCCACGGGCGCTGCGAAGGGCTGCTGGCGGCGATCGACCAGATGTGCGCCGGCCTGCGCTGCGGCGCGGCATGCGGGGCGGGCGAAGCTGCGGCCGAGCGCGCCGGCCGGGCGCGCCGCGGGGTCATCATCGTCAGCAGCGGTGCAATCGCCAACTGCGTGGCGAACAAGCACCAGCACGTGCGGGCGGCGATCGTCTGCCAGCCGTCGGCGCTGCTGCCGCTGCTGCGCGAACTGGCGCTGAACGTGCTGATCATCGAGAAGGAGCGCACGTCGCTGCGCCAGGCCCAGGGCCTGATCGATACGTTCTTCAACGCAGCGCAAAGCGCGCCGGCTCCGGCGGTGGCGGCGGCGCTCGCCGGCGCCGGCGGCGTCACGGCGTCCGCGCCGCTTCAGGCGTGTGCCTGCGGGACGGGAGCATGAGGGTCGGACGCGTAATCGGTTCGGTGACGCTTTCCAGCCGCCTGGACGACGTGCCGCCCGGCCGGTTCCTGATCGTCCAGCCGGAGGACGCCGCGGCGTTGCAGGCGGTCGGCGTGCCGACGGCGGAACCGGTGGTCGCGTATGACGAACTGGGGGCCGGGCTGGGGGCGCGGGTCGGAATATCGGAGGGGCGCGAGGCGGCGATGCCGTTCCACCCGCGCCGCGTGCCGTTCGACGTTTACTGCGCGGCGCTCATGGACGCGGTGCACGTCGCACGCGTGATGCAGAAAGGGGTTGCGAGGCGATGACCGAAAAGTCGCTGGACATCAAGCTGGCGCGGATCAGGTCGGATCCCAACTGCCGCGATTTCCTCATCGCCGATGCCAAGGACGCGGACATGGCCTTCGGCATCGCCGCTCCCGGCCGCAGTCCGGAGATGCACGCGCACGAAGGCCGCTTCCGCAGCCTGGCGGAGTATCGGGAATGCATCCGCCAGGTGGTCCGGCAGGGCCTGGTCGACATCATGCTGATGTCCGCGCACACCAGCTCGATCCTGACCGTCCAGGAGCGGCTGTTCGAGAACTCCCCCGTGACGCCGGCGGCCCGGGCCAACGACACCACCGACATCTACTTCGCCCGCGGCGGCGACTATCCGCGCGAGCCGTCGCAGCCGTTTCGCACCGCGACCATCGACCACATTCAGTGCGGGCACGTCGACTGTCGGCCCGAGGAGCGGGGGCGCGGCGCCAACCTCGGCCTGTACAGCATCACGTTCAACAACGATGCCGAGCTGGACCGCCAGACGCTGGAGGCGTACAGGGAGTTCCGCCTCGAAGCCGAGCGCAAGGGTTTCCGCCACTTCCTGGAGGTGTTCGATCCCAACGCTCCCCTGCACCCGATCGACCCGCAGCGGTTGGGCGGGTTCATGAATGACATCATCGTGCGCACGCTGGCCGGGGTGCCGGAGGCGGGTCGCCCGCTGTTTCTGAAGCTCGTCTATCACGGCCCGCGCTACACCGAGGAACTGGTGCGCTACGACCCGTCGCTGGTGATCGGCGTGCTGGGCGGCTCCGCCGGCACCACCTACGACGCCTTCAAACTGCTGGCCGAGGCCCAGAAGTACGGTGCCCGCGCCGCCCTCTTCGGACGCAAGATCAACAACGCCGAGCACCAGCTCGCCTTCATCGCGCTGCTGCGGCACGTGGCCGACGGCGCGATCGCGCCGGAGGAGGCCGTGCACGCGTATCACGGCGTGTTGCAGAAGCTGGGGATCAAACCCCACCGGCCGCTGGCGGACGACCTGAAGCTGACTGATCCGTGCCTGAGCTACCTGCATCCGCGCCCCCAGGCACGCGTCACGCGCGGCGCCGCGGGTGCTGCCGCCCTCAGCGCGGGCGGCGACGGACGCGCGGACCGGCCGGACTTCGCCCGCATGACCCGCGAGGAGCGAATCGGATATTTCCGGCGCCGGCTGGGCGGCGTCGGCGGCAGATGACGGCGGACAGTAAGCACGCGGCGCCGGCCTGCCGTGGTCGGCGCCGCAGGACGCGAGGTCGGTAATGCCCCAGCGCGTGCGCGCCCCCAGCCCCCGGCTGCAACGGATCGCGGACCACGGCGTGGTCGGCGCCGGCGGCGCCGGCTTCCCGACGCACGTCAAGCTCGCCGCTTCCGCCGCGTGCATCATCCTCAATGCCGCCGAATGCGAGCCGCTGCTGCACAAGGACAAGGAAATCCTGCGGCACTATCCGCGGGAGGTGCTGGCCGGCCTGTGCGCCGCGGCGGAGTGTGTCGGCGCGGCGGAGATCGCGGTCGGCATCAAGGCGAAGTACAGCGATGTAATCGAATCGCTGGCGCCGCTGCTGCCGGCCGGCGCCCGCATCGTTCCCCTGTCGGACACGTACCCGAGCGGCGACGAATTCATCCTGGTTTACGACGTGAAGCGACGCATCATTCCGCCCGGGGGTCTGCCGCTGGCCGTCGGCTGCGTCGTGATCAACGTCGAGACGGCGTACAACATCGCCCGCGACGCGCCGGTGACGGAGAAGTTTCTGACCGTCGGCGGAGCGGTCGCCAACCCCTGCACCCTGCGCGTGCCGGTCGGAATCAGTTTCCGCGAGGCGCTGGAGCTCGCCGGCGGCGCGACCGTCGACGACCCGCGCGTGCTCGCCGGGGGCGTGATGATGGGGCAGCTCGTGGCTCTTGACGACCCGATCACGAAGACCTGCGGCGGCATGATCGTGCTTGAGCGCGAGCACATGCTGATCCGGCGTTACGGGCGGGACTGGAAGCAGATCGCCCGCATCGGGGCCAGCGCCTGCGACCAGTGTTCCTTCTGCACCGAGCTGTGCCCGCGCTATCTGCTGGGCCACCCGATCGAGCCGCACAAGGCCATGCGCGCCCTGGGCTTCGTCCAGGATCGCGCGCCGACCGTCCGCGGCACGCAGTTCTGCTGCGAGTGCAACCTGTGCACGCTGATCGCCTGCCCGGAGGACCTCGATCCCCGCAGCGTGTGCGCCCACAACAAGCGCCGACTCGCCGCCGAAGGACAGCGCTGGCAGGCTGACGCGCATCCGTACCGCGCGGCGCTGCTCCTGGACAGCCGGCGCGTGCCGATCGGCCGCCTGATCAACAAGCTCGGTCTGCGCCGCTTCCGTAACCAAGGGCCGCTGCTGGAAAAGGCGCTGCGGCCGCGGCGCGTTGTTCTGCCGCTCAAGCAGCATGCCGGCGCACCGGCTCAGCCCGTGGTGCGCAGCGGGACGCGTGTGAAGGTCGGCGAGCTGCTGGCCCGGCCGGCGGATGGGACGCTCGGCGCGCGGATTCACGCCAGCCTCGCCGGCGTCTGCGAGGTCCGTCCGGACTGCATCGTGATCAGCGCCGGGTGATGCCGGACCGCGCAGGCGGCTGGGGCGGGCAGCGGTCGGCGGCGTGGCGGCCGGCGGAGACGCATATGCTCGAAGCGATCGGTGCACTGGAACTGACCAGCATCGGCATCGGCCTGGTCGCCCAGGACGCGATGCTCAAGGCCGCCGACGTGCGCCTGGTGCTGGCGCGCACCATCTGCTCCGGCAAGTACTTCGTCGTGGTGACAGGTCCGGTCGCGGCCGTCGCCGCCGCGGTGGAGGCGGGGATTGACGCGACCCCCGACGGACTGATCGACCACGCGGTGATCCCCCGGATTCACGCCGCGGTCTTTCCGGCCCTGGCTCAGGCCGTCGAGCTGCATGTTCCGGCGCGCGGCACCCGGCGCGCAGCACTGCCCGAGGCTCTCGGCGTCGTCGAGACGTTTTCCGGCGTGAGCGTGCTGGAGGCGGCCGACGCGGCAGCCAAGGCCGGCAACGTCACGCTCCTTCGCATCCACCTGGCCATGGCCCTGGGCGGAAAGGGCTACCTGCTGCTGGCCGGGTCGGTCGCGGACGTGCAGACGGCGATAGAGGCCGGCGCCGCCGTCGTCCGCGCCAAGGGCCTGCTCGTCTCGGCCGTCACGATCCCGGGGCCGTCGCCCGAGCTGCTGGCCGAGTACATCTGAATCCGTGGTGCGGGCGCCCAGAGACGCGTATGAGCGTGAGCGGGCGCCCCGCCGCAAACCCTGTCCCCCGCCGGGGGTCCGCCTTCAGTTCGGCCCGGTCATGAGACCGGCAAACGTCTCGAGGTCGTTGAACGCGATTGCCGCGTCCTGGTCGAAGTCGAAGCGGAAGCAGCCGCCGGACGTCGTCGAACCCCCAAAGCAGCGCTGGAAAGCGGCGGCGTCTACGAGGTCGAGATCGTCGTCGTAGTCGATGTCGCCCCAGGGCGTCTCGGCGCCGGGTGGAAAGACGTCCACCTCGCGGATGATCGGTCCGACGAACGCCTTGCGGAACCCGTCCGCGTCCTCGTCCTCTACGTCGGGGCACTGCGCCTGGTAGCCGGCGTCCTCGTTGGCGTTGCCCTGCCAGGGGTCCTGGAAGCGGCCCTGGGTGTTGTCGACGCAGTAGAAGACGATGCGCAGGTCGGTGCAGTCCCGCACCAGGTACGGGCTGTCGAAGTCGTGCACCTCCGTCAGGCTGGCCGCCCACAGGCCGGGATTGAGCAGCCCGAAATCGCCCGTCCGCACGCCCAGCGCGACAGGGAAGAACGTGCCCATGTCGCCCAGCCCGTCCGTCGATGCCCACACGTCATAGTGCTGAAAGGTCCGCCCGTTCCGATCCCAGTTGCCGCCGATGACGCGGATCACGCCGATGTCCTGCGGCGTGCTGAAGCCGAAGCGGATGGCCAGCGCCGCCCGCCCGTAGTCGCGCAGGATGCCGTCGGTGAAGCCGTTGAGCACGCCGTCCACGAACTGGCCCGGGTGTCCGCCATACCCGGGCAGGAACCCGTCGCTGGGCTGCCCGACATTCATCGGCAGACAGATGTTCCAGGAGTTCATCAGCCAGGAGTACACCCCGTTCTGGTCGTCGATGATCCCGAACAGCCCGTTGTAGAAGCTCTCGTTGATGACCTGGTCGTAAAGGATGCCGGGGGTGGTCGTTTCCGGGAAACCCTGCACCAGGTCATCGCTGCTGGGCTGGGCACTCAGCCCGTCGAACCAGTACTCCAGCTCCCAGAAATAGATCGGCGTGATCGGTTGGGCCGCAACGGCCGGAACGATCACGCACACAAGTAGCGCCAGCCGGTTCATTTTCCTTCCTCCTCGCTGTGCTCGCCGGTCCGCGACCGGTCGGGCCAGGCGTACGGCGGCGTGCCGGGGCGGCATGCCGCGCGCTGCATTACCACCAGAAACTGTCGATGCCGGCGTCGAGCGTCGCGTTCCGCTTGTACTCGACGAATCCGGACGACTCAATCAGCTCTTTGAAATGGTCGGGCTCTTTCCACTCTGCATGCCCGTCGGCGAAGACTTCGTTGGCTCCGTCGATGGGCGGCACATAGTTCCGGTTCCCGACCGTGAACGGCTCCTCCCAGCCGGCCCCGTGGTTGATCCGCCATTTCTGTCCGCCGCCCCAGAGCATGATCGTGTCGGTCATCAGCACCTTGCCGGCCTCGGAAACGCTCTGCCCGAACTGAACGCCCCACTCCCCCTGCGAGCGCTCGACGCCGGCGTACTGAAGGCGCTTGAGCGGCGGGTCGCCGTCCGGCGGCTCCCAGGCACGCCGCTTGGCCGGATCGTTGCCGACTTCGTCGAGCCGTCCGAAATAGGTGTAGCCGATGTGCAGGTACTGCTCCTCGGCGTCGCTGATGCCGTAGCTGGTTCCCGGGCCGGAGATCACGTTGGAGAAATGGACCTCCTCTTCCGGGATGAACGGGCAGTAGAAGACCTCGTGGGTCTTCGAGAGTTGCTGCGTATCCAGCGACTGGCGCAGGCCGCCCATGTACCCGGCGATTACCCTGTGGACCGAATACCCCCACATCGCCACCGCCTTGCGCGACGACCGCGGAGCAGGCAGCGGCGGCGGGCCGACGCTGTCCTGGTGCGGGAAGCGCTTGTATTCGACGGAGTAGCTGGTCAGCGACAGACCGATGTCGTGGAGCTGGGCGGCGCACTTCGTCCGCTTGGCGCGCTCCTTCGCCGTCCCCAGCGCCGGCAGCAGGATCGCCATCAGCAGCGAGATGATCGCCACCACCACCAGCAACTCGATGAGCGTGAAGGCGATCCGCCGGCCGGTAACTCGCCTGCTGCACATGGCGGCTCCTCAGATATCGCCTCGACCGCCCGCCGCTCGCGGCGGACTGCTCCTGCCGCCTGCCGCCCACAACACCTCAATCTAACCGATCGGCAAAGAGGCGATCAAGGATTCTTCGATTCTTCCGGCCCCGTGACGGTTACACGGCCCGACCTCCGGCCCCGGTACGGGGTCGGGGGCTGCGCCGCCGGGGCCTGCCATGCGCAGCGTGGCCTCGTAACGAACAGCGGGCGCACGCGCCGGGGCGCCTGGCGTCGGCCCGGCAACCGGTTGCCGCTTGACGCTCCGTGCCTTGTCGGCTAGGCTGAAATCTCGACCGTAGGGACCGGGCGCCGATCCGGGCAGGGACGGAGCGGAGGCCTGGAACCTGATGGCCGGCGAAACGACTCCATGTCACACCTGCCGCCGGGGTGGGCGGCCGCGAAAGGAGAGAGGAGCATGAGCAAGCATCTGACTGCACTCGTAACCGCTGCCTGTCTTGCCGGCGCAAGCGTTGCGTCCGCGGACGTGGTTTATGACAAGGACTGGGCCGACTGGGGTGTGGACCTGTCCCGGCCGCACGTCGTCGGCGATCTGCTGGAGAGTGCCACGTGGGTGCTGGAGCTGGGCGGGTTCATTCCCGGGCTGGGCGACCCCGGAGACCTGAATGACGGCATCTGGGGCGGCAACGCCTGGGGCAACGGCTGTGCGGTGCTCCGCGACTGGGCCGCCGACCCCGAGTACAACAGCGGCACGCCGGCGGCGATCATCCGCTACGACTTCCCGGCGCCGGTGAACATCACTGAAATCCGCGTCTTCGCGTCGAACCCGGACGTGAATGCGCCCTACAACGGTCGCAGCTTCCAGAACTACCAGCTCGAGTACAAGCTGGCCGGCGACCCGACGGTGTACCAGCTCCTCAACGGCGAGTACATCCGCTCGACCAACTACGGCGAGTGGAATGGCAGCACGGTGCGGCTGAACAAGACCGGCACGTACATTTACAACGACGCGGGCGGCTTCATCTTGCAGAACGTCGAGTATCTGCGCTTCTGGTTCTACGACGTCAGCCAGACCACGGGCGGGTTCTGGGACCCGTTCTGGCCGAGCGACGCGCGCGATACGGATGGCAACCGCGCCGCGTTCGAAGGCAGCGGCTTGCAGGAAATCGACGTGATCCCGGAGCCGGCCTCCATGCTGCTGCTGGCCGGCGCCGCACTGCTCCGGCGGCGCTGAGAGCCGGATACAGCGACATAGTCCGACGGCGCCTCCCATGACCCCAGGCGGGGCAGCGGGGAGGCCTCGTCGCGCGCCATCCGGCGTCCGCGCGTGCCCGAACGGGCACCCTCCTGCTGAGCTGTCGCTCGCCCGCAGGCTGGTCTTGCCAGGACGACCAGTCAGCAGCCCACGGCAGGATCACGCCGCGCGCGTCGGCGGCCCGGCCTGCATCGGGTCGCCGGATTACGAATCGGGATTCAGCGCCGATGCGGGAGTCGGGGCTGGTCTGCCTTCTGACTGGCGGCGGCGCGCGTATTGTGTGACAGCGTGGCGATGGCCAGCCAGGTCGCGAAGCAGGTACAGCTTGACAGCAGCAAAAGGAACGAGCTGGTCACGCGGATCCCGGTTACGGTCAGCAGGGCCAGTCCGGCCGCGGCGATCAGTGCCGAGAGCAGGAACGCCGCCCACGCGGCCCACAGCACACCCCGTCGCACCAGCACGTGCATGCCGAGGAACGCCACGCCCAGCATGAAGACCAGGCTGTTGACCAGCAGCGCATCGGGGTCGGGCATGCGGCGGGTCACCAGGTGCGCGACCACCGCCGGCGCCAGTCCCCAGAGGATCATGCCCACTCCCAGGCACAGGCAGGCCACGTGGGCAAACAGTACGCTGTGCGCCGGTTCCCAGTCGGACCTGATTCCCGCAGCCATCGGCTGACACCTCCGCCGGGCGGCGCCCGGGCCGGCAGGCGGCCGAACTGCCGCCCGGAACCGACCGTCGCCGTCCGGACCTGCTGTCGCGTACTCAGATTCTTCCAAATCCGCAGCACTCAAGACCAGCGAGGCGGCGGACCGGTTGCACCGGGTCCGTTCTTGAGGTAC
>Ga0209018_1002635_pt1 | contig 12314 bp, 6 predicted proteins | sample YNPBryBLVA2012_FD_185814 | JGI IMG/M metagenome (GOLD analysis project Ga0209018, IMG submission 185814) | Anoxygenic and chlorotrophic microbial mat microbial communities from Yellowstone National Park, USA - YNP Bryant BLVA 2012 (SPAdes)... ...
GATTTTTCTGGACATGATGGACCAGCCGGCACTGGCCCAACATTTGTTCGCGGTGATTCGGGACGTTATTATCGGTCTGGCGCACATGGTTCACGAGCGCCAGCGCCGTTCGGGTTTCCCGATCGCTTACATGTGCGTGAGCAATTGCACGGTAAACATGGTGTCTCCGGCTGCCTATGAGCGCTTCCTGCTGGAGCACGACGCGCGCATCGCCGCCGCTTTCGAGCGTTTCGGCGTTCACACCTGCAACTGGAACGTCACCCCTTATCTCAACGTGCTGCGCAAGCTTCCCAAGATAGGTTATCTGGACATGGGCATCGAATCGGATCTGCTGCGCGCCAGAGAAATGTTTCCCCAAACCCGCCGCGCCGTTCTCTACCCGCCGGGCCGGGCGGCGGCGGCCGGGCAGCAGGAGGTGCACGCGGATTTTGAACGCATCGCGCGTGAGTTGGCGCCCTGCGATATCGTGTTGGCGGATCTGCCGTGGGACATTCCGGACGAGCGCGTGCGCTGGTTGAACGCTCTGGCGCGGGAGGTGAGCGGTCAGGTGTAAGAATCGAGCATGTCCTGATTCTCGAGGACAGGGCGGCGTTCCATCATTTCGGTGCAGGCGATCGCCTGGCTTACTAACGCGGCAGCGGGAAACTATCGGCCACGGTCCAGTTCTTCTTGACGCCGTTGACGAACTCGATCTCCTGAACGAGCTTCCCCTCAGGATTCCACTCCCGCGCGATGCCTCTGGCCCGGCGACCCTGCCAGTAAGACTCGGTCCGCTTGCGCCCGTTGGGCCAATATCGGGTCCAGGCTGCGACGCCGTCCTCGCGCCGGTTCCACTGCCAGACGATGCGGCCGCGCTCGTCCCGGTAGGTCTCGACACCGCTCTTGAGGCCGCGCTCCCACCGGACCTCGTACATCTTCGCGCCGCTGGGGTAATACCAGCGCTCTTCGCCATGCAACAAGTAACGTCCCTGCGCGTCCAGGCAGCCCTCCCATTCGCCGCGCACCCCGCCGGGCTGGATTTCCCGCGACAGCAACGGCCCGCTACGGCAGGTCGCGTCCTCCGAGGCAGCGTCGTTTCCCGAAACAATCCATGCTTCGTTCATTTCGAAGTGCTGCGGCGGATGATTGTAGGACGTGATCAGGTGAATGACGCCGTTCGGCGCCTGCGCGACCGCCGGGTAGCCGAGGGTCGGGCGCTTCGAGGGATCGTCGGGCCAGCCGGGCCGGTTGCGAAGCTCATGTCGAGCGGGCAAGCGTGCGCCGGGCAGGTTCTTGATTCGCCAGGTCCGGCCCTCGTCATCGGATAGCGCGACGAAAGCCCCCCAGTGCGGCGTGCCCGGCGGCCGGTTGCCGGCGTTGTCCTGCCAGTCCGAGGCAAAGAACAGCCGCCCGCTCTTGAGTCTGAGCAGCGCCGGGCGTTGCTTGTTGGGGCCCACGGCCGGGAACGGGCTCTTGCCGATTTCCCACTTCCTGCCGCCGTCGGAGGAAATGGCTTGCGGCATGTAGCCCTCGATCGCTCCCGCCTTGCCGCCCAGCCCCAGAATGCGCCCGTCGCCAAGAAGCGCAAAGACCGTGTGCCGGCCCCCGGTGCGCCCGCCGGTGTCGTACCAGGTCTTGCCGTCGTCGCGGCTGGCCCATAAGAAAGAGGCCGGACCCACGGCGTCGGCGGCCAGATACAGTGTGCCGTCCCGCCCCCGGAACATGCCGGCGATGGGTTGCGCCGAGGAATCACCCTGTGGCCCGATGATGTTGGGCAGCCGCAGCGGTCCCCAACTGGCGCCGCTGTCGGGGGAGGTCCGCCAGCGGAAGGGTACGCCCGAGAGGCCCGCGCCTCCGCTGACGAAATACACGGTCTCGCCCTCGGTCCACAACACGGGAGAGGTATCTTTGATGTCCGCCAGATCCATCAGCGGCTCCGGCATGTCCCATTCCAGGCTGCCGAAGCGTAGCCGCGCAGCTACCACGAGCACGTTCGCCAGGTCCTCGTAGTTAGGGATGGGCGCGGAAAACCAGGCCGCCAGCAGGTCGCCATTCGGGCAAACCGTGAGAGCGGCGTGATGCATGTAGCCCAGCACTCCCGGCGCCAGCCCTGCCGCGCGGATCTCGGCTTCCGTCGAATCGGCAGGCGGCGCCGGAAGAGCATCCCGCTGCCGGAACCAAGGCCGGCTCGGATCGGGCCCGCGCCTGACGTACTCGCGCGACTGCTTGACCGCCGTTTGGTGCCACGGCTGTTCGCGCGGCCTTGGCTGCGTCGCCGGCAGCGGGGCTTCGACGATCCGAAACCCTATGTGGTGCGGGCCCCGCCAATCCGGTGGGGCCGAAGCCCGGTTCGCCGATCGGCGGAAATACGGCAGCGTACCGCTGTTGGGGTACTTGGGCAGTTCGCTGGCCCAGGGCGAGGCGATTCCGCCGCCGCGCACCACGCGAGCCACGCCTTCCGCCGGCCCCAAGGGATCGGTCTCCGGCTCGGCCGGATAGATCCCGTGCCAGTCCATGACCCACTCGGCCGGGCCGTCGTGCATGTTTTTCAGGCCGAAACGATTCGCGGCGCCCGGCGCCGGCGGCCGGCTGCCCGAGGAGAAATGGTCCGTGGACCCGGCCCGCGCGGCGTATTCCCATTCGGCCTCCGTCGGTAGCCGGTAGCTGCGACCTTCCTTGCGGCTCAGCCACCGGCAGAAGGAAACGGCATCCTCCCAACTGACGCCGGTGGCGTAAGGGTGCATGACGCCGGGGCTTACGTAATCGGCCCGGAACCCTGCGAATTGCTCGGCGGTGATCTCGGCCTCGGACATGTAGAAGTCGTGCGAGATCCGCACCTCGCGTACCGGGCGCTCGTCATAGTCGCCCCACGGCGCAGTATGCGAGAAGCCCAGTTCGGGACCGGTGGGGAGCTCGTTGCCCATCCGGAAAGCGCCGGCCGGCACGCGGACCATGACCACGCCAAGCGAATTGATGTAGCGGGCGGGCGGCGCCGCAGGGGGATGGTGGCGGCACGCCACAAGGGAGGCTAGAGCAATGAAAATTAGGCGGTTAAGTTGTCGTAATGTAGACATCGGACACCGTTTTTTTCGGCCCTTGGCGCTATTGACATTCTATTGTACATCCTGCTAGGATGTCTTCAGTTCTATCATCCTGACCAAAGGACTCCCATGACCCCCAAGCACGCCCTGCTCACATTGGTTCTCCTGGGCCTGCCTTCACCCAGCGCGGCACAGGTCACCACCGGTACCCTTTACGGACGAGTGCTGGATCCGGCCGGCGCCGTGGTTCCCCAAGCTACTATCCAAGCCACCGAGTTGGCAACTGGCGCCGTCGTTTCCACCCTGACCAATGAGCTTGGGATCTTTACGCTGCCCTTCCTTGCCCCTGGGCGCTACGCCCTGGCGGTCGAGGCGCCCGGGTTCAAGACCCTCCGGCGCGGTGACGTCACCCTCACCGCCGGCCAGCGCCTGGATTTACAGTTCGTACTCGAACTCGGTACGGCGACCGAACAGGTCTTGGTGACGGCGGAAGCGCCGCTGGTCAACTCCGTCAGCGCGGAGCAGACAGGCAGCCTGGGATCCCGACAATTGACGGAGCTGCCCGCGGCGCGCCGCGACTGGACGTCATTGCTGCGCCTGAACACGGGGGTGGTCGTCACGGGTGCGGCCGACGCAGGCGTCTCCATGAACGGGCTCCCCCCGGCCGGGTTTCGCCTGACGGTGGACGGCGTGGACTCGGTCGGCGACCCCGAGTCCCCTTCCCTTGCCATGTGGCAGAGCATCAATTACATCCGAGCCGTGAGCCTGGAGGCAGTCGAGGAGGTCGGCATCACCAAAGGCATCGTCTCGGCCGAGATCGCCGGGACGATGTCCGGCAATGTGAACCTGATCACCCGCCGCGGCACCAACCAGTTTCATGGCAGCCTCTTCGAAAACAACCAAACCGAAAACCTCCATGCTCGAAACCAGTTTCTGGCGACGAAAGTTCCTGCCGTCTTCAACCAGTTCGGCGGTTCCCTGGGCGGACCCCTCCGCCGCAACCGCCTGTTCTTTTTCGGAGTGTACGAGGGCTATCGCGAACGGGCCTTCCGCGCGATTAACGGCCAGGTGCCGACGCCCGAATTCCGCGAGCAGGCCATCCGCGCCGTGCCCGCCTACAAGCCCTACTTCGATCTGTTCCCGCAGCCCAATACCAGCTACCGCCCGGGCGCAGCGGTGGCTTTGTATCAAGGCGCCGGTTCGACGATCGCCGATGACGACCACGTGCTGGTGCGGGGCGACTACCACATCAACGACCGTCACCTGCTGATGGCGCGCTTCACCCGCTCCCGCCCGGTGCGCACCATGCCGCGTGTGAACCAGAACTCGCGGCGCTGGACCGGCGCCTCTGACGGCGGCACTCTCACTCACACTTGGATCCGGCCCTCGCTGAGTCTGGAATCGCGTGTCGGCCACAACGCGGTGGATACGCTCCGGCTCGATCGGGTTTACGAGCTGGGCATTGGCGAGATCAACTGCGATCCCTGCGCTTTTGACACGGGCGGGGAGATCGCAACCCGCACGGGCGGCGCCACTAGCTTGAACGAAGTCGCCTCTTGGACCCGCGGGCGGCATTCCATCAAATTCGGCGGTTCTTGGATTTACTGGCGAGCAGGCCGCGAAAACGTCGAGGTCCCCAGGATTCAATACTCCACCCCCGAGGATATTCTCGCCAACCGGCCCGTCTCAGCACAGCTCACCTACGGGGTGCGGCCTTACCAGTTGCGCAACTCGGCCCTGGGGGGCTTCCTTCAGGACGACGTGCGGATTGGGGCGCGCCTGATGCTCAATATCGGACTTCGCTGGGATTACTTTTCGGTGATCAAAGAGCGAGACGGGAGGCTCTTTAACCGCGGCGGCCCGTTCGGCTTCGGCCCCTTGCGTCCGGCCGATCGGATTTATGAGCCCGACTACAACAACTTCTCGCCCCGGCTGGGCTTAGCCTGGTCGCTCGACGCCAGCTCTCGAACCGTGTTGCGGGCCGGATTGGGCGCCTTTCACAATCGCCACAATTTCGCCGGCGGGGCCACCAGCCAGGTCCGCAACGCCGCCAACGAGCCGTTCCGCTACATCTTTTCGGCCGCCGAAATCCAGCGACTCGGCTTGCGCTATCCCATCACCAACGAAAGCACCCTCCAGTACGCCCGCGATCCCAACGCTCCCTGGTCGGGTGACGCCATCGAAGTGAATTCCCCGAACCCGTACAGCCTGCAATGGACCCTCACGGTCCAGCGGCAACTGGGCGCCAGTTTCGCCCTCGAGTCGGGTTACAGCGGAAGCCGCGGCGTCAAGCTGCGCATGATCCGCGCCATGAACCTTCCCGATCGTTTCACCGGTTCGCGCCCTGTAGCCGGCTTTGCCCAGTTCCTGTATGTGGACAACTCCGAATCCAGTCACTATCATGCCTGGCAGACCTGGATCCGAAAGAGGTTGAGCGCGGGCCTGCTCTTCAGCGCCGCCTACACTTGGAGTTCGAACCTCTCCTACAGCAATGCCGACGTGGGCGCTTCGGGCGATCTCTACCGGCCCCAGGACAACAACAACCTCCGGGCCGAAAAAGGCCCCACGCCCTTCGACGTGCGCCACCGGCTGACCAGCGAATTTCTTTACGAACTGCCCCTGGCCCGTGCGGGCTCGCAAAACAGCTTCGCGCGCCTCCTGCTGGGAGGCTGGCAGACGGCCGGCGTTTTCACGGCTTCCAGTGGATCTCCTCTTACCATCACGCAACCTTCGGCGATGCCTGGCAGCCGTCCCGATTACATTGGCGGCGAGCCGATCCTGGAGGATTACCGCGCCACCCTGCAATACATCAACCCGCGCGCCTTTGCCCGCGTGCCGGTCGTGCGCGCCAGCGGGGCGCCCGAGCGTCCCGGAACCGTCGGCCGCAACGCGCTCCGGGCCCATCCCCAGTGGAACCTGGATCTGGCCCTTTCCAAGAACGTGCGCCTCAGCGAGCGCTACCGCCTGCAAGTCCGGGGCGATCTTTTCAACGCTTTCAATCACACCAATTTTGTCACGGCGGTTACCGAGATCACCCGCGGCAACTTCGGCCGGCTCACCGCGGCCAACGCCCGCACCGTACAATTGAACGCGAGACTGAGCTTCTGACAGGTGGCTGAACTTCCGTGACTCGACGCGACTTGCTCCGGGCCGCCGGCGCAGCGTGCGCCGCTCCCGCGATCCTTCGTTCTCAACGCCGCGCCGCCGACAAGCCCAACTTGCTCTTCCTTTGGACCGACCAGCAGCGCGCCAACACCCTGGCCGTCTACGGCAATCACCGTTACCGCGTTCCCACCCTCAACCGGCTGGCGGCGGAAAGCATCGTGTTCGAGCGCTGCTATGTGACGCAGCCGGTGTGCACCCCTTCGCGCTCCACCGTGATGACAGGCCTGTGGCCGCACCAGAATGGCTGCGTCGCCAACAACATCCCGCTCAAGCCCGAAATCCCCACGCTGCCGGAGATGCTGGCCGATTCCGCCTACCGCACCGCCTATATGGGCAAGTGGCACCTGGGCGATGAGGTCTTCCTCCAGCGCGGCTTCCAGCAGTGGGTCTCGATCGAGGACAACTACATCGAGTACTACTCGCCCGGGCGGGACCGGAAGGCGCGGTCCAGTTATCATAACTATCTCCTCAGCCTCGGTTACAAGCCCGATTCCCAGCAGGGCACGTTCTCCCGCGACTTCGCCGCCCGCAGGCCGCTGGAGCATTGCAAGGCTTCTTTCCTGGCGCAGCGGGCCGCCGAGTTCATTTACTCGCACCGGCGTGAACCCTGGATCCTCTACGTGAACTTTCTGGAGCCGCACCCGCCTTACTTCGGCCCTCTCGACGAGTTGCACACCACGGCGGAGGCCCCGTTGCCGGCCAACTTCCCGGGCCTCGGCCTGGAACGCGAACCCCGCCACTACGAAAAGCTGCGGCCGCGGATGCGCGAGGTGATTGCCCGCCGCCTGGACTGGCCCGAGGTCAAGCTCCAGGCGACCGATCCGGAGGGGCGCTGGCGCGAAGCCCTCGCGCGGCTCAATCGCCAGTATGCGGGCCTGTGCAGCCTGGTGGATCAGGCTGTCGCTCGCATCCTCTGGATGCTGGAGACCACCGGTCAAGCCGACAACACCATCATCGTCTTCACCTCCGACCACGGGGAGATGGGCGGCGCACACTCCCTCATTCAGAAGAGCGTGATGTACGAGGAAGCGGTGCACGTGCCCATGCTCTTGCGGATCCCCTTCCGCCAGAGCCGGCAAGTCACCGTCGCCCAGCCTGTCAGCCACATTGATCTGGTCCCCACGCTGCTGGAACTCGTGGGGGCGCCTCAACGGCCCGAGTTGCCCGGCGAAAGCTGGATCGGATGGCTCGAAGGCCGTCCGCGACGCGAGGATCACGTCTTCGTGGAATGGACCGACACGGAGGGCGGGCCGCACGCTCGCACCGTCATTTCGCCCGAGGGATGGAAACTCGCCCTCTACCAAAACGATCACTCGATGCTGTTCGATCGCCGGCGCGATCCGCTGGAAATGAACAATCTTTTCTATCAGACCTCCTACCGCGACCCGCTACGGCGGCTGCGGCATAAGATCGAACAATGGCAGAAACGCGAAAACGATCACCTGGCCCTGGAGGGCGCCACAGGGTGAACGGCCCGCTCAGCCGGCGCCGGTTCCTCTCGGTGGCAACGGCAGCCGCCCTTCCGGCGCCCCCTAGCCCGTCCGGTCCCAACATCGTGCTGATTCTCGCCGATGACCTCGGCATCGGGGATCTGGGCTGCTACGGGCAGAAACTCATCGCCACCCCCAACCTGGATCGCATGGCGGCCGAAGGGATGCTCTTCCGCGCAGCCTATGCCGGCTCGCCAGTCTGTGCTCCTTCCCGCTGCGTGCTCATGACGGGCCTCCATACCGGTCACGCACGCGTCCGGGACAACCATAACCACCGCGGCGAGCGCGTGCCGCTGCGGCCCGATGATTTCACCGTCGCCGAGCTGCTCAAGCAGGCGGGTTACCGCACCGCGCTCATCGGCAAGTGGGGACTGGGTGAAGCCGGCACCCATGGAATGCCGACGCGCCAGGGCTTCGATGAATTCTATGGCTTTCTGAATCAGGACCACGCCTCGGAGTTCTACCCGCGCCACATCTGGCAGGACGAAACCGAGATCATCCTGGCGGGCAATCAGGGGACCCGGCGCAAACAGTTTGCGCAGGATCTGCTCACCGAGCGCGCCCTGCAATTCCTGGACCGCAACGCCGACCGGCCTTTCTTCCTCTACCTCGCTTACACCATGCCGCACGCCGACAGCGAACTGGCGCGCGATACCGGCGACGGCTATCCCGTGCCCGACTACGGGCCTTACGCTTCCCGCGGCTGGCCGCCGCCCCAAAAGGGCTACGCCGCCGCCATTCATGCCCTGGACCGCGACGTCGGCCGCGTACTCGAGCGCTTGCGGCAGCTCGGGATCGAAAGCAACACCTTGGTCTTGTTCACCTCCGACAACGGACCGGCCAGCGTGCGCGGCCATTCCCCGGACTTTTTCCGCAGCGCCGGCCCCTTTCGCGGGTACAAGGGGCAACTCTACGAGGGCGGCATCCGCGTGCCCGCCCTCGCTCGCTGGCCCGGTCACATCCCTGCCGGGCGCGGTTGCGACGACGTCTGGCACTTCGCTGACTTTCTGCCCACCGTGGCCCAGCTCGTCGGCATCGAGGTCCCCCACGCAGTGGACGGCGTCTCGTTCGGTCCTCTGCTCGAAGGCCGAAAGCGCGCGCGGGAGCCTGGGTACCTTTACTGGGAAGCCCACGGCGGCACGGGGTTTTCGCAGGCGGCTCGAATGGGCCGCTGGAAAGCGGTGCGCCACAAGAGCCTGGAGGCGCCGATCGAGCTCTACGATCTGGAAGCAGATCCCGCCGAAAGCCGGAATCTGGCGGACCGGGAGCCCCAAGCGCGTCGCCGCCTCGAAGAGATCCTTCGTGCGGCCCGCTCCGATTCTGCCGATTATCCGGTCCCTTGAACCGGGCGGGTTTGCCGGGCCGAGACTACTGCGCCATCCCGCTGGCCGCCAGCAGCGCGCGCTGGACTTGAACCTCTTCCTCCAGGCTGACGCGCAACCGCGCCTGGCCTCGCACGGCCGCAGCCAGCTCGCGGAAATCATCCTCGTAGCGGCGATAAGCAGGCAGCGGGATCGTTTGCCCGCCGGCAGCGTAAGGACCGGCGGGTTTTTCCAGTTCTATCGTCAGCCTGGGCGGCTCCAGAGGATTCACCACCGCGCAGCCGTTCGTGCCGTGAATCTCCAGCGCGCGGTGACGCTGGGCGTTGACTTGCAAGGTTGATGCCGTGATGATTCCCAGGGCGCGACCCCATTCGAGCACCGCACAGGTGTTGTCATGGAGCGGGTCGGAGAAAGCTCCGTCGCGACGCAGAAAAGGCGTCACGCGCACCGGCGGCCCCAGCAAGCGCACCATGGCATCAATCAAATGGCAGCCCAGTTCGAACATCACTCCGCCGCGGAACTCCGCCCATTCGGGTCGCCGCCTGGCTGCGAGCTGGTTGCCGATCTGGGCTTTGACCAGGTAGACCTCGCCGAGCCAGCCGGCGCGCGCAGCCTCCATCGCCCGGCAAATGCCGGGATGGTAACGCCACATGTACCCCACTTCGACGAGCAGCTCGGATTTGCGCGCCAGCTCCACCAGCTCGAGCAGGTCCCGCAAATGGACCGCCGGCGGTTTTTCCAGGTGTACGTGTTTGCCCGCGCGCAACGCATCGCGTGCGTCCCGGGCGTGATCGCGAACGGCCGACTCCACGACGATCACCTTGATCTCGGGATGCGCCAGCAGGGCTTGCCGCGATATCAACGGCACGCCCTCCTCTCGCAGGCGAGCCGCCACGCCGGCATCGTCCTCACAGACACCGACCAGACGCCAGTCCGCAGATCCGCGCAGGATCCGCAACTTTTCGGCGGCGTGGGAATGCACCGCGCCCAGCACGCCGACGCCGAGCGGGGCGTCCCCGGCGCGTGCGGCTGCGGCGCCCGCCAGAAACAGCAACTCTCGGCGCTTTAGCCGTTCAACTCTAAGGCTGCCCGACATACTCGTACAGAATCTTCCCTTCCGTATCGTGAAAACGAAATCTCAGCCGCGGGTTTTCCGGCGAGCCTTCCAGCGAGCCGGAGAGGAAGCCCCCCGCGAACCGCAAGTAGCGATGATAACGCGGGTCCTTCGGAAAGGGCTCGACGGCATGGGCGTCCCCCACAGGCCCCGTCGAAAACTCATGCAAACCCGTCCTGGGATCCACCGAGAAGTACTGCCAGTGCCGGTCGCCGCATACCACGTACACATTCCGCGGCTTCAGCGATCCCAAATAACTGCGGATTTCGTTGCCCTCGGTTTCAAAAGACTTGTTCGTGTGATTGTCGCCGTTGCCCTCGGGCCAGCGGAAGTAGTCGCGCCCGGGCTGGTCCGGGCCCACCAACGGCGTGGGACTGAAAATCACGCGGAACTGCGCGTCGCTCGCTTCCAAAGTGCGCCGCAGCCACTGCTTTTGCTCCTGACCCCAGAGCGTCTTCGCCGGACCGTCCGGATCGGGGTTGGGCGAGCGGAAGTCTCGCGATTCCATGAGCCAGATCTCCAGCCCCTTGCCCCAGCGAAAATGCCGGTAAGGAACAGGGCCGACGGGGAGCTGCTCGGCAAACAAGGGACGCAGCTCATCATAAGTGAGCGGATCTACGCGCCCGGGCTTGCGCCTGCGCCAGCAATCGTCTTCGAAGGTGTCGTGATCGTCCTTCTGCCAGTAACCCGGGGTGGCGGAGAAAAACTGTACCAGGGTCGGCAACGAGAACATCCGGTGCCAGTGGTGCCGCGCCAGCTCGATCGTGTTGGCCGGCGGCGTCTCGGTGTCGTAGTAAACGTTGTCCCCGGTGGCCACCAGGAAATGCGGCGCCAGCTTGGCCATCGAAAAGTAAGTTCGATAGCCCTGGGGAGTGTCGCGGCAGACGTAGTCCTGGCAGGTGATCGCAGTGAAAACCAGCGGCCGCCAATCGTCCCCTCGCGGCGCCGTTCGAAAGCGCCTCACAGCCCCGCGCCGGACGGGCTTTCCTGACCGGGGCGCCATTTCGGCGGCATAGAAATAAACCGTGTCCGGGCGCAGCGACCGCAGCGAGAAGGTATGCGTGTAATCCGTGCGCTCGCCCACCTCCGCCCACTCTGTCGCGGCGGCCCCCCGTAACTCGGGATCCGTGCCGTAAAGCAGACGCACACGACCTGCCCTGCCCGGGACCGCGCCATCCAGATGCTCCACGGTGACCTTTTCCGGCAGGCGGATCCGCTTGAGTTCCTGCGGGCCCATCCCGTGGCGGGATCCGGGGGGAACGTAGCCCCCTTCGAGGCGCGTGGGACGCGCCGTCAGTCGCGTGTGCACCAAAGCGGACTCATGCGTCACCTCGCCCACCAGCTCGCCCTGAGCGTTGTAAGGCGCCTCCTCGTCTCCCGGCCGAACGCAGCCGCTGTTAGTGAGCAGGCCCACAGCCACGGCGACGATCAAGGCATACGACCGGTCGGCAATCATCGGGGATCACAAGGCCGCATAGCGCTGGCCTCCGCCTGCGCTTCCTGTTGGTTGCTTTGTCCTGGCCGGGCCGCAGGGGCGAGGCCAGGGCCGGGATTCTTGCTCGTCCTCAGAACGTCAGCCGGGCTCCGAGCTGCACCAGGCGCGCGCCCCTCGTCGAGGTGTAGCGCCCGAAATTGCTCTGGGTAATGTTGGCGTTCACGCCGGAGAAATAGGTCTGATTGAAGGCATTCAGGAGCTCGGCACGAATTTGCAGCCTCAGCTCCTCTCGCAGGCTGAAGCCTTTGGCAAGGGTCAAATCCCAGTTCGTGAAGCCCGGACCGTAGACCGCATTCCGCCCTACGTTGCCCGGCCGCACCGGCAGTCGCGCCACCGCGCTGAGCGGCACCTGAGCGAAGGCCGCCGGATTCAGATACTGAAGGGTTTCCCGCGAATTGGGCAGAAGGGGACGGCCGGTGACGTAATCCGGCCGGCTGCCATCCAGGCCGGAGGGTTGCGTGATCGTGAGGGGACTGCCCGTCTGGGCGCGAAAAACACCGCTCACCTGCCAGCCGCGCAGCGCCAGCCGTGCCCCCGCCCCGTCGGCTGCCAGTCGCGCCAGCGGCAGCTCGTACAAGAAGTCAACGGTCATCCGCTGGCGGCAGTCTATGTTGGCCGGACCGTAGTTTCCGCGTACGTTCCAGATCTCCTGCGGCGAACCGGGCAGCAGCAGGTCCGCCTGGTCCGTGTAGGACATATTGCGCGACC
>Ga0209018_1002637_pt1 | contig 12311 bp, 12 predicted proteins | sample YNPBryBLVA2012_FD_185814 | JGI IMG/M metagenome (GOLD analysis project Ga0209018, IMG submission 185814) | Anoxygenic and chlorotrophic microbial mat microbial communities from Yellowstone National Park, USA - YNP Bryant BLVA 2012 (SPAdes)... ...
GTATTACCCTCCAGAATCTATCACGATCGCGAAGATTTTGCAGCTAGCTCATCGTACCGCCAGGCTATGCCTGGCTCTGCAGGGCCGACCAAAGGTCGGTGGTACACTCACCTCTTTGGTTGCGGCTGGAGGCCGCGCTATGATATAGGCTATCCGGCTTATTGGGATCAGAATGGAGAGTTCAAAAAATGCCAAAACTGGGGAAATATTGCGTGGATAGAAAGTGCAGGCAATGAGAATAACTTGAAGGAGGTGTTGATTAGCAATGTCAGAGCGATATTGCTGGTGGACCTGGCAAAATGCGAAGACGTGAAAGTATTGGTGGACTATGAAAAGCAGGGTAATTTCTCGGTAAATGGTATTTTGGGCATTTCCTATTCTCCGGATAGCCAGGAACTGTTGTATGGCATAGAGTTGTATGGTTTAGCTTATCCAAAAGCTGAATACCGGATCATGAAGTTGAATCTCAGGACCGGAGCAGAATTAATGTTGGCAGAAGGGATCCACCCATCCTGGTCACCAGATGGGTCACAAATCTCCTATGTCCAGGCAGATGGGATCTATATCATGAAAGCTGACGGCACACAGCATCGTCTGCTTGTCAAACATTCTTTTGCTGATTCTCGGTCAAGTATGCCATTTCATACGCTCCAGCCGATGCCCCATTGGTCTCCGGATGGGGCATGGTTGGTCTATCATCGTTGTGAGGAATGCTCCTGCTTTGTATCAGAAAACGCAATTTACAAAGTGGAAATTGCAACCGGAAAAGAGTAGAAGATTGTTGATGGAGGCGTCTATCCTGATTGGCGCCAACCGTAACAGCTATGCAAAGCCGCTCCGAAGCACGCCGCCACCCAGCTGGGCGGCGTGCAGAAGTACTGGTACGACGCCAACGGCAACATGACCAAGCGCATTGCCGGAGACAACAACACCTTCGAATTTACCTACGACGCCGAGAACCGCCTGGTGAGCGTGAGCGGCTCGGCCACGGCCAGCTTTGTCTACGACGGGGACGGGGTGCGGCTGAAGGGCATGCCAGAATCCGGTGCGGAATGTGGGTTATATCACCGTCACTGACAACGTTTTCTCACCCAAAGACCAACTCGACGCTGGGGGGAGGCAGTCACCCTTAGTGGCTGCACTAAAACGACGCCCCGTCAAGCTGCTGACGGGGCATCGTTCGTCTCAATTCAATCGCACACCGTGTCTCACTCCATTTCGCCGGCGGGAGCCACGACCTCTCCATCTCCCCTCATCAAGCCGATCCCATTTTCCTCCACCGCCTCACGCGCACTCAAGTCGGAGCGAATGGCGTACACATACACCAGATACGGCGGCTCACAGCCTGCCTTTTCCAACGCCTTGCGCCATCTTGTCGAGCGCACCCGCTGCACCCATCGCAGCACATCCTTGCGGCTGAGACGGGTCTTGGCCTCCAGCAGCACCCATAACCGCCGTCCCTGGATATCTTCCACCGGCAAAAGTACGTCTACATCACCATCGAAGCGCAATGCGCTGGCTTCCTGCAAGACGCGGTAGCCCTTTTGGCGCATCACCGTCGCCGTGACACTGCCGGCTTCATCCTCCAGCGAAGCGCCCAGCATAGACGACAGCCGCCCCAATTCACTGCGCGTCTTGCCGAGTTCGACTTCCACGCGGTCGAGGCGGGTTTCGACACGGTCGAGACGGGTTTCGACACGGTCGAGCCGCTCTTCGGTGCGCTTCTGGGCGGCAGCCAGTTCATCCACTCGTTGTCCAAGGATCGCCAGTTGCTCTTCAGTGCGCTTTTGGGCGGCTGCCAGTTCATCCACTCGTTGCCCAAGGATCGCCAGCTGCTCTTCAGTGCGCTTTTGGGCGGCTGCCAGTTCATCCACTCGTTGCCCAAGGATTGCCAGCTGCTCTTCAGTGCGCTTTTGGGCGGCTGCTAGTTCGCGGATAATCCTGGGCAAAGCCAGAAAATCATCGCTCAAAATGGCGCGCTGCAACTCCTCACGCCACTCGGGATGAGCATTCAGCAGGCTCAACAAATCTTGATAATCCCGCACTGTAAAGGCCATTTCACACGCTCCAACCTGCATTATACTTGAATTGATCCCCAAATGCACCATTATTTTGGAGATCCCCCATGCCCTAGCTCCCCCGCCCCCTTACCCTGCTCCTCATCCTCCTCGCCGCCTGCTTCCCCATCCTGCCTCCCCGCCTACCGTCTATTCGACCGACGCCTATTCGCCTCCCCCCTATCCGACTCCCACCTATCCAACAGCAAGAGGCCACGCTCGACGGCGGGGGAAAAGGCATCTTGCCTCACGTGGTCTATGTTCTAGACAACGATCCAAAATGACGCACTTTCCATTGCTCCCCAAACGCTCACATAGACGACGAAATTTGTCCGTTTTTTGGCGTGACAACTGACACTTTGAGACGCGCCTGTCTTCGAGTATACTTGAATCGTGAGCGCAATTTGGGACTTGCGGTGTGGTCATCCCGAACGGGCGCTACAGCACTTACCGTTACCAGGGTTTGCACCAGACGAAAGGACGATCTGTGATGGCTGTGAAACAATGGGAAGCGCTAAAATACTGCTTCTGTGAGCATGTCGGCAAAGAAGTCAGCTTGGAGGCAGAAGTGATCTATCCCGCCGAGCATCTGCCCGACCAGCCGCCGCAGGTCGTCGCTCATCGCTGCTCGCTGGGTTTCCAGTGCGCCCTAGACGGGCGGGTGAGCTGCCGTTGGGCTGGCACCAATCCGGCGGTGGACCCCTTCACCGTCGAATGACAAGCGCGGCGATTTGCTAAGGTTGCAGGGCGAATGCTGGCCCTGCAACCTTTGTCGTCTCATTTTCCGGGTACAACTCAATGGATCACGCCCAACTTGCGTCCAACAGCGGCGAAGGCTTCCAGGCCTTTGTCTAAATCGTCGCGGGCATGGGCAGCGGAGATCATCACGCGGATGCGCGCCTTGCCGCGCGGCACGGTGGGGAAGCCAATAGCCATCGCAAAGACGCCACTCTCGAACAACTGACGGCTGAATTGCTGCGCCAACAGTGCCTCGCCGAGCATGATCGGCGTGATGGGGGTGACGCTCGCGCCGGTGTCGAAGCCCAGGCGCTTCATCTCTGCCTTGAAGTAGCGCGCGTTATCCCACAACTGCTCGACCAACTCGTTCGATTCCTCCAGGATGTCCAGCGCTGCCAGGCAGGCGGCCACATCCGGCACGGTCATCGCCGAGGAGAAAAGGAACGGCCGCCCGCGCTGACGCAGCCACTCCACGATAATGGGTTTGCCCGCCGAAACGCCGCCCACCACGCCAAACGCCTTGGAGAGGGTGCCCACCTCCACATCCACTTTGCCGTGCAAGTGAAAATGGTCTACAATCCCGCGCCCCCCTTGACCCAGCACGCCCTCGCCGTGGGCGTCATCCACCATCAACATGGCCTCATGCTTCTGGCAAACGGCGTAAATCTTGTCCAGCGGGGCAATATCGCCGTCCATGCTGAACACCCCATCGGTAATCACCAGCACCTTGGGGAACTGGCTGCGGTTCTCGCTCAGCACCCGATCCAGGTCGTCGGCGTCACAGTGAGCGTAGCGGATGATCTTGGCCCCCGAGAGGCGGCTGCCATCAATGATGCTGGCGTGATTGAGTTCGTCGGAAACGATGGCGTCTTCCTTGCCCACCAGTGCGGGGATGGTGCCTAGGTTGGCAGTGAAACCCGATTGGAAGGTGATCGCCGCTTCCACGCCTTTGAAGGCCGCCAGCCGCCGCTCCAGTTCAACATGCAGGTCCATCGTACCAGCGATACTGCGCACCGCTGCTGGCCCCACGCCGTAGCGGGTGACGGCCTCTTGCGCTGCCCTGACGATGCGGGGGTGATTGGCCAGCCCCAGGTAATTGTTCGAGCAAAAGTTGAGCACCGACTTGCCATCTACCACCAGCCAGGCGCCCTGCGGCGAGCTGAGCGTGCGGATACGATTGTAAAGGCCTGAGTCTTTCAAAGTTTGCAGTTCGGTTTCGATCCATTGCAATTTGTCGGTCATGGTGATCCTCCTGATGAAATGAAAAGGGTTATTTAGAGCGTTTGGGTTTTTGTGCCAGGAGGCCGAAGAAACGGGCAAAGGCCTCCGCGGTGGTGGGTAAAGGCTGCGTTGGCTCGGCCTCGCTGGCCCAATCGGCTGCCTGGCGTTGCCGCTGCCATTCCTGTTGAGCATGGGCGGCTGTTTGCAGGCGAGCGGTCAGCGCCTGGGCATCGTTGTTTTGAATGAGCTGACGCAGGTTTTGCAGTTCTTGCATGGCGTTATCGAGCGCCCGCAGGACGCTTTGCGGGGTGAGCAGGGCGGCCGCCGAGAGCGCTTCGGCCCCTTCCAGGCTCTCCAGCGGGCTGGCTACGGCAGCGTAGGCGCGCCCGGCCACTTTGCGCCCCTCCTGCCAGCCGGGGCGGGGGGTGGTGGCGTTCACCAACGCCGCTGCTAGCAACTGGGGCATGACGTGCGTGGCCGCCATCAAACCGTCGGCTTCGAGCGTATCGGCGAACAGATGATGCGCACCCAGCAAGCTGGTGAAATCCACCGCCAGTTTCACCGCCTCGCCCGGCACACCGGGAGGGGTGAGAATGACGAACAGCCCCTTCTCGAACAGATCGGCATGCGCTGCAGCAATGCCGCGTTCGGCGGTGTGCAAGTAAGCGGGATTGATGGCTGGCGTCAGCCCCACGTAATGTGTGGTCACCGGCAGCAATTCTTTGGCCCAGGCCATCACGGCGGCCTTCACCGGGGCGGTATCCATCACCACGGCGTTCTCTGGCAAATCGGGGGCAATCAGCGCCAGCGTCTCACGGATTTGGTCGAGCGGCACAGCCAATAGCACCACGTTGGCCTGACGCACGGCCTCGGGCAGGTTATAGTGAGTGCGGTCTACTGCGCCGATCTTCTCGGCCTGGCGGGCGGTTTGCGGGTCTATGTCGTGTCCTACCCGCAGCAGGGTCTCCTTGCGGCTGGCTAGAGCCAGCCCCACCGAAGCGCCAATGCGCCCCAGGCCGATGATGGTGATTTGTGCCTTCATGGCGATTACTCCTGGCTAACTGTGATCGTCTGCTGCTTGCAGGCAGCGCAACAAGTGGTCTTCGAGAGTGGACGAAGCGGGTGGGAGGGGTTGTTGATGACGGCGGATGAGGGCCTGCGCCAGGGGGGAGACGCCCGCCTGGGCCGCCAGGGACGCGCCCCAGGCGGGATGTTGCTCGGCGACGCTGAAGGGGCGGCGCCATCCGGCGGGCGGCGTTCCCTCTGCCGGGTCACAGCGCCCCCATTCGGCCACGCGGCGCGGCGCAATCGCCCGCATCACCACAATGAGAGCGCGTTCCCACGCTTTCAGCGGCGACAAGCATTTGCCCACGTCGTGCAACAGGGCTGCCACCAGCAGGTCAGGGTGTCGTTCACCGCCTGCCATCACCCGGCGCAGCACGTCGAGACTATGCGCCTGCTCGCCGGGCGTCAGGCGGGCGAATAACGCCATCTGCGGCGCACTCAGCAGGCGAGCAGCCTGGGCGGCCATCTCGTCATCAGGACGGGCGGTGAGCGCATGCCAGAATTGGCATACACGGTAAAAGGGCCTTATGGTTACCATCCGATGACCAAAAAAGTCATTGCACGAACCGGGGCGAAGATGTCAAGCCCAAAGCGGGGCAGGACGAAGACCAGCCCTATCAGAATCAGGAGGCTGTACGGGCGAATTTGATCCCAGAAACGGGCGATATTGGGCGGGAAGAGATAATCGGCAATTTTCTCGCCGTCCAGCGGCGCTAAGGGGATCAGGTTGAAGAAAGCCAGCAGCAAATTCGTCGAAACGCACTGGAACAGGAAGGCCGGCAGGGTGGGCAAAAGCCCGCCGCCACCGCCGAAACTTTGCAGGGTAAACAGCCCCAGGCGGAAAGGCAGCGCCGCCAAGATGGCCAACAGCAAGTTGGAGAAAGGCCCTGCCAGCGAGACCCACATCAACGCTGCCGGCGAGCGCCGTTGCAAAACCCAGGGGTTCACCGGCACCGGCTTGGCCCAGCCAAAGCCAACCAGAACGAAGACCAGCGAACCCAGCGGATCGAGATGCGCCAGCGGGTTGAGCGTCAGCCGCCCCTCGCGGCGCGGCAGATCGTCGCCAAAGTAGGTGGCCGTGGCGGCGTGGGCAAACTCATGCACGGTGAGAGCGATCACCAGGATGATGAGGTTCGAGAGCAATACCGAAGCATCCAGACCAAACATAACATCTCCTCGCGGGACGATTATACCAGTGATATAATGCGCTGGTATGTCTCAGGCAGATACTTGCAACCAGGCCATCAGGAAAGTTGCGGGCTGTCCTGGGGCGTGAACTGCCATGTTACCTGACTTGCAACTGGACGATCATATCCGTTTGCGCAAACCTCACCCCTGCGGAAGCTATGATTGGAAAATCGTCCGCCTGGGGGCTGATATTGGCCTGGAATGCTTGCAATGTGGGCGGCGCGTGCTCTTGCCCCGCCGCCATCTGGCCCATCGCATGAAAGCGCATACCCCTCACGCTCCACAGAAAAGCGACCATGACTAAAAGTTTATCGGCTCGTCCCCGCATCCTGTTCTTGTTTTCTGATACGGGCGGGGGGCATCGTAGCGCGGCAGAGGCCATCATCGAGGCGCTCGAACTTCAATTCAAGGGACAATTCAGCGCCGAGATGGTGGATATCTTCAAACAGTATGCCCCTCAGCCACTGAACCGTCTGCCCAACTGGTACCCCTACATGGTGCGTGTGCCGGAGATGTGGGGCTTGGGCTACTGGTTGAGCGATGGGCATGGCCGTGCCCGTCTGATCACCAACACTTTTTGGCCCTACGTGCGCCGCGCCGCGCAACAGTTGGTGCAAAACCATCCTAGCGACTTGATTGTTTCGGTACACCCGCTGGCTACTGCACCGGTGCTGAGGGCTTTGGGCCGACCTCGCCCACCTTTCGTGACCGTCGTCACCGACATGGTCAGCGTGCATGCCCTTTGGTATCACCGCCGCACCGATTTGTGTCTGGTAGCCACCGAGGCGGCGCGCTGCCGTGCCCTGCGCTGCGGCTTGCTCCCCGAACAGGTTCAGGTGGTGGGTCTGCCTGTGGCCGACCGTTTCTGCCAGCCCGCGGGCGATAAGACCCTCTTGCGCCAGCGCCTAGGCTGGCCGCAAGACCGCCTGGTGGTGCTGCTGGTGGGCGGCGGAGAGGGGATGGGGCCGCTGGAACAGACCGCCAACGCCATCGCCGCGGCTAATTTGCCCCTGGCGCTGGCAGTGATTACCGGGCGTAACGCCAGCCTCAAAACGCGGCTCGAAGGGCAAATGCGCGGTTGGCCTATCCCCGCCTTCGTCTACGGCTTCGTACGCGACATGCCGGCTTTCATGCAAGCCGCCGATATTCTGGTGACCAAAGCAGGCCCCGGCACCATCAGCGAGGCGTTCAATGCCGGCCTGCCCATGTTGCTTTACAGCCGTTTGCCCGGCCAGGAGGACGGCAATATCACCTACGTCGTCGAGCAAGGCGCTGGCCTTTGGGCGCCGCGCAGTGAGGATATTGTCGCGGCATTGCGCCGCTGGATCGAGCATCCCGAACAGCGTTTGCGCACCGCCCAAGCCTGCCGACGCCAGGCGCGCCCGCAGGCGGCGCGTCACATTGCCCGCATCCTGGGCAGTTACGTTGGCCTTTTTCAGCACAGCCCAAATTCTGAGCCGCTGCCGGCCATCCCCTCTACCAGCGAATGCTGAGCGCAGCAACCAATGCCGGCAGCCAACGCTGGCGGCGAAGACCGAGAGCTTTGTGGGTCGCTGAGTAGTTCGACAACGTCACAGTGTCAACGTAGCTGTAGAGCGACGATGGCCTTTGGGCTTCAGGGCATGAATCTTGCACTCCTCGTGGACTATGAAAGGACTTAGCCGCTTCTCCTTGCTGGTGACTGGGGGGTTGCTGTTCTTGATGAGCCTGGCTGCTTGTGGCCAAGCCGCTCGCTCTTCGCCGTTGCCCAGCGCCGATTTCACGCACATCTATCAGACGCTGGCCGTCAGGCTGACGCAAACCGCTCAGGCGGGCGCTCTTCCTACACCCTCGGCTAACCCTGCGGCCACACCCAGCAGCACGGCTGCCGCTTTGCCCTCGCCGTCCCTCCTTCCCCCGGCGGCCACATCTTCCCCGGCGGCGGCTACCCTGCCCCTCACGCCAACGCCTACACAAGTTTGTGACCGCGCCGCGCCCGGCCTGCCCAAAATAGACGTGACCATTGACGACGACACGTTGATGCGTTCCGGCGAGATGTTCACCAAAGTTTGGCGACTGGCCAATGTTGGCATTTGCACGTGGGGCAAGGATTACGCCGCGGTGTGGTTTTCGGGCGAGAAATTTGGCGAGACGTTGGTCGTGCCGCTCAACACACTCGTGCCCCCCGGCCAAAGTGTCGAGATCTCGATAGATATGACTGCGCCGCTGATGCCTGGCACTTACCAGAGCAACTGGAAACTGCGCAATGCCGGCGGTGTGTTGTTCGGCATCGGGCCGAACGGCAATGCGCCCTTCTGGGTGCGCATTATCGTCATCGAGCAGGCCACCTCCACGCCTGTGCCCTCCTTCACCCCCACGGCCACTCTGTCGCCCAGCGCGGCTCCTACGGCTACGGATACGCCTAGCGCTACCCTGACGCCCAGCGCCACCCCCACGGTAACCGATACGCCCACGGCCACCCTGTCGCCTAGCGCTACGGCCACGGCAACCGCCACTCCCGCCGTGCAGGCCTGGGGGCAGGTTACTCTGTCGCCTGGCAACTCGTTCGATCTGGATACAGGCCAGGCCAATAGCGCTGCTGACGATTTCGCCTATCAGGCCGACGCCGGCAACCACCTGCTCATGCCGCAAGCGGGGGCGGTTTTCGGTATTTACATCAACCGTGAGCGGCCAGCGCCGGAAAATTGCCGCTTGGCGGCCATGAGCGCCTTCCCCTTGCCGATGGAAAGCCTGCCCATTGGCACTTACCTGTGCTATCGCACCTCGCAAGGGCTGTTGGGCTGGTTGCAGCTCGATGGCTTCGATGCTGGCGCCTCGCTGGTCACATTCAGTTTCGTCACTTGGGGGGAGTAACCGAGAGGGGGCGTTCGGCCTGCACCCACAGGCTTTTGCCATCGCTGATGAGTTCGATCCAGCCTTGTTGGTCGGTGCGCAGGAGGGTGTAACCCTGCATGGCTGCCAGCGTCTCGCTGTCGGGCAAGCCGCGGCGGTCGTCAGCGGCAACCGAGAGCAGGATGAGCTGGGGATGCAGGTTGTCAATCCAGGTCGCCGGGTTGCTGGCGGCGTAACCGTTGTCGGCCAGCAGCAGGGCTGTGACCGGGCCGACAAGGCGGCCGTTATCGAGCGCTTCAAAATCGGCAAATTGGGGGCTGAGCGGCAAAACCATGCGAAAATAGTCGTATTCCACCAGCAGGATGAGGCCGCGTTTGCCGGCGGTCAATACGCGCAGGCCGGCTCCGCCCCCCAGGTCGAAAAGCTGGCCGCTCTCGGCGCTGCGCACAGTGATGGGACGGACGGCAAAGGCCTCTTGCAGATTGCGGGCGGCCTGGCTGGCGTGGGTGGGGCCGGCCCACAACACGGCGTTGGGGGGAAAACGGTCGAGGCTGGCGGGCAGAGCGGCAATTTGTTCTTCGTCCGAGGCGGCCACCACCAGCCAGTCGAGTTGGCGGTGCGTCACCGGCAGACGACGGCCTAGCGCGTCGGATAGGCGCGTGGGCAGGGGACCGCCGTTGATGAGCAGGTAACGGCCGCTGGGGCTTTGCAGCAAGATGGCGTCGCCCGAACGCCCGCTGGCGCTGACATCCAGGAGGGTGACGTGAAGTTTGCCGTCGGGGGCAAAGGCCAGGGCGCGCCAGGCCAGAACGGTGGTCAACGCCAGGGCTGCCAGGGGCAGGCCTGGCCCTAGGGTGCCGAGCAACTGTCTCAGCCGCCGACCCCAGGCGGTCAGGACAAATATCCCCGCGTAGAACAGCACAATCAACGGTAAAGCAATTCTGCCGAGAATCAGATTCCCTTGCGGGAAGGCAGCAAATAACTCCACCGTGCGGATGGTGAAGAGGACAAACGGCCAGGCTAGGTAGCTGGCTATTTGTCCCAGCGGCAGCCAGATGATGCCCAGGATGACGGCCAACCCGCCAAGGATCATCACAGGCGGCTGAACGGGCAGTACCAGGGGGTTGACCAGGAAAGCTACCAGCGAGAGCCGCCCGAAGTGATAGGCCATGATGGGCAGGGTGAGCAGTTGCGCCGCCAGGGTGAAGAGGACGTATTCGCTCACCGGGCCGACCAGGCGGGCGGTCGTCTCAGGTGGCAGGTAGTGCGACAGCCATTGGGCAAAAGCCTGCGAGAAAGGGTCGGCATACAAGATGAGGCCAAGTGTGGCTGCGAAGGAGAGTTGGAAGCCCACATCAGCGTAGATCAAGGGGTTGAGCAAGGCCATCAGGGCGGCGGTAAAGGCCAGGCTGTTGAGGCCATCTTGGCGGCGGCCAAATTGCGCTGCCAGGATGGACAGGCCGCCCATGGTGGCGGCGCGCACCACGGAGGCTTGCGCGCCCACCAGGAGGGTGTAGACGGCGATGCCGAGAATGGCCGTCACCGCGCCGCGCCGCGGCCCCAGGAGTGTGCTGAAAATGCGGGCGAAAAGGCCGGCGACGATGGCAATGTTGAAGCCGGAAATTGCCACGATATGCGAAGTGCCGGTGGCCTTGAAAGCCTCTTGCACCCGTTGGGGGATGCCGGTCTCCACTCCCAGCAGGATGCCGGCCATCAGGGAGGCTTCGGGATCGGGGTAGAGGCGGTAAATTGTGCTCAGGGCGAGAGCTTTGAGGGCGTAAATGCTTGCCAGCAGAGGGTTGCCCTGGCGGCGCGCTAGCAGGGTGGCGCGGGTGTAGGGCATCAGGCTGTAAATGCCCTGTCGCGCCAGGTAGTCGCGATAGGAGAAGGTCTCATTCACGGGCGGCGTTTGCAGCGGCCCGCGCAATTGCAGACGGTCGCCGTAGCGCCAATCGCTGCCCGGCTGGACTTTGACCAGCAACAGGCCATGAACCGGGTGGGAAAGCGCTTCGTCCTGGCGGCGCAACGCCTCCACGGCTACCCGCAGGTTGGTGTAGGTGTCGCGCACATCCGGCGGTTCGACAAGCAGCCCCTCGACGACGAAATCGCCTTGCTGATCGTTGTAGCAGGCGATGAAGGTTGGGTCGAGCAAGTTGGGTCGGGCCACGCTGGCGCGCAGGCCGCCCAAAGCGATGAGCAAGGGGAGAAACAGGGATAGTGACGCAGACGGCAGCCATGCCGGAGGGGAGAAACCAGCCGTCAGGCGGGCGAGAACGGGCGCGCGCTGCAACGACAGGCCCAGCGGAACTAGCAGGAGCGCTGCTCCAGCAACAAGCCCCCAGGCGGCAACCCTCAGCGGTAAATAATCGGCCAGAATGGTCCCGCCAAAGAAAGCCAGCGAGAACCACAAGAGGGGCATTAGCGTTTCAGCTCGGCAATATACGGCAGCGTGCGATGTTTCTCGGCGAAATCAAGGCCATAACCTACCACCCACACGTCGGGAATGTCGAAACCCAGGTAATCCACCGGCGTCGTCACTCCCTGACGCATTTTACGCACCAGGATACAGGTCTTGAGCGAGGCTGGACTGCGCCCCTCCAGGTTGTGCAGCAGGTAGTTGATGGTATGGCCGGTATCGAGAATATCTTCGACCAACAGCACGTGCTGGTCTTCCACGGGTTCGCGCAAATCCATCAGGATGCGCACTGCCCCGCTGGTGGTGGTTTTGCCATAGCTGGAGAGGGCCATGAAATCCACAATGTGGGGGACTTTCAGGCGGCGGGTGAGGTCCGCCAAGAAGATAAAAGCGCCTTTGAGAATGCCCACCACATGCAAGCGCTCGACATGGCGATAATCGGCGGAGATTTGCTCGGCCAGCTCGGCCACGCGGGCCTGGATGGCATCGGTCGGAACAAGGATTCGGGCCAAATCGGGGTGGAGTGGGGGGGTGAGAGCTTCTTTTTCGCTGGGAAGCGGGGGGGTAGAAAGCTCAGCTTCCTTTACCGGCGGGGTTCTTTTTCCTGGCATAGACAATACTCCTGAACTCAAAAGTCCTTTGGGCAGCGGCTTTGGCCTGCTGGCCTTTCCACCGCCAGGTAACATGGCAGCAGCCGGCTGTCTGCAAACGGCTGGGAAGTCTGCCCTGGAGGTCATTCGCCGGGCGCGCCTGCCAGTTGCTGCTTTCTCAATTTTACCACTCACGCACTTAGT
>Ga0209018_1002639_pt1 | contig 12296 bp, 11 predicted proteins | sample YNPBryBLVA2012_FD_185814 | JGI IMG/M metagenome (GOLD analysis project Ga0209018, IMG submission 185814) | Anoxygenic and chlorotrophic microbial mat microbial communities from Yellowstone National Park, USA - YNP Bryant BLVA 2012 (SPAdes)... ...
AAGGCACCGACAAAGCGCCGGTCCTTATGTTTAGCCATTCCCTGGCTTCCTCGACGGTGATGTGGGAACCGCAGGTAAAGCATTTCCACCGCTCCTTTCGGGTTCTTCGGTTCGATACCCGGGGACATGGAAAGAGCGAAGCCCCCGAAGGTCCCTACACCTTCCAGCTTCTTGCCGACGATGTACTTGCCCTTCTGGACAGCCTCGAAATCGAAAAAGTGCACTTCGTAGGGTTATCCATGGGGGGAATGATCGGACAGGAGCTCGCCCTTCGCCATCCCGATCGGCTCTTAAGTCTTACCCTATCGGATACATCAGCCCGCACCCCTCAGGAAGCGGCGAAAGTCTGGGAACAGCGGATCGAACAGGTGAAGCGGGAGGGGTTAAAACCCCTTCTGGAAGGAACCATGGAAAGGTGGTTCACCGATGCCTTCCGAAAATCACGCCCCCCCCTCTACGAGGCGATCGAACAGCAGTTCCTGCATACACCCGTTGCAGGGTACATCGGGTGCGTGCAGGCCATCATGAAGCTGGACAATCTTGACAGGCTATCCTCCATCCGCACTCCCACCCTGATCCTGGTGGGAGAGGAAGACCCGGGAACACCCGTATCGGTGGCAGAGGAAATCCACAAACGGATTAGCGGCTCTAAACTCGCCATTATTCCCCAAGCCCGCCACCTGCCGAACGTGGAACAGGCGGAACGGTGGAACAGGGAACTGGAAACATTCCTCTCGAGCTTGACTTTTTAGGAAGCCAGCGCGGTGCCCTTTTATAGATAACCGTATCGAGGGAAACTGCCTCGAGGGAAACTGATCACACATGGCTGGTTGAAGCTGAATGAATGCGGTCTATTCGGAAGATCGATAGGCGGTACACAATGTACTACAGTTCGCTCGACCAAGAGAGGCGGATAAGGTGAATAACGAAAAGAAGAAGATTCTATTTCTCTGTACCGGCAATTCCTGCCGAAGTCAGATGGCAGAAGGGTGGGCAAGGTATTTAAAAGGGGACGTACTGGAACCGTATTCCGCGGGGATCGAGGTCCATGGACTGAACCCCTATGCAGTGAAGGTAATGAAAGAAGTGGGAGTGGACATCTCTCACCATCGTTCCAAGCATGTGAAAGAACTGTTCCATATCCCCTTCGACTACGTGGTCACCGTGTGCGACCACGCCAACGAAACCTGTCCAGTGTTTCCCGGGCGGGTCAAACGGCTCCATGTGGGGTTCGATGACCCGCCCCGTTTAGCGGCTACCCTCTCCTCGGAAGAGGAAAAACTCGCCGTGTACCGCCGGGTGCGGGATGAGATTCGAGCGTTTGTGGAAACCCTCCCTGATAGTTTACCCTGAGGGATTTCTCCAGGGAGGGCTCCCTCGAACAGGCCAGTAAAATCAGGAAATAGGCACGCCCTGCCTTATCATGTTGCCTTTTCTTTTTCTCCCAGATCTTTCATCCGCTGGTCTATCCATTCCTGCTCTTTCTTTAACCACTCCGCCCGCCGTTTGAGAAACTCCTTTTCCTCTTCCGGCGTAAACGACCAGGGACCCCAGCATCCTCCGGGAAAGAATCTATGGGGAATGCGAAAGGAACTTCCATAGCATCCCCAACCTCTATACCCTCCGAGCCTTCCAGCTCCTATTCCAGGTCCCCATCCCATGGGTCCTGTTCCATCACCCCAAGGCATACGAACCTCCTCTACCTAAGATTTATTATGAGCTTATGCTCAATATAATCAGAAAGTGACATCGAGTCAACTAGTGTTTACTGGAACAAATTGCCTACACTTTGCGGCGGTTGTCCCAAGTGTAACTATATAGTATTGATTTAATATATTATTTATTATATTATTCTGTATGCACAACCAGAGGAGGGTATACATGGGAACAGTGTTGGCCGTTCTACTAGGCGGGGCAGCGGGATTCGCCTACTATAAGTTCATCGGATGCCGTACCGGGGCCTGCCCCATCACTTCCAATCCCTACATCAGTATCCTATACGGAGCGTTATTGGGGTATCTTGTGTCCGGGGCGAAATAGAGATGATTAAACAGAATGCGCTCACTCGTGAAAGATCAGCTTCTTGTTGGCCTCTGAACCACCCTTTATAAGCATCTCTTCCTTGAGGAAATAGGTTTTTTCCTCGTGACACACGGCGCATTCACGGGTTCGATCCGTCCGCTTCTTGATGTTGTGGGGATAGGTGTCCCAGTAGTTGGGCATGGAATCGAAGTTAGCCTGGGAAATCCCCACCTTCATGAAAGTGTCCCGCACCGCTGGAACCAGCCGCAGTGTGGCGACTTCCTTTGGATTGCGGGGGTTCTTACCCAGGAAAAGGCCCGGACTGGATGTGGCCCCTTCTCCGACATGGCAACTGGAACAGTTGCGGTACGGGGCTGCCGAGTGGCAAGAGGAGCAACTGACCCACCCCACATGGTCCCGATGAGCGCTTACCGCTTTTTCCGAGCCTTCTTTCGTGTTGTGGCACTGGAGGCAGGTTGGTTTTGCCTCTACGTCCCTGCGGCTTGCATACACTTTTCCATCTCCATGGAGCTGGGTGGCGGTATGGCAGTCGGTACAGAGCATCCCCTTCTGGTAGTGCACGTCCGGTACGCCGCCATACTCGCCGGTGAACTCGGGATATACCCGCCCCCCATGGCAGAGAGCGCAGGTCTTGGATTCATCCTTTCGGACGAACTTGTGCCCTTCCATCAACCCCAGGTTCACACCGCTGACGATCGGGCTTTTCACATGGCAATCCCCGCAGGAGGCATGGCAGACTCGGCAGGATTGTTCGAATACCTGGGCATCGAAAATTTTGGTTTCTGCTTCGGAGAACCTTCCGCTTACCCCCTTCATTCCGCCGGTGGTGTAGTGGAGGGAAAGCTTGTACGTTTTGGCAATACCTTCATGGCAGGTTGCGCAGGTCGCAGGATCGTCGGAAGGCCTTTTTACAAGCCCCGCGTGGGCTTCCTTCTTGTCCAACCCCTTCGCGTTCCCTTGGTGACAAACGACGCAACCGTTCTTTAAGTGAGGATCTGTTTCCAGGAGGTCTTTGTTGACTACAAAGCCTTTGTACAGTTCATCCGCCCGAACCGGGGGAGGAGCACCCGCTCACCCTTCCCCCTGTTCACCGCCCGCGCTTTGCACAGGGGGAACGAAGAGGTTCTGCATCTTCCGCTCGCTGGTATGGCAGGAGACACAACTGGCATCCACGCCGAATAGCGAACCACCCGCCAGCAAAAGAAACGCCAAAGAGCTGAATAGCAGTCCAATCTTTCTTGCCATCATGTTTTTATTATAGGATAAAGAAGTTGGTTTGTAAAGTTTTTTTTCTTGACACTTGAATTTTCTCTCTGTAATATCTAAACGTTCCAATCTAGGAGGGTAGCTTGCGATTTTACCAGAATCTGAAATCCATCAAGCTGGCCGTAGGTCTTCTTGTATACCTCACCCTTACGGGCACCCTGGCCACCCTCATTCCCCAGGGTCTGGATCCCGTGTACTACAATTCCCACTATCCGAAGTTCGTGGCTACCCTCATCCTGGAAACTCATTTCCACAGGTTTTTTACCTCCATCCTGTTCCTGGCCCCCGCTATCCTCTTCTTCATCAACTTGACCCTATGTACCGTGGATCGTTTTTCTAAGGAATTGAAAAAGAAACGAGGCCCCAAACGGTTCGGTCCCGATATTCTCCACTTCGGATTGATCCTCCTAACCATAGGAGCCATTGTATCCTTTTCCGGAAGACAGGAAGGGTACGTGGAACTCGCCGTAGGGGACAAGGTAGAACTGCCCGACGGACAACTATTGAAACTGGTGGATTTCAAGTATCTCGTATATCCCGATGGCCGCCCCCAGGACTGGATCAGTACCGTGCAAGTCACCGAAGGGGGAAAGACGGTCATCGAGAAGGCGGATATCCGGGTGAATCATCCCCTTCAGGTGGGAGGGCTGAAACTCTATCAGGTATCCCACAAGGTTAGCGTCGAACTCCTCCTTCAGGATCCGCAGGACCCGGTAGGTAAACCTATCCATCTTGTCCAGGGGGATCGGGTGAGCCGGGGGTCCACATCCCTGTTCTTCATGGCCGTGGAGAATAAGGCACAACCATCGGGTGAGGTGCGGGTAGTCATTCATGCCTCGGGGCCTACAGGCACCCGAGTGATCCGGGCCGAAAAAGGGGATCGAGTGCTGGACCTGATCGTTCAGGAGATCCGGCCGCTCGATATCACCGGCTTGGAAGCGGTGAAAGACCCGGGGATTACCCTTGTGTTCGTCTCTTTCATTTTCATTACCCTGGGGCTCGTGATGACTTTTACGGAACGGTTGAAGAATCTTTCAAAAACGGAAAAACGCGGTACGAAACAAAGCTAGTACGAAACCAATCTAGGAGGTTGGGCATGGCAACCCTTGCATTCCTGTTCCTGATTCTGTCGGCTATCCTGCAGGTAGTCGAGCTGTATAGAGCAAAGGCCGCACCTTCCCCGGGAACACGGGAAGGGAGTCTAGACAATATCCCCAGACGCAAGCCCAGGGCTAAACCCTCTCTGGCCTCCTACCTCCTCCTGGGTTCCGGTGTCCTAATTCTAGGGTTTTTGCTTTTCCGCAGTTACCAGATTCGCTTCGCCGCTTTGACCAACACCTTCGAATCCCTCGTTTTTTACAGCGCTTTTCTCAGTATTCTCCTCTTCTTCTACCGGCTCCAGCGTCGAATCCCCTTTCTGCCGATGGTTCAGTTTGGGGGCACCATCATCGCTATCATACTCATTGCCCTCGCTTCCTCTCCCATCGCCCCCAAGGAAGCCCTTCCGCCGATCCCCGCCCTGCGCTCCTACTGGCTTGTCCTCCACGTGGCGTTCAGCTTCATCGGGGAAGCCTTCTTCGTCGTATCCTTCGTGGCCGCTCTGGGTCTTGTGGCGAGTAAGGATCCCTCCCGCAAGGAAGTGCTGGACCGAATCACCTACACTTCCATCGCTATCGGGTACCCCATTTTCACCGCGGGGGCTTTGATCTTCGGGGCCGTGTGGGCGGAAAAGGCCTGGGGCCGGTACTGGAACTGGGATCCGAAGGAAACCTGGGCGCTGATCACCTGGCTTGTGTACACGGTGTACCTTCACCTGCGGCTCATCCGGGGGAAAAAGGACCCCCTCACTACCTGGATAGCCATTGTCGGGTTCCTCTGTACAGTATTCACCTTTTTCGGGGTCAACTACCTGCTGTCCGGGCTTCACAGTTACCGGTAGCCAAATTTTCATCCCTATTGAAGTGCATCGGATTCCTTAGTAGATTCTAAGGCATGATGCAAGACTCGATGGATCCCCTGATTCTCTACAGAAAACTGGAATCCGAAATCGCTCAACTTCCGGATCACACCCCCGATGAGGTGGAATCGGCAGCCCATCACCTCGAGATGCTTCATTACCAGAATATGCTCGAGGCGGTGGACCGGAATTTCCTCCGGTACCGGAAAACCGATGTATTAAAGAAACTGCAAGAAATTGCCCGCCTGGATGCGGAACGACTTCGAGCCACGCGGACGGTGGTGGAGGAGTGGGATCGTCCGGAAGTGACTGTGGAGGAGAATCGCCGCCGGAGGATGGAACTGATCGCGCGGGAATACAAGAAGCTTTGCCGCCTGCGAAGCAACGATCCAAAGGCGTGGGATGATATCAACGAGCTGTACTACGATGACTAGCCCCCGGGTGGAAAGGAATGATCCAGAAACCCTTCGATGAAAGACACATGGGCGACACCAAAGCCCTCACCCTGGAAGACCGATTGTATCCCTTCATCCTGGAAGGGGTGAACCTGCGGGGTGTCCTTTTGTACGCTACCCGCATGGTCCTGTCGATGCGGGCAAACCATGAACTGGGGCCCCTGGAGACTCTCCTTCTGGGACATGCGTACATGGCCGCGGCTCTCATTTCGGCAAGCCTGAAAGGCAAAGATCGCATGTCGCTCCTGGTGGAATGCAACGGACCGGCCCGCGGCGTATCGGTGGAAACCAACGCCCTGGGGGACGTCCGGGGGTACCTGCTCCACAATCCGATAGATCTGGAAGGGGTGCCCCTGGATGACTATCACCTGGAGAACCTATGGGGGGCAGGGACACTTTCCATCACCCGATACCCCGAGGGGGCAAAAACGGGGTTTTCCGGAAAGGTGGAACTGGAAAAGGGCAGTTTAGCCATGAACCTTGCCCGGTACTACCTCCGCTCGGAGCAGACCCCTTCGGCCTTCGTGCTGAGCATCAAGTTCGACCGGTTCGGGAAAACTTTGGGGGCAGGAGGCCTGTTCCTGCAGACCCTGCCGGGGGCGGACCCCCTGGTACTGGAAGAGGTGGAAAACCGCCTCGTTTCCATGCAGTCCTTAGGCTCTGCCCTGGCAGAGGGAAAAGGCCCGGAAACCTTTCTCGAAGAGAGCTTCGGAAAATTTTTCCCCCGGATCCTCGAATCCCGGGAAGTACGGTTCTACTGCCCCTGCAGTGCCGGCCGGTTTGCCGGGTTCCTCCAGGCCCTTCCCTTGAATGACCTGGAAGACATCGCCGCCACAGGACCCTTCCCCGTAAAAACTACCTGTCATAACTGCAACACCACCTACGAGTTTAGCCGCGAGGAAATAGATCGTCTCCTTCGGAACCGGCTCAGGAGGGAGGAAGCGCAGAGAAAGCGGGGAGAGCCGGATGCAAATGATCAGGCACCTTGAGGTTGGGCAGGTTATATTTCCCCCTCAATTCCTCGCTGAAACACCACAATATTGGCGCCGGGGAACTCTTTTCGGAACTCTTCCTCCAGCCGCTGCTGGATGGTGTCGCGAAGGCTAGCGGTAATCACCCCGCAGACGGGGCAGGGAAACCGAGGGGGATTGATATCCAGTTCTACCTCCAGCTTATGGAAGGCGTCGATATACCGTACATGGCTTACCCATCCCAGGTCGCCTACGGAAAGAAGACTCTGCGGATCCTTCACCCGGGAGAGCACTGCATCGATTTTCTTCCTCAACTGCTCTTCCATAGCCGTACTTCTATTTTATAAAATGCGATATAATGTGGGGAAAATCAATTTTTCCAGAAGGGGTCACTGTATGAAAGCTTCACGAATCGGTCTTTTTGTCGTCATTCTATCGATCTACGCCCTCATTCTCTCCTACGGCCAGCCCGCAAAACCGGAATCCTCCGCCCTTTCCCCCGGGGGACGGGGAGAATCGGTCGAAAGGCAGGGGACCAGGCCCCTTACCCCTAGACAGGAGGGAGAACCGATAGAAAGGGAGAAAGCCGCCGCAGACAAAAGTGGTTCACCCCTACCCATGCCCCTCCGCAGAGTTGTTCTGTACACAAACGGCACATCCTATCTGGAGCGGGAACTGGAAGTCTCTGGGGCAGGGTATGCGGAACTGACCGTGCGAGCCACCGAAGTGGATGACCTACTGAAGAGCCTCGTAATCTACGACCCCGGGAAAGAAACTGCTCCCACCGTGACCTATGCGACCAAAGAACCCTTGGAAAAACTCCTGAAAAGTTTTTCTGTGAATCTGACGGAAACTCCCGATGTACCGTCCCTTCTTCTTCAGGCCCGGGGGGAACGGGTGGAAATCTTCGCTCAAGATCGATTCTCGGGTACCCTATTCGGAATCGAGGACCGACCGGTGCCGGGAGCGGGCCGCATCCCCACTAAGGGCGAGGCCGATTCATCCCCTTCGGAAGCCCCCACGGAACCCTTCGTTACCCTGTATACCGATAGAGGCCTAACGAGTATCCCCCTGCGGAAGATCAAAAGCCTCCGTTTCCTGAACCCCTCTCTCGATAGGGAGATTTCAACGGCCCTCCAGTACCTTGCGGAAAACCGGAATACCGACAGGAAGCGGATCCTGATCCGCTATGGTGGATCTTCCACCCGGTCACTGCGGCTTGGGTACATCGTGGAAAGCCCGGTATGGAAAACGGCCTTTCGCCTGGTACTGGGAGAGGGGCAGAAGCACCTTTTACAGGTGTGGGCCATCGTGGAGAACCCCACGGACGAGGACTGGAATGGAGTTCGGCTCGATTTAGTGTCGGGCCGGCCCATCAGCTTTTCCATGAACCTCTATGAACCGATTTACAACCCCCGGCCCCGCATTCCCTACGCTGTGGAAAAACAGGCGGTCCCGCCGGTCTCTTCGGCGGGAGTGACACCGGGGGCTTCCCCCGCTCTTCCCCAGGCCGCACTGAAATCGGCACCCTCCGCGTCTGCCTCTCCCCAAGTGAAACGTTCACGGATCGATACGATGGCAGAGGCGCTTTCGGACAAGTCCCTCACCGCCAAGGCCGAGGAATCGGGCGCCTCCTCGGAAATTTCACAGGAAGGGGAAGAGTTCCTGTCACCGGAAAAAATGGGCTCTGGTCCACGGCCGGAGGCCGATGCTTCTGCCGTAGGGCAATTCATTCGCTACACTATCCAGGAACCTGTCACCCTTCCCCGCCGACAGGCCGCCCTCCTGCCGATCTTGAATGCCAGCCTCGAGGGGGAGCGGTTTTCCATCTACAACGAATCGGTGAACCGCAAGTACCCTCTGAGCGGTTTCTGGCTGAAGAACACCTCGGGCCTTCCCCTTATGGGAGGGCCGATTACCGTGTTCGAGGGAGGCCAGTACGCAGGGGATGGGCGGATCGATACGGTAAGCGCGGGAGACAGGCGCCTTGTGAGCTACGCGGTAGATCTGGAACGGGAGGTGCTTTTCCTCGATAAAACCGAACCCGAAACGATCACCCGGGTAAAGATTCAAAAGGGAACACTCCTCGTTTCCAAAGTGGTTCGCAAAGAACGGACCTACACCCTGGTGAACCGAGGGACCGACGCCCGGAACATCCTGATCGAACATCCCGTATCGGCAGATTTCCAGCTTGTGGAGCCGAAAACTTACGAGGAGCGCACGGAAAGGGTGTACCGGTTTCGCATTACCTTGCCACCCCGCCAATCTTCGGGAACCGAGTTCCGGGTAATCGAGGAAAAACCCCTGGAAAGTACGGTGACCCTCACGAACCTCCAGACGGAGGGGATCCTGTTCTATCTCAACCAGCGGGTGATAAGCCGGAAGGTGCAGGATGCCCTCACCAAGGTGATGGCCCTGAAAAACGAGCTCTCCGAAGCTACCCGTGCCCGCCAGGAATTGGAAACCAGGATCACCCAGATCACCCGGGAACAGGAGCGGATCCGGAGCAATATGGGAGTTCTGGACCGCACCTCCACCCTGTACCAGAGGTACCTAAAAACCTTGAACGATCAGGAGGATACCCTGGCGGATCTGCAGAAGACGCTGCTCGAAGCCCGGAATACCGAAAACTCCAAACGAAAAGCGATGGAGAGTTTTCTTTCCAGCCTGGAGGCGGAGTGATGTCAATCACTAGGGGGTTTTCTCTACCTTATTATTAATATTCCCCATTAACAGGATACCTTGTTGGATCGGAGATCATTACCCGGAAATTGTTACAGGAGGACATCCCTGAACTATCAGTTTCAACAAATAAAAAGGAATATTCCCCTTCTGACCTTTCGCCGCTGGAGGAAATCTGTAGGAAATAGGGACAAGAACACGCAGCACAGAAATAATTTCATAAAAAACTAACATGTACCATCTATTATTTATCCAATTAATGTCAATCCATAAGAGGTATCCTAGTAGATGGCCGGGGTTCGTGGTATTTTTAGCTGTTCTCTTTATGTTTCTGCCTGAAGTTTGCGGTGCGGAAGAACCCGGTAACCAGTCTTCAGGAAACCACGAAACAGCGCCACACCCCCCGTCTTATGTCATTACCGTAATGGATAAAGAACTGAACCAACCTCTGGAGGGAGTCCGGATATTCGATCCGGCGGAAGGGAAGGTGTATGTTACGGATCAGGATGGGAAAGTTTTACTTTCATCGTTACCCCGGCTTTTAGTAGTTTCCCTGCCGGGGTACGAAGAAAAACGGGTCCGCTTTAGGGAAGAAAAGGAGCCGGCACAGCTCAGGATCGATCTTCAGATTGCGGGGGTGCTGGAGGCGGAGGAACTGGTAGTAGAGGCCCCTGCGATAGGCCGTACCGATGCGCAAGTGGGAGTCTCGGTAGTGGTAGACCGGGATACGGTAAAACACACGGCCATGATCGGGATCGTAGAAGATGTAATGAACACCGTGAAGCTGCTACCGGGCGTAAATTACGTGGGACGTTTCAATCCTAACCTTTCCATACGGGGTGGGGAACCGGGGGGGCTTACCCATGTCCTGGACGGGTTCTTAATTAAATACCCTTACCACTGGGGAGGAATCGTATCCATCTTCAATCCCCGGTTGGTGGAATCGGTAAAACTGTCCGCGGGAATCTTTCCCGTACGGTACGGGCAGGCAACCAGCGGGCTTTTGGAAATTCATTCCGTTACACCGGATGACGGATTGAAATGGGAAGTGGGGACTTCAATCTCTACCCTAGAAGGCTACATTCAAGCGCCTCTCGCATCCGATGACTCATCGGGCCTTCTATCGGGAAGCCGCATTACCAACTATGACTTGGTATTTGCCCTTACCGGGAATTTTCTGGAAGATCAGGGGGTTACCTTTTCCCGGGTCCCTTACATTTATGATTTTTATCTAAAGTGGTTCACCAAACCGGCGAAAAACCTAACCTGGCAACTGAATGGATTTGCCGGTCAGGACGGAATCGGGATAAAAGCTCTGGATCCAGAGGTTGATCCATCCAAAGAAATTCTCAATACCTTTAATTTTGTGTGGACGAACCGGGATATTTTTCTATCCAGCAGGGTCGATTGGATGGTGGGAGATAGACTTTCCCTACGTATCCTGGGAGGATACGAGAACTGGGTAGCCGAAATTGACGGTAGCTTCTTAGAGCAGGGGACCCGCCCCTATTCGAAGGATTTCGTGGATACCTTTGGAAGTCTGTTGGGCGTTTCGTATGGGGATTACTTTACCGTGGACGCGAAAAGCTCATTCCTCAGCAGCACCATCCTTCACCATTTCCAACTCCGTTTGGATTCTGACTACTTACTTACCCCTTCCCTTACTCTGAATGGGGGTGCAGGTGCCTACCTTTCCCGCTACAGGTACGATACCGGGGGCAACCTTTGGGGTATTACCTACTTGTCCAATGGAACCCCTGTGTATCGGAGTACTGTGTTCATCAGCAACGCCAAGGACAACGACTTTCTGATAAGCTTTGCCTATCTGGGATTGGACAGAGAATGGATACCCGAACTACTACGCATGGAAGCAGGACTTCGGATCGATCATGGGTACTTCTGGGGGGAGGGAACCTACACCCTGAACACAGCCCCTGTGCTGGGCCCACGGATTCTTCTACGATACACCCCCTACGGGGGAGTCCCCGCTCCCCTCACCTTTACGGTGGGCACGGGGATTTTTTCTAAGGTACCTTTTGAAACCTTGAACATCACTAAAGACATGGGTTTGTCCGATTACGACATCAAAGTCCCCAAGAGTTTTACCTCTGTGCTAGGTGCTGAAACCTACTTCGGTGACGGCTTTCGGTTCAAAGTCGAAACTTACTACAAGTACCTATACGACCGTTTTTATTTCAATTTGGTTCCTTCACCCGCAAGCGGCAGTTCCCAAACCTTAAGTATCCGCCCCCACAACGACGGGGTCGGACATGCCGGGGGATTCGATATACTGCTGGACAGGCGTACATCCCGTACCCTGGACGGGATGCTCAGCTATTCCTTCATTGTGGCCCGGTATAGGAATCCCCAAACCGATGGAATTCAGGAGGAGAATGCCGATGAACCCCGGGGGCGGTGGTACTATCCGAGTTTTCATCGCTTTCACAGTGTAAACCTGTTGGTCAATTACAAACCCACCACCTGGTTTACCTTTACCACCCGGCTATCCTTTGCCACGGGAACACCCCTTCCCCGGTTCGGGGATAAGGAAATGTTCTTCGCTCAGTTTGAAAACCAGGACGGCTCGCAGACCATCGCAGAAATGTATACTCGCAGATCCTACTATGATGATCTGAATCGAGAGGCATGGGTCCTGCCTCTGGATATAAAACTATCTTTTCATTTTTTCAAGAACGGATCCAAGGTGTATCAGGAATTATACTTGGGAGCGGAGGATATTCTTTCCCCCCTCTATACTTCCCTCAGGAATAGTCGTGGCAAGGTAACCACCGACCGGTACACAGGGGAAGATACAGATTCCCCCGAAGCGGCCTTCAGTTTCCCGGTCATAAGCATCGGATACCGGGCCTCCTATTGAGGAGCAATCAAACGTGAAAAGAAGAATAATTCCTATTCTTTATA
>Ga0209018_1002640_pt1 | contig 12295 bp, 12 predicted proteins | sample YNPBryBLVA2012_FD_185814 | JGI IMG/M metagenome (GOLD analysis project Ga0209018, IMG submission 185814) | Anoxygenic and chlorotrophic microbial mat microbial communities from Yellowstone National Park, USA - YNP Bryant BLVA 2012 (SPAdes)... ...
TGGGCATCGCGTACGAGCAGGCGGACAACACCGGGGCCGGGCACACGGCTGGTGGGATCCGGGTGCGACTGCATCAGGCGATCGACGTGGTACACACGCTGAACGGCGTGACGGCGACGGACATCGGCAAGGTGGTCTACGCCAGCGACGACGGGACGCTGACGCTGACGGCGGCGGGCAACAGCCGTGTGGGGCGGATCGTGGCCATCGAGGGTACGAATCTGGTGCGCGTGCGCTGCCAGCCAGTGGCGTCGCTGAGCACGTAACCGGTCGGGAGCGGGCGCTGTCGCAGAGGAGAAGGAGCGGTTGAGAGCCGGTTTCCGAGGCGAGCGAGGAGAGACGGATGAGCGTAGTGGTGGATACGGGATTGACTTCGCGGGCGATCGTCGGGCGCTTCTACCGCCGGCTGGAGGAATACGCCGACCAGGCGTGGTGGACGCGGCTGGCGATGCGTTTCGCCAGCAATCAGGAAGCGGAGACGTACCGCTGGCTGGGGATGGTGCCGCAGGTGCGGGAGTGGATCGGCGGGCGGCAGGTGCGGCCGCTGCGCAGTCAGGGGCTGACGATCGTCAACAAGGTGTGGGAGGCAACGATCCGGGTCGACGCCGACGAGCAGCGTCGCGACAAGACCGGGCAGATCATGGTGCGGGTCAACGAGCTGGCACGGCGCGTGGCGACGCATCCGAACAAGCTGCTGACGGAGCTGATCGCCGGCGGAACGAGCGGGCAGGCATATGACGGGCAGGCGTTCTTCTCGAGCAGCCACGCGGAGGGCGACTCGGGCACGCAGAGCAACAGCATCGCTTACGACGCGACGACGCCGTCGTCGCCGTCGGACAGCGAGATGTACGGGGCGATCGTCAAGGGGATCGCACAGATCATGGGCTTCAGGGACGACCAGGGCGAGCCGCTGAACGAGGCCGCCCGGGAGTTTCTGGTGATGGTGCCGCTGCCGTTCCTGCCGGCGACACTGGTAGCGCTGTCGAGCCAGCAGGTGAACGCGTCGAGCAATCCGCTGGTGGCCGCGGGTCCGTTCAGCGTGAGCTGGGTGGCCAATCCGCGGCTGAGCTGGACGGACAGGTTCGCGATCTTCCGGACGGACGGCGAGACGCGGCCGTTCATTTTCCAGGAGGAGCTGCCGGTGCAGGTGCAGGTCCTGGCCGAGGGCAGCGAGCTGGAGGTCAACGAGAACCAGCACCAGTACGGGGTGAAGGCGATCCACGAAGCGGGCTACGGCTTCTGGCAGGATGCCTGCCTGGTGACGTTCACGTAAGGGGAGCCGTGCGGATGGGCGGCGCCCGGCGTGCGGCCGGGCGCCGCATGCGGTCCGAGAGCATGCGGGCCGGAACGCGTCGGGCCGGGGGGAGCAGTGGCAACGGTCGTCCAGCGGCGTCCGCGCGCCAGAGGGAGTGAGCGACGGTGGCGTACATCAGCATTACCCAGCTTGCGAACCGGCTCGGCAGCCCGCTGTATGCGCGGCTGACGGACCGGGTGAGCGGCACGACGGCGGACGCGGCCGTGGCCCAGCAGATCGTGGACCAGGCGGAGGCACTGGCCAACGCGCAGCTCGCGCGGCGCTACGCGACGCCGATCGACCTGACGGCGCATCCGGAGCTGGCCGACGTGCTCGAGGCGCGCGTGCTGGACCTGGCGGAGTATCTGGCCTGGCGTGATTGCCCGTTCGTCAACGTGATTCCGGACCGGGTGCTGTTTCTCTATGACGAGGCGACGCGCTGGTTCGCGCTGCTGGGCGCGGGACAGATCGACCTGCCGGCCGCGGCGCCGCCGGCGTCGCGGACGGCCGCAGACGACGCGCCGCGCTGGGTTGCGTCTCCGCGACGGTTCACGCACGACGAGCTGGAGGGGCTGTAAGGCGCGGGGATCAGGGGAACGAAACGCGAAGCGGCGGGGGGCTGAAGGCGGGAGCGTCGGCGGGAGCGGGCGGCGCCATGGTCGATGAGATCGCCAGGCAGGCGGTATCGCTGGGGATTTCCGGCCTGCTGTTCGTCATGTGGTGGTTCGAGCGGCAGGAACGCACGCGCAGCGCCGGCAGCGTGCAGCAGGCGCTCCAGTACACGCACCAACTGGCCGACGTGAACGGACAACTGCTGGACGTGCTGCGGGCGAATACGGACGCGCTGGCGGCGCTGCGCGAAGAACTGCGCACGCATCGCCTGCTGGAGACGGAGTGGCTGAACCGCCTGTCCCGCCAGCTCGAGAAGCTGGGCGATGCCTGAGCGTGGCGGACGGGCCTGCGGGAGAGGATGGCGACATGGAGTTGCAAACGCTGTTGCGGGGAATCGACGCCGATACGGCCCGGGCTTTCGTCGACGCCGCCCGGGAGGTGCTGGACGCAGTGCTGCTGGAGATGGCGCGGATCGAGCAGACGCGGACGCCGGCGGCGCGCGACTACCGCTGCGCGGAGCTGGGGCGCGCCGCGCCGGCCGGGGGCTGGATCGGGCACGAGGAGCTGCGTGAGACGACGCGGAAGATGGCCGAGGCGCTGGCGGCGGAGAAATGGGCTGACGGGGTGGCGTTTGCGATCCAGTTGCTGACGCGGGTGGCGGCATAACTGCCGGTGCTGTTTGGGGAGTCGTAAGCGGAAGTCTGCCGCGCTTCGGGAGGTGCGCGATGCGGGTTGGCAGCGCTGGAATGAAAGCGTGCCGGGCGGCGGCGGTCGGCAAGGCGGGGTGGTGGGCGGTGCTGTTGCTGACGGGGGCCGCCGGCTGCACGCGGGAATCGGTGCGGCTGGCGCTGGAGGCGCAGCAGCGGGCGGATCAGGTGCAGCAGGAGGTCTGTCAGCGCCAGCACGAGGCGCTGTGCGTCCTGCTGTATCGCGATCTGCAACACCGGCTGGAAGAGGCCGGCCAGGCGCTGAATGCCGCGCAGCGGCGGGCGCTCAACGACGTCTGGAACGATCGCGACCTGATCGAGTTCTGGTACGTGCAGCACGAGCGGGCGAAGGCGCTGCGACTGGTCGGCGTGGACGCGAAGCTGACCAGTGATCAGTCGGTGGTCGACCTGCTGTACAGGTTGCTGGCGGCGCGGGCGGAGCGCCTGCGCCAGGGTCTGGCCGGTTACGCCGCCAGACGGACGGCCGAGCAGGTCCTGGAAGCGGACGGGAGCAGGCCATGAGCGGCCAATCAGATGGGTGGCGCCGGTGGCTGTGGCCGCTGCGCAGCCGGAAGGTCCAGGTCGCGGCGGCAACGATCATTGCCGCCTACGCCGCCCAGGCGGGTCTGGACGTGGATGAAGAGATAGTGCTCACCGTGCTGGGGGTCGGGGTGGCGCTGATTCTGGGCATCGCTCACGAGGACGCGGGGCGCGCCGCGCGGCCCGGCGGATCAGCGCTGCGCCCGTAGCGGGGGGCTGGGCGCAGCATGCTCGAAGAATGGGGCGCGCCTGCCGCCCGCGCTACTCGGTGAAGACCTGGGCGGTGAAGAGCAGCACTTCGGTATCGGGGTCGCGCCAGGCGTCGGGCGGGAGGTGCGCCTTCTCGGCGCAGCAGCGCGACAGGAGGGTTTCCTTGTCCATACCGTGCTCGCGGGCAACCTGCGGCAGGAACAGGCCGCGGGCCGGTCCGCGCTGCACGATGATGCCGTGCGTGCCGAGCTGAAGATCGTCGAGCGAGCGCATTGGAAACGGTGCCGAAAGGATCGACACCTCGATCGACAGCTCAGGCAGTTCTGCGGCGCGCACGGGCTCGAAGCGCCAATCCTGGAGGGCCGACGCCTCCGCAGCGTGACGCACCGCCTCCGCCAGCGGTTGCGAAGCATCGAGCGTTCCCATGCACCCGCGCAGCCGGCCGCGCTTCTTGAGCGTCACGAACACGCCGCTGAACGGCAGGTCGCCGCCGGCCGGCGCCGGAACACGACCCGGATCGCCATGGCGCACGGTCGCCTCGATCACTTCCCGGGCGAACGCGGGCCAGTTCGGAATTGAGGGGACCTGATCAACCATACGTGGCTCACAGCCCGACCCGTCCGGCACCCGCGCCCGGTCGCATGCGGCAGTATACCGCCCTCGGGAGTGCCCGGCAGGGGCCCGGCGGCGCTCAGCAGCGCGGCGCAGGCCGGCAGGCCGCTGCAATGCGAGCAGCGGCGACACACGAGGGTACCGCAGGCGGGTTTTCCAATTCCGGCCTGGAGGCCGTCCGTGCAGTTCCCCGTCCTGCCGATGGCGCCGGACGGCCAATCGGACACGCATCCGACGGGGCTCTGCACACGAAGCCGAAGACGCCCGGTGGGGACCAGGCTCCGGGCGCTTGTCCCCGACAGGTTGACCGCGCAGCGGCGCGCCTCTGTAGCTGCTGGTTCCCTATGGGTCGCGGCACTCCGCGCATACGCATATGCGAGCAGGCACGATGCGCGGCGGCGCCGTTCCTGCTTTGGCGATGGCCCGGCGCGGGAGATCGGTCAGCCCTTCTGCTGACGCTGCCGAATTATGAACAACACGATGATCAGTACGACGAGTGCGGCGATCAGGACCCAGTACCAGGTGCCCAATGCGAGCATTGCAGGTCTCCGAGACGCGACTGAAACGGAACGCTCGAAACACCCAGGAACGCACTGGCAAGAGAACGCGGAGCGCGTTCGTCGGGATTTAGTTACTCTACGGCAGCGCCGGTGTCAACGCACAGCGCCGGCCAGGCAGTGCTGCGGGGCGGGAGGTGGCGGGTGGCTGGCGCCGGTCTCCGTGCGCGGCGCGTACGTGTGGGGCGCATGAAGTCGTCTGGCGCCGATGGGGGCGAGTCTGATAGAGCCACGCAGTCGCCTGGGCGAGGCGCGCGTGCGCGGGGGGCGCAACGGCGCGCAGGTACCGACCGGCGCCGGTGACTTGACCGAACTGCCACGCCGATGAGACTGTTGCTGGAGAATGGCATCGCTGTACGCACGGCGAACTGACGGAGATTCGCCACCCGTCTTACGCCAGTGTTCTGGCGGCTGCGGAGAACTAAGCAATTGCAGCAACGGGAGTTGACCAGGGCCTGGCGCAGCAGGCGACGGGAATCCGTCAATTTTATGAAGTTGGCGGTAGCTGACACGTGGGAAAACATAGCCGCAACGCATTGTTCACGCGTTAGTTATGGGTTTGGTCCTGTGTGCTGCCGACTGGCGCGCGAATTGCGTGTGGCCGAGCGGTAGAGGTATGCGCTCGCGTCGGAACGGGCTGCTGCTCGCACGCGATGGTCCCTGACACCAGGCCGAAGCGATCTACCCGGGGCCGGTTCAGGTAGCTCGTCGACGCGGGCAGACAACGCGGGCGCGGCCGGACTATTGAGCTGGCCGCGTCGTGGTCGTTGGCCGGACGGCTGGCTACCGACGCCAGGAGGTCGTTGGTGCGGACAGAAGCGGCTTGGAAGGCGGCGCGTCGGCAGGCTGCTTCGAGCCCAAGAGGAGAATACCCAGGCGCTGGAGGCGCAACTCGCGGGCGCTGGCGCACAGGATCAGGATGCCGCACGAGTGGAAGCGATGAAGCAGCAAACGCGTGAGGTTCTCAGTGAGCAGGCGTTCGGAGAGAGCCTCATGCCACCGACGCGACGGGTCGGTATCGACGCGGCCTGTTGACAGGAAGCAGCGACGAGAAGTTCGGGCTGAGCGTCAAACGGTTACATGCAGTGCCCCCTGACGGGCAGTGCCAGCCAGTCTTCCGGGCGCAGGTGCCGGTTGCGTTCTGATCGCACAACGGGTAAAAGACACACGTTCATGGACGGAACAGAGTTCAAGATCAAGGAGACCGACCACATGAGAAGCTTCCGAAGAGCGATGTTCCTGGCGACGATGGGCGGCGCGGCCTTCGTTTTCCCCTTCTTCGGGGGTCCCGACCTGGGATGCGTCAGGAATTCCGACCTGGTGACCTTCTACCAGAATGTCGGTGGCGCATCGATCGCGGCATTCGCGGACAGCGCCAGCGGCACGGTCGGCAACGACTTTGACGCCATGGTGGTCACGCCCACCCAGACGCTGTTCACCGCGATGTGGAACAACTGGGTCGCGCAGCAGATCCCGCTTGATGTCGATCCGACCGCGACAAACCTGCTCAGGCAGTAAGCCGATCGCTCAACTGACCGGAACGCAAGGCACGGCTCGCCCGCGCAGCCGTGCCTGTTGTTTGCGCGCACCCGGCAGGCACCGGCGCCGATGGCCGGCCGGCGCCGCTCAGGTTGCAGAGACGCCGGCCCGGCGGGCCGAAAGAGCGACCGCGCGGAGCGCGCAATGCTACTTGTGCGCGATGAGGGTCCAGCGGTGCGTCCGCGTGTACCAGGCGGGCGTCATTTCCAGGGGGAAAACACTGCCGGGCGGAGTGCTCTGGAACCCCGGGGGCGGAACGTGGGGGTACCAGTCGCCTGCGAAGGAGTGGTCGGGTCCCACGTCGAGCGGCTCGCCCGGATACCACAGGAATACCTGCGTCGTGTTCACCGCCTGCGGCCGCGCCGGCAGGTAGCGCACCAGGCTGACATGCCCGTCCTGGAACAGCAGGTTGGCGCCGGCGGAATCAGGCGCGGACCGCGCGTGCCGGCCCCAGGCCACGGTGTTGTCGTACTGCGTGCGGTCGTTCCAGATTCCCGACCGCAGCGCATAACCGCTCAGGTTGTAAATCGCGCTGGTCCAGGCGTCGCCGGCCAGGACGCGCCCCGCCGTCTGTAGCTCGTGGTCTCGAAAGCGACGCGGGCGCGGCTCGCCACCGAGCGTCTGCCCCGCACGCCACGCCCAGCCCCCGGCCGACAGCGGAACGCCGATGCCATAGCTGTAGTCGATGCCGGCCGCCGACCGCGTCGGCGGATAGATCAGGTCGTTGTGGCGGGCGGTGTTCAGCGCGTCCGGCATGCGGTCGGATGGGCAATAGCCGAGACTGGCGGGGTCGCGCTCGAGGTCTCCGCTGTTCCGGACCGGCCGGTCATGCGTCCCGAGCAGGCGCTGCTGAATCAGGACGTCGATCCAGGTGTAGCGGATCGGTGCTCCGCCGTCGTCCCATAGCGGGTAATAGCCGTGCTCGCTGCGGGCGCTCTCGAGCGCATGGCCGAGCTGTTGCAGCCGTGCGCTGCAAGCGGTCTGCTGGGCCTTGTGGCGCGCGAGCTGGAGCGGCGGCAGGATGGTGGCCAGCAGCAGGGCGACGATTCCGACGACGACCAGCAGCTCGGCCAGCGAGAAGCCCTGCTTCAGCCAGCGCGCCACCTGCCCTGTAGCCGGTTCGCTGAACCGCCGCATCGCACGAAGGCTCAGTGTGGCACCCGGGCTCCAGCACAGCCCCCGGCGCCCCGGGCGCAGCTCCAATGGCACAGGGTATGAGAAAGGCCCCGTCAGTTCAACACGGATCCGACCGGGCGCCGGGCTCGCCGCGCTGCGGGCGCGCCCGGCGCGGACCGCGTGCAAGCCTGATCGGCACCCGGCTTGAAGTACGGCGCGCCGGAACGGGTCCTCCGGCCGGCGCGCCGCGGCGCGGCGGCTCGAACGCGCGGCCCGTGTCCGCCGCAGGCCGACTAGAAATGCCAGGGCCAGTTCCAGATGGCCAGCCAGGCCACCAACAGCCCAACAGGCGTCAGAATCCAGGCCCAGATGCTCTCAAACCAATCTCCCATTACCGATCTCCTCTCTGCTTGTGTTGTGGTTGGTCCAGGACCGACGACGGGCGCAACATAGCGCGGCCAGAGCGCTCCGTCAACCGGCCGGCGGCCCGCTTGAGCACACCGGCCGTCCCGGCCCGCGCTTTACCGGTCGGAGCCAACTGGGCGATACAGGACTTGAACCTGTGACCTCTTGCATGTCGAGCAAGCGCTCTAGCCAACTGAGCTAATCGCCCGGCGGACTCAGCGGACGGATGGGCCGCCTGCCGGAGCAGATGGTCGCGCCCGCGCGCACGTCTGTCAAGGGTGCCGCGGCGGCTGCGGCGCGCGGTCGCCGACGCCCGGTAATGCGCCGCGGTGCCCGGTCCTGCCGCGACGATTTGCATCGCCATGCAACAATTATCACATTTGGATTAGTCGCATCAGCAATAAGGCGGAGGCGGGGCCGACAGCAGGGACGCGTTTCATGGGCCGCAGCACGCTGCCAGCCGCAGGAGACAAGCCGACACTGCCGGCCGGCGCGCCGCGCATCAGCCTCGCCGCGCCGGCGGACCGGCCCAGCGCGTACTTCGAGTCGTGCGAGCCGGTGACGCTCATCGGCAGCCGTCGCGACTGCGACCTGTTCATCAGCCACGATGGCGTCTCCAAGACGCATTGCGCGCTGATCAACAATGGCCGCCTGTTCATCGCGGCCGACCTGTGCACGCTGTCCGGCACGTTCGTCAACGGGCGGCGCATCGCCGCAGCCCGGCTGCATCCCGGCGATGCCCTGCGTGTCGGACCGGTGTCGGTGAAGCTCGAGTTCCTGGACGCGCCGGAGACACCGGCCGCGCCCGCCGGCCAGGCCGATGCCTGGGCGGAGCTGCCCTGCCCGCTGCGTCTGATCGGGCGTGGGCGCGACTTCGCTCTGCACGCCCTGCCCGGGGTCATCGGCCGGCGACACGCCTGCCACCTGGTGATCGACACACCGGACGTCTCGCTCGCTCACGCGCTGCTTTTCGCGATCGAGGGCTGTCCGGCGGTGTGCGATCTGGGCAGCCGCTCGGGAACGTTCGTTAACGGCGCGCGCGTGACGCTGGCCTGGCTCAGGGACGGCGACCGGCTGGGCATCGGCGGGGAGGAGTTTCTGGTCGCCTGGGGCGGGCCTCAGGCACCCCTGGTCGCGTCTGCCGGTGCCCCCGCTCGGACAGGCTGCGGCGCGCCGCCCGTCGCCACGACGGCGTCGCAGCCGGAAGGCTCGGGGAAGCTCGAAGCCGTGATCGCGGGGCTGAAGGCCGATCTGGGTCCCTCTGCGCCCAGGGAACGCGCTGCCGATCTCGACCGGCGCGAGGCGGAGCTGAGGGCGTCGGCCGCCGCCCTGGAGCGCCAGCGCACGCAGCTCGCGGCGGAGCGAGCCGAGCTGAAGCGCAGGCTGGCAGAATGCGACGTGAAGGCACGCGAGCTGGCCGCACGCGAGGCGGAGCTGGACCGGCGGGAAGCCGCACTGGCGCAGGCGGAGAGGGCGGCGCAGCTCCCGGCCGCGCCGGCCGCGATTGCTCCCTTGGACGCCGGCCCCCCGCCGGACAAGCAGGCTCGGCCCGACCCGGCCGGCGCCGCCGGCAGCGAGCTTCCGGCTCCGCTTGTAGATCAGCCGCTGTTCCCCAACCTCGATCCCAAAGCGCCAGACAAGTGGCCGCGCGAGGCGCGGGAGCGGCTGCGCTACCTGCGGCGGGTCAGCAGCAAGAGCGACGCCGACGTGATGGCGCAGGTGATCGCGGAGTTGCGCGCCCGGGAGCGCGAACGGCGCAAAGCTTCCCCGAGTTGACGCAGGGTCGGAGTTCGAGCATTCCTGCGGCGGGGTGTGCGTGCCCGAGCGGGGCGCACACGGCGCCGCGCTGCCTGCCGTGCCGGCCGGTGGCATGCGCCCGGCACACAGGCTCGTTTTTCGCGCGCCTCTCTTGCGGGGCGTGCGCCGGGAATCTCAACGGGGCGGCGGGGCGACGATATAATGAGTAGAGGATGCCCGCGGCGTGTCCGCTGCGGCGCCTGGGCGGCGACAGTAGCCGTGCCTGTGCGGCGCGAGGCAGCGGGCAACCTGTGATCTTTGAGAACCGGCGTCTGGGACATTGGGGGCGACTGGCTTCGACCGGGCAGGTTGAGGCCTGGGTGGCGTGCCGAGGTTGTCAGGAGGCCTCGCTAAACACCTGACGCAACCATTACATGCCAGTGATGGCTACCGTCTGGCTGCCTAACTGAGGTCAGCCCGTCGGCCCGCGACGCCTGCTGGCGGGTACCGACGCAGATAGCAGGCTGGCTGGTGCGTTTCCGTCCGGCGGCGCAGCAGCGAGAAGCAGCCGGGCTCGGCCCGACGATGACCTGCCGGCCGGTCTGCGGCGGGCTCAAAGCTCAAATCGACCGGCTATGCACGTAGAGGCCCAGGCTGAAATGCTTCGGGACGGGGGTTCGATTCCCCCCGCCTCCAAGTAGTTATGCGCGCGGGGAGTGCGGGAGACTCCGCGCGTTCTCGCAACCTGCGGACGACGGCGGGATGGTTGGACGTGTCAGGTCGGGCCTGGCCCGGCAGGGCACGTCCAATCGTTTGCGCTGTCTTCAGCGCGATGTCGTTTCGCTACATTGCCGCGTTTTCGCAGAGGGAATGGTGCGGCAAGCCGCACCCTACGGGCCTTGATACACCCGCGGGACCCTGGCAGCGGCATCAGTCGCCTGGTTCACCACGGCTGCGTCCGGAAGGGCGCCGCGGGCAGCCCCTCCTTGTTGATCAGGTTCGGGTCGGCTTCCTGATGCCAGCCGAACCGCACTGCGGCCGGCCGGGCCACTTTGTCGCTGCGAACGACGACCGTGTCGCCGTCGATTTCCGCCTGGGCGGGGACGAACTGCCGGTCTTCGCCGGCGATTTCGAACCAGTTCAGCGGCCGGCCGTCGCGCGAAGCCAGCCCGCTGCCGACGTGATCGAAGCGGATGCGGATGCGGTCGCCCTCGACGGCGCTGGCGCGGTACAGCGGCCCGGAGCAGACGACGGCGTCGCGGCCGTACGTCCTGGCCAGCGCCCACAGCGCCAGTCGGCGGCCGACCTCGCGCTTGTTGCCCGGATGGATGTCGTGCCGCGTGGCGATATCCGTCGTCACCACCATGCCCGTGTTCGGGATCGCCAGCGCGGCGGTCTGCGCCTCCCAGATTTCCGGGAGGACATACGGGGAGCAGTCGCGCTTGTAGTGCCGGTAGTCGAACGGCGCGAGCTGTACATAGTAGAACGGCAGCCCGTCCTGCCCCCACACCCGGCGCCAGCCCCCGATCAGCGCCTTCATCTTCTCGTGGTAGAGCATGCCGTCTGCGGAAAGCACGTTGGCCTCGCCCTGGTACCAGATGACACCGCGGATCGCCAGCGGCACGAGCGGGGCGATCATCCCGTTGTACAGACCGGTCGGCCGGTCATGCCGGTCCAGCGGGTGCCGCGGCCACTGCGGCGGCGGGGGCAGTTCGCGCTGTCCGGCGGCCATCGCGGTGCGGGCCTTGGCCGTCCAGGTCTCGATCGAGTCCAGCGATGCGGGCAGTTGCTCACGGTAGCGGGCGTGGGCCTGCTCGATCTCGGCTCTGATCTGGTGCAGGGCCGGCACAAGCTCGAAGCCCTCCGCCGGCGTCCAAGGCTCGATCCGTGTTCCGCCCCAGGTGGCATCGATCAACCCGATGGGTACGCCCAGCTCGCGATGCAGCTCACGCCCGAAGAAGTACCCGACCGCCGAGAAGCCGCCCCAGCCACCGGCACCGACGTTCTCCGGATTGCAGACACGCCATTCGCCCTCGATGTCCGGCGCCGGCTGCCCGGCGCTGGTGTTCGATACCTGTAGCAGACGGATCTGCGGGCAGTCCGCCGCCGCAACCTCCTGCTCACCATTCTCGACCACGCCCAGGCCCATCTCCATGTTCGACTGCCCGGAGCAGACCCACACTTCGCCCACCAGCACATCCGTCAGCCGGATCTGATTCTTGCCGCACACCTCCAGCACATGCGGCCCGCCGGCAGGCAGCGGCGGCAGCCGGACCGCCCACCGCCGCTCGCTATCCGCCATCGTGCTCGCCTGCCTGACATCGAGGCGCACGGTCACCGACTCGCCCGGATCGGCCCAGCCCCAGATTGTCAGCGGCATGTCACGCTGCAAGACCATGTGCTCGCCGATCACGTGCGGCAGGGCCACGTCGGCCGCCAGCGGCGCTGCGAAGGCGGCGCACCACGACAGCGCTGCGGCGGCGGTGAGCAGACTGGTGCCTGTCTGTCGCGTGAAAACCCTGGAAGGCGGGAACGTGAAAACGCCGGAAGTCGCCGACGTCGCCCCATTGTCCGGTTGCGCGGTTGCATGTGCTGTTGTTCGGGTCACCGGGTCACCTTTTATCGGCTCAGCTTGGCCGGCCGGGATACGCCGGGCGTCGCACCGCATGTCCTGCTTGCTGACGCTCCGGCCTGCTCGCGCCAGGCTCCGGTAACGCTCGGCCGGCAGGCCCGCAATCGTCTCGCGCCCGTGGACCGGTCCGTAGATGATCTGGTCGAGCACACGGGCATCGCTGCGGTGCGGGTTCGCCCTCAGGCCGAACAGCTCGAACCGCTCCGCGCGACTTTGAGCACGATACCCCGGCTGTTCGCCAGCGGCCAGCGGGCCAGCGCCGGCAGGCCGGCCCGCAGGGTACGTCTTGACGCACGGCAACGGGAATGGTGCGGCAAGCCGCACCCTGCGGGCT